>Ga0334882_1000079_pt1 | contig 165770 bp, 144 predicted proteins | sample GraSluR1_MG_5_FD_207226 | JGI IMG/M metagenome (GOLD analysis project Ga0334882, IMG submission 207226) | Sludge microbial communities from methane-producing bioreactor in Wageningen University, Netherlands - Granular Sludge_15_04-R1 | ecosystem: Engineered > Bioreactor > Anaerobic >...
ATCCTGTTTTTTATTTATGATGCAATGTAACTCTTGGTTAATAATAGTTATACTTATCACTGTATTCTTGTTCCCATTTTTACTGTATTCTTGTTCCCGATTTTGCTGTACCCCTATTCCCATTTTCACTGTATTTTTGGTTCCTGGTAACAGACATTTGTGGAAGTCATCCTGCAGGAAGACGCACAAGCCCTGGAAGAAGTGGTCGTTGTCGGGTACGGTGTGCAGAAGAAAAAACTCGTGACCGGTGCTACGGTTCAGGTAAGCGGTGATGACATCGCAAAACTGAATACCATCAGCCCGTTCACAGCTCTGCAAAGCCAGGCACCCGGTGTAACTATCGTTCAGAACAACGGTCAGCCGGGTTCAGGATTTAAAGTGACTATCCGCGGTCTTGGTACCATCGGGGCATCTTCTCCTCTCTACGTTATTGACGGAGTGGTCGGAGGTAACCTGGACAATATCAACCCCAACGATATCGAGTCCATTGACGTATTGAAAGATGCTGCTTCGGCTGCCATTTACGGTTCCCGTGCAGCAAACGGTGTTATCCTGGTAACCACCAAACAAGGGAAACTGGGCAAAACCACCGTTACTTATGACGGATTTTACGGACAGCAATTCCTGGCCAAAACCCCTGATCTTTTAACAGCTCAGGAATACATGATCATTCAGGATGAAGTCCGGTTTAACGAAGGCAACCCCGCCTATGACTGGGCCAACCTGCTCCCCGCAGATCTGTATCAGTCAGTCATGAACGGAAGCTGGAAAGGAACCAACTGGTTCAAGGAAGCCTACAACGAAGGAGCTCCCACCCAGAATCATTCCGTAGGTCTTACCGGCGGTAGCGATCTCTCCAGGTTTTCACTCGGGTTCTCTTACTCAGGCAGTGAAGGTATCCTGGGGAAACCGGTTCACGCTCAGTTTGAACGTTACACAGCCCGTATCAATTCGGAACACGTGATTCTCAAGGGTCATGATTTTGATATCATCAAATTTGGGGAAACACTGTATTACACCTACACATCCAACAACGGTGTGGCAACAGGGAACATATACTGGAACGCCATCCACAACCTGTTGGTGGCCAATCCCCTGCTGCCTGTTACCAATGCCAATGGAGACTGGTTCAATTACTACGACAAACAGGATACAGGCTGGAAGTTCGACGGTAACTCCGGAAACCCCATTGGAGCATTCTCCAATAACGGCCAGGGTCTGAACCAATCCAGAAGTTACTCCCTGCGTACAACCGCTTACCTGGAAATCCAGCCCATTAAGAACCTGGTGTTCCGCTCCCAGTTCGGTTACAACATGAGCGCCAGCAACTACCGTTCCTATACGGCAATTTCCGCATGGTCCAACAATGCCAGAACATCCATTGACAATGTAAGCCAAAGCGGCAGCATGGGACATGACTGGAAACTGGACAATACTTTATCTTACAGTTTCAATCTTTCGGACAACCAGTTTGATGTCATCATCGGTCAAACCGCTGAAAAATGGGGCATGGGACAGAACATAAGTGCTTCCGGATCCAACTCCATCTTCCCGGGATACATTAACCCGACTACCGACATCAGGAGCGTTATGAACTATGCGTGGGTGGACAACACCAAACCCACCGAACTGTCACAACGCGGAGCCGGCGGCTCCGTATGGGGTGAAGGTGCTATCGCTTCTTTCTTTGGACGTATCAACTACAACTACAAAGAAAAGTACATGGCTACCGTGATTTTCCGTGCTGACGGTTCTTCCAACTTCGCCAGGGGCAAACGCTGGGGTTATTTCCCCTCCGCTTCTGTAGGTTGGACCATCTCCAATGAAGATTTCATGGCCGGCGCAACGGATATCATTGACTTTTTGAAAATCCGCGCCAGCTGGGGACAAAACGGGAACTGCAGTATTGCCAACTTCCAGTACCTCTCCACCATCGCTTTTGACGTAAGCAACGGTTATTATTTTGCATCAGATAAGAAAACCCAGACTGTGGGCGGTTACGCTGACATTCTGGCTAACCCCGACGTATCCTGGGAAACTTCCGAACAGTTGAACGTAGGGTTGGATGCCCGTTTTGCAAGAGGCCGCCTGGGACTGGCATTTGACTGGTATCAGAAAATGACACGTGACTGGCTGCTTACAGCACCGATTCCTGCCGTTTACGGTCTGAACGCACCTGCCGTTAACGGTGGAGACGTTATGAATACCGGTGTGGAACTGGCTCTTACATGGGATGATTTTGTAGGTGATTTCCGCTATGGAATCTCACTCAACGGATCCTACAACAAGAACGAGGTAACCCGTATTGCCAACACAGAAGGCATCATACACGGGGCTGCCAATGTATTGAGCCAGGGTACAACCGAAATGTACCGTGCCGAAGTGGGATATCCCCTGGGTTATTTCTACGGCTACAAAACCGCCGGAGTCTTCCAGAACTGGGACCAGGTGAACAACACAGCCGCCAAATACGACAGCGCCAAACCGGGTGACCTGATCTTTGTAGACACCAACGGGGACGGTGCCATAACCGAAGATGACCGTACCATGATCGGTAGCGGGCATCCGGATATTCTGATGGGATTCAACCTCTATTTTGCATGGAAAGGACTGGATTTCAGCATCACCGGTGCCGGAGCATTCGGACAGGAGATCGCCAAATCCTACCGTTCGTTTGCTGACTCCCCCCTGCAAAACTTTACCACCGATATTTTCGGACGTTGGACCGGGGAAGGCACTTCCAATAAGTTGCCCCGTCTGACTTCGGGAACCAACATTAACTGGCAGAACATCTCCGACATCTATATTGAAAAAGGAGATTACGTTAAGATCCAGAATGTACAGATCGGGTACGACTTCAAACAAGCTTTCCGCAAATTGCCTTTCGGGCAGGTTCGTTTGTATGTGTCTGCACAAAACGTTTATACCTTCACCAACTATTCCGGACTTGATCCCGAGATCGGTTACGGTTATGATCAGGGATGGGTACAGGGCATTGACCTTGGTTACTATCCTTCTCCCAGAACGTATATGGTAGGTTTAAATCTTAAATTTTAATTGATAAACAGTATGAAAAAGATATTATTCATAGCACTTGCTGCCCTGCTGTTTTCGAGTTGTGAAGCTTTCCTTGATACGGCGAGTTACACCAAGAAAAACACCGGTAACTATCCGAAAACGGCAGACGATGCCGTCCAGATGGTAACCGGGGTGTATGCGACCCTCAACAAAGTGCTTGCAAACTGTGGAAACTCCTACTATTTTGCAGCTCAGCTCCTCTCTGACGACATGTTCGCCGGAGGTGGTGAAAACGATAAGCACTGGACCAGTCTGGAGCACTTGATGTATGTGGACCAGAACCAATACAACAGTTTCTGGTCAGACCGGTACTCCGGTATCAGCCGGGCCAACATGGCTATTGCCAACCTGGACAAGGTTGAAGACGAAAACTTAAGAAACCAGTTGATGGGTGAAACATTGTTCCTGCGTGCCCTGTTCTATTTTGAACTGGTACAAATGTTCGGGGATGTTCCCCTGATCACCCAGGTACCCCAGAACGTTTCTGAAGTGGCCGAATACCCGGCACAGTCAACACAGGAAGAGATCTTTGCTTTTATAGCAGCCGATTTGAAGAAAGCTTCCGATATCATGCCCAGCGACCCCTATAATGCCACCATCTCCGGTGAAGGCCATGCCACACGCTGGTCTGCCCAGGCATTGCTGGCACGCGTATTCCTGTTCTATACGGGATTCTACGGAAAAACCGAGTTGCCCATGATGGATGAAGAATTCAACATTTCTGGAAGTGTAACCAAAGCCGAGGTGATCGCTGCCCTGGAAGATTGTATCAACAACAGCGGTCACAGCCTGGCTAACGATTTCCGCCGGATATGGCCTTACAGCAATTCACTTAGTGCCAAAGATTACGATTACGTATCCGATCTGGCTGCCAACGGAGAATACTGGCTCAAAGACGGAACAAATCCGGAAACAGTGTTTGCCATCAAATGTTCGCACCTGGCAAGCTGGAGCACGACCGTAGGTTATTCCAACCAGTACTGCCTGTTCTTTGCCATACGTAATGCCGGTACATCCGATCAGTACAAGAACCTGTTTCCTTTCGGACAGGGATGGGGTTCCGGAACTGTCAACCCGCAACTCTGGGATGACTGGCTGGAACAGGAACCTACCGATATGCGCCGCAAGGCCTCTATCCTGGCAGCCGCAGAGAGACCCAATTATGTCTACGGAGCGGACGCTTTGATGGAAGAAACTACCTTCTGGCAAAAGAAAGTAATCGCCATCACAGGAGCCAAGGAATACGAAAGCGACGGCAGTATCAAAACCTTGTACAACAGCTTTACATCCTCCACCGAATACTATGGTGACGGAGAATCAGACGACTTCCAGCTGGCTCACGAAACCGATCTGGTCCTGGTCCGTTTTGCCGATGTTTTACTCATGCATTCCGAGTTGACGGAAACCGCAGACGGGATCAACCGCGTACGTGAACGTGCCGGGCTACCTGCCGTATCCTATTCGTTTGAAGCTTTGCAGAAAGAACGCCGGTTTGAGCTTGCCTTTGAAGGATTGCGCTGGGGTGACATGCGCCGCTGGGGTGATAATTATGCCATTGAGGCACTTACCGACCAGCTGGGCCAGACCATATGGAACCGCGGTGTACAAAATGTAATGAAAGACCAGGGCGCCGGTTACGCTGCCCGTTACCAGGCAACCCGCGGCTTTTTGCCTCTGCCTTCATCCGAAGTTAACCTGTCCGACGGAGTATTGGTACAGAATCCCGGTTGGGGTACCGATGCCGTGTTCGGGAGCTGGAACTAGTATTTTAAAAACGATAAAACATTATAATATGAAAAAAAGTATAATCCTTGCTATTTCAGCCGTTTTTGTACTGCTTTCCGCTTGCCAGCCCGTTGAGATCAGACAAGAGCTCAAGGGAGGTATCACCGAGAGTCAGCTCAATATTTCTGCGGTTCCACAAATCAGGGATGGTAAAAACTCCAATTACATAGACCTGAACAGCGACGGCAACGCCTGTCTCTCTTCATGGGATTTCGGAGTAGGACTGTTCGTGGGAACCAAAGGTACCGTCAAAGTGATGATGAAAGGACCCAATGACATCATTTTTAACGGACTGAACGCAGACGGCACGATGATCACCAAAACATTGACCGTACAGGTTGATGAATTGTATGACGTAGAACCCGAATGGGCACTTTTCTGCGGACCTACAGGAGAACAAACCTGGGTATGGGACGATGTTACCGGACCCGGTGTATGGGGTAACGGCGGCTACAAAGGCTGTGCAGCTCCCTGCTGGTGGGTTGTTCCTCTTGGCGATATCAACGGCCAGGCTCCCGGTGAAGGTGCCGGCGCCAGTATGCAGTTTACTATAGCAGGTGCCCGTCTGATCAAGAACTACAACGACGGCACCAGCCAACAGGGCTCCTTTACTTTCGACATGTCCAAAATTACCCTCGATGACGGTGGTAATGTATGGGCAAAAGGGAAATTGAACACTAAGAACGTAACGGTTCTGTGCGGAAAATCTCCCAACGAAGGCAATTCCCCCGTATACAATTACGACATTTTGAAACTTACGGAAAACAACATGGTATTGTCCTACCCCGAACCGGGAGCCGGTTCATGGGGCACTGCCTGGTTCTGGATGTTCAAAACACAGTAATTCGGCGTGTTGATCATTCCATTTAAAAAGAGGGCGGCTCCCCGGAGCTGCCCCTTTTTTTCATTATATTTGTACGTTATGACTAAACATCTGCTACTACTGCCTCTACTGACACTTTTGTTCTACTCCTGTGCAGACCACCGCACATATGAAATCAAAGGCACCCTGCCCCATGAGAAATACGACGGGGAATACGTATTCCTGCTGCCCCTGGACGGGGTTATGCCCCGTATTATCGACTCGGTCAGGATAGAAAACAAAAGCTTTGTTTTCACAGGCAAAGCCGACTCGGCACAGGTTAAGATCATCCGGTTACGACCCCAATTGCGTCTGGAGATCCAGGAATTACTGATAGTTCAGGAACCCGGAGAAAAGATACGGGTTAAACTTGATTCCCTGAGTTCTTCAGGAGGCACCAGGCAAAACGAAAGCCTCCAGGCATGGAAAGAAGCAAAAATGAAGGCCGACCATACTATGTACATACTCCGGAAAATGCATGCTGCCAATGCAGATGATTCCACCGGCAAAATTATTCTGGAACAATGGGATAAGGTGAATAATGAGTTTTCCGAATACAACCGCAGGTTCGTAGAAGAAAATGCAGGTACAGCTGTAGGCAGGTTTGTTAAACAAATGACCGGAGAATGAAGCAGAAAGGAAAATGGTTGGAATGGCTGGCGGCAGGTGTACTGACCGTAGCTGCTTTCCTGTTTTTCCTGTTCTTTTACCCCTATCATAACCTTCTGAAGGAGCAAATGATATTGTTCCTTAACACACAGGATCATTTTATTTCTTACCTGGAAAAACCCGCCTGGCTGACCAGTTACGCGGGAGATCTGCTGACACAATGCTTCATTATGCCTGCAGGGGGTGCCATCCTGGTAAGTCTTGCATTATTGTCCCTTTGGCTGTTATTCCGCAAAGCGTTCCGTTCTTTTGGCATGCGGCCGGCCCCGGCGTCTGCTGTTGCGGCTATCCCCGTAGCAGTGGAATTCCTTTTTCATTGCGGATTGCATTATCCGCTTGGCAGTACCTTCTCTACCTTGCTGGCGTTGTGCTTTTTCCTTCTATTCATACGTATCCGCAACAGACACCTATACATATGGTTGTTTCTGCCTGTGTTTGCCTTGCTCTATTACCTGGCCGGACACGGGGCCCTGCTTTTTACACTTCTCTGGCTTGTCTCCGGGCTGATACGCTCTGTTAAAAACCGTTTGCCGATCTTCATTCCTGCCCTGTTGGGAATGCTCATTCCTTTGCTTCTGCGTCCGGCATTCCTGCTCACTCCGGGACGGGCTTACACCTACCCCGTTAAAGCCCCGCTTTCCCTGAACATCAGTTTTACCTGGGAAAAAATACTGGCCCTGGATTACCAGACACAAAAAGGAAACTGGTTCAAGGTAATATACTTGGCACAACAATACGGAATGAAGAACCGGGTTGCTTCCTACTACACCAACCTGGCACTATCCCAAAGCAATCTGCTGGGTGACTGGCTCTTCCTTTTTTACCAGCCCGGCCCCGGAGCATTGTTTCTTCCCGTTTCGCAACAATCCACTCCGCTGACTATTGCTTTCAGCAACGAAGTCTTTTTCCGCCTGGGCGACATGAACATGGCACAGCACTCGGCCATGCTCGGGATGATCTTTTCCCAAAACCACAGGAGTTCCCGCCTTACCAAAAGACTTGCCGAGATTCACATAGCCATAGGCGATGCACCAGCCGCGGGAAAATACCTCGGCCTGCTTGAAAAAACGTTGTTTTACCGAAAATGGGCACGGGAACACCGAACATTACTGCATGCCACCGACGTCCCCCTGAGGGAAAAAATCCCCTCCGTGGATACGGTACGCCTTGCCGATGATTACGTAAATGCGCTGGAAATTTTGCTCAAGAGCAATCCCGAAAACAAAATGGCACTTGATTACCTGCTTTGCACGCATATTTTAAGAAAAGACATCCCGGCTTTCAGGGAAACTTACGATAAATGGGTTGTCCGGGAAACTGAAACGGTTCCGGGTGTTTACGCACAAGCACTTATTGTCTCGTTATACCGGGAAGGAGCATCCGATGACATGCTTCAGAAATACGGGATCCCGACCTCAGTGATAAACCATTTTATGGAATACACGAACGCTTACCAGGAGTCCGGAGGAGATCCGGAACCGTTGCAGGAAATGTACGGCAACACTTTCTGGTTTTATTATCATTTTGCCATGCTACAAGAATGAAGATAACGATATACATACTGTTTATATGTTTGATGTTTGTTATGACATCCTGCAGCCAACCGCAAGGGGTAACGGAAAATAGTGAATTCCCTCCCATTTACCCGGATTATACGGAAGTGACGATCCCTGTAAATATTGCCCCCCTGAATTTCATGGTCCGTCAGGCAGAAAGGCTGCATGTTGTCATTTCGTCCGGTGACAATACCATTAAACTTAAAGGCAGGAACAGGATCCGTATCCCTATGGGAAAATGGCGCAAGATACTTGCTCAAGCCTCCACCGGTCCCGGCCGGATACAGCTGGAAGTTTCGGTACAAGAGCATGGCATATGGACCCGTTACGCGCCTTTCAATATTTACGTAACCCCTGAACCCGTTGATCCCTACCTGAGCTACCGTCTTATAGAACCGGGTTATGAAGTATGGAAATCCCTGCAACTGGCAGAAAGAAATGTGGAAACGTTCCGCGAACGTATCATAGCCGATAACAGCCTGACCGACAACAGCTGCATGAATTGCCATACCTACGGGAACCAGGATCCCGGCCTTTCATTCTTTCACCTCAGAGGTCCCGGCGGCGGTACCGTTCTGAACCGGAACGGGGAACTGCGCAAGATCAACATCAACCAACAGGACATGATCTCGCCCGTGGTATACGGGAACATCCATCCTTCAGGAGATTACGGGGTATTCTCCTCCAACATTGTACTCCCCGGGTTCCACACCCTGAAAGGAGAAAGGCTGGAGGTATATGATTCTGAATCCGATCTGGTAATAGTAGATTTCAGGGATAACACGGTTACTCCTTTCCCTGAAGATTTTCCCCGGGAATTGAGGACTTTTCCTGTTTTTTCCGCTGACGGCAATACCGTTTTTTACTGCAATGCCCCGCAAATAAGTGTTCCCGACAGTATTTACCATTTGAGGTACGATTTGCTCAAAATTTCCTTTGATCCGGCTGACGGCAGGTGGGGATCAAAAGCGGACACTGTGGTAAACGCTTCTTCCCTGGGATTGTCCGTATGTCATCCCAAAACTTCCCCGGACGGACAATACCTGCTGTTTACCATGGCCGATTACGGAACATTTCCCATATGGCACCAGGAAACCGATATGTGGCTGCTCAACCTGCACACCGGGGAAATCAGCAAATTGGAAGGTGTCAATTCAACTTATTCCGACACTTACCATAGCTGGTCTTCCAACAGCAGGTGGTTTGTTTTCGCAAGCAAACGGGATGACGGCATTTACGGGAAACCGTATTTTTGCTTTATTGATGCCAACGGGCATGCCCGCAAACCTTTTGTGTTGCCCCAAAAAAAACCTCATATCTACGACAACACACTCAAATCGTACAATATTCCCGAATTGTCCAGGGGGAAGCTGCCCTTTGGCGCAACCGATATTGAACGTATATACAAAAAGACACCTGCAGAAAACGTTTCCATGAAATAAAAAACGCTTATCATGAATAAGACATATTCCTATATTCAGAAAATCCTGCCTGTTCTTTTCGGGTTGGCAGTTTTTCTGTTTTTTGGCATGATATACCCTTATCATTTGCATTACCACGAGCAGTTTCAGCTTTTCCTAACCACTCCGGATTATTTTTTGGACACGATTTCAAAACCCGGCGGATTTGCCGACTACCTGGGAACTTTTGTTACTCAGTTCTTTCTGTTTTCCTGGTTGGGCGCTGGAATAATTGCACTCCTTCTGATGTCGCTTCAATGGCTTATATACAGTATAGGCCAAAAGATCCGGCCTGCCGGTGCGTGGTTTTCCCTATCTTTTATCCCCCCCGTTTTTTACTGGATCCTGTTGTGCAATGAAAACTTTCTGGCAAGCGGCATCTTTTCCGTAATCCTGGGGCTGATCTTCTGGCTTACTTATTTTTACATCCGCAACACCCCGGCACGTATGACATTTATCCTGATTTGCATTCCCATTCTTTACTGGCTGGCCGGAGGAGCCGTTCTCTTTTTCGCGTTGGGATGCGCAATCATTGAATGGAGTAAAAAAGGGTCCGCTGCAAGAAAAACCACCCTGACTGTGGCCGTTGCGGTTCTGCTTGCAGCCTGTTTCCTGACGGCAAAGACAATCCTGCCGCAATATCCTTTTGCCAGGCTGGTCATAGGCACCGACTATTTCAGGTTCCCTGTACTCTATCCTTCAGGAATCTGGGTCATATGGCTTATGTGTCTGCTTATTCCCCTGTCCTTTCTGGTACTTCCGTCAGATTTCAGAAAAAAGAAAAACCAGGCCCTGACCGGTATCCTGCTCTCACTGGTCCTGGTCATCCTGAGTACGTACATGGTAGCCATCAACACCCGGAAAAACAAAGAAGACATCATGGCTTATGATCATTTTGTAAGGATGCAACAATGGGATAAAGCCATATCCCGTGCCGACCGCGAATCCCCGTCTTCACCTCTTTCGGTTGCCTGCCTGAATCTTTCATTGTGTAAAAGCGGCTTGATGTCAGACAATATGTTCAGTTATTACCAGAACGGGCCTGAAGGATTGATTCCCACTTTTGCCAGGGATTTTACAATTTCCATGATAACAGGAGAGATATACTACCACCTGGGATTCATCAACACAGCCCAGCGATTTGCCTTTGAATCCATGGAATCACTTCCCAATTACTGGAAAAGTGCACGATCCGTGAAAAGACTGGCAGAGACCAACCTGATAAACGGACAGTACAAGGTGGCCCGGAAATACCTTGTTATCTTGCAAAAGACTGTATTTTACAAAAAATGGGCCAATTACGCTATGTCTTTTCTGGAGGATGAAGAAGCCATCAATGAGCATCCTGAATGGGGAACGTTGAGAAAATACCGCACGAAAACCGATTTTTTGGATTCTGAGCAGGAAAAAGATATGATGCTGGGGATTTTGCTCCAGCAGAACTTTACTCATTATATGGCATACGAATACCTGCTGGCATACTGTTTACTGACCAAAGACCTGGATCGTTTCATGCAGTATTACCCGTTAGGCATGGAACTCCGTTACCGGCACCTTCCGGTCAGCTACCAGGAAGCCCTGATATACATCTGGTCACTGAGCCACGAAGACCCTGTCAGAACCGTACCTTATCCTGTCAGTGATAAGGTTAAGCAAGAACTGGTAGCTTACCAGAATATCTATTTAAACTCATCCAACCCCGAAGAAGTATTGAAAAAGAACCATTCGGGCACTTATTGGTATTATTTACACTTCAGATAATGAAAAAAATACTCCTGATAACAACAACACTGATTGTTACAATGGCATGGACAGGATGTAAGAAAGGAGTTTCCAATGCAGATCTCTCAGATACATTACCTCCTGTTTTTCCGGATTATTCCGGTGTCACGATTCCTGTTAACATTACTTCCCTGGACTTCCAAATGACCGATAACGCCACAAAAATGTTTGTTAAAGTGGAAGGGGCAAGAAGCGGTTTGCTGGAAACAGGAAAACGCAAATCTGCCGCTTTTAAGCCTACCCAATGGAAAAAGATCCTGGGAGAAAACGCCGGGGACAGCCTTTCTGTTACGGTATACGCAAAATACAAAGACAAAGGATGGATACAATATGTGCCATTTACTCTCTACGTGAATCCTGTTCCGGTAAACCGGTACCTGGTGTACCGCCTGATAGCTCCGGGATATGAAGTCTACAGCAAAATGGGGATCTATCAAAGGGATCTGTCCTCTTTCAAAGAGATCCCCCTGCTTGAAAACACACTGATACCCGGAAACTGCATGAACTGCCACTCATTTACCGGAAACAATCCGGACAACATGAGCCTGCACATAAGGGGAGAGCTTGGCGGCACCATACTGAAACAGGGAGAGAATATGGAGATACTGAACACGAAAACCAAAGAAACAATAGGAAACTGTGTTTATCCCTACTGGCATCCCACCGGAGATTATGTGGTATATTCTGTCAATAAGACCATTCAGGTGTTTCATGCCATTCAGGATGAACGGGTTGAAGTGATTGACCTGGCTTCAGACATTGTTGTTTACCACCCGGAAAGCAAAAAAGTTATTACAAGCGAACTGCTGGAAACAGATGATTTTGAAACTTTCCCGTCTTTTTCTCCTGACGGGAAAACGTTGTATTTCAGCTCCTCGGCTTTTCAAAAGATCCCTGGGGATTACAAAGAAATTCGTTATAATCTGTGTGCCATCGCATTCGATCCTGAAACCATGACCTTCGGGGACCACGTAGATACCCTCGTGAATGCTGCAGCTATGGGAAAAAGCATATCCTACGCCAGGCCCTCTCCTGACGGCAAACACATCATGTTCACGTTATCCGACTACGGAAATTTCTCTATCTGGCATAAAGAAGCCGATCTGTGGCTTTACAATCTGAAGGACGGTTCCCTCAGGGAAATGAAAGAAGTCAACAGCGACGATGTGGAAAGTTACCACAGCTGGTCCTCTGAAGGCACCTGGTTTGTATTCAGCAGCCGTCGTATGGACGGATTGTACACAAGACCGTTTTTTGCCTGCATCAATGAAGAAGGAAAAATTTCCAAACCCTTTTTATTACCCCAGAAAAGACCGCTGGAATTTTACAACATGACGTTTTTTTCCTACAACGTTCCCGAGTTTGTTACCGGCTTGGTTGACTGGGACCTGGGAGAAGTGGAAAAAATGCTGACCGGAGGGAAAAGAGATTCCATAGAATACCGCAACATCCAAAACAACTAATAATGAAAAAGTTACTGTTATCCCTGATCAGCCTGCTGATCTGTCTGTTTGCAGGTGCCCAACAACACCAGAATTTTAAAGTTTCCGTATATACCCGCGCCTACGAAGTAGAAAAGATGAAAGACAGCCAATGGCTTGATTCTACCTGGCGTATCATTTCCGAACAGGTACAGGTGGACAAGATATACCTGGAAACCCACCGTGACCTGCTGATCGTCCCTGATGCCACATTGCGTAAAGCCATTCGCTTTTTTAAGGAAAAAGGACTGGAAGTGGGAGGAGGAATTACCTACACCATAGATGAATCCAACAGTTTTGAGACATTTTGCTACACCAATCCCGAACATCGCAAAAAAGTACAGGAGATAGCTGAACATACGGCACGTTATTTTGACGATTTCATCCTGGACGATTTTTTCTTTACCAGCTGCAAGTGCCCGCTCTGCATAGAAGCCAAAGGCGATATGAGCTGGACGGAATACCGCCTGAAACTGATGACGGAAGCCGGGAAAACACTGGTTCTGGATCCTGCCCGCAAGGTCAATCCCAATGTGCGGGTAATTATTAAGTATCCCAACTGGTACGACCATTTCCAGGGCCTCGGATTTGATCTGGAACACGGACCTTATTTGTTTGACGGAGTATGGACCGGTACGGAAACCCGGGATCCCTCCTCGGCACAACACCTGCAAAATTATCTGAGCTACAATGTTTTCAGGTATCTGGACAACCTTCGTCCCGGTTTCAACTTCGGAGGATGGGTGGACAGCGGAGGCTCCCATATGGGTATGTACAGGTATGCCGAACAACTTTGGCTCACTTTATTTGCCAAAGCCCCTGAAGTAACCCTTTTTGCATACAACCAGCTGCTAAGACAACCCCAATTGGGAAAAACCGCACACGAAACATTCTGCTGCGTCGATCAGTTTTTAGGAGACCTGGGAAAACCCATGGGCATTGTTTCTTACAAACCATTCCATGCAACAGGAGAAGATTTCCTACAAAATTACCTGGGAATGATAGGTCTTCCCATGGATATGCGACCCGATTTTCCGCAGGACAAGCAAGTAGTATTGCTTACGGAACAGGCAAAATTTGATCCGGACATCGCATCAAAGATCAAACAACAACTGCTCAAGGGAGGGGATGTGATTGTTACCACCGGATTGGTCAAGGCCATACCGGAAAAGATCGCTTCCATAGCCGAAGTCCGTTGTTCGGACCTGAAAGCCATTGTGAATGATTTCGGATGGAACGGGAAAAGCACCAAAGATTTGCTGATCCCGCAGGTACTTTACCTGACAAACGATTCGTGGGAGATCGTATCGGCAGGAAAACCACTTACAAAAGGGGTTATCGGATATCCCATCCTGCTCAGATGTCCTTTTGGAGAAGGCAATATGTACGTGTTAACCATTCCTGACAGCTTTGCCGATCTATATGCATTTCCGGATCAGGCACTGAACATGATCCGCTTTTTTATGAGCCCGGATCTGGGCGTACGCATTGAAGGTCCGGCAAAGATCGGGTTGTTCGTATACGACAACGGAACATTCATAGTGGAATCATTCCTGGACGATCCCACAGAAGTAACTGTTGTATTATCCACATCTGAAACTACGCTGACAGAATTGACCGGTAACACAGTTTACAAAGTACAGGACAACAAATGCACCTTCACCCTGGAACCCCATACTTATAAAGTTTTTAAGAAGTAATACCCCATGAAAAAGATAGTAACGGCCCTTGTTCTGATAGTGGGGATTTTTCCCTGCACTTTGCAAGCCCAGACAGAGGTTATGGCCTGGGGCAATATTACCGGCATTCGTGTAGAAGGGCATTTGATGGAATTTGAAACGTACCTGGCCGTTTCCGATCAGGGACTTGAAAGACCTTACATTACGGGGAAGGAAAAGCAACCCGGCCCTCAGTACCACAGGAACGGACTTTCACAAACAGTGACTACTGCTTATGCCGGGGTCCGTTTTGAAGAAACGGTCACAGACACCGGGAAGGGATCTGCCGCCGTTATGATTTCGGCAAAAGCCGACACCACTATGCCTGCACACAATGCCTGGTTTGCCGTCCATCTGGAAAACAGCAAAACTACTTTCAGTGGAAAGGAATTGGTAATGAAAAATGACCGGGTAACCCTTACTCTGTCTTTTCTGCGAAAACCCCGTATCATTACCCGGGGGGATACATGCTTTATTCCATTTTTCAATTCCCTGAAAAAAGGATCGGAAGCCACATTGAAGTTTTCCGTTTGTGCTGAAGGCATCATAGATCGTGACCCTGTAACCATTGAGTACCGTTTTACCGAGCCGGGTAGACGATTCGACGGTTTTGGAGGCAATTTCAGGCTGCAGAATCCACAAATGGATCCAAAAGTTATTTCATACTGTCTTGATAATATGCGTGTTGCATGGGGACGCGTGGAAATGCCTTGGGCCAACTGGCAACCCTTTGAAGACCAGCCTCCCGCTCCGGATCAACGCGTAGAGGATGCCATGGAAATGGCCCAGCGACTTGCCGCCCGCGGTATGCCGGTCATTGTCAGTGCCTGGTTTCCCCCTGCATGGGCCGTACAAGGCGATATGCGTGACTACTGGCGTCGTGGCGGAGGTGTGAGAGCCTATCACCTGGATTCCGTAAAAACAAAAGCCATCTACCGTTCCCTGGCCGATTACCTTGAATACCTTAAGAAGCATTACGGAGTGGAAGCCTATGCTTTCTCCTTTAACGAATCCGACCTGGGAATTGACATATACCACACGCCCGAACAGCACGCCCGGTTTATCCGCGAAATGGGGGCTTATCTGGCCAACAGGGGCCTTGCCACAAAAATTCTGCTGGGAGATAACTCAGATGCCACAACCTTTGATTTCATTGTTCCGGCCATGGAAGATATCTCCACCCATAAATACATTGCCGCCGTATCATTCCATTCCTGGAGGGGCTGTGACGATGCTACCCTGCGAAAATGGGCCGGAGCCGCCCGCAGGCTAAACGTGCCGCTGATCATAGGCGAAGGCAGCACAGATGCCGCTGCACACCGCTATCCCGAAATATTTGCCGAGTCTACCTTCGCCTTTTACGAGATCAACCTGTATATCCGCATATGTGCCCTTTGCGAGCCTTTATCCATTCTGCAATGGCAACTTACCTCTGACTATTCCCTTCTTTGGGGCGACGGGATCTACGGGTCCGAAGGCCTTTTACGTCCCACACAACGTTTCTGGAACCTGAAACAACTGGCATCCACACCAAAAGGTGTTTTTTCAGTGCCTGTTGAAAATAATAATGATCTGATCAATTGTGCCGCTTTCGGCAATCCGGCAACGGGAGCTTACGCCATACACATTGTAAATAGTCAACCCTTATAAAACGCGTATTTTTCAACATTCCGGGGAATAGGCTGTAATGCCAGCCATCTTTCCCTTCTTCTGAATAATGAAAGCACAATAGCCCATTTTTGGATGATACAGAAAAGGGCAAAAATGAGATCCTCTTCCCGTTTTATGATCCAATGACGGAGGTTGTAGCCTGCTGCTGCCATCATCGTATTGATGGCATCCCCACGGGTCCCTTTCAAATAGTTCCGCAGCATTCGGTGATCTTTCTTAAGATGTCCTATGACTGGCTCTATCCCGGCACGTTGTCGGAACTTCCTGCGTGCCTTCTGTTTCAGGTAGTAACTTTGCTTCTTCTTTCCAGGACCCGGGATCTCTATTTTTGTGCTCTCAACATACTTTTGTCCCCGGTATCCTCTGTCTACCAGTGCTACTTTTGGCCTGTGCCCGGTAATCCGTTGTATCTGTTCCAACTGATCTGCCAGTGTATGTCCGTCATAAGGATTCCCCTCAAAGGCCATGGCTCCTACTACCAATCCATTGGCTGTCTTGGCTATCGATGATTTATTTCCATATTCATATGGCTTTCCTTCTTTGCCCTTGGAGATACATGCTACATCCGGTTCATGCAAACTGTAGATCTTGTTCTTGTCCTTTCTCTCCTGGGTGATTACAGCACAAAAGCGTAGCAGAAGATCTTTGTAGGGCTCCCGCTGTGCCGCCGTTAGTTTACGAGCCAGATCGTTCACCTGGGCCCGGGCTATGGTACGCATCCTGCGTAATGCTTTCTGGCCTTCTTTTTTCCGCTTGGGATGGTTCATAAAGCGCATCTTCAGGCTCAGGGCCTTGAGCTCCCGCGTATAACTTCTACGTAGTGTTACACCTTCCTGGTCTGCGATTTGCCTGCACTGCCTGATTACTTTTTTGTATAACTTCCCATCTGTGGGATACGTGATGTTTTTCTCCTGGACCGTCGTATCTATAAAAACTTCTTTTACTTTACCTTTTGTTACTTTTCCATCTTCCTCCAGATTCAATCGTATGCTCAAACCAAGCAACTTCTCTGCCCCTTCTTTCCCTATACGTTTGCGGAAGTGGACAAAGTCCGATGGATCGAACGGATAGCCTTTCTGGAACACTTTCTCTCCCGTAAAATATTGGAAATACGGACTATCTCTCCATTGTGACACCACTCGTTCATCGCTTAGATTATACAGACTCTTGAGCAACAGCAATCCGACCATCTTGCGTACCGGAACCCCGGGACGGCCATTTTCTGAAAAATAACCGGTGAAATCTTGTTCTACACTTTCCCAGTCTATGCGTTGGGTTAACCGGACCAGTTCATGATCCATGTCTATGAAGTTGACCAGTGGAGTCTGAAAGAAGTCTAACTGGTGTGTTTTGGGTAATTTTCCAACCATGTTTTTTGAATTTATTTGCAGGAATTTTAGTCTAAGATACTGATTTTCTGCATATATTCCAAATGTTTTTGGGCTTATTTTTGCTGATTTTCAATGATTTAACTGCTTTTTAAGGGTCGACTAAATAACGGAGCCTCCAGGGAAGCCACGCTGGAAGGAGTTCCTCCAGGTGAGGCAATTGTATACGTGACCGGTGAACATAATGGAATGAAAGAGACCGGAAGGGTCTCTGCCGCAGGGGGCGTCATGAAACTTACGTTGCCGGAAGCCTCTTTTATATCGTTGATTTGTTCTTCCGGTAATGGGCCCTGAATAATTTGGGCGTCATATTTCTTTTTTTCTTGAAGATCCTGTTGAAATTGGAAAGGTTGTTAAAACCGCACTCAAAACAGATCTCAGAGATTGTTTTATTGGAATCTACCAGCATCCTGGAGGCATAGCCTAACCGGATGTCTATTATATAGTCAGACAGCGTTTTACCCGTACGCAGCTTAAAAAAACGGCTGAATGCTACCGGTGACATTCCAACCATCTGGGAAAGATCCTTTAAACTGAGTTCCTTGGTATAATTCTGATTAATATGATCTTTTACTTTACAAACCCTTCGGCTTTCCGTATTTCTTTCCGCGTGGGCAAATGAACTGCTGGCCAGGCTGACGGTATTCTCGGCCATGGATAATTCGTGTAACAATTTCAACAGTCTCAAAAACTGCTCAAATCCTTTTTCTTCCTTGGCTATTGTGTCAATCAGCGAATATACGCGCATGATGGTATCCAGGCGGAAAGAAACGCCGTGTTCGGCTTTTACCAGCATTTTGCGGATGGTATTAAACTGGTTCTTTTCCAACAAACAGTCGGGCAACAAATCCGGAGAAAACTGAATGGTAATCTCACGTATTAACGGAGACTTGCACTCTCCCTGCTCCCATACGTGTTCCAGTCGTTCCCCCGATATCAGGATGAGATCGTAATCCCCCGTATACTGGATGTTGTCCCCTACTGTCCTTTTCAGGCCTTTTCCGTGCTCTATGAAATTGATCTCGTACTCCCGGTGTTGATGCAACGGATAGGTAAATTCCGTTTTGTGGCGTTCCACAACGTGAAAACAATCTTTATCGGACAGAGGGGGGATCTCGTTCAGAATATTGAGGTTCATACTCACAAAACTAATAAAAATCAGGCGATCAGCAAACTAACGGCCATCACTGCCATACCGGCAATAAAACCCAGAATGGATAAATGGTGCCTGCCAAAACGTTCGGCACCGGGGAGCAATTCGTCAATGGAAATGTATACCATTATACCCGACACACTGGCCAAAACCACACCTTCCAGCATAGGGTCCCAGAACGGCAACAGGATAAGAAACGCTACAAGTGCTCCCACAGGTTCGGCCAATCCCGACAGGAATGAATACCAGAATGCTTTCCTTCTGCTCCCGGTAGCATGGTAAATGGGAACAGAAACAGCAATGCCTTCGGGGATGTTGTGTATGGCAATGGCCAGTGCAATGGGAATACCCACATCCAGGCTGTTCATACCGGACATGAAGGCAGCCACTCCCTCCGGAAAATTGTGTATGGCAATACTCAAAGCAATCATGATCCCCATTCTTTTCAAGCGTACGTTCTTTTCCATGTCTTCGGCAAGATGGATCTCGTGCGGGTTTTCATCCTCGGGTATTAAAAAGTCAATAATGGCGATCAATCCTATACCTCCGAAAAAAGACAGCACCAATTGCAGGTCATTCAATACTTTCCCGGCTTCAGGAACCAGCTCCATAAAAGAAATATAGATCATCACCCCGGCAGAAAAACCCAGCGTCAGGGAAAGAAAATTAGTGTTAGTTCTTTTTGTGAGAAATGCGACCAGAGAACCAATTCCGGTTGCCAGGCCGGCGAAAAGAGTAAGCGTAAAAGCTATAATAATTTGAGAAAATTCAAATTGCATGATCGGAATTCTTAACAGTTAAACGCTGAACGATCTTAAACCGGGAAAGAAATTCACTGGCAAAAACACGCAGGACGGTATAGGCGGGTATGGCAACCAGCATCCCCACTGCCCCTCCCATAAAACCTGAGATCAAAATGACCAGGAAGATTTCCAGAGGATGCGCTTTCACACTGCTGGAATAGATCAATGGTTGAAAGAGGTATGTATCCAGCATATTAACACCTACATATACAGCGACCATAGCTGCAACAAAAAACAACAATCCGGGATAACCCGAGGCCCCGTAAGATGTAGCTACACCCAATATCACTCCAAGTGTACCTGCCAGCAGAGGTCCTACATACGGTACAATGTTAAATATCCCGAACACAAGTCCCAGAACAAGAGCCATCTGGTATTCTATCCTGACTATGAAATGCAATCCGGTGGATATCAAAACAGTCATCACAACCACCTGAATCAAAATTCCAACAAAATATCTGAACAACAATTCGTTAGAAGCTTTTAGCGCATGAGATACTTTTTCTTCATACTTCACTGGAACGATGGCCCGGAGCATATCCCCGAACATGTTTTCTTCCTTAAGAAAAAAGAAAGTAATGAAAATCACCGAAAACAGACCTACTCCAAAGTTAAGCAAAAACGAAGCTACGGATCCAAAAAAACGTGTAAGTAGCTCGGGATGAAGGATTTTATCTATTTCGGTCCAAAGCAAAGCTTCTATGGTAACTGACGGGTCAATACGGGGGAAATACCTGTGCATTAGTTCATTGACCTGACTGAGAGGTTGTGAGATCATGGCCGAAATATCCTGCAGCTTCAAGGACTCCAGACGAGACATGATCCCGCTTACCAAAGGCGTCATAAAATAAAAAACAAGAACTACCACACCCAGCATCAGCAACAATACCAGAATGGCCGAAAGGGCTTTTGGCATATGCCACTTTTTTATTCTCATGCGGGACATCTGTTTGACCAAAGGGCTTCCGATCAATGACAACAAGGCCGCGATCAGGATATAGGAAATGATGCTCCTGAAATACCAGACCAGGAATCCGATGATGGCAAGAACGGCAGTAGCTATTATGTATTTGGCCAGCTTATTCATTTGGTATCAAAAATACTCATTTTTTATCTTTCTCCTATCTGTCAGTACAATTCCACACAATTGACCAAAGGCGGTGCTCCGGCTTCCAGGATACTCACCCGGATTACCCCTGAAGTCACGGGGGAAAAAGACAATATCCTTTTATAACCTATTGTCGTACCTTGAGCAATTGTATGCCACAGGCCGTCAGAAGGGTTTATGTATTCTACTATAAAACGGGCAATCCGTTGACCTAAGGGGATGTACTCCTGTAAAAGGATCATGCTGAATGTTTCTTCCTTATCCAGCGTCAGGGTAAACGAGGCTGCGGTCTTCCCTTCACGGGGAGTCCAATAGGTATCGTAAGATTTATCTGTTATGTTTTGAGGACCGAAACGTCGGGAATTTCCTGCCCTTACGGAAGAAGCTTCCACACGGGCAGATTCTGCTATATTCCTTGAAAACAGATCCATACGTTTTCTTTTGAATTCCATCAACCTGAGTGAATCACCCATCGGGATGCGTCCGGACCGGTCGGGAGGCACGTTCAGTAACAAGTTCGCGTTCCTGCCCACCGACCCCAGGTAGATCTCCATCAGCTCATCCACCGTTTTCAGGCTGCTGTCCGTGGAAGGACTATAGAACCAACCCGGTCTGATGGATACATCGGCCTCGGCAGGTATCCAAAAATTGCCGTATCGGTTTCCTGAATTCAAAATATTCACCGGAGGCGCATTTTTTCCGGGACTATACCCGGTGGTATCCAGGCGTGACCAATTGGTTTCTCCGGCCATACCGCGTTCGTTGCCTACCCAACGACATCCGGGCCCCACATCGCTGAATATGATGGCTTCCGGCTGGTATTTACGAACGATATGGTGAAACAGGTCCCAATCGTAAGGGGCAGCCATGTCATCTCCGCACGCCCCGTCAAACCATTGTTCAAATACAGGACCGTAGGAAAAAAGTACCTCGGCAAGCATCCCGGCAAAAATATCATTGTACTGTACAGATCCGTAAGCAGGGTGGTTCCTGTCCCAGGGAGAAACATATACGCCAAATTTCAAATCGTATTCCCTGCAAGCCCGGGAAAGTTCTTCAAGGACATCTCCCTTTCCCTCCTTCCAATGACTTTCCCGGACGGTATGCGAACTGAATTGACTGGGCCAGAGACAAAACCCGTCGTGATGTTTTGCCGTAACAATGATCCCTTTCATACCGGCTTCCCTGGCGGTAGAGGCCCATTGCCGGCAATCGAGTGCCGTGGGATTGAAAACGCCGGGATCTTCCCTTCCGGTGCCCCATTCACGGTCAGTAAAGGTATTGGGCCCAAAATGAACAAACATATAATACTCCATCTGTTGCCATTCCAATTGATTGGTGGAAGGTAGCGGACCATATGCCTCGGGCGAAGATCCCCTGTTACAGCCTGTCCATAAGATCGTTGATATATATAAAATTAAAACGTGGACTATTTTATTTTCCATCGGGAATTATTACCTTTGTCAAATATTAATGATACAAACTATTTATCTTTTATAAAAATACAAAAAAACCATGAAACATCTTATAATCGGCGGCGTGGCAGGCGGTGCCACTACAGCAGCCAGGATCAGAAGAAACGATGAAAAGGCAGAGATCATAATGTTTGAAAAAGGGTCGTATATATCCTATGCGAATTGCGGGCTTCCCTATTACATCGGAGATGTGATCAAAGACAGGGAAAAACTGTTTGTGCAGACACCCGAAACCTTTGGAACTCGTTTTAACATGGAAATCCGGATCAACTCGGAAGTGATTGCCATTGATCCTGAAAAGAAGCAGGTTACCGTAAAAAACGAAAAAGGAGAATCATACATAGAGAGTTATGACAAACTCTTGCTTTCTCCCGGTGCCACTCCTGTAAAACCTCCCCTGCCCGGGATTGATTCAAAAGGTATCTTTACCATGAGAAACGTTGATGACACCGACAGGATAAAAGCGTACGTTCAATCCCATCCCATTCGCCGGGCCGTAGTGGTGGGAGCCGGATTCATAGGTTTGGAAATGGCAGAGAACCTGCATGCAACAGGAGCGCAGGTAGCCATCGTTGAAATGGCAGAGCAGGTAATGGCCCCCATTGATTTTTCCATGGCCGGCCTGGTACACCAGCATCTTTACCAAAAAAACGTTGCCCTGCATCTGAACCAGGCCGTCAAAGGTTTTGTCCCCAAAAAAGGACCGGATCCCGCCATTCGTGTAGAACTCTCTGACGGTAGTCAGATTGAAGCAGACATTGTGATCCTCTCCATAGGAGTACGTCCGGAAACAACGCTGGCCAAAAAGGCCGGCCTGAAAATTGGAAAAGCCGGAGGCATATACGTAAACAAATATCTGGAGACTTCCTCACCCGGTATTTATGCTGTGGGAGATGCCATAGAATTCCCTCATCCTGTATCAGGGGACCCCTGGTTGAATTACCTGGCCGGTCCGGCCAACAGGCAGGGAAGAATCGTCGCGGACAATATGGTTTTCGGCAACAAGATCAAATACGAAGGGTCCATAGGAACTTCCATTGCCAAAGTCTTTGATATGACAGTGGCCTCTACCGGCCTTCCGGGCAAGAAGCTTAAACAATTGGGCATCCCCTACCTGACTTCCACCACCCATTCCAATTCTCATGCAGGCTATTATCCCAATGCCCTGCAAATGAGTACCAAAATAACATTCGATCCCGAAAGCGGACGATTGTACGGCGGTCAGATAGTAGGTTACGAGGGCGTGGACAAACGGATCGATCTGCTGGCTCAGATCGTTAAAAAGAACGGGACAGTATACGATCTTATAACCCTGGAGCATGCCTATGCACCTCCTTTTTCCTCTGCCAAAGATCCCGTGGCCATTGCCGGTTATGTGGCTTCCAATATTTTAAGCGGCAAAATGAAGCCTTTGTATTGGAGAAAAATGCAAAAAGCCGAGTCAGAAAAGGTGGTAAAACTGGACGTCAGGACCCCGGAAGAAAATGCGCTGGGTACGATTGAAGGAGCTGTAAACATTCCCGTGGATGCCTTAAGAAACAGGCTGGATGAAATCCCGCGTGATAAACCCCTTTATGTATTTTGTGCCGTAGGTTTACGCGGATACCTGGCTTCCAACATATTGATCCAAAACGGTTTCAAAGACGTTTACAATTTAAGCGGAGGCTATAAAACATATGAAGCAGCGGCAGAATCAGAGCATAAATCAGTTCCCATAACACCTGCCTTTTCCTCTCCATATAATGATTCGGGAGACCCGTCTGATATGAGCAAATCAACACCTGTCAAATCCAGTGCTTCATCCATAAGTGCCAATATTCTGAAAATTGACGCCACAGGGCTGCAATGTCCCGGACCTATTATGAAGATCAAACACAGTATTGACGCCATGGAACCGGGGCAGCAAATGGAAATTCAAGCCACCGACCCGGGTTTTGCCAGGGATGTACAGGCCTGGTGCCAGACGACCGGGAATATTCTGTTGGAACAATCCGACAGCAAGGGTGTATTCCGGGCAGTGGTAGAAAAAAGGCAAAAACAGGAGTCCTCAACGACCCAGGCTCCCTCTGGAGGAAAGGGAAAGACCCTTATTATGTTCAGTGATGATCTGGACAAGGCTCTGGCCACTTTTGTACTTGCCAACGGAGCTGCCGCTACCGGAGAAAAAGTCAGCATTTTCTTTACTTTCTGGGGTCTGAACGTCATAAAAAAAGTGAAGAAGCCCAAAACAAGCAAAGATATATTCGGGAAGATGTTCGGTATGATGTTGCCTTCACATTCGGGAGCCCTGAAACTTTCGAAAATGAATATGTTTGGGATGGGACGCCGTATGATGCGACATATCATGAAGATCCGCGGCATTGATTCCCTTGAAAGTTTGCGCAGTCAAGCCATTGAAAACGGCGTGGAATTTATTGCCTGCCAGATGTCCATGGATGTGATGGGTGTGAAAAAAGAGGAGCTCATTGATCATGCAACCATCGGAGGTGTGGCTTCCTATATGAACCGTGCCGTACAGGCAGATGTCAATCTGTTTATATAATACAAAAATGGAAAATTCCCTATGTTTGATGAAAGATGTACTTAAGGCTTTTTACGATTTTGAAAAAAGCCTGGTACAATTCCATTCCCTAACCATTAACGAAGCAATCCTGCTTTGTATTCTGGGAGAGAAGAAAAATGACTGCAAAGTACATCTTTCAGCTTCAGACATTGCTCAGATCACGGGTTTTTCACCTTCTCACACCTCCAAAGTGTTACGATCTGCCGAATCGAAACAATGGATTAACCGTACCGTATGTGACCGCGACAAACGAAAAATGTATTTTTCGCTATCTGAAGAAGGTTTGAAAAAACACAGCCAATTAAAGAAATTGCCTGTGCAAATCCCGGATTTACTGAAAAGATTGCTTTAAAAACCAGTGCTTTCCATATATTCCACGAAAGCCCTGTTGACAAGTTTAACACCTCCGGGGGTAGGGTAATTCCCCGAAAAATACCAGTCCCCCTTATGACCGGGACATGCTTTATGAAGTCCCTCCAGGCTTTGATAAACTATCTGAACCTGTGCCCCGGTCCCTGCGGGAGTTAACATTTCAGAAATTTTTGCCGAGATGTCCACGGACGAGAAAGGTGCGTATATCTCATGTACGTGGTTTACCACTGAGTTACCCGCTTCGTTTCGGGCCTTATTGTATACGTTTTGCACCAGATCATCCATGCCTCTGTCCCGGAGCAGTTCCATCGCTGCCCTGAAGGCAATGAATTGGCCCAACCCCGACATATCTATGCCATAAAAATCCGGATAGCGTATCTGCGGAGAAGAAGATACAACGACAATCTTTTTTGGATGCAACCGGTCCAGTATCTTCAATATACTCTGTTTTAACGTCGTTCCCCTTACAATACTGTCATCCAAAACCACCAGGTTGTCTTTTCCCGGTACGATCGTCCCGTAAGTCACGTCGTAAACGTGTGCGGCCAGATCATCACGTGTATTTCCTTCGGCTATGAAAGTGCGGAGTTTTATGTCCTTGACGGCCACTTTTTCATTCCTGACAGAAAGAGACAGGATCTTTCCCAGTTGTTCCCTGTCCCGGCAGATACTGTCAGATAGTATCGCTTCTTTCTTGATCCCGTTCAGATGCTCTTCCAGGCCCTGCAACAATCCATAATAGGCTGCTTCTGCTGTATTGGGGATGTAAGAAAAGACCGTATTCCGGAAATCATTGTCAACGGCTTCCAGAACAGGATATACAAGGTTGTTGCCCAAAGCCTTACGTTCACGATAAATATCCGCGTCACTGCCCCTGGAAAAATAAATCCTTTCGAAGGAACAGGGTTTTACATTGCGGGGGGTCAGTATTTGGGAACATGAAACGTTCCCGTCCCTTGAAATACGCAGGGCCTGTCCCGGCAACAATTCCTGAATGTCTTCCACATCTACGTTCATAACGGTTTGAATGACGGGACGCTCAGAGGCAACCACGGCTATTTCAGTGTCCTGGTAATAAAATGCGGAACGGATACCCCACGGATCCCTGACGCAGAACGTTTCACCGGATCCGGTCATACCGGCCACTACGTATCCTCCATCCCACAATGAAGTACATTTTTTTAACAATTCCGTTGCGTTGAAGTTTTCTTCAATCTTTTTGGTCAGTTCTGTTCCCCGGTATCCCTGACCGTAAAAATCTCTGTACAGGTATTCAATTTCCATATCCAGGCGATGCCCCATTTGCTCAAGCAATATATGGGTATCCGCCATTGACCGGGGATGTTGACCTGCAGAGGTAAGTGACTGACAGATCTCAGGGATGTTTGTCATATTGAAATTACCGCAAAGAACAAGTGTTTTGGCAGCCCAGTTACTGCGCCTTAAATGCGGATGTATATAAGAAAGACCGCTTCTGCCGGTAGTGCTGTAGCGCAGATGTCCCATATACATATCCCCAATGAAAGGCGCGTTTTGGGACGGGTTTCCATTGATCATTCCGTAGACGGAATCAAAAACTTCATTGATGGCATTATTGCCTGTTTTGCGGTCCCGGAATATGTATTCTTCCCCGGGAACTGCTTTTGTGTTAACACAGGCCAGCCCGGCTCCCTCCTGCCCCCTGTTGTGCTGTTTCTCCATCAAAAGGAACAGTTTCTGCAACCCGTACGTCCGGCTGCCGTATTTTTTCTGATAGTATCCTGCAGGCTTTTTCAGACGTATGATGGCTATGCCGCATTCATGCTTCAACGTTTCCATGGCTGCAAAAATAAAATATTATATTTGTTCCTGTCATTTTCTGTAAAAAATGATCCCAATCTTATGAAAAATTTAAAATTTTGCAGCCTCTGGATCCTTTTTTTCATGCTGATCCTCTTTTCCTGCCGGGGCCCAATGGACACTCCCGTCAATGAAACAGGACATTTCCGCGAAGTTTTGGGAGAAGGTATATTTTCATTTAATGATCTGAAATCTTCCCTGCTGAGTGTATACCCGACCCTGGATATCACCAGCCTGGACAATATCACACGATTGGTTGATTTTTTCGATACTACAGCAAAAGTGCAGAGCACGGCCATTTCTTATATCACGAAAGACCCCCACGGGTCAGAAATACTTGCATCCGGCCTAATCATGCAGCCTGAAGGCAGGAAGTCAAAAGGAGTGCTGCATTTCTTCCCCTCGGCAAAAATTGACAAGGGCAAAGCAGGCAGTGAGCTCTTGCTGACTTTTGAAGGTCTTCTGAGTTTTTTCGGGTATACAGTCATCGTCCCTGACCTGGTTGGTTACGGTGTCAGCAGTTACGCTGAGTACCCTTTTCTTTTTTCAGACAATACCGGACTGGTGGCCTATGACATGCACCTTGCCACAGCCGATTATTTCCGTTCGGAAGGTATCCCCTTTTCAAACAAAGTCACTATTGGCGGTTATTCCATGGGAGGATTGGGCGTTGTTTCCCTGCACCGTCACATAGAAAAATACGATACGGCAGGTCTTATTGTGGAAAGTTCTTATCCCGGAGGAGGGGTTTACGATCTGGGAATGGCTATGGATATTCTTGCTGAAACCGGATATTGTACATTTCCCTTTGTTCCCTATATGTATGTTGCCATGGATTACTGGTACGGACTAGACATTGATTATACAGAAGTTTTTATTGACCCCCTGCTTTCCAATATGGATGACTGGCTTTCCCGGAAATACCTGGCTCATGAAATGCGCGAATTCATAGGCCCGTACCTCACAACATATATGCATCCCGACTTTTTTACCGATGAAAAAAATGCATCCTTAAACAAAGTGGATTCTTGCCTGAGGCTTCATTCCGTCATTGAGGGATGGGTTCCCCGTGCCCCCATGACCATTATTCATACTGAAGATGATACAATGGCTCCTTTTCAGACAGCAGAGCGTCTGTATGAAACGTTTAAGCGCAAAGGCGGCTGTGTCACCCTGATACGGGGTGATGGGGATCATTTCAATTACGGTTTCGAGTATTACATTACCATGCTCCTGTATCTGCTATTGAAATGAGTGCATTAAAAAACCACCCCGCATGAGGTGGTTTTTTCTTTACTGCTTTTTTTCCTATTTGATCTCTATCTGGTATTCCCTGGGAGCTGCCGGAGACTCCATATCCTTGGGAATGGTGATGCTGAGCACCCCGTTTTCCATAACAGCCTGGATCTTTTCCTTCAGGATATCATCAGGCAGCAGGAATGCCTGTTCGTAGTGTGAATAGGAAAATTCACGTCTGAGGTATGTGCCGTTCGTATCTTCTTTTGAATTTTCTTCTTTCTTTTCCAGACGTATGATCAGGCGGTTATCCTGATCCAGCCGGATGCAGAAATCTTCTTTTGTCATACCGGGAGCGGCTACCTCAACCTTGTAATCTTTTTCGTTCTCGATTACATTGATGGCGGGAGATGTCGTACCGACCATTCTTCCAAATCCTTCATTGTCAAGAAATTCGTTAAACAATGAGGGCCACCAGTTCTGTGTTCTTCTTAATGTAGGTAACATAGTAATATCCTCCTTTTGTTTATGTGTTTTCAACACTAAATTATACAAAAGGTATACCTACCGGAAAAAAGGCCTCAAAAACGGTCAGATTGACAGACTATCAGTCATTTTGGCAATTACTTCCAACTCGGCAAAGGCTCCTTTTTTGGGAAGGGCCGAGACCTCAAAAACAGAGCGGGCCGGAAACGGAGCGTCAAAATACCTGGAATAAACCGTGTTGAAAAGCGGAAAATCGTTCATGTCGGTTAAAAAACCGGTGCATTTAACTACGTCATCAAAACCGCATCCGGCTTCTTCCAGGATATATCCCACGTTCCTGAATATTTGTTCTATCTGTTCTTCTTTTGAAGTTTCAACCAGGGCTCCGGCAGCAGCATCAATGCCCAGTTGTCCTGAAATATAGAGAAAACCGCCGGCAATGACCGCCTGGGAATAGGGCCCCAGGGCCGGGGGTGCTTTTGGGCTTTGTATCGTATTTCTTTTACTCATAGTATTGTGTTTTAAAACATGTAATCCCATATAGGTAACAGGACAGGTTCCTGGTCCAAGGCATTGATGGCTTTCGTGCTCAGATACTTACGGTGAATGACAAACCGGAACATATATTGATCAAACCATTCATCGGTGAAAGTCAGATATCCTTTGTTCCCCGCGACAGGTCCCCAGCTGTTTTCAAATTCCCATTTTACGGGCACATCGTTGATATCGGTGTCACAGGCAATCAATAACATGGCATGAGATGATCCGCTTTGACGGGTTAAAATTCGTGCTTTTTTGTCCATCTTCAAATCAATTCCCAGCAAGGATTCGTAATCATAATTTTCAGGATCCAGTATCCCGTTTTCCCTGTCCAGTTGTTTTCCTACATCACAGGACGTGTACATAGGCTCATTGTCCTTAATGGAAGCCAAAGCTGCGGGTTTGATATCTTCGTTGGGAAGGTTCAGGTACGTCCAGTTGATCCCCTCAATGGTGTTCCTGTAATTCTTAATTTCGTAAACCTTGTAATATTCCCGCGTGGGATCATTCATTACCATAATATGATTCTCAGGAGAATAATCACTTTTAATAATGCTTTTATAAAATTCCGGCGGAGTGGTTTCCAGGGAAACGATCTCCCCGGCAACGTTTTTATACCTGAAAGTAAATGTTGCGGGAGGTTCTCCGAGACATAGTGCAAGAACCCGGTAAACATCTTTCAGGATCTCCTTTTTCTCACTTCTTAACCGGTCTTCTCCGAAACCCCGGGCAGCCATCTCCCTGATGGTGTAACCGCCTGCACGCAATCTTTCATTCAACAGGGAAACCATTTGCCTGGTATTTTCCGAATGCCGGCTTTCAGGCATGGCTTGTTTGGGAACAACCCCGTATTTTTCAGCTATGTTGTAAAACAAATTCCAGACACCTCCATCGTTGACAGGTGAAGAAAAGAAATGCGTCACCTCCCTGTCGTCCATGTCTTTGTGTGCCGTACGGATCATGTTTTCAAGAAACAGGTTGGATTTTTCCAGCATGTCCCAGAAATAAACATAATTGTGTGAAAAGTCAAAGGCATCGGTTCCCAGCAATTCCCGCACATCCGGACGCAGGGCATTCATAGAGGTAAACATCCAACACCTACCGGAACTTTGTTGATCGGTTATTCCTTTGACATCCACTCTGTATTTGAAGTAATGGTCGATTTTTCCCCGGATCTGCCTGTTTCTGGCATTTTGGGAAATATTGGCATCACCGGTTAGAATGTTCTGCAAAGCTACGGTACCGGGAGTTCTTTCAAAGCTGTCACGGATTTCTTTCAGGATTGTTTCATCAAGTGTTTGTGCTTGTGAAAACACAAAAGGAAAAATCAGCACAAAAAGCAGAATCGGTTTTTTCATTTTTTTCTGTTTAGTCTTTCAGGTAATAATTAATAGTGGTCACAACGCGAATTTTTTTGATATACGGCGTATTCTCGTCTCTGTCAGAGATTGAAAACTGTCCCTGATACGCATTTTTGATCTTGCCGAGTTTGCTGTCGGAGTCCTGGGCAAACTTGACGGCAGAGGTCCGTGCGTTGCGGGTAGCTTCTTCTATCATCCGGGGTTTGATATCGTTCAGCCCGGTGTATGAATAAACCGTATTGTAACGGTATTCACCTCCGGTGATGGCAATGCCCTGTTTGAGCAATTCTCCCTGATCGCTAATCAGCTCCCTGACCAAATCCACTTTTCCCGAACTAACTGTAATCACGGAAGTGACGTTGTAACGGTAGGGCGGCGGTGCCGTACTGTAACGCTCGGCACTCATATCAATGATCTCAGGGGCGTTTACACTGATCTCTTCATCGGTAATCCCGTTTTCTTTCAAAAAAGAAATCACCGTCAGGTTGTTCCGGTTGATACGAACATAGAGGTCCTGCAAATCATTGCCCAGTTCCTTGAAAACAAGGGGCCAGGTCACCTTATCTGCAGGGACTTCCATTTCCGAAAGGCCTTTTACGTTGACAGTCCTTTCCCTTCCGGAAAATCCATCCAGGCCTTTTTTCAATAACAAACCCATGATAACCAAGGCCACGGCCAGAATCAGGGCTTCATAACGGTAAGTTTTCATAATGCAGCTAAATTACGAAATTTTATTATAGTTTTGTAAGATAAACCGGTTACTATGGAAGTTATTGCCATCGGAAGCGATCATGCTGCATTTGAACTCAAAGAAAACATCAGGGAATTTCTCATTGAATCCGGGTACAATGTCAAAGACCTGGGTACTGACAGTTCCCGGAGTGTTGACTATCCCGATTTTGGCATAGCAGTGGGAGAATGCGTTGCAAAAGGGGAATGCGACAGGGGCATCGTCATTTGCGGTACCGGAATAGGCATTTCAATAAGTGCCAACAAGGTAAAAGGAATACGCGCCGCTTCCTGCAGTGATCCTTATTCTGCCCGTCTTGCACGGGAACACAACAACGCCAACGTGCTGGCACTGGGGGCCCGGATCGTAGCGCCGGAATATGCCAGAGTTATCGTAAAAGCCTGGCTTGAGGCCCAATTCCTGGGAGGCAGACATCAACAAAGAATACAGAAAATTGCACGATATGAATCGGGCGACCCCCAATGGAAAGAGTGAACGGAAACTCACCCGGGAACGTTTTGACGGTATTTACATAGCTTATTTCCGGCCTTTGTGCCGGTTTGCGGCTGCGTATGTTCTTTCCATGCAAACGGCCGAAAACATTGTCCAGAACGTTTTTGTTTTTCTTTGGGAAAAACACAACACATTACAAATCCATACAAGTATATCCTCCTACCTCTATACCCTTGTAAAAAACAAATGTATTGATTACCTGCGTCATCAGAAGACAGCGCAGGAATACCGGGCGGAACAAGCCTTAAAACTCACTGCCCTTGAACAACTGGATACCGGATTGGTATCAGGAGAAGATATTGAAAAAAACGTGCAACAGGCTATTGATAAATTGCCGCCAAAATGTCGGGAAATTTTTATTTTAAACAGGGTTGAAGGGAAAAAATACCGGGAGATTGCCGATATTCTGGAAATTTCCGTCAACACCGTAGAAAACCAGATGGGCATAGCTCTCAAGAAGTTACGAAAAGACCTGGAACATCTTCTCTGATTTTTTAAATTCCCGTTTGGTGGTTTTTTGATTCTCAAACGTTCTATTAACAGAAAAGGAAACAACGCAATGGAAGAAATGCTTCAACGTTATTTTGCCGGTGAGCTTACCGCTTCTGAAAAAGAAGCATTGATGGAGGCTGTGGAAAAGGATGAAGAGCTCAGGAAAGAATTCTGCAAAATGCAGAATCTTAAGGCAATTACTTCCCTTTTTCCGGCATCTGATGATGCTGAAAGGTCCACATCCCGTTTGATGCAATGGAGAAGAAGCAACCTGCGGGTGAGCTACCGGAGCTTTGCCGGTTATGCCGCAGCTGTTCTCGTTTTCGGGTTCGTCCTGTGGGGGTTGTTGCAACCCCTGACTCGTAGTTTTCCTGAAGAACCTGCAACCTATATGATGGAAGTATCCACGACATCCCACAGACACAAAACGTTCAAACTCAGTGACGGGACCATCGTATGTCTGAATGCCAGTTCGGTATTGCGATATCCCAATAAATTTTCCGGAGACGAACGAAGGGTCATGCTTACCGGGGAAGCTTTTTTTGAGGTAGCTCCGGATGAAACCATGCCATTCATAGTCGCAACTGAACAATACGACATACGTGTACTGGGTACAAAATTTAATGTTTTTGCCTATAAGGACCATGATGTCATAACATCACTTGTGGAAGGCTCCCTGGAAGTGGTCAAACCGGCTGCTGAATTTCCAACTGTACGCATAAGGCCTTATGAAAGCATTGCCTGGGAAGGCGACGGCTGGCAACGCAGTACATTCAGTGAACCCGATTTTATTCTGTGGCGCGAAGGAATTTATGCCTTTGACAATACACCTTTCAAAGATATTGTAAACAAGTTGCAACTTTATTACGCGACCAATATTGTAATCGCTAATGAAGAACTGGCCCAGTACCGCTTCAGTGCCAAGTTCAGGCAGGACGACGGTTTGGAAAGCATCCTTAAGACCATGAAAAAGATTTATGGCTTTGAAATGGATAAAAACAGGCAAACAAACACCATAACAATTGAATAAAAAAGCCGGCAGATGCTGCAACATCCACCGGCAGAACCGCTAACACAAACTATTGTATTAACTACTAATTCTACAAAGTTATGAAAAATTTAATTTTTTCGCTAATTCTGTGTTCCGTAAGTGTTTTTTCTCTTGCGGCCGCAGATCCCGATCTGTCGGTTCCTCAGGATGCCGTCATCACCATATCGGGAAATCGCATTACTCTGGGATCGTTCATAGAACAAGTTGAAAAACAAACCGACTACCTTTTTGTATACAGCAAAGAGAATGTGAACGTGAATGCTATTGTTCCCGTAAGGGAAGGCAGAAAATCCGTTGCCGGCTTTTTGGACGAAGCTTTCGGCAACAGCAATCTGAATTACGTATTTGAGAACAAATACATAGTGCTTACTTACAAAAAGCCTGAAGTTTTGAGTGTCTCGGGTACGGTTATAGATGCACAAACACGGAATCCACTGGTTTTTGCTTCTGTTTACATTGTCAACAAAGGCATTAGCAACGTGACGAACGGAGAAGGGTATTTTTCCCTGAAATTTCCGGCGTCCTTTGCAGCCGACTCTGTCCGGATATCTTTCCTGGGTTACCATCCCCGGACTTTTTGCCTGAAAGACCTGAAGGATCTGGATAAAGACGTGGAAATACCGCTTAATTTTGTTCCCACCACCCTTCCTTCTATCATGGTTACCCCTACGGATGCTGCCGATCTGGTTGCCCTGGCCATGGAAAAAATTCCGGCCAATTACCCCGACCATCCCATGCAAATGACAGGTTTTTACAGGGAAATGATCCGAAAAGGCAACAATTATGTTACCCTGACGGAAGCCGTGCTGGATATCAATAAAAATTCCTACGACCGGCTTTACGGACTGGATCAGGTTGGTGTTTTCAAAGGCCGCGGAAGTGTGGACTGGGCACGTATTGACACGGTATTCGTAAAATTCCGCGGGGGGATCAGCTCGGCTCTTGAAATTGACGTTGCCAAATACCCGTTCCTGGGCACCAGCATTGCCGAACTCAACGAAATTTACGAATTTCAGATGGAAGAACCGGTCCAGGTAGACGGAAAAGTCAACCATGTTGTGAGCTTTAATCAAAGAGAAGGCGTTGCTGAAATTCATTTCCGCGGGAAATTGTACATTGATATGAAATCACACGCCATCAGCCGGGTGGAATTCAATATGAACGTGGAAGACCGTGCCGATGCCACAAGCATCTTCATATCACGCCGGCCTATGGGCTTCAGGGCTAATGTTCTATATGCCGCATACCTTGTTCAATACAAAGAAATCAACGGCAAATGGACTTTTGACTATTCACGTACCGAGATCAAATTTGATTCAAAATGGGACAGGAAACTGTTTAAAAACACGTATACCATCATGTCCGAGATGGCCATTACGGAACGCAGCGACCGGACCATGAAAATTCCTGCTGAACAACGGGTACGTTCAAGGGATATAACACTGGACAAAGTAACCGATTTCCAGGATGAAGGTTTCTGGGAAGATTACAATGTCATTGAACCCGAATCCGGTATTGAGCAAGTCATTGCCCGGATCACCAGGCAATTGAGAAGAAGAGCCCGCGAACAATAAAAATCTGATAGCTATAGGGCGGAAAAATTTTCCGCCCTATATTTGTATATTATGAAAGATCTGCGTTCCATAACCTGCTACGAAACCGATTCTGCTAAAGACCTCAAACCATTTGCTTTTATGAACATTGCCCAGGAGCTGGCCAACCGGGATGCGGTACGCCTGGGGTTCGGATACGACAGGCTCATGGAACTCAACACCATATGGGTATTGTCACGTATGGAAGTCAGGTTTTTGCGCGCTCCCGTATGGAGGGAAACCGTTGAGATAGATACCTGGCACAAAGGAGAGGACGGGATTTTTTCCCTGAGAGATTTTCTGATACGGAACCAGGACGGAACTGAAGACCTGGTCACTGCCACCAGTTCCTGGTTGATCATCAACCTGAAAACACGCCGTATTCAAAGACCCCAAATGCTTTTTGAAGACACCACCCTTTCAGAAAAAACAGAAAGACATGCCATTAAAACACCCTGTACCAAGATTGAGGTTCCTGACCGGGATTTGCTCAGGTTTGTAGGACAAAAAACTGTGAATTATTCAGATATCGATTTCAACGGACACGTCAACAATGCCAAATACATTGAATGGGCTTTGGATTACCTGGACCCGTCACTGGTTACTTCACGCAAAGTGAATCGGTTCCATATCAATTATAATAATGAAGCTCACTTATCAGATACGATTGACATGATAGTGGCCGGAACAGATCCCATGACCTTTTATGTAGAAGGTGTCAACAAAGGAAAAAATATTTTCAGGGCAGAAATTTCATTCAAACCCTGAGAGCAGAATACAAATTACTTGTTTTTTCTTTTTAGAATATCTGAGTAGAGATACCTTTTAATCTTCAGAGTAGGTGTCTTTTCAAACTCGTTTTCATGTTCATGGATACCCGAGATACGAGACATTTTTCCTACTTTGCTGTTCACATAGTTCATAATGTCGTTATACACTTCGGATATCTGCTCACGAAGATCATCTTTCAGGTCCTGCAAGTAAACAAGGGCTACCAATTTGCCCTCTTTCTGCAAAACCAGCGACTCAGTTACCAGTTCGTGCTGATTCAGGATACTTTCAATATCTTCCGGATAAATATTCTCTCCCGTGGATCCAACGATCATATTACTCAAACGTCCCTTTATGAAAATACGCCCCGTTTTGTCCATCTTGCCAAGGTCGCGGGTGCGAAACCATCCGTCTTCTGTAAAAGCTTCTTTATCGGCCTCCGGATTCAGGTAATAGCCGTCCATAATACAAGGGGTTTTTACCTGTATCTCACCAACACCTGTTTTTGGATCTTTATCCTGCAAACGGATCTCTATGCCTTTCATAACCCTTCCGGTAGATTGAAGGAAAGTGTCCGGATGAACAGCTCCCGCAATAAGCGGAGCAGTCTCGGTCAAACCGTACCCAATGGAGTACGGGAAACGTGCATCACGTAAAAATTTCTCGGTGGCCCTGTTCAGTTTTGATCCGCCTATTCCAAAGAACCTCATTCTGCCGCCAAAGGTGTGGTACAGCCGTTTACCGGCAATCCGGTGTAGCATTCGTCTTATAAACCGGACCTTATAAAGGATCTTCATGACCTTATTTGATGTAAACCGGGCAAAGATCTGACGGGTATAGATCTTTTCCATGATAAGCGGAACGGTAAGCATAAAGGTCGGCTGAACGCTTTTCAGTGCCGGCAACATACTTGTAGGTGTGGGAGGCACTCCCAGATACACAACAGATGCACCTTGCATAAAAGGATACAACATACCCAGGGAACATTCATAGGTGTGGGACAACGGCAATATGGAAAGAAAAACATCTTCCGGGACTACTTCAATCAGCGTTTTAACCATATGCAATTGATTGCACAACGCTTTATGGCTTAACATAACCCCCTTGGGAGAAGAAGTTGTTCCGGATGTATAAATGATGGCTGCCAGATCGTCCGGTTCAGGAATGGATCTTTCTGCCGGCATTCCTTCCGGGTGCATTTTATTTCCGCCAATGACCGTCAGATTTACAGTCCTTATGATCAAATCCATTTTCTCCCTTGCCTGGTGAGGGATCTTGGCATACAGCTTATCGGAAACACATAATGCCTTTGAACCGGAATGCTCCAAAATGGATGAAATGGCCTCTCCTGAAAAATCAGGTAAAATGGGAACAATGACCATCCCCAGGGTTACGGTAGCAAAATAACAAACATTCCAATTGGGCATACTGGTACTCAGTAAAGCTACCTTGTCTCCTTTTTGAAGCCCGGCTGCGAGTAAAAAGGCCTGAACACTTTCCACTCTTTGGGCAAAATTTCCATAAGTTAACGTTTCTCCTTCGAACAAAGAAAAAGCAGTCCTATCAGAATAAGTATATATACTGTTAGAATATACGTGAAATAAAGTAGGATAAATCATTGTTTTTTATATAAGTTAGTATATACGTACAATAATAATGCCGTCAAAGGTATATATTTTTAATTTTACTATAGAATTCCTTTGAGTTTATCAGAAATCATTATATTTGAAATTATGAAAAAATATGCATTATTAGCCATTATTGCCTGTATCATGCCTCTGATGCCGACCTTGGCACAGGACAATGATATACAGCAGGATACCCTTCGCAATTTCAGCGTTAAAATCTTAGACAGGAAAGGAAAACCCATTCCAAAGATTGTGGTGTCAACCATTCAACAGGATGAATCTTTTCTTACAGACAAGAACGGAACTGTCATACTGGAGGGTATTTGTGACCTTGATTCCCTGGTGGTATTCCTGCCCAATATTGGAGAAACTCACATTCCCTGCCAGGGATTGGATTCAATACAGATTTCAGTAAAATCAAAAAGACGCTTCAAGGTAGAGGATCCTCAAAAACTGGCTATAAAGAGAACGACTCCTACCAATTCAATCGAGAATGTACCGGAGTTGCTGAAGACAAGACCTGCCAGGGATCTTGCCGAACTATTGATGGGACAAATCCCGGGATTGCGCATTTCCAGCGGTCCCAACGGGGTGACTGCCAACATCAGGGGGATTAACACCATAACGGGCAATACAGAACCGCTCATTGTTGTGGATGGAATGACGTATGATTCGTTTTCCGTTGTAAACAGTTTTTTGGACGTACACAGCATCCAGTCCATCCAGGTTCAGAAAGACGGCGGTATGTACGGTATGCGGGGTGCCAACGGAGTGATCATTGTCACTACAAAAGGTTCTTCTGCAAACCCCTTGTCTTACTGACAAACAAGGCTTCTGTGACCTTTAGTGTTTACGGCACAGACACCGAAAAAATAATTATCCTTACTGTACGGAACTCTGGCATGGTTTGCCTTAACAAAGATTTCTTTTTCCCAGGCAGGTTGATCCGTCTGACGCAACAGGACATAGTACCCTGCAATTGAAGTACTGTCCGTTGAATGATCCCAGGTGAGTTCTGTATAATTGCTCAGATCCCGGGTGTTTATTCTCACATTGGCGGGAGCCTGGGGCGCTTTGGCCAGATTCACAACAGCGGCCATATTCACCGCTGTATTTTTTCTTACATATTCAAAATCAACGCCTGAAGGCATATCTCCATAAGAGATACCGTTTTCTGTGCGAACAAGCTGATGGGTTCTGTCATAATTTTCATAATATTCAGAGATCCTGACAGCCGGATAACCTGCCCTGAGGAAAGGTGTATGATCCCCGCCCCTGCCAAACCGATCGTTCCTGAAAATCATTTTTACTGTAAGATTGTCTACATACATTGCAGCCGTTTCCATTATGTACCTGGCCAGGTGACGCGAAGGACCTTCTTCCGAAAAAACCCTTGTAAGGGTGTTGGTTTTTTGTCCTGTATCACTGGCCTGTGTGTTTCCTATCATGTCGTAGTTGATCACCCCGCTAATGTTCCAGCCTTCGGACCGGGCCATTTCAGCCATTGCAGCTGCGCCCAACAGACCATGTTCCTCTCCGGATAGGAATAAGAACCGTACAGTTGCCGGAAGGGGTTCTTGTGCGGACAATATCCGTAAACTTTCCATCAGGCAGGCTGTTCCGCTTCCGTTATCGTTTGCCCCGGGAGCAAAAGAAGTGGAATCATTGTTGTCATTGACACGACTGTCGTAATGCGCCAACAAAACGATCTCGTGGGATCCGGTTCCCCGGAGTACGGCCATTATATTGGTCAGGCATACTTCTCTTTCCAGCCTGGTCCCCGGTCCACCCACTGTATAAGGTACCTTTTCCACTGTTAATCTTCCCTCAGAAGCGGGTATATAAGAAGAAGCCTTCCTGAAGAGCCATTCACCGGCAGCCCCTATGCCTTTATTTGGATCCTGACGTGTACTCAGATTGTGCCGGGTTTCAAAATCCACCAGTTTCAAAATAACAGCAGCTATACTATCAGCAGAAATTTGAGAAATACTCCGGGTGATCACCTGATCCGGCTGCGCTGCGGCAGGCAGGAGCAGGCCGGTTACAAGCAAAAAAAATACAAATCTTTTCATGATTTCAAATATATAAAATAAATCTTTGTATTTTTGAAACCATGGAAAAATCAAGACCCCGTTCGTTTCTGATCATTTTACTGACATACGTTCTGGCTGTGATCGCCGGAATTTTCGTTTATAACCTGACAGGATCCCTTTGGGAGATCAAAGGGATCATCCCAAAAATTTTTATCGCAGACTCAGTAGCCACAATATTTGTCTGGCTGGTAGGCGTGTATTATAAAAACTCTTCTGTTTACGATCCGTATTGGAGTGTTGCGCCCCCGGTCATTATGATCCTGCTTGCTTTCCATTTGAATCTTTTAGATCCTGGAACCATACCGGCATCTCTTGTGCTGCTTTTGGCTGCCGTTTGGTTCTGGGGAATACGGCTTACTGCAAACTGGGCTTATACCTTCCGGAACCTGGGCATTCAGGACTGGCGTTACACCAAGTTCAGGAATGATTTCCCTGGGACCTGGCAATTGATCAATTTTTTTGGCATTCATTACATGCCCACGTTGATCGTCTTCTTAGCCTTGTTGCCTGCCCTGGTCGTAATGGAGAATCTGCACACTTCCCCGGGTAATGTGGGACCCGTCAACCTGTTGACTTTTGCCGGATTTTCTATCAGTACGGGTGCCGCTTTGCTTCAGTTGATTGCCGACAGGCAATTACACCGGTTCCGCCATATACAAGCCGGAAGCGTGTGTGAGACCGGATTGTGGAAATACGCCCGGCATCCCAATTATTCAGGAGAAATCCTTATGTGGTGGGGTGTTTATGTGATGAGCATATCGGTACTTCCATTCCATTATTGGTGGACAGGTCTGGGAGCCGTGCTCAACACACTCATGTTTCTGTTTATAAGTATACCGCTAATGGAAAACCGGCAATTGTCAAACAAGCCGGAATACGCTTCTTACAGGGACAGGGTAAATGCTCTGACCTTTATCAGAAAAAGTACGAAAACGTAAGGGCCTGCATACTGTTCCGCACATTATAACCTTCAACTGTTCCCGGTTTAAACCGATCGGTCAGTCCCAGCCTGAGTTCATACCCTATCTGAAAAACAGAGGCTCGCAAACCTACCCCGATGCCCATCCCCCATTCATGACGCCTGAATACATCCGAAAATTCGAAAACGGGATTGCTTATCTGTCCGGCTATGTAATACCTGTAATAAGTTGACAGGGAAGCATAAAATCCAATGGGTAAATTATTATAGTGGGGAAAATACACTCTTAGCGACAACGGGACTCCCAACGCCAGCATATGGATCCTGTTCATATACGATACGCCCGGGGTTTCTGCATGACGTGCCCCAATATATTCCAATTGCAAGGCAGGATTCAACTCCAAAAATCCCTTCCACAGAAACCTGGCATCGGCTCCCACTGCTGCGTAAAAACCCGGCCTTCCTTCCAATACTCCCCGCGTATGCTTGAACCGGTTACTCCCAAAAGAAACCGAAGGCCCCAGAAAAAAAGCATACTCGTTTACATGATGGATCACGGCATATTTCCCTGACGGGGCCAGATGCGAATACCCGGCAAGCCTGGAAACGAGGCTACCCACGTAGGAAGTTACCCCAACCAGCCCCTCGTAATCGATCCCGTCCGCTTGGTCTTCCACTTTGTGATAGGGGGATTCCGTTCCGGTAGTAATAAAAAGTGTCGGGATACACGATTGTGCAAAACACCTGGTATCTGTAGCTCCTATAAGAGAATTTTCAAAAGATTGGAACCGTACTTTTAAAACGTCAGAGGGTGGCAGCCATTGCCGGGAATCATCCAATGTCCCGGTCCCGATAACCTTCAACACGCCCGATGTTCTGTAATACCCGACCATATCCAGGCTGATCATCGTTTTGACCCGGTCGGCAGGATACAAAGAATCTTTCAGGAAACGCTCTGAACCCAACAAGCCCTGTTCTTCTCCGTCAAAGGCCACAAACACAACGGTTCTGGGCAATCCCCCTTTCTCTTTAAGCGCCCGTGCCGTCTCTATCAAAACGGCCGTTCCCGAAGCATTGTCATCTGCCCCGTTATATACAGTATCCGAAACTCCGGGTTTTCCGGCAAGACTTCCCAGGTGGTCGTAATGCGCCCCTACAATTATATATTCGTTTTTAAGTTTTGGGTCTGTACCGGGCAAAACCCCAATCACATTACAACCCTCCAGAACTACCAGAGGGATCTCACCAATAGCAGAAGGTATTTCCACATCAAAATAATGAAAATAGCTTATTCCGTTGAATTCTTCCAGTCCGATGTCTGCAAAACGGTCTGCAATGTATTCCCCTGCTATAAGGTTCCCGTCAGTACCTAAAAGACGCCCCCCCAATGAATCTGATGCCAAAAATGATACGTGCTCCCTAAGGGCTATTCTGGACAAAGTATGGGGATCGTGAATCTGCCCTTTTAAATATCCGGATCCATAAAAAAAGAATAAAAGAACAAACAGGGAAAAAACTCTTTTCATAATATCGTGTATATATTACAAATATAAGCAATTGACAGCACAAAGCAGAGAATTAACAAACTATAACCCTGCGCCCCCCTTGCAAATTGGATTTGTAACCATTTACGTCTGAATGAGAAAAATCAGTAAGTAAATAAAAAATCTTTTTTTTTTATTACTGTTTATTCTACTTTTGTTCCGGAATGAATACATCTTTACAGATTCTACGTGTCCGAGTAAGGGCTTAGGTTGCAGCGACAACTCCTGCATCCTGTATGCCCTTTTTTCCGTCTATTTTTATCAACTTCCCATAACCTTAATATTTTTGACAATGAATGTGCGCATTCTTGTTGCCAATGCCTCTCATACAGGCTATGCAGAACGTATTTGTGAACTGATGTACATTTCAGCCCTGGAACGCGGAACGGGTATAGCCCGTCGTTCTCCGGAATACATCAAAGAAAAGATGATCAGCAAAAAAGCCGTTATAGCAATAGACGGAAAACAACTGATAGGCTTTTCATACATAGAAACCTGGAGTTATAGATCTTTCGTGGCCAATTCGGGCCTCATAGTGGACCACGCGTACCGTCACCTGGGTATAGCTTCCCGGATCAAAAGAAAGATATTCCATTTGTCCAGGGAGTTGTATCCCAATGCAAAGATCTTCGGCATCACGACAGGTTCAGCCGTTATGAAGATCAATTCAAAACTCGGCTACAGGCCTGTACCATTTTCGGAGTTAACCCGGGATGAAGCCTTTTGGGACGGATGCAAAGGATGCCGCAATTACGACATTCTTATACGGAATGAAAAACGTATGTGTCTTTGTACCGGGATGCTTTACGATCCGGCGGAACATCCGGTCAGGAAACAATCAAAAGAAAAAGAACAGACCATGAAAAACCAAACCCCATGAAAACAAAAGTAATATTAGCCTACAGCGGAGGACTGGACACCTCTTTTTGCATTCCTTACCTGACCCGGGAACAAAAGATGGAAGTACATACCCTCCTGGTGAACACCGGAGGATTTTCAGAAAAAGAAGTAAACGCCCTGGAGGAAAAAGCCCTGAAACTGGGAGCCGTTACCCATAAAACCATAGATATAAGAGAAACGTATTATAATCGGTGCCTGCGATATCTCATATATGGCAATGTTCTGAAAAACAACACATACCCTCTTTCAGTAAGTTCCGAACGCGCATTTCAGGCAATGACTGCGGTCACTTATGCCAAAGAAACGGGAGCCGGGGCCATTGCGCACGGAAGCACGGGAGCCGGTAACGATCAGGTTCGTTTTGATTATTTCATCCACGTGCTTGCCCCGGAAATGCAATTGCTGGCTCCCGTCAGGGATTTGAAGATCAGCAGAAAGGAAGAGATCGCTTATTTAGGAAAGCTGGGTTTTGATTATAACTGGGAAAAATCCAAATATTCCATCAACCAGGGAATTTGGGGAACCAGTATAGGAGGTGCTGAAACGCTAAGTTCACTTGGCGAACTCCCGGAAGAGGCATTCCCTGTCAAACGCACCAAAACAGGGACCGAAACCGTTGTCATAGATTATGCAAAAGGAGAACCTTCCGCCTTGAACGGGACACCCATGGAACCTTTGCAGATCATTGAAGCACTACATAAAATTGCCGCCCCGTACGGGATCGGGCGGGATATTCATATAGGAGACACTATTGTGGGACTTAAAGGAAGGGTCGGTTTTGAAGCCGCCGCCCCGTTGATCCTGATCAAAGCCCACCACCTGCTTGAAAAACACGTATTGGGTAAATGGCAGCTTTACTGGAAAGAGCAGCTGGCGAACTGGTACGGTATGATGTTGCACGAAGCGCAATACGCAGACCCGGTCATGAGAAATATTGAAACCTTCCTGGAAAACACCCAGGAACGTGTCACCGGAAAAGTATGGGTTCGCCTTGTTCCCGATACCTTCTTCCTGAAAGGATGTGAAAGCCCCTACGATCTGATGAACGGAAAATTCGGGGATTACGGGGAAGGAACCAACGCCTTTTCCGGAACTGATGTGGAAGGGTTTACACGTATTATGTCATTACCCGTTAAAATATACAATTCGCTCGGCCATGAACAATAAGATACGTACAGCCGTTGCCGGTGGAGCCGGTTACACGGGAGGAGAACTCATACGGCTGCTCCTGCATCACCCCAACGTAAAGATCACCGGAATTACCAGCCGGTCTCGGGCCGGAGAGGCAGTAACCCGGGTACACCGTGACCTGGCGGGTGAAACCGGAATTGTCTTTGACAAAACACTTCCCCGGCAAGAAATTGATGTATTGTTCCTTTGCCTGGGACACGGAAGGTCACGGCAATTCATACAGGATAACGATCTTGAACAGGTACGTCATATCATTGACTTGAGCAGTGATTTCAGATTCAATGACACAAACAGGGAAGGGCAAAGACAATTTGTATACGGATTGCCTGAAGCTTTTCCCCATCCGGATGAATACGCAGCAAAAGCCAAAACATTGGGAAACGTTGCCAACCCCGGATGTTTTGCCTCGGCCATTGAACTGGCCCTGATCCCCCTGGCCCGGGCAAAATGGTTGCAGGAAGACATCCATGTCCATGCCATCACAGGAGCTACCGGGGCAGGTGCCAGGCTATCTGAAACATCCCATTTCCCTTACCGCAACAACAACGTGTCTGTATATAAGGCTTTCCGGCACCAGCATACCGGAGAGATCCGGGAAACGCTCTCTGCTGCTTTGGGAACGGAGATGCCCCCGTTACATTTTGTACCGTTAAGGGGTGATTTTTCGCGGGGGATCCTGGCCAGCATTTATACTCCCTGCCGCGCAGACCAGGCAGAAGCCACAGCGTTGTACCGCCGTTATTACGATGCACATCCGTTTATTTATATATCTGAAAATGAAATCAGTATGAAAGACGTGGTAAACACGAACAAATGCCTGATCCATATTGAAAAACACGGCACCATGCTGCACATAACCTCGGTGCTGGACAACCTGCTGAAAGGAGCCTCCGGAACTGCCCTGCAGAATATGAACCTGCTTACCGGCCTGCCGCAAAATGCAGGTTTGCAATTAAAATCCATCGTTTATTAATCTGAAATGTTATGCCAGTATTTCCTGTATATAAAACCTGGAACATTAACGCGGTCACTGCAAGCGGATGCGTCATTACCGATGATAAAGGCCGGGAGTACCTGGATCTTTACGGAGGGCATGCCGTGATTTCCATTGGCCACTCCCACCCTGTTTACGTGAAAGCCCTGACCGAACAATTGCAGCGCATTGGCTTTTATTCCAATGCCATTGTGAATCCCCTCCAGGAAAAACTTGCCGAGGCGCTTACGCGCATTTCGGGATACACCGGATACGCGCTTTTCCTGTGCAACTCCGGTGCCGAGGCCAACGAAAACGCCTTGAAACTGGCTTCTTTCCGCAACGGAAGGGACCGGGTGCTGGCATTTAAAAGAGCTTTCCACGGAAGGACTTCCGGAGCAGTAGCGTTGACAGACAATCCGGTCATTCGTGCTCCTTTCAACACCCATCACCAGGTAGATTTTATCAATCTGGACGATTTTGAAGCTTTGGAAAAAGCGTTCAACCAAAACCGTTATGCGGCAGTCATTGTGGAAGGCATCCAGGGAGTGGGTGGAATCAGGGAACCCTCGTCCGCTTTTTTGCAGAAAATCAGGGATCTGTGCACCGCCCATGAAACGGTGTTGATCCTGGACGAGATCCAGTCCGGATACGGGAGGACCGGGAAATTTTTTGCTCACCAGCATGCAGGGATCCGTGCCGATATAATAACCATGGCCAAAGGTATGGGAAACGGGTTTCCCGTGGGAGGACTCCTGATTGCTCCGGAAATTGAACCCGTACAGGGACAGCTGGGCACCACATTTGGAGGAAATTACCTGGCCTGCACCGCAGCACTTGCCGTATTGCAGGTCATGGAAGAAGAAAACCTGATGGAAAATGCTGTACGGATGGGTTCCCTGATCAAAAAGGAACTCGGCAATTTTTCGGAAGGAATTCAGGAATACAGAGGGCGCGGTCTTATGATAGGACTTGAACTCAGGCAGGAACACCCCGCAAGCCGCACTCTGAGAGACGATATCCTTATGAAAGGACACATTTTCACCGGAGCTGCCGGCTCCAATATAATCAGATTACTGCCGCCTTTATGCCTGAGGGAAGAACAGGCGGAAACTTTTATAAAATTTTTCAAGCAATGTTACATTTTACATCAGTAAAAGACGCTGGCCCGCTGGATCAGGCCATTGCCCGTGCGTTGGATATCAAAAAAAATCCCTTCGCAGATTGTCATTTGGGAAAACACAAGACCGCACTGCTGCTGTTCTTTAATTCCAGCCTGAGGACACGTCTCAGTACCCAGAAAGCAGCCGAAAACCTGGGAATGAACGTAATTGTACTTGATGTACAACAGGGAGCCTGGAACCTGGAAACACGAAAAGGTGTGGTAATGGATTCAGACAAACCGGAACACCTGCTGGAAGCCATACCCGTAATGGGATGTTATGCAGATATCATAGGCGTCCGTTCTTTTGCGCGTTTTGAATCCAAAGAAGCCGATTACAACGAAGAAATACTTAATCAGTTCATCAGGTATTCGGGGAAACCCGTCATCAGTATGGAATCCGCCACACGTCATCCGTTGCAGAGTTTTGCGGACCACATAACCATTGAAGAATACAAAAAAAAGGCAAAACCAAAAGTCGTTCTCACCTGGGCCCCTCATCCGAAAGCTCTTCCACAAGCTGTTGCAAATTCCTTTGCCGAGTGGATGGTCGCCGCCGGATACGATATGACCATAACACACCCCCAGGGATACGAACTGGACGAACGTTTCACAAGGGGAGCAAAGATCGTCTATGACCAGGCAGAAGCCTTCAGGGGTGCCGATTTTATTTATGCCAAGAACTGGGCAGCCTACCGGGATCCCGTTTACGGCAAGATCCTGAGCAGGGATATGTCCTGGATGGTAGACAGCCGGAAGATGGAACTGACCAACAATGCGTACTTTATGCATTGCCTTCCCGTCCGCAGGAACATGATCGTAAGCGACCAGGTGTTGGACAGTCCCGCTTCTCTTGTCATTCCTCAGGCAGCCAATCGCGAAACCGCCGCCCAGGCAGTGATCAAAAGCATCCTGGAAACACTCATAACAAAGCCATAGCGATGTACCTGGATATTTTTAAAATTGGAGGGAACGTAATAGATGATCCCGGGATGTTTCAGCAATTCCTGGACACTTTTTGCAACTGCCCTGAACGGAAGATCATGGTCCACGGAGGCGGTGTCATGGCTACTGATCTTGCACAACGTCTGGGAATACCTGTACAAATGCACCAGGGACGCAGGATAACGGATCAGGAGACACTCCGCATTGCCGTTATGGTATATGCAGGATGGGTTAACAAGTCCCTGGTGGCTACCCTTTTGGCACGGAATTGCCGGGCAATGGGACTAAGCGGAGCCGACGGGCAATGCATCATCAGCCGGAAACGGGATCCCCTCCCCGTTGATTACGGCCTGGCCGGAGATCTTACCTGTGAAAGCATCAACGCACTATTCATTGACGGCCTTCTGAATGAACACATTGTTCCTGTTTTTTGCCCCATCACCTGCAGCCGGGAAGGACAATTACTCAATACCAATGCAGATACGATAGCTTCTACCCTGGCTCTTTCCTTATCCCGGAAATACAAAGTCCGTCTGAAGTATGTGTTTGACAGGGAAGGGATCATTTGCCCGGGCTCAAAGAAACCCCTCACCTTGCTCAGCCGCCGGCAATACCAGGAACTGCGCAAGGAGGGCATTATTTGCGGCGGAATGATCCCAAAAATTGAAAATGCCCTGGAAGCCCTGGAATCGGGCGTGGAAGAAGTATATATTGGCAAAACATCAGTGCAGTTATGAAAGAAGTCACAGAATTGCTCTCTCAACTGATCAAGACTCCGTCGATCTCGGGAAGCGAAGACAAAACAGCCGCTTTGCTTGCAGACTTTCTGTTTGAAAAAACGGGAATTCCGGCTGAACGCATTGGGAACAACGTCATAGCGCATAAAGAACCACACCGGACCGGCCGGCCAACCGTACTGCTTTGTTCACATCACGATACGGTGAAGCCGGCGGCAGGTTATTCCCGTGATCCTTATCAACCTGTAATTGAAGAGAATCCCGGTGGCAACCTCCGTCTTTACGGGCTGGGCAGCAATGATGCCGGGGCATCGTTAGTGGCTATGACCGAGGCTTTTTGTTCGCTCAAAGACCTGCCTTACAACCTGATGCTGATCCTGGCTGCCGGAGAGGAAAACTCGGACCCGGCAGGGATCGCTTCCGTTTTGCCTCATTATCCGGAGATAACCTGTGCCATCGTAGGCGAACCTACCGGGTTACAGGCTGCCGTTGCAGAAAGAGGCTTGCTGGTACTGGACGGGTACGTGCAGGGACGTTCGGGACATGCTGCGCGTAACGACGGCATCAACGCCTTGTACGGGGCACTGGACGATATTGCAGCACTCCGGGGTTTTTCGTTCGCGGAAAACTCGGCAATCATGGGAAAGATCCATTTGCAGGTAACGCAAATACAGGCCGGTACACAACACAACGTCATCCCGGGAGAATGCCGTTATGTAGTGGACATTCGTACCACAGACGCCTGCAGCAATGAAAAGATAGTGGACAAGCTCAGAGGGGTGGTATCAGGAAAACTGGTTCCCAGGAACCTGGCCAACAAAGCCTCGGTCACTCCGGAAGGTCATCCGTTGCGGGACGCGGTGAAAAAAGCGGGGATATCCACGTTCGTTTCCCCTACCACATCTGATTGGATGCGTCTGCCGTGCCCTGCGGTTAAACTCGGCCCGGGAGATTCCGCACGATCACATACTCCCGATGAATTCATTTACCTGTCTGAATTGGAGCAGGGAATTGAAATTTACAAAAAAGTACTCACACACCTTATTCAATTATGATCATGAAAACACTGTGGGAAAAAGGGATAGAAACACCGGCAGAAGTTACCCGTTTCACCGTTGGCAACGACGCGCAATGGGATATGAGGCTGGCCCCTTACGATATCACCGGATCCATGGCTCACGTGCAGATGCTGGGAAAGACCGGTTTGTTGACACAGCAGGAAACGGATGCACTTCTGGCAGCCCTGGAAGCTTTACAGAAAAAGATCCTTGAAGGGAAACTGGAAATTGGTGAGGGAGCGGAGGATATCCATTCCCTGATAGAGTTGCTCCTGTCCCGCGAGCTGGGAGACCTAGGGAAAAGGATCCATGCCGGAAGGTCCCGTAACGACCAGGTAATGACAGATATTCATTTGTACCTGAAAGATGTGTGCCGGGATATTGCCCGGGAAGTGCGCAGCTTGTTTGACCTGTTGCAGGAAAAAGGACGCCGGTTCAAAGACGTGCTGATGCCCGGTTATACGCACGAAAGACCGGCCATGCCTTCTTCTTTCGGTCTTTGGATGGGATCTTATGCCGAGATACTCATTGACGACATTTACCAGTTGACGGCCGCCTTTCTGCATTGTGACCAGAATCCGCTTGGTTCGGCTGCCGGATACGGGAACTCTTTCCCGCTGGACCGGGAGGAAACAACACATCTGATGGGATTCGGAACATTGAAGTACAACAGCATTGCCGCACAGATGAGCCGGGGAAGAACCGAACGGTCCCTGGCTTTTGCCATGGCCTCCCTGGCCGGAACGCTCAATAAGCTGGCTGCAGATTGTTGTCTTTTTTCCGGACCGGATTTCGGATTTTTTGATTTCCCCGAAAGCCTGACCACCGGCAGCAGCATCATGCCCCATAAAAAAAACCCGGATGTATGGGAGCTTATTCGTGCACGGTGCAATGTCATACAAGGAGTGCCGGTCCAGATCACTCTTGTATGCACCAATCTGACACACGGCTACCACCGGGATTTCCAGGTGCTGAAAGACCTGCTTTTTCCGGCTATTGATTCCCTGTTTGAATGTTTGCACATGACCGGCTTGCTGATCGCTCAGATGAAAGTAAACGGGATGATCTTTGAAAGTACACGTTACGATCAGATCTTTACGGTAGAAGAAGTAAACCGCCTGGTCCTGCAAGGAATACCTTTCCGGGATGCTTACCGTATGGTGGCATCCTCCCTGCGTAAGGGTTCGTACCATGCAAACAAAGAGATCTCTCATATTCATACGGGAAGCATAGGAAATCCGGCGTTTGATCAGGTTGAAGAAAAAATGGAACGGGCTCTGTCCTCTTTTTTTATACCTTTGCTCAAATGATTAAGCAAAAGATCTGTGCCTTCATTGCTACACGCATCATGGGCTGGAAACTAATAGGGAAGCCGATTCCCGTTCCCAAATGCATTATTCTGGGAGTACCCCATACCTCCATGTGGGATTTTGTCATTTCTTACCTGTTCTATAACGGAATAGGAGGAAAAGCCAACGTGCTGGTAAAGAGCGATGTTTTCGTATGGCCGCTCAGAGGATTATTGAGATGGGCCGGAGCCATTCCGGTAGACCGGGGCAAAGGGGCTTCTTTTGCCAGACATATGATTGATGCAGTCCGTAAGGAAGATTACATGCATCTGGCCATTGCTCCCGAAGGAACCCGTCAACCCACAAAAAAATGGAAAGCGGGGTTTCACACCATATCAAGGGCTCTGGACATTCCCGTATATTACGGGTATTTTGACTGGGGACGTAAGGAGATAGGTGTAGCCGAACAGGTACTCATTACAGATGATGTACAAGCAGACATGAAGCGCATCAAACAATGGTATATTGACAAAGGCGTTAAGGGCAAGCACCCGGAACGATTTGATCCTTTCTAGGAATCCCTCAGATCCAGTGCATTGCCGTCACTGTCAACCGTAATCTTCCCTTTCACATCCAATGTGCCGTCCAGTATCCTTCGGGCCAGTTCATTGACCAATTCCCGTTGCAGAAGACGCTTGAGAGGCCTGGCGCCGTAGGAAGGTTCGTATCCTTTTTCCTGCAGGTAGTCCAGTGCTTTTTCCGTTAGTTCCATACGTATACCTTTCTCCAAAAGCATTTTGTTGATACCGGCAATCTGCAGTTTCAGAATGTCCCTGACGTTTTCCCGTGTCAGGGCATGGAACATAATGATTTCGTCTATGCGGTTCAGGAATTCAGGCCGCAACGTTCTGCGAAGCAATTCCATTACCTGTCTTTTTGTTGCTTCAAACCGCACAGGATCTTCCGTGCCTTCCTGCATGTTTTCCTGTATCAGGTGAGAACCCGTATTGGAAGTCATGATCAGTATGGTGTTTTTGAAATCGGCCACCCTTCCCTTGTTGTCGGTCAAACGCCCGTCATCAAGAACCTGTAACAAAATATTGAATACGTCCGGATGCGCTTTTTCTATCTCGTCAAGAAGAATGACTGAATAGGGTTTTCTTCTGACGGCCTCTGTCAATTGCCCTCCTTCGTCGTAGCCCACATATCCCGGAGGCGCACCTACCAGGCGGCTCACCGAATGACGTTCCTGGTACTCACTCATGTCAATCCGGGTAATCAGGTTTTCATCGTCAAAAAGAAACTCGGCAAGTGCTTTGGCCAATTCGGTCTTCCCCACTCCGGTGGTTCCCAGGAAAAGAAAGGATCCTATGGGTTTACGCGGATCCTGCAAACCGGCACGGCTGCGGCGGACCGCATCTGCCACGGCACCAATGGCCTCGTCCTGTCCTATGACCCGCTTGTGAAGCTCGTCTTCCAGTTTCAGAAGTTTTTCCCTTTCTGCTGTAAGCATACGTTGTACAGGGATACCCGTCCATTTGGATACAACCTCGGCAATATCTTCTTCGTTTACGGATTCGTTGATCATTGAACGTGTAAAGGATTCTTTTCGTTCGTTCAACAATTCAATGGCCTTTTCTATTTCCACGATCTTTCCGTAACGGATCTCGGCCACTTTCCCGTAATCTCCCCGCCTTTCGGCTTCTGCCGCAGCATAGCGCAAATCTTCAACTTCTTTTTTCTTCTGCTGGATACCTTCCAAAACCGATTTTTCCTCTTGCCATTTGGCACGTTGTATGTCGCATTGTGCGGACAATTCCTCTATTTCTTTGCCCAAAACGGCCAGCTTTTCCTTGTCCTTTTCCCTTTTTATAGCTTCGCGTTCAATTTCCAGTTGGCGGATGCGCCGTTCCAGCTCATCTATGCATTCAGGTACCGAATTCATTTCCAGCCGGAGTTTAGCGGCTGCTTCGTCTACCAGGTCTATGGCTTTGTCCGGCAAAAAACGGGACGTTATATAGCGGTGTGACAATTCCACCGCCGCGATCAGTGCATTGTCCTTAATCTGTACCTTGTGGTGTTGTTCATAACGGTCTTTCAGTCCCCTGAGTATAGAAATAGCTTCTGCCGGGGAAGGCTCGTCTACCATAACCATCTGGAAACGTCTTTCCAGGGCTTTGTCCTGTTCAAAATATTTCTGGTATTCTCCCAGCGTGGTGGATCCCACGGCCCTGAGTTCACCGCGCGCCAGGGCCGGCTTCAGAATATTGGCTGCATCCATGGCCCCTTCGCCTTTTCCGGCACCTACCAGGGTATGGATCTCGTCAATAAAAAGGATGATCTCCCCCTGGCTTGAAATGACTTCTTTAACAACGCCTTTAAGCCTTTCTTCAAATTCTCCCTTGTATTTGGCTCCGGCAATGAGGGCTCCCATATCCAGGGAATAAAGCTGCTTGCTTTTTAGGGTATCCGGCACATCTCCTGTTACAATTCGCTGTGCGATTCCCTCGGCAATGGCAGTTTTTCCCACGCCGGGCTCCCCTACCAGGATAGGATTGTTCTTGGTTCGCCGGCTGAGTATCTGGAGGACCCTTCGGATTTCATCGTCCCTCCCAATAACGGGATCTACTTTACCCGCAGCCGAAAGTTCATTCAGATTTACAGCGTATTTGTTCAGGGCATCAAACGTCTGCTCTGCCGTCTGGGAATCCACTTTCCGTCCCTGACGTATCTGTTCTACGGCTTTTTTCAGATGGTCTTCGTTCAACCCGCGGGAGCGCATCATTTTGGCAACGTCGTCTTTGCCTCCGGCCAATCCGGCCAGAATGTGTTCAACGGTGACAAACTGGTCCCCCATTTTTGTGGCAATTACCCGGGCTTTTTGCAGCACTTCCTGTGAATCACGCGATAAGTACGTATCTGAAGCTCCCTGTTGTTTAGGATATTTATCCAGCAGGATAGTCAGCTCTTTTTCCAAAATATCGGGATTTACCCCGGCCTTTTGCAAAAGATACACACCTACTCCTTCCCGGTCATCTAAGATAGCTTTCAATATATGACCGGTCTCTATCATCTGGTTGGAACCGGCCTGCGCCGTGAGAACTGCCGATTGCAGCAATTCCTGCGCCTGTATGGTATATTTCTGTTCATTCATAACAGCCTTATGATCTCAAACATTGTTCCAAAGCGTTTTTTCTGACAATTTGTCACAATTATTCTTTACATTTGTACAATGAACTCTTTATTGGACGATGGCCGTCTGCTTCCCCTTGTAGAAGACTTTTATACCCTGCAGGGAGAAGGATTTCATACAGGCCGTGCAGCTTATTTTATCAGGCTGGGAGGCTGTGACATAGGTTGCTCCTGGTGCGATTCCAAATGTACCTGGAACCCTTCGCTTTTTCCGCCTGTTCCTGTAAGCGATATCATTGCCCGTGCCGTCAGTTATCCTGCCCGGGCCGTTGTGATAACCGGCGGAGAACCGCTAACCTACCCGCTCGGTCCGTTATGCAAAGGGTTGAAAGCAGCCGGGGATATCAGCATTTTTCTTGAAACTTCCGGGGCCAAACCTTTGAGTGGTCAGATGGACTGGATCTGTCTTTCTCCCAAACAAAATCACCCTCCCCTTCCCGGGTTTTACCCCCTGGCCAACGAATTAAAAGTGATAGTAACCGGTCCGCTGGATATGGAATGGGCCGAGTTCAACAGGAAAAAAGTAAGACCGGAATGCCACCTTTTCCTGCAACCGGAATGGAGTCGCAGGGAAGCTGTTATCCCTCATATCGTTTCTTACATCAAGGCCAATCCCGAATGGCAATTGTCGTTACAAACCCATAAATACATTAATATACCCTAAAATCAAGATTTTTATGAAACGTATCTTATTCTGCATCATGACTCTGGCTGTTTTCACTTTTTCTGCTACGGCTCAGGAAAAAGAAGAAAAGAAAGAGGAGGGATTTCAATTTACAGTGATCAAAGAAAACCCTATCACTCCGGTAAAGAACCAGAGCAGCACCGGAACTTGCTGGTGTTTTTCGTCGTTGGGATTTATGGAATCCGAACTTTTGAGAATGGGCAAAGGGCAATACGATCTTTCCGAAATGTATGTTGTATCCAAAACATATACCGACAAAGCTGACCGGTACGTTCGTCTGGACGGATTTTTGAATTTTGCACAGGGAGGCGGATTTGATGATTACCTTTATGTTATTCGCAAATATGGCATTGTTCCAAACGAAGTCATGCCCGGTTTGAATTACGGAGAAGAAGTGCATCGTCACAGTGAATTGACAGCTGTTCTAAAAGGAATTGTGGATGCCGTCAAAAAGAACCCGAACCGGAAACTGTCAACGGCCTGGAAAAATGCATTCCAGGGAGCCCTGGATGCATATCTTGGAGCCATTCCCGAAACATTTGAATACAACGGAGCAACCTACACACCCAAAACATTTGCCGAATCCCTGGAATTCAATCCCGATGATTACATTAACATCACATCTTACACCCATCATCCCTTTTACACACAATTTGCACTTGAAATCCCGGACAACTGGCTTTGGGGTACTTCTTACAACATTCCGATAGAAGAACTTATGGCCGTTATTGATAACGCGGTTATGGAAGGTTATACCGTACTTTGGGCATCGGATGTGTCAGAAATGGGATTCGGACGAACCGGTATAGCCATGTACCCCACTACAAATCCGGAAGAAATGGTTGGATCCGATCAGGCCAAATGGCTGGATATGTCTGCTACAGAACGAAATAATGCTTTTAGAAACCTGAAAGCTCCTGTGACAGAAATCAAAGAAGTCACACAGGAAATGCGTCAGGAAGCATACGACAACAAGCAAACCACTGATGACCACGGGATGCAGATCTACGGAATTGCCAAAGACCAAAACGGTACAAAGTATTATATGGTAAAAAATTCCTGGGGAGATGATGCAGGAAATTACAAAGGCCTGTGGTACGTTACAGAAAAATTTGTACAGTACAAGACAATGGACATTCAGGTGCACAAGAATTCCATTCCTAAGGATATCCGCAAAAAATTGGGTATTAAATAACGCTGTTAATGATGAAAAAGACATTCCTGCTAATAATTGTTGCTGTTGCACTCTCAGTTTCGTTGACTGCGCAGCAATATGAATTCACAACTGTTACCGACAACCCGTCTACAACTCTTAAGAACCAGGCCCGTACAGGAACTTGCTGGTGTTTTGCCACGCTTTCTTTCCTGGAAAGCGAGTTGATACGAATGGGACAACCGGCTATGGATCTCTCGGAAATGTTCGTGGTACGCAACACCTACAAGACCCGTTTCTTTGACAACTACCTGAGAAGAGGCAACGGGAACCTCGGCCCGGGATCCCTTAGCCACACCGCTACAAATACCATTGCCCGGTACGGGATCATGCCCGATGAAGCCTACCCCGGGATCGCTTACGATTCTCCGGGGCACAACCATTCCGAGTTGCAGGGATATGTTGATGCTTTGGCTGAGATTCCCGTTAAAACAAAGAAATTCAGTCCCGAAAGCGGGGAATTGCTGAATGCTCTTCTGGATGTATACCTGGGAGAAGTACCTGAAACATTTGTATACCAGGGAAAGGAATACACACCTGTTACCTTTTTGGACCACCTGGGGCTGAATATGGATGATTACGTGGAAATAACCAGTTATACCCACCACCCGTTCTACGAACAAGTACCTCTGGAAATACCGGATAACTGGGAACACGAACGTTATTACAACGTACCGCTGGACGAATTCATGTCAATTGCAGATTATGCGCTGGAAAACGGGTATACCCTGGCCTGGGACGGGAACATATCCCGGGATTTTTCCCAGGAAAACGGTGTGGCCATTGTCCCGGGAAACGATCCTTCCGTTGATGAAGTAGCGGTTACCCAGGAAATCCGCCAGCAATGGTACGAAACATTCCAGACCACAGACGACCACCTGATGCATGTCACCGGAATTGCACACGACCAGTACGGTATAAAATACTATATCACAAAGAATTCATGGGGCGAAACCGGGAAATACAAAGGGTTCGTACATATGTCAGAAAATTATTTTCGCGGCAAATGTATCGGTTACATGATTCATAAGGACGCCATTCCCAAAGAATTTCGTAAAAAGCTGGGACTTTGAAAAAAATGCTGCTACATATTCCCAATGCCATCACCTCTCTGAACTTGTTTTGTGGTGCATTGGGAATTGCTTTTCTTTTCAAAGACAGGATAGACATTGCTTTTTGGCTGTTGATCGCTGCCGCCGTTTTTGATTTTCTGGACGGATTTGCTGCCCGGCTACTCAATGCTTATTCTCCCCTGGGTAAAGAACTGGATTCCCTGGCAGATGCCATCAGTTTCGGCCTCTTACCGGCATTTATGCTCTATGTGGTATACCTGCCTGCAGCTCCCCGGCAATGGATGGCGTTCATACCTTTTCTTGTTGCCGTTTTTTCTGCTTTACGCCTGGCTAAATTCAACGTGGATAGCCGTCAGACCAACAGTTTCCTGGGATTACCCAGTCCGGCCAACGCACTGCTGATTGCTGCTGCCGTATACTATACCCGGGACAGTCTCCCCTGGAAAACACTAATGCAGACATCCTGGTTCATACCCTGTATGTCTGTTGTACTGTCTTTTCTGCTGATCAGCAACCTGCCCATGTTCTCCCTCAAGCTCAAAGGATTCGGATTCAGGGAAAACAAAATTAGATACATCTTCCTGGGATTGTGTTCTGTGTCGGTCATAACCTTGCTGGTAACAGGAAATCATCCCGGCCTGGCCATGATGTGTTGTATCAGTCTGTATATAATAATGTCCGGGATCCTGAGGATCTCCGGACATCATCAATAAAGATTGAAGAGGGCCCCGTTTAACTCAGTTCGGGCTGAGGTCCTATTCCGAATTTCTCTACCAGTACACTGGTCACGTTAGGTGACAGGAATGCGGGAAGTGTCGGCCCCAGGTGAATGTTTTTCACACCAAGACTGAGAAGTGCCAGCAATACAATGACTGCCTTTTGTTCGTACCAGGCAATGTTGTAGAAGATGGGAAGATCGTTCACACTTTCCACTCCGAAAACGTCTTTAAGTGCGAGAGCTATGACGACCAGCGAATAACTGTCGTTACATTGTCCTGCATCCAATACACGCGGTATCCCGTTTATATCTCCCAAAGGCAGTTTATTATACCTGTATTTGGCACATCCGGCGGTAAGGATCACGTTGTCTTTTGGCAGCGCCAAGGCGTAATCCGTATAATACTGACGTGATTTCATACGTCCGTCGCATCCTGCCATTACCACAAATCGTTTGATCGCCCCAGATTTGACAGCGTCCACAATCTGATCGGCCAGTGCAAGTACCTGGTGGTGTGCGAAACCGCCAATGATCTCGCCTTTCTCAATTTCTTTGGGAGGCTGGCATTGTTTTGCTTTTTCTATCAATTCGGAGAAATCTTTCTTTCCTCCTTCTTTCCTGGCGGGTATATGTTTTGCTCCCGGATAACCTGCAGAGTTGGTGGTATACATTCTTTCCAGGTAGGTTGCATCTTTCAGAGGAGGAACTATACAGTTGGTCGTGAAAAGAATAACTCCGTTGAAAGCTTCAAATTCCTCACGTTGCTTCCACCAGGAATTACCGTAATTGCCTACGAAGTGATCATACTTCTTGAATTTCGGGTAATAATTGGCCGGTAACATTTCTCCATGGGTATAGACATCCACTCCCGTACCTGCTGTCTGTTCCAGCAATTCTTCCATGTCTTTAAGGTCGTGCCCGCTGATAAGGATCCCCGGATTTTTTCCAACCCCGATATTGACTTTTGTCATTTCAGGATTCCCGTATGCAGTAGTATTTGCCTTATCTAAAAGGGCCATTGCTTTAACCCCGGTTTCTCCTGTCTTAAGCACCAGGGAGATCAATTCGTCAACGGGTATATCGTTCCGGGAGACCTGGTACAGGGCTTCTTCCATAAAACGGTAGATCTCTTTATCCTCAAATCCCAGGTTCAATGCGTGGTCCGCATAAGCAGCCATGCCTTTCAAACCGTAGATAGTCAACTGTTTAAGTGACCGGGCATCTTCATTTGACTCACTCAACACGCCTACTTCTGCGGCTTTTGCCTGGTAACCATCAGGGACTACCTCAATGTTGACTTCCGGCATATCGGGAACATCAACGCCGTTTTCGCGGGCTTTTTGCAACAATTCCTTTTTCAGAGCAAATGCTTTATCAATACGCTCACTGATGGCAGTATCATCAAAATTGGCATTGGTTATGGTGCAGAACAAAGCATCCATAAGAAAGTGGTCGGGAAGGTCGGCAGCCAGGCCTTTCTCCCGCAATGATTTTTGCACAATAGCCACACCCCTGCTAACATATAGAAGCAAATCCATTAGAGCTGCAGTCTGTGGTTCCTTGCCACATACTCCTTTAACAGTACAACCCTGGTTGCGGGCCGTTTCCTGGCATTGAAAACAAAACATACTCATAACTAAAATTTTTAAGTGTATAATAATTTCATTGAATCCATTCTTCGGATTTTACATTTCCCTGAACCGTTAGTACTACTTTTTTTACGGGTATGTAACGCCGGCATTTTTCGCGCGCCCGGCGCACCAGCTCCATCAATCCCGAACAACAAGGGACCTCCATGATCAAAACCGTTAGTGTTTCGATTTTCGCCTGATCTATCATCACGGCCAGTTTTTCAATGTATGATTCGCGGTTGGAATCCAGTTTGGGGCAGGCAATGGCCAACACCTTGTCTTTCAGGAAACGGTTGTGAAAACCTGTTGCTGTGAAGGCTGTACAATCGGCAGCCAGTAAAAGATGGGCTCCTGCAAAAACCGTGTTTACGGGATTTATCAGGTGCAACTGAAACGGGAAATTCACGGCTTTGTGCATTACGGGAACAACGGCAGCAGGTTCCAGGTCGGGCGTTTTCTTCTGAAGGGAAGACAGATCCACCTTGATATTGTGCTTATTCAAATAATCAATTCCCTGGTTCATAAAACCGGTTTCACCATGGTCTTTCAGATGTTTTAAATGAGCCAGTATCACATTGTCACCCTTGGGAGCTATACGTTCCATGACAGCTTCTTCGTTGTAAGGTTCTGCCTCTCTTTCTTCCAGTGAAATTGCCCCCCGGGGACAATCGGGTATGCACGCACCCAACCCGTCACAATACAGATCACTTACCATAACGGCCTTCCCATCTATCATCTGTAGCGCTCCCTCATGGCATCCGGTAACACAAATCCCACATCCGTTACAAAGTTTTTCATCTATTTTGACAACTGTCCTCTTCATTTATATCAATTTAATTTACAAAAATATAGTTTTTTACAGAGTTATTATGTTACTTTTGTTACATGGAAGACATTTACCAGTGTCCGTTATTCCGCGGCGTTGACAAACATACTTTGGAAAGTATGCTGGACGGAAAATGCCGTGTCCGTGATTTTTCACGGGGCGAAACAGTAGCCATTCAGGATCAAACGTACAAATCGCTCTTAATTATAGAAAAGGGTATGTTAAGGGCCGAAATGACAAACCGGGAAGGAGTAAAAGCTGTCATTGAAGACATTTCGGTTCCCAAGGCCGTAGCACCCTCATTTCTTTTTGCTTCAAAGAACAGGCTTCCTGTGACATTAACTGCTCTTACCGAATCTACCGTTGTTTACGTCCCTAAAATTGTACTTTTTTGGCTGATGAAAAAAGATGTCCGGATATTGGAGAATGTATTGAACAGCATCTCCGACAGGTGTCTTTTCTTATCAGAAAGGGTACGTTTACTTCAGTTCGGGACCATAAAAAGCAAACTGAAATCCTATTTTATGGAACAAAAACACATCAACGGATCCGGCACTTTCACCATTCCTCATACACAACAGGAATTGGCAGATACGTTCGGTGTAACCAGACCGGCACTTGCCCGGGCCATAAAACAAATGGAACAGGCAGGAACAATTGTCAGAAAAGGGACCCGTACGTACGAATTGCATTAGTAATTATTCTCATATTCTTCCCATAATTCGGATTCTTTCGAATAAGCATCATCAAGAAAAGATCCCGAATTGTTTTCAACAAAATCAGCAAAATCGTCCATCTCCCGGGATTTGTCCAACAGGGAAGCTTCCCGGGCAGCTTTAGCCCTATGTCTGTAAAGCTCAATGATTTGGTTAAGTCTTTCCTGTTTCATACTTTAAATATAGGTATAATTCCCTTATCTTTGTCTTTATGGATATTCTTGAAATTTTGACGGACGATCGTCCGATGGCTGAAAACGCCTTGCATGAACAACGTTTGACCGAACACGGTTTGAGTATTTATTTTGAAAAAGATGGCTTTAGATGGTTGATGGACACAGGTCTTACAGGGAATTTCGCAAAAAACGCCGCCAGTTCCGGAATAGACATTTCACAAGTAGATCACCTGGTTTTATCTCACAACCACAACGACCATACAGGCGGTATGGAAACTTTTCTGCAAAACAATTCAAAAGCCCTTATACACCTTTCCGAATGGATCAGGAACAGTACCTGTTTGTCTTTACGTGAAACAATCAAAACAGATATTGGCCTGGACAGGAAATTAATCCAACAATATGCATCGCGGTTTGTATGGCACCCTTCAGCAAACATACAACTGACAGACCATGTATGGCTGTTGGCCGATATACCCGACACCTATCCCCTGCCCAGGGCTAATGCAAATCTTTTATGGAAATACAACGGAGAAGACTCTCCCGACCCTTTTAAGCACGAGATGGCACTGCTTATTAACGAAGGAGCAGCGAACACGGTCATATCTTCCTGTACTCACAGAGGAATACTGAATACCCTTGAGGCTGCAAATTCTGTTTCAAAAAAACCCGTTTCTGCATTTCTGGGAGGAACACATCTGCGAGACGGCTTCGAAACAGAAGAAGAAATTTTGAACATAACATCCCGGATAATTGAAAAACATCCTCAAATGCACCTGTATACCGGTCATTGTTCCGGAGAACAAACGCTGATGGTTTTAAAACGGTTCCTGCCCGGCCATGTAACTCTTTTTCATTCAGGTTTTAGAACAAGTATATAATTCTTTATAACCATTTATTTCTTATCTTTATAAAAAAATGTTATGAAGATTATGAACGTATTACTTTCCTTTGCTGCATTACTGTTTGCAGCCGGTTGCGGAGCTCAGGATAATCCGGAATTTAATGTCACTATAGAAGACACGGTAAAAGAACTGGACCTAAACCGGTATTTGGGAAAATGGTATGAGATAGCCCGTTTTGATCACAGCTTTGAAAGAGGTCTGGTAGGTACAACAGCCAATTACTCATTGAGAGAAGACGGAAAAATCAAAGTCCTTAATACGGGTTATAAAGATTCTTTTGAAGGAAAATTCAATGAAGCCGAAGCCAAGGCCTACATACCGGATGAAAACTATCCCGGAGCTTTGAAAGTATCCTTTTTCCTTTTCTTTTATTCTGATTATTGGATCCTTGATCTGGACGAGGATTATACATTCGCTCTGATTGGAAGTAAAAAAGACAAGTATCTGTGGATCCTTTCACGTACACCGGAAATGGCCCCTGCAGATCTGGACAGGGTGTTAAACAGGGCATCATCTCTTGGCTACAATACAGACGAATTGATCTGGGTAGAGCAACGCGATTAGCGATTCGGGAAAAATTGCCAACAAATAGTGGAAAAAAGCCATTGTCCGGTATACTAAAATACCGGACCTTTGCATCATGAAAACAATCATGACATTAATTGCTTTAATTCCCGCCCTGGTATTGTTCGGGGCAAATGATGGTAATACTGATAAAAAAAAGGAAACAAAGATTATGGAACTCACAAAAGAAGAATTTATCAAACGCGTTTATAATTACGAAGCCAATCCTAATGAGTGGAAGTATGAAGGTGACAAACCTTGTATAGTGGATTTTCACGCTACCTGGTGTGCTCCCTGCAAAATGCTTGCCCCTTCTCTGGAAGAGATCAATCAGGAATACAACGGTGACCTGTATGTCTATAAAGTAGACGTGGATAAATCTCCGGAACTTGCTGCCATATTCGGAGTGCGCAGTGTTCCAACGCTATTATGGATTCCGCTTTCCGGTAAACCAAGCATCTCTCAGGGAGCACTCCCCAAGAGCCAGTTGGATTCTATTGTTAAAAACACCTTGCTTAAAACAGAATAGGTTTATTATCTTTGCTGAATGGAATATGCGTATATCACTCCCCTGCAGGGGAGTTTGATAGTTACGGACGATTTCCACAGCAGAGACTCGCTTCTCCGTAACAGAGACTTTTATAAATTTATATGGGTCCGTGAAGGATCCATAGATATTGAAATAGATCACATGGGAATACACCTGTCAAAAGACCAGGTTATTCCCTTGTCCAATTTACACCACATCACCTTTACGCGGATAGAAGGTAAATACGTTTCCATTCTTTTCAACAGCAATTTTTACTGTATCTTCAAATCAGACAACGAAGTGTCATGCAACGGGTTCCTGTTTACCGGTTATTCCGATCCCATGCGTATGCCGCTAAATACATCACAGTCCGAAACCCTGGAAAGGATTATCACGGACATAGACCGGGAATACCTGGAAAATGATTCTCTGAAGGAAGAAATGCTTCGTCTTCACCTAAAACGGTTTATTATTGTTTGCACCCGCATTGCACGAGATAAATTTTCCATAGAACCGGGTAACGAAACCACTTTTTATCTGTTTCGCGAGTTTTTCACCCTGGTTGACAGGCATTACAAGGAAAAAAAGAAAGTAAATGAGTATGCTGACTTACTGAACCGTTCTCCAAAAACCCTGACGAATCTTTTTGCCCTTTACAACTTGCCTTCCCCACTTCATATCATTCACCAGCGTATCCTGGCTGAAGCAAAACGAATGTTGCTGTACAGTAATAAAAACGCCAAAGAGATTTCCGACATCCTGGGCTTTGATGATATGGCTTCGTTCAGTCGTTTTTTCAGACGAGCTTCAGAAATGAGCATTACTGAATTCCGTAACAAAAATATACCGTCATGATAGCTGCAAGTCGCTTCTTTGTAGTTTGTATTTTCACTCTTATATCCTTGTTCTTTACAAATTGTGAGGATAACAGGATATACAACATGGAGGAAAAAGCCGTTAAAGAAATTGACATCAAACGTTTTATGGGGAATTGGTATGAGGTGGCCCGTCTTTGTAACTTGAGCAAAAAGAACAGTCTTGTAGCTGTAACCCTGGAAGCATCAATGGATCCCAAAGGAATCATTCACCTGTTCCTTACTGGTCACAAACTCACCCCATACGGCCCTGTTAAACAATTAAGAGGAAAAGGGAAATGGAATGAAAACAGGCCCGGTACGGTCCGGAACACTTTTTTTCTGAATTTTTACAGGGATTACTATATTCTTCACGCAAACGAAGATTATTCCACAACCATTATCAGCAACCAGACCGGGACCAGGTTGCATATTTTGTCACGTCACCCGTCCTTGTCTTCTGAAGAGGTTTCTTCCATAAGAGATAAGGTCCATTCACTGGGTTATGATACCGAAGTCTTGTGCTGGTCGGAAACTTATTTTTGAAAAAGGTCGTTCAACGCATTGAGTTTTTCATCCAGCTCACGACATTTCTCCTCATACTGATCTTCTGAAGGCAAATCTGTCCTAACCCCGTAATAATACTTGATTTTTGGTTCTGTTCCTGAAGGCCTTACGGTCACCACAGTATTATCTGCGCAAACAAATTGTAGCACATCGGATTCAGGAAGGTTGATCTCATACCTCAGATCGCTTACCAGATCTACCGTTTCCCTTTTCTTATAATCATGAAACAAAACGACTTCAGATCCCAAAAGCCGGGACGGGGGATTTTCCCTGAAACGAGCCAAGATGGACCTGATCTGCTCCATACCGTCTTTTCCCTTGAGTGTTACTGAAACCATACGTTCTTTAAAAAAGCCGAACCGCAGGTATACTTCCCGCATCAGATCATAAAGCGTTTTTCCTTTGGAGGCTGCCCAACAGGCAACTTCCGCAGCCAAAGCACAAGTTACAACGGCATCTTTGTCCCTTACAAATTGGCCTACATTAAAACCGTAGCTTTCCTCTCCCCCGCATATAAATTCTTTTCTGCCCTCGTTGTTGCGGATCACTTCGGCTATGTATTTGAATCCTGTAAGCACATTATAACAGGCAACATCGTAATGGTCGGCTATGGATTGTAAAAGATCACTTGTCACGATCGTCTTGACAATATATTCATTTCCCTTGAGGCGTTTTGTATCTTTCCATTTCTCCAATAAATAGTAAGTCAAGAGGGCTGCTGTCTGATTCCCGTTCAGTAACTCAATCTGACCGGCAGGATTCCTGACAGCTATCCCTACCCTGTCAGCATCAGGATCAGTAGCCATGACCAATTGGGCTCCTGTCTGCTCCGCTTTTTCAATAGCCAGTTTTAAGGCAGCCGGCTCTTCCGGGTTCGGAGAAACAACAGTAGGAAAAAACCCGTCGGTCACATCCTGCTCGGGAACGTGAAAAACATTTGTAAAGCCCAATCTTGAAAGAGCTTCAGGTACCAAATGTACACCTGTCCCGTGAAGTGGCGTATAAACCATCTTCAGATCACGGAATGCTTCTATAGCTTGAGGACTTAAATTTATCAGGCTTAAAATGGCATCCAGATATAACGTATCTGCTTCTTCACCCAGCATTACAATTTTTCCCTTTCCCCCGGAAAATTTTACCATGGAAGGTGAAGATATTTTTTGCACTTCCTCAATAATCATGGCATCCCGGGGTGCCACCACCTGTGCCCCGTCATTGCCGTATACTTTATATCCGTTGTATTCTTTGGGATTATGACTTGCCGTGATCATTACGCCGATATTGCATTTATGCTGCCTGACTGTAAAACTCAATTGCGGAGTAGGTCTTAGAGAATCATACAGGTAAATAGTAAAATCATTGGCTGCCAACACCTCTGCTGTAATCTTTGCAAACTCGGGAGACTGATTTCTGCAATCATAAGCTATAGCGGCTTTATAAGGTCCGGCTTCGTTCTTTTTTACGAAATCAGCCAATCCCTGTGTAACCATACCCACAGTATACCGGTTCATACGGTTTGTTCCCACGCCCATTATACCACGTAACCCTCCTGTCCCGAATTCCAGGTTTTTATAGAACGAATCTTCCAATGTTGCAGGATCTTCTTTCATAAGCCTGAGTACTTCGTTACGTGTTTGTTCATCAAAAGACGGACCCATCCATTCCCGGGCCTTTTCCATACTATTCTGTTCCATATTCTTTCAAATTATGTGTTCTATTCCTTCCTGCCAATGGGGAACCCTGACCCCTGGCAACTGACTTATTTTTTGCGGACTCATTACAGTATAAACCGGCCTGGGGGCACCTTCCGGATAGCCTGTTTCAATCGGTAAAACGGGAACCGGAACAAAAGCCGGATCTTTTTTCTGTATCAGATCCCGTACCTTCTGTGCAAAAATGTAGCGGCTGCAACCTCCTCCCGAATTGGTATAGTGAAACAAGCCCGAGTCAATGCGGTCCTTCATCAGGCAAAACAAAGCATCCACAAGGTCCGGTGCATACGTTGGCGAATTCTTCTGAAATGCGTCTACATACAACGGTCCGGTTTGGGTTCCGAGTAAACCGGGTACTGCAGCCAAAAAATTCCGGGAGTGACGGGAATAGACCCAGCTGGTGCGGACTACGACGCCCCTTGGATAGGCCAAAACCTTCAGTTCTCCGGCCCTTTTGGATGCTCCGTATACGTTTACAGGTGAAGTCTCATCTTCTTCCGTGTAAGGTTTGTCTTTCTTTCCGTCAAATACATAATCCGTAGATAAATGGATTATTACGGTACGTGTCTTTTCGCTTGCCTTTATCATTCCCTCCAGACAGTCTGCATTTAACCGGTATGCCGTCTGTGGATCTTCCTCCGCTTTGTCCACATGGGTAAAGGCAGCTGCATTGATCACATAATCCGGTTTTTCGTGCATAAAACAGGACATTAAAGCATCCGGATCCGTGATGTCCAGCTTTTCCCGGGAAAAAGCCGCCAAATCGATATCATTTTGAGATGCAGCTATTTGGGATACTATCGTGCCTACACCTCCCTGTGCCCCTGTAAGAACCACTTTCATACTAACAAAGATATTAAAAATGAAGCTACAAGGTACCCGGCACTTTGCTTATCTTTGCCGTCAGACCGCCTGATATGTCAAAAGATTACAAAAAACAAATGATCCTGCTCCTGGCCGTTTCACTGCTGGTCAGGTGTATTGTGGCTGCATTGACAGAACTGGGAAACGACGAGGTATATTACTGGACATATGCATTATACCCGGACTGGAGTCACTTTGATCATCCTCCTATGGTAGGATGGATCATACAATTGTTCACGTTAAATCTCAGGTACGATTCCGCCTTTTTCCTCCGTCTGCCGGCCCTGATCCTGGGAACAGTCAATACGTGGATGATCTACCGCCTGGGAATGCTGATAAGAAACCCCCGGACAGGTTGGTACGCCGCCCTGCTCCATACCGGATCACTCTATGCCACGATCCTTGTGGGAACTTTCATTCTGCCGGATACACCCCTGAGTACTTTTTACCTGCTTTCCTTGTTTTTCATGTTTAAGGCCTGCGGATTGGGTTCATCGGATAAAAAAGATCCACAACCGGTATTTTTTTTACCGGCCGGCGTCTTTGCAGGTCTGGCCATGCTCAGTAAATACACCGGAGTTTTTCTTTGGGCGGGAACGTTCCTTTTTGTCCTTTTTTACCGCAGGAGCCTCTATAAAAACCTGTATTTCTGGCTGGGTATCCTGGTCTCGGCATTCCTGTTTTTACCGGTCGTTATCTGGAATTTAACCCAGGATCTTTCCAGTTTTGCTTTTCACTCCGGACGCGTATCCTTTTTTGGAGAAGGCATCAAACCGTTCCTGTTCGGGCGGGAGATCTTTGGAGCGTTTTTATACAACAACCCGGTTAATTTTATCCTCATCATCTGGGCCATCCTGTCTTCATTCATCAGAAAACACACACAAGTTCCAACACGTGATGCAGTGACAACAGGAACAAGGAGGATGATCCTTTTACAATCCCTCCCGCTTATAGCCACCTTTTTGTTTTTTTCACTTTTCAGGGAAACTCTGCCGCACTGGAGTGCTCCGGCATTCTATCCCCTGATCCTTCTGGCTGCTGCCACGGTTGATGTCCGTTCTCTGGAATGGCCGGTAAAAGTGTCCGTAGCGTTTCTCTTCATAGTCGTTTTAGTGAGCGTAGTACAGATACAAACAGGTTTTATTCCCCTCGTGCCTCCGACCTCTGCTACAGAAGAATCTGCAACCGATCCATACAGAGAACTCGGCAGAAAAGATTTTACCCTGGACATGTACGGATGGGAACAGCTGGGAGATTATTTTGCGGTTGTCAGCGGGCAACAGGAAGCGCTTTACAAGGAATCAAACGGAAACAAAGGCATGCCCGGAGAAAGTGCCATTTTGGCGTATCGCTGGTTCCCGGCAGCACATCTGGATTACTATGTGGCCCGGCCATCCGGTAAGGTGGTAAAAACAAAGGGTCCCGTGGAAAGGACCCATAAATACCATCAGATCACGCAAATCAGGGGCGGGATCGCTCCCGGGGAAAAGCTTTATTATATTGAATCAAGCCGTTTCCCCGGAAACATCTCCAACACAGTCCCGCTGGACACGTTTTTTGTACAACGGTGCGGAAAACCGGTAATCCGTTATGTGATCCATTGCATAACGGAAGAATAAGTGCGGTAAAAAATTAAAGTTCAACCGAGGCAAACAACGTATCCACCATAACGGTAAACGTTCCCGGTTCCACCCTCCATTTTTCGTCAGCTCCCCAGAATTGCAATTGATCTTGCTGTACGCTCAACCGTACTGTTTTGGTTTCTCCGGGTTCCAGGATGATTTTGGAAAACGCCTTCAACTCCTTAACCGGCCTGGTCATGGATGCATAATCATCCCTGATGAACAGCAATACGGTTTCTTCTCCTGACCGGGTTCCTGTATTGGTAACATCCACTGTTACTTCCAAAACTCCTTCTTTAAAACCGCCTGATTGCAAATTGGCATATTCATACGTTGTGTATGACAGTCCGTAGCCGAATTCGTAAAGAGGCATGGGATTTTCCATTACTATGGGATGGAAGTAATGCGAAGGCATATGATTGTAAACAGAAAGAATGTTGCCGGTGGATCTTGGAAAAGTGACAGGCAATTTTCCGGAGGGATTCACGTGGCCGTAAAGGATCTCGGCAAGGGCGATTCCGCCTTTCATACCGGGTTCCCAGGCTTCCACCAAAGCATCGGCCTGCCGGGCAATCCATTCCACCGCCAGGGGGTGTCCGTTATTCAGCACCACAATGCAGGGTTTCCCACTGTCCAGGATGTTTCGAACCAATTCTTCCTGGAGTCCGGGCAGGCGCAAATTGCCCCGCTCCACATCTTCCCCGGACGTTTTATTGTTCCAGTCCTTGCGATTCACATACTCTCCCACAAACACAATGTTCAGATCTGCATTACGGGCCATCACCCCGGCGCGACGGACTTTTTCATGATCCATATACCGGATGGATTCTCCCTGGTCCAGGAAAGTGAAACGCGTTTCGGGAGCCACCGATTTCAGTCCCTCCAGGAAGGTCACCACATTTTCATCGGGTTGCGGGAACGTCCAGTCGCCCATGATCCCCTGGGAATCGGCATTTGGTCCGGTCACAAATACGTTTTTGTATTTTCCTCCGTCTGTCAGGGGCAGGATCCCGTTGTTTTCCAGTAGCACTATACTTTTGCGGGCAGCCTCCAAAGAAGTCTGCACGTGTTCTTCTTTTAAAAGAACCTGGTCTACAGCAGATTCCTCAAAGAAAGGATTTTCAAACAGTCCCAGACGGAATTTCATTTCCAGTATCCTTCGGCACGATTGATCAATCCTGGATTCGGGGATCACTCCCTCTTCAACGAGCTTCATCATAGCCGGTACAAAAGCGGGTCCGTGCATATGCATATCCATACCCGCCATAACTGATTGGGCGTAAGCATCTTCAACCGAAACGGCAGTACGGTGGAGATCATAAATATGTTCCATATCCATCCAGTCGCTGACCACAAAGCCCTCAAAACCCATTTCGTTCCTGAGAACGTCCTGCATCAACCAGGGATGCGCATGACACGGAATTCCACTCAATTCATTGTGTGCCATCATAAAAGTAAGTGCCCCGGCATCAACGCATGCCTTGAAAGGCGGAAAAAAGACTTCCCGCAATGTTCTTTCCGAGACATCGGTCGGAGCTCCGTTGGTCCCGTTTACAGGCTGGGACCCTCCCACAAAATGCTTGGCACAGGCGAGCACCAGGTCCTTCTCCAATCCTTCATCTCCCTGGAATCCTTTAACAGCAGCTTCCCCCATCAGGGATACCAGGTAAGGATCCTCTCCGAATGTTTCTCCTACCCTGCCCCATCTCTGGTCCCGCGCCACCTCGACATTGGGGGCAAAAGTCCAGTGCATCCCGATGGCTCGCATTTCCAATGCCGTCTGCCGGGAAGACACATAAACCAACTCAGGATCAAAAGTGGATGCCATGCCTATTGACGTGGGATAGACAGTCGTTCCACTTACCAGGGCACATCCGTGTACTGCATCAATCCCCATTAACAAGGGAATACGAAGCCGCGATTCCATTGCCAGTTGCTGCAATTCATTGGCCTCTCCGATAGTTACCGAGTGCAAAAAGGATCCAATCTTTCCATCCCGGGCCATCTCTGCTATATCTTCTTTCAAAAAGCCGGGATAAAATGCCTGGGCAGTATTGCGCAGTAGTTCTTCCTCTGTCATACCCGCCTGGGATTCATCAATGTGATTCAATCCCACACATTGATTCATCTGACCGATCTTTTCCTCCAGTGTCATTCTTTTCATCAGGTCGGCCACTCGTTTTTCTACACTCAGATCAGGGTTCATATAAGGAAGATTATCTCCTGAACCGCCCGAACAGGAAGCGGCAAAAAACATAGCTGTCATAAACAAAATAGTTATTCCTTTCATAGATAAACATATTACATGCGTTGGACAGCAAATGTAGCCAATTTTATGTGTTTTAGATAAAATAAGCAAAGGATATCAAGGCAAAAGACGTTAAATTTACATTTTGAAAATCATACGACATTTAACCGTTACATCATGAAAAAATATTTATCATCAATTTTTGCCTTCCTCCTGCTGGCAGGGTGCAACCAGCCCCCTGAAGTAAAGGAAATAGCTTTGGATCCTGTATGGAAATTCCAAACTGGAAACGAGATCCAATGGGCTTCACCCGAATTTGACGACAGCCAGTGGCCCGGAATCTCTATTGCCGATTCCTGGGAAAACCAGGGGTACACCAATTACGACGGGTATGGCTGGTACCGTAAAACCATTACGCTTCCCGATGATATACTCAAAGCCGCACAATTTTACGGAGGGTTGCTTATCCGCTACGACAACGCTGACGATTCGGATGCATTGTATTTTAACGGACAGGCTGTAGATACTACTGGCAGTTTCCCGCCGGATTATCTGAGCCGTTACGGAATAAAAAGAGCTTACACAGTACCTTATGGACAGGTACGAACCGACGGACCCAACACCATTGCAGTACAGGTCTATGACGGTGGAGGAGACGGGGGGCTGCTTACTTCGGCATTTATCATCCAGCCTATCGCCCCGGCTCAGGATATTTCTCTTGATTACACTGTGGATGCGAAAAACGGCGTTTTCATGGGAGACGATCCCCGGACGCTTACCGTTACCGTAACCAATAATGAAGATAAAACAACAAAGTCCGTTATCCACCTGACTGTAACCACTGATGATTACCAGCCTGTACAGGAATCTTCATACAAAGCCCGGATCAAACCGGGAGCGGGAATGACATGGGGCATTAAACTGGATATTACTCAGCCGGGATTTTACCGTTGCACCCTTCGTCTGGAAACCAACGGATTAAAGGGAGAACCGACAACTTTCAATGTGGGGTACGAACCTGAAAAGATCGTATCACCACAGGACGCACAGGAAGATTTTGATGCATTCTGGGCGGAAACACGTGCGGAACTGGATCGTACACCTATGCGCGCCACCATGAAACTGCTCAGAGAACATTCCACCGGAGCCAGAAACGTATACTACGTGGAAATGAGATCCCTGGACAACCAGATCATGGGAGGTTATTATGCAGCTCCTAAAAAGAAAGGCAAATATCCTGTTATCATTACATACATGGGATACGGATCCAATGCCTGGATGCCACATACAGACGGCGAACCCGGATTCATTTCATTTATTGTATCGGTACGTGGACAAGGTATCTATAAACCGGGAAACAAATACGACAACAAATGGATCGTTTCCGGCCTGGAAGACAAAAATACTTACTATTACCGGGGTGCTTTCATGGACCTTGTCCGCGCAATCGACTTTGTTTGTTCAAGGCCCGAGGCGGATACAGAACGGATCGCTGCCGAAGGCGGTAGCCAGGGAGGTGCTTTCACCATGGCCGCCTGTGCCCTGGACGACCGGATAGCCGTTGCTGCCCCCACCATTCCTTTTTTGAGCGATTACCGTGATTATTTCCGGATCGTAGACTGGCCAAGGAGTGATTTCGATGCTTATATGAGAGAATATCCTGATGCCCGATGGGAAGACATTTATCGGTTACTGACTTACTTTGATATCAAAAACCTGGCTTCCCGCATCAAAACCCCTACCATCATGGCCGTCGGGTTACAGGATGAAACGTGTCCCCCACACACCAATTTTGCCGGGTACAACCTGATCACGGCGCCCAAAGAGTACCGGATCTACCGGGAAAACGGACACAACACACCACCTGAATGGCAGGATGTCCGTATGGACTTTTTCAATAAATATTTAAACCTGAAATAACATGAGAAAAACGATACTCTTTTTTGCCGTATTTTTTCTTTTTTCACTGGGAATCACCAGTTGCAACAATACTGCCGGGGACGTTCCGTTCGTTCACGTGGAAAACGGACAATTCATCAAAAACGGACAACCTTATCATTTTATCGGCTTTAATTTCTGGTATGCCGGTATATTGGCCTCTGAAGGAACCGGGGGAGACAGGGACCGGTTGCACCGGGAACTGGATTTTCTGAAATCCGCCGGGGTGGACAATCTAAGGATCATGATAGGGGCAGACGGACCGGAAAACAGGGCAAAGGTGCGCCCCAGCCTGCAGACTGAACCCGGAGTATACAACGACACGTTGCTCAGGGGGCTGGATTACCTGCTTGTTGAATTAGGTAAAAGGGATATGTTGGCCGTACTGTTTTTCAACAATACCTGGGAATGGACAGGAGGGTATTCCCAATACCTGGAATGGGCAGGTTACGGCAAAGCCCCTGTCCCTGTTATTGACGGATGGCCGGCATTCCAGGAATATGTAGGGCAATACATGGGATGTGTAAAATGTGACAGTTTGTTCAGAGACCATCTGAAAAACATCATCACACGCGTAAACAGCATTTCAGGCGTACCTTATTCTGAAGAGCCCGCCATTATGTCCTGGCAGATAGCCAACGAACCCAGACCTATGGGTGCGGACAACAAGGAATTGTACCAGAAATTCATTTTGTCTACCGCCGAATATATTAAATCCATGGATCCCAATCACATGGTGTCTGTAGGATCGGAAGGATCATACGGCAGCGAAAACGACATGGACCTTTACAGAAGGGTGCATCAGACCGAATACGTGGATTACCTGACGTGCCATATCTGGCCCAAAAACTGGATGTGGATTGATATCCGGGATATTCCCGGATCCGTGGAACGGGCCTCAGCCGCGGCAAATAAGTACCTGGACGAACACAAAGCCCTTGCCGGGGAACTGAATAAGCCCATCGTCCTTTCGGAATTCGGGTTCCCCCGGGACAATCACTTGTATAACAGGGAAGATCCAGTTACGGCACGCAATTCTTTTTTCGAACACATTTTTAAACGTTTACTGGAATCTGTAAAGGAGTCCGGGCCTTTTTCCGGATGCAATATATGGGCATGGGGCGGCTTTGCACAACCCCGTAATGTGTTCTGGCAACCCGGAGACGATTACTGCGGGGATCCTTCCCAGGAAGAACAGGGCCTCAACTCTGTTTTTGCACAGGACAGTACGGTTTCCCTGATAAAATCCTATATTGAACTGATCCACCAATAATTTTTACTATGAAAAAACAACTCTTGGTATTTATACTGTTTTTTTCTTTTTCATTCAGTACTTACACAATCTATGCCCAGAAGTTTCAGAATATGGCCCCCGTTCCTCCCATGGGATGGAACTCGTGGAACCGTTTTGGTTGTAATGTGAATGAAAAAATGCTGAAAGAAACGGCTGATATGCTCGTAGAAACAGGAATGCGGGATGCCGGTTACACATACCTGGTCATAGATGATTGCTGGCACGGAGAAAGAGACTCCCTGGGATTCGTTCAGGAACATCCGGACCTGTTCCCTTCAGGAATGAAAGCTCTGGCCGAATACATTCATGCACGAGAACTGAAATTCGGCATTTATTCATCTGCCGGGTTTAAAACTTGTGCGGGAAGGCCTGCCAGCCGGGGTCGCGAATACCAGGATGCCATGGTCTATGCCTCCTGGGATGTGGATTATTTGAAATACGACTGGTGCGGTACAGAGGGACTGTGTGCTTACGGAGCTTACATGACCATGCGCGACGCCCTGTACGAAGCCGGCCGGCCCGTAGTTTTCAGTTTGTGTGAATGGGGAAGCAATAAACCGTGGCTTTGGGGTGCGGAAATGGGACACCTTTGGAGAACTACCGGGGATATATGTGCCATTTTCGACGGATTGGAGGACCACGGCACCTATAAAACATTGGGGGTTTTGCAGATTCTTGACCTGCAGGACACACTCCGCACCTATGCAGGCCCGGACGGATGGAACGATCCCGATATGCTCCAGGTGGGCAACGGGATGACTGTGGGAGAAGACAGGGCACATTTCACCATGTGGTGTATACTCTCTGCTCCCTTGATGGCAGGCAACGACCTTAGGAACATGAACCCGGAAACAATTGAAATACTGATGAACAGGGAAGCTATTGCCATAGACCAGGATCCATTGGGCATACAAGGATTTCCTTTTAAAAAAGAAGGGAGTCTTCACACCTGGCTGAAACCTTTGTCGGAAGGCAGGTGGGCCGTATGTTTCCTGAACCGCGGCACACAGGATATTTCGCTCAGCATTGACTGGAAACAATTTACTGTTAAAGATGAACTCAGCGGACAGCAACTGGACACTAAGAAAAATGTATATTCAGTAAGGGATATATGGGCAAAGGAAGACCTGGGAACTACCGGCAAAAAGGATCTCAATGCCCTGCTGCCCGGACACGATGTTATTTGCGTTGTTCTCACGCCTGTTAACGCATTATAAGCATGGAAAAGATCACTTTCAGGGAAAAACTGGGGTACGGTTTCGGAGACATGGCATCCAGCATGTTCTGGAAAATATTCGGGATGTACCTCCTGTTTTTTTACACCAAGGTGTTTGGCATTTCCCCTGCCGCAGCCGGTACCATGTTTCTTCTAACACGTATCTGGGATGCAGTGAATGATCCCATCATGGGCTTGATATCTGACAGAACACAAACCCGATGGGGAAAATACCGTCCTTATCTTTTGTGGGGAGGCATTCCTTTTGCCCTCATTGGCGTATTGACCTTTTTCACTCCCGACTGGGGTGAAAATGCCAAACTTGCCTATGCGTACTTCACCTATACCCTGATGATGATGATCTATACGGTTGTTAATGTACCCTATGCATCATTGTTGGGGGTAATGTCGCCTCTTCCCAAAGACAGGAATACACTTTCGTCTTACCGGATGTTCTTTGCCTACGTGGGAAGTTTCATCACGTTTATGATCCTGCAACCTTTGGTAGATGCATTCAGCAGCCGCGGATCAACAGGGGAACAGATATCCATGGAACCGGGTGCCTGGACAGCAGCCGTTGCCGTAATCGGTGCCATATGCGCTCTGCTGTTTTTCCTGTGTTTCCGCTTTACAAAAGAACGGGTAAAAGCAGCCGATGAAAGCAGTAACAAGGCTTCTGTAGGAACGGATCTGAAACGTCTTTTTACCAACAGGCCCTGGTGGATCCTGCTGGCCTCGGGAATTTCGGCGTTGTTATTCAATTCCATCCGTGACGGCGTGGCATTGTTTTATTTTACCGATTACGTTACCTCCACGTTCAGAACGGCAGCTTTCGGCTGGACTGTCGGAACCATCTATCTGTTGGTGGGACAAGCTTCCAATATGATAGGAGTCGCCCTGGCTGCACCGGTAGCCAATAGGATCGGCAAAAAGAAAACGTACCTGGGAGCTATGATTCTGGCTGCCTTGCTGAGTTGTTTCTTCTTCATGCTCAAGTCGGACCAAATCATGCTGATCATGATATTCCAGGTAGTGATCAGTGCCTGTGCCGGGATCATATTCCCGTTGCTCTGGAGCATGTATGCCGATATTGTGGATTACCAGGAACTGAAAACAGGAAGAAGGGCTACCGGACTGATCCTCAGCTCATCTTCCATGTCGCAGAAATTCGGATGGGCAGTAGGTGGTGCCATTACAGGCTGGTTGCTGGCCGCGTTCGGCTATGATGCAGACCTTGCCGTTCAAAGCCAGAATGCTATACACGGTGTACGTCTGATGATGAGTTTTCTGCCTGCCATAGGATGTGTACTGGCCATCATTGCCATTGCTTTGTACCCTCTTGGAGAAAAAAAAGTACTGGATATCACTGCGCAATTGAATAAAAGAAGAGCTGCGAATGGATAATCAGACTACAATAGACAATTTTCGCGGGGAACTTCACGATGAACTGACAGGCAACATCCTTCCGTACTGGATGAAACTCCGTGACACCGGTTTTGGAGGCTATTACGGCCGGGTGACAGGTAAGGAAGAACTTGTCAGAGATGCCCCTAAAGGAGCTGTTCTTCAATCCAGAATATTATGGACTTTTTCAGCGGCAGCGCGCATACTCAGAAATAAAGAGTATCTGGCTTATGCTGCTTACGCTAAAGATTTCCTTTTGGGGAAAATGTACGACAAAGAGTACGGAGGAATTTTCTGGAGCGTTGATCATAAAGGAAATATTGAAGATCCCAGGAAACAGTTTTATGCACTTGGATTTGCTCTTTACGGATTGAGCGAATACCACAGGGCAACCGGTGATCCCGTTGCCCTGGAGAAGGCGATTACCCTTTTCAATGATATTGAAACCCATTCTTATGATAAGATCTACGGAGGATACCTGGAGGCAGCCGCCAGGGATTGGAGTGAGATCCGCGATTTGCGTCTTTCAGCAAAAGATGCCAACGAGAAAAAAACCATGAACACGCATTTGCATATCCTGGAACCGTATACCAATTTGTTCAGGGTATGGAAAGATCCGCGGCTGGAACAGGCTTTGGCAAGTCTGGCAGAAGTATTCCTGGACAAAATTGTCAATCCCAAGACGCATCACCTATCTTTATTCTTTGACGAGGAATACCACGTAAAAGGATCGGGCCTGTCTTACGGACATGATATTGAGGCATCCTGGTTGCTGATGGAAGCGGCAAGGGAACTGGCAGATTATAAGCCCGGAATTTACGGGGCCTTGTTGAGCCGGGTCACCGAAAATAGCAAAAACATCGCGTACGCGGCTCTGAAAGGATTGCAACCCGACGGTAGCCTTATATATGAAGTAGAATCCAGCGGTCGGATAGACAAAACCAGACATTGGTGGGTACAGGCAGAAACGGTTGTGGGACTGTATTATTTATACGCATGGCATAAAGTACCTCATGCCATGGATATGGCCATCAATTGCTGGAACTACATTAAAGAAAACATCCGGGACAACCGGAACGGGGAATGGTTCTGGAGTCCCGGAAATACGGTTGATGATAAAGCCGGCTTCTGGAAATGCCCTTACCACAATTCCAGAATGTGTCTTGAAATCATAGAGCACAGTCGTCAACTGCCTTAAGCAGCGGATCTGTACTTACGCGCGATCCCACAGCCTGTTCCATCCACAATTGGGGAACCAGGTTGCCCAGTGTAAACATACGTTTAATCTCTCCTGCAAGCGTTTTCCCGTTTTTGTTCAGGTTTTCGTTGAAATACGCTTCCAGCTGGAATTCAATGATATGCCCGAAAGGATAATTAGGCAGGTACATAGGACTGTTGATCATGTGCGAGTATATCCCCAGCAACGGGCAGTCAGGCTGCCCGAACACGGGCTCATAGTAACGGTTCCAGACCATTCGTGCTTTATCATTCACGACCTGTTTCAGCATTTGGGCATCTGCTCCCGGATTCTCGTACAACCATTGCCAGACGTACATATCAACAAGGGCAACCCCCATGATCTCGTAACAGCCCCAGAAAATATCCAGTACCGTATTGTCGTCCATCTTCTGTTCAGGATAACCCAGCAACTGCAGATCTCTTTTCTGAAAAATAAAAGCCAATGCTTCTGTGAACGCCGTATTGGGAACGCCGTTGAGCATGTAGTGATCTACATCGTACAGGCTCAAGGTTTGTTCCACATTGTGCCCGAATTCATGTACCGCGATGTTGTATCCTTTGTAATCCATGCCGTTCGGACCGATCCGGGTTCTCAGACGGGAAGGTTCCCAGCGTCCTACGGCACCCCAGGCATGACCGGAACCCCTGGCCGGCTCTACCACAATCCGTGAAGTGATCGTCTGTGCTTCCCGGCCGTCAAAGCCCATAACCTGCAACATGCGAGGCATATCGGCCCTGAAGGCATCCGGATGGGGGTATCTTTTCCTGGTCAGTGCAGTAAGCTCATCTTCAGGAATTGAGGTACGGCTTTTAAACCCGTCGTACCAGATATCGTAGGGTTGCAGTTCCCTGCCCAAACGTTTTTCAATATGAGCCGCCACTTTTTTGACCTGTTCTGAAGATATCAGGTTTACAAACAGATCTTCTATCTCGCGGGCAGAGACCTCCATGGAACCTTCAAAATTTCTGACTATAGCCGTAGGCATGTTCGGATGGTAAGGATCCATTTGTTTTTCAACAGTATACGTTGCCAGCAAGTGTTCGTAGCGAACCGCACCTTCCCCGGCCGCCTCTACGACCTGACCGTCTTTATATACCGTATTTGAAAACGGTTTCCAGTCGTATCCGGGATTGTTTATTACACAGGCAGGTATCGTCTGGCAAACAATGTGTTCCATAACCTTCTGTATCATCTGCTGTTTTTCTAAGGCATCGGGAAGCGCAGCATAATTGGATTTTATCTCATCCCGCAGGTTCCAGTGAGATAACAAAACCATATCCTCCGGGAAAAGGCGTCTTCCGTCTTCTGTAAGCAGGTGCCCCATCATAATATTGTAAGAGGCAATATAGTTCTCCGCATTACCAGAAACCCGTGCCATTTCCTGGTTCAAACCGGAAGGAGTCCTGTGGGTGAACAGATCTCCCAACCTGGCATAGGCCCATTGTTGTCTGCTCCATTCGTGTCCCAGGGTATCTTTTTCCTCCAGGTTGAAATTCGGGAAATTCAGGACACAAATAAAAGCGACCTTGTTGGCATACATATCTTCCATAAAATGAGCCGAAGGGCCGTAATTCCCCATGATAAGATCTATCTGGGTAAGATCATCTCCCTGTAAGTGAACAGGTTTCTTGAGCACCACACTCAATTGGTTTGCTGTTCCGAAAATGTTTTCAAAGGCAACAGACAATTTATTAAAAAGGACTTCCCTGGATGGCTCATCCTTACAATAATTCTCCAGGCAGAATTCAATAAAGTCATCCTGACTGCCGTCCGGTTCCCTCCATAAGGCAGCCGCCTGGCGGACACCACGTTCAGCCAGGGGAGCCAATGCGTCCTGTGAAGTCTCCCCAAGGCGGGCAATAACGGTCTGAACGGTTTGTTCTCTGATATTTGACATATCTGTTGTTGTTTTTGCCGTACTGCACCCCGTCAGTACGGTCAATAGCATGATAAAAATTTTGTTTTTCATATAGTTTCCTCCCATTTTATTGCATGAATAAGTATACGTATATCTTTTCTGTTTTTACGCACCGTGGTAGCAAACAAGTATGCGCTCCCACCCTCGGCAATATTTGTTTTTTTTCTAATCTGCTCCACGGTCAAGGGAAAATTGCGCACAGATATGTTGGCTTTGGGAAATCTCTGTTTTAAATGCCTTATATTGAAAGATGAAAAAGGAATCACTTCCCGTATTCTGAATCTTCGACCGGGAAATGCGGCTGCCGGCCGGTCAGAAAAATAAAGGTGACTGTTCCTGTGTATTTTTTTTAACCCGTATCTTACTGCAATCAAAGCAAAAGCCCCCGCTTTCATGACCGACACGTCCGGTTCGTATAAAAAATCTCCTTCCTTAATAACCGGATCGTCATCCCCTTTTTCGATTAAAGAGACTGCATGGATTTCCTCACTTCTGTAAAATGAGAAGCCGGACGTACATACGATCAACGGTTCACCGGGTATCCTTTCCCGTGATTTCACCAGGAACAATAGTTCTTTACATTCATTTCCCATGGATACCACGTGCACTTCAGATGTTCCGGGCAATAATGCCAATGTCCGGGAAATGTCTGTCATAGGGGACACTTTAACCAGCATAGCTCTGTTTCGTTTCAATATCTCATTTTGCAAAAGGGTAATATCGGGACTGTATTGTTCCGGAGCGTAAAGCCTTTTACCTGTGGCATCCCTTCGTGAGGGATCGGCATACACAAGCGCGGCTTCAGGAATCTCAGGCATGTTTTTCCATAAATTTTCTGCCTGCGAATGAATCACGCGTATGCGATCTCCTGCTCCCAATACCCTGAAATTATATTCCGCAGCCCTGCATAAGGCAACATCCTGTTCTGCATAAATCACATGGTCCGAGCTTTTTGAAAAATAAAAAGCATCCACACCCAATCCGCCGGTAATATCCAGAACCGGGTCGTCCGGATTGACAAATCGATTTTTATAAGAGGCCGTAAATGCCGAGGAGCATTGTTCGGCAGCCTTTAAAGACGGGATAAACACCTGCAGACATGCAAACCATTCCGGAACCTTGTCACGGATTTTTCGCAATCCTTCAATTTGCCGGACACATTTTGGAACGTTCTTACCGGGATATTTGCTTGCCGAAAGCAGCAATGCGTGTACATCGTCTTCAAGATGTTCCCTTACAAACGCTATTTCCCCGGCAGTGAGCATCAACTATTCCTCCATAAGATAATGGGTCCAGAAGGCCAGGTCTTCCTCGGCGGAAAAAGTGCCCTGATACCCCCTGTAACCGTGTCTTTGGCCCGGATACATCATAAAACGGAAATGTTTGTTGGTCTTCATCAGTTCATTGACCAGGCGCATGGCATTCTGGAAATGAACGTTATCATCCGACGTGCCGTGTGTGATCATCAACACGGAGGGTCCAAAAGTACCGTATGTGCCGCATTGTTCCAGTACGGAACCGTTTTTGTATCCTTCCGGATTGTCTTTTGGCGTATCCATAAAACGTTCCGTGTAGTGGGTGTCGTAGAACGTCCAGTCATATACACCGGCACCGGCAATTCCGTAAGGGAAATAATCTCCTGCCGTGCAAACGGCCAAAGCTGTCATATATCCGCCGTAGCTGTAACCGGTGATGCCTACTTTCCCGGGATCGGCCTGCCCATTTTCTCTCAGGTAGTCAATCCATAATTTATAATCATGTATTTCCCATTTACCCAGATTTCTGTACATCATATCAAGGCCTTTTTTACCGCAATGTCCGCTGCCCCGGTGATCCATGGCTATCTGTATAACGCCCTTTTTTGCCCAGTGGTATTTTGAGGCCGGAGAAGTCCAGCGATCCATAACGCTCCCGTTATCCGGACCTCCGTAAATGCTGACGATCACGGGATATTTTTTACCTTCCTCCATTTCAAGCGGAAAAGTAATAACAGCAGGAAGGGTAAAACCGTCCTCCGTAGTTATGAAATGCATCCGCGACCGGGGGACGTTACCTTCGTTCAGCAGACGGTCGTAATTCTCTCCTTTAGAATCTCCCAAAATACGTACGAGTCCTTTTTTCACGCTGAACAAGGCAGCCTGCGTGGGAGTGGACACGTTGGAGAACAAGGCAGTAAAATGTTTATAATCAGGGGAAAATGAGACATTGGTATAATGATATTCGCCCGAAGTCAAACGACAAATATTCGGTTCTTTTTCGTTTTTACCCGTTTCTATAGGTACTGAATAGACATCGGATCGGGTAGAGATCTCCCTGCGTGCAGAAAAAAACAGGTTTTCTCCTTTTGGATCGGTTCCGTGTAGTACTAGACCCCAGTTATTACCGTTTGTAAGCTTCCGGAAACCGTTTCCGTCAGTTGAACACATGTAGATTTGTTGCCAGGACTCAAAATCCCTTACCATGATCATGCCATTTTCAGTAAAGAGGGGAGCAGCTATCCAATCCAGCCACGCCCGCTGTTCTTCGCTGTAGATTACTTTTCCCGTTCCTTTCCCGGGATCAACGGCATACAGTTTTAACCGGTTCTGGTCCCGGTTCATCCACTGTACCAAAAGGGATTCTCCGTCAGGAGTCCAGAAAGGCTGACCAAAATACTGATCTGCAGCCGGATCGAAATCAGCCCATACGATCTCTGAATGATTTTCCAGAGAAACGATACCTATTTTGACCTGAGGATTTGTATCCCCGGACTTTGGATAACGGGTTTCTTCCAGGTAACCGTGCTGTCCATCAGCCACGTATATGGGAAACATGGGAACGTTGGTATCGTCACACCGGAAAAAAGCCAGTCGACGGCTGTCAGGAGACCACCAGAAAGAACGGTAATTACTGCTTCTTCCCAGTATCTCCTCATAATAAACCCATGATGCATAGCCGTTCAATACCGTGGGGCTGCCGTCATAGGTGAACCGTCTATTGTTACCCGTTTTCAATTCTTTGGCATAAAGATCATTCTCCAAAGTATAGGCAACATACTTCCCGTCCGGGGACAATGTAGGATTTTGTGCTTTTTCATCCAATCCGTAACTGTCGGATTTTCCGGACGGCAAGGCAGGGGGTTCCGAAGGAGTTCTCTTTCCGGTAACAATATCCTCGGCAAGATACTTGCTTTGCTGCCGGTCTCCCGAACGCAGCAGTAAGGTGCGGGCATCTGCCCACGATACAGGCATTTCAAAAGTTTTGACAAGTCCTTCGGGCGGGGTTTCACGTATAACACGCTCCTGAGCTGCAGCCGATAGAGTTAGAAGCAAAGAAAAAAACAACGGGATTATTAAACGTTTCATGGTATGGAATTTATAAATTTATAAGATACAACTGTTCGCGCGCCCGGCTAAAAGCCGTGTAATACCATCGCAATACATCTTTATTGCAAATATCACCAAAAAAGGCTTTATCCACAAAAACGGCTTTCCATTGTCCGCCTTGTGCCTTGTGACATGTAACTGCATTGGCGTACTTCACCTGCAGGGCATTCAGGTACAGATCTTCACGAACGGCATTATAGCGTTTTCTTTTGCCTTTGATGTGGGCGTAATCCTCAGAGACTCCCTGGTAGAGCTGTTGTTGCTGTTCGCGCGACAAAGCGGGCGATTCACTTTCCAGCGTATCAAGCAACAGGCGCACATCCAGTTCCACGTCCTTGTAATCGGGGAAGCGCAGAACAGCCTCGGCAAAACGAAAACCGTAACGGTTCCTGAATTTGTGTATACGCATGATCTCGGCAATATCCCCGTTGGCTATGAAATCCATATCTGGGACATCTTCCAGAAACTGGTAACAATTCTTCACTACCATGACGCGATCCCCTTTAGTGATCTCTTCTTCACGGTACAATATACTGCCACGGATCCCTTTGTTATACCTGTTGGCCCTTCTGTTTGAGCGGCACAAAACGACTACTTCTTCCAGGCCGTAGCGGGATATTGTCTCGTTGAGCGCTTCCATGAGTTCTCCGGAACCAATGCGGTGAATGTCACTGAATCCCTCCGTTTTCCATTCCGGGACCGTATATGTCTCACGGATAATGTTTTGTCTCAGAAGTGTGGCGTTGTACAAAATGCCCGAGTCAAAAGACTGCCTGAGGACCTCTTTCATTTCCATATAAACCACCTTGCCATAGATCTCCATGTGTGCCGGATCCAACGCCGGAGATATGTCCAGCCCGATGGGAGGAAGTTGTGCCGAGTCACCCAGCAGAAGAAGTTGATTTCCCTTCCCGTTTAACACATAAGCCAGGAGATCTTCCAACAGGTTCCCGCTACCAAAAAGCATTCCGCCCGGAGTATTGGACAGCAGAGAGGCCTCGTCCACTATGAAAAGCGTGTTTTTATCCCGGTTGGGATGCAATTCAAAAACACCGAACCCTGTTGCATCAGAGGCAGCATGGGGCTTTTGCCTGTAAATGGCTTTGTGTATCGTATGTGCCGGTGCCCCGGCATATCCCATCAGAACCTTGGCCGATCGGCCGGTAGGAGCAAGCAATACCGTGTTTTTTTTAAGTTCTCTCATGGCCCCTACCAGGGCAGCCATGGCAGTGGTTTTTCCGGTTCCGGCATAACCGTTCAGTATGAATACCGGATCCCCTGAAGTTATGAAAGCAGACAATGATCTGAACAGTTGTTCCTGGTCATCGGAAGGTTCAAACGGCAGATTTTCCCGGATTTTTTGATAGATGTACTGTTCAATGCCCATAAACGGATGCGTTATTTACGGGAACTGAAAAGAATGAAGAATCCGAATAATTCAATACGGCCAATAATTGACACCAATGAGGCAACAAATTTTGCAAAGCCATTAAAAGAACTGTAATTGCTCATTGATCCCACATTCCCGAATCCCGGCCCCACATTCCCGATATGTGCCGCTGTAGCACTTACTGCATCCATAATATCTATACCCGTCAACGTTAATAACAACGATGATATTAAAACACAAAACAAATAAAAAACAATAAAAAGATTTACGCCCGAAACCATCTCCGAGTCAAGTGCATGACCTCCGATCCTTGCCGGAACAACGGATTTTGGATGTAACCGTTTTGTGATCTGAGCTTTGAAGGAAAAAACTGAAATCAATATCCTGTCCGCTTTAATACCTCCCGAGGTTGATCCTGAACAACCACACTGCAGCGTGAAAAAAAACAACAAAAGAATAATAAACCCGGGCCATACGGAAGAATCAGCCGTTGCAAAACCCGTAGAAGTAGCCAATGATATGGTTTGAAAGAAGCCGTGTCTGAAAGATTCCGCGAAAGTATCATAAGTCCCTGACATTTTTAAGCTTAACGAAACAAACAAACTTCCTGTAAGTAAAGCAGCGATAAAATAACGCGTTACCGGGGATTTAAACAATGTAGTGGATTTTTTGGCCACAAGAAGAAATATCATTCCAAAATGCAAAGCAGACAGACACATGAAAACCATAATGATGGCTTCAATCAGTTTACTGTCGTATGCTGCAATACTGAGATTTTTTGTACTGAAGCCCCCTGTTGCAATGGTGGCAAAAGAATGACAGACGGCATCAAAGAAATTCATACCTGCCAATGTAAGACAGATGACTTCCAATAACGTCAATCCAAAATATATAATAGCTATTACGCGAACCGTTTCTTTTGCTCTGAAACGAAAATAATCCTGTGATAGCGCACTGATCTCTATCTTGGATAACTTTAAACGTATAGAACTTACTTCCGGTAATATGAGCAACATGAAGATAACCACTCCCATACCCCCTATCCAGTGTGTTGAAGCACGCCAGAAAAGCAATGATTTAGGCAGTATTTCTACGTTGGTCAGGATAGTTCCCCCTGAAGTAGTATACCCGCTTACGCTTTCATACCAGGCATTTATTAATGTAAACTCCCCACCCCACAATAAATAAGGAAGCATCCCGAAAAGACATGATATGACCCAGGAAAGGACTACGATCACATAACCCTCACGGGTTGCAACATCGCCTGCACTTCTGACAAATATGTAAGGAAAAGATCCGATTGTCGCAGTGATGATGGCTGAAAGGAGCAAAGGAGAAAACCCGGTGTCAAATCCGTTTATTGCCGAGACAAAGACGGCAATGAACATGAACAGGGCATTAACCAGGAGAACCAGGCCCATATTCCTTGCTATCACGTGGATTCTCATAGCTTATTGTGTTCGTCGCAAAGTTTTGTTATGGATTCGTTCAAGTCCACCAGTTCATCATCGGAAGGCAATTTGACCTGGTATTTTGTTTTAAACAACAATGTATTTTTAATACCCAGCCGGATCTGCCTCAGGGGAAGGATCAGGTATATGCGAATAAAATAAGACAATAAAAACAAGAGCAGCACACTGCTGGCCACTGCAATAACTCCCGGCATAAGGCTCCTGTAGAACCCGTCCTGTATCAATTGCGTGTTCTGATGGAGTAATTCCTGCTCCAGAGTAATCAAATCCTGAACATATTTACGCAGCCGGGAATAAGTAGGATACAATCTTTGTGTATACCATTCCCTTCTCTGAACATATCCGTGCTCCTGCCATACCGATCTGGCTTCATTCAATATTTGCATATAAGCGGCATAGGCAAACATAATGGAATCAGTGAGGGCCATTTCCTGATTTGTGGTCAATGTAGTTCTGGTGGCCTCCAGATAACGGCTAAAACGCGCATCATCATAAATGGATTGCATTTCCAGTAAAGAATCAGGGGTAATACCTATCTGGCTGAGCAATGCAAAATTATTCTGATCGGTCACTTCAAGCAATTGACTGGATATGTTAATGTTCTCTACATTAACTGAAATAACGTCTCCAACAGAACGACGGATCCTGCCAATTTCAAATATACTGACCAGGCTGGCCAGGATCAGGACAAATCCTACTACCAGGAAACCCAGATTGATCTTATTGCTTATTCCCATAAGTGTTCAAAGTTATAAAAAAACTCCATACACTGTCCAGAGACTGAATGGCAGACAAGCCTGAAGGTAATCTTACCGGTTTCCTGTCTTTGAATAACTTCCCGGATACTCCTTCAACAGAAGGATCCAGCGCCAGGTATACGGTTGTGGAAGCACCCCTGGGAGCCTGTCTGATTACGGGTCTGAAAAAAACGTCAGCCAGGGGATCTACCCATTTGTGCATTTTTATAATGGGTGTATTGACAATGCCTGGATCAACCATGTTGACGCATATTCCTTCTTCTTTCCATAATGACGCCATACGAATGGAACACAAGGTAAAAGCCAGCTTGGAGCAGGCATAACGTTCAAAACGGTTGAATTTTTGGGGTGACATAGGGAAATAAACCGGGATCTTCCCCCTTCTGAGCATCACAGATACGGTATTGATCACGCGACTTCCTCTACCCAACAAAGGTTTAACGAGCCAGGTAAAGGTTACCGGTCCCAGGCAATTAACCACATTATGCATTTCGTATCCCTCCGGGGTATTTTCCGGTTTCCACCCTAACATACCTGCATTGTTGACCAAAATGTCCAGGTGATCCTCCTTGTCTTTAAGTATAAGAGCTGCCTGACGGACAGAATCCAGGGATGACAGGTCCATTTCAAGAACAGAGACCGTTTCCTCACCGTATTCACTGACCAGAGAACGGCAAAATTTCATACCCTCACTTCCCGGACGGCAGGATAAAATGACTCTGCAGCCGGACTTGATCAGTTCCCGGCTGATCACCCTGCCTAAACCTCCGTTAGCGCCTGTGACGAGTGCTATCTTCCGGTTATTTGAATTCATTCAACAATTTTTTGGGGATATCATCCAGATGTTGATGACATACCATATCTTTACTATACATCCTGGCTATACAATAATTGGTATGCTTGCAATTACTGGAAAAATAATTCCCGTTCCCTTCTTCTTCCGCTTCTCTCATATGCCTGACAAATGAACGATCATTTATAAGAGGGCGTGCCAGACCTATGAATTCAAATCCATCTTCAAGGGCCTCTTCAATAACCGTACGAGAAAAAAGACCTCCCAGGCATACAAGGGGAATACGAATATGTTTCCTGAAAACCCGGGCGTCTTCCAAGAAATAACCTTCTCTGAAAGGTACCGGGGGGATCATCCATTTGCCTGCCATACCCACCCCTATCTTCACATAATTCCAGGGCATATAATACGTCAGCGTTTTAATGGGCATGGCACCGCGCATAACATACATGGGCGCACGGCTTACATAACCGCCGCTAAGTACCAAAGCATGAACGCCTGCCTTTTCCAATAGTGCTGCTACTTGAAGGGATTCATCCAATTCCATGCCTCCCCTGAATCCGTCCCGCATATTCATTTTTGCCAATACGGCCATTTTTCTCCTGGTCGCGACTTCCATCACTTCTTCCATAACCTGGGAGGTAAATCTCAACCGGTTGACGAAACTGCCTCCGTATTCGTCTTTTCTTTTGTTCAGCCAGGTAGACATGAATTGACTCAGAAGGTATCCGTGACCGGCATGGATCTCCACGGCATCAAAACCGGATTCATACGCCAGCGCTGTTGCCTTTCCAAAATCTTTGACCATATCAAGTATTTCGGACTTTCTCAAAGCCCTTACAAACGTGGGAGAATAAAGATTAAACCCGCTGCTTGCAGAAACAGGTGTACAGCCGCAAATATTCCGGTGACTCATATTTCCGCAATGGCCCATTTGAACAGATGCAGCGGCTCCTTCTTTATGAATGCCGTCGGTGAGGTGTTTCAAGCCTGGTACAATTTCCGGCCGCATCCAAAGTTGAGTGGGGAAAGACAGGCCGCTTCTGTTAACAGCCGCATAAGCTACTGTTGTCATTCCAACCTGGCCTGCTGCTACAGATGTATGATAGCGGTAAAGAGCCTCTGACGGTCCGTTGTCTACACACATTCCTTCAAAAGCAGCCGCGCGGATGGTACGGTTGCGTAAAGTAAGAGGGCCTATTTTGGATGGAGTGAATAAAAGAGAATTGTGGATCATTGCTTAATATATAAACGGAAAAATACGTTTTCTGGGATCCCTTATCATTTCTGTTGAAAACTCATTTTCATATCTTTTGTATATGGCGTGAGCCCTGGGAACCAGGTTGGCAAAAGTCCACAAAAAGAAAACAAATCCGCTCAATGACCAGGTTAAAACGGCAAATCCCATCCATTCAATGATCTCTCCAAAATAGTTTGCACAGGTTACATACCTGAATAAGCCCTTTTCCGGTAAATAATGGTTTGTATCACCCTCCTGCCTTAGATTCCTGATAATCCCGTCTGAACGGATATTGATCACGAGTCCCGTAATAAACAAAGCGGTCCCTGCCAGAAAACGGGGATCTCCAAGCCATGATTCCGTATACATCTCCGGAGGCGCCAGGAAGAATATCCACTGTCCCTGCATAAACGCATTCGCCAAATTAAACACTATACCCATTAGCATGATCAGAACAGGCATCCGGCTTTTTCCTTTGATAAGCCAGGGAAAAATAAATGCACGCTGCAGGTAGTGTGTCTGGAAAAGCAGAAAAAAAACAAAAGGGATAAGCTCCCATTTCCTGGGAGACATGACCCAAAACCAGCACATGGCAATGAAAACCGGCGCTTCCATAATCATCCACGCCCATTTGTTGGATAAGCTTATACCCCAGCTTTTGTCTAAAAGTATACCGTATCCGGCTTTTACATGATAGAGTGCTATAAACACCACTATTGCAATTGCCGCCATAATCAATAAAAACAGGTAGAAGGTTTGCAGGGATATATTCATAGCTCACAAATGTAATAAAATTTTGTATTTTTGTTTTATGAAGCTTCTTTTCCTCCGTCTTGTATTGATCTTAGGAGCGTTGCTCACGATGTCCTGCATACAGGGAAACAAAGAGAAAGAGAAAAAAAAACTTACTTTCAATCCGCCTTCCGTTCCGGTAGTAATAGGATCGCAGGAAGAAGCCGTTCACTACCAAACCATTCATTACTGGGATCATTTTCCTTTTGAGGACTCCCTGTGTATCATACAGGAAGGTTTTGCCGATCAGGTTTTCACAGGATATGCAAACTTACTGCAACAGGCTGAAATTCAAGATGCCCGGGAGAGCATTAAACGTATGATGATACAGGCAGGTACAACGGCCGAAGATCCGGTCGTAAGGAAAAGGATTCTCATGAAATTTTTCAATTTAACGGAATATTTTTTCTATCATCCGAATTCTCCCTTCAGGAACGATAATATTCTGATCCCGGCTTTGGAGGTAATGGTTTCCTCCCCTTTACTGGATTCCATGGAAATACAACGTCCCATATATATGCTGGACATAGTCCGAAAAAACCGGCCGGGAGAAAAGGCCGGCAATTTTTCTTTTATCCGTGCAGTCAGAAATTTTCCTTATACGGATGATCCGTCTTCTATTGAAAAATTATACGATCTGGACGCTGATTTCATCCTGGTCATGTTTATTAACCTGGGATGTCCTTCCTGTAATCAGGTTAAGGAAGAGATCCTCAACTCCGAACTGATTAAAAAAACGGTTGAACAAAAAAAACTTACCATTCTGACCGTATATCCAGACAAAGATCTGGAAGGATGGCAGGAACATTTGCAGGAACTTCCCGCTGAATGGATCCATACTTACAATCCGGAAGGTGAGATCAGGAACGGTTCTATGTACGATTTGAAAGCCATTCCCACTTTGTATCTTCTGGATAAAAACAAACGGGTCCTGGTTAAAGATGCCCTGTCCGTTAAGCAATTGGAAGATACGATCAGGCAACAGGCATATTTTTTGTAGCTTTGCGCCTCATCTACTCCGGACAAACATGAACCAAAGGGTAACCATACTGATACTTGCCATCCTCTTTTCCTCTTTTGGAAAAGCAACAGGCCAGACTGACTCGCTCAGTAAGGTTTCCCCGGACACGTTGGAAACAGCACTCCCTGATTCATTAACCATGATCTACCTGGACAGCCTGCGTATTCCTTATACCGAGGCTCATCGTGTTCCGGCTCTGGATTCATTGCTAAGGATAACGGCAGACGAAAAAGGATTGTTTTATAAGTTGGATAGCCTGGGACTTATGATAATGAATGATAATGGGCTGCCTGTTATTGATTCCCTGAAAAGCTATTCTGCCAGAACGCTTTCCCTGATGTCGTTTATGGATAGCCTGAAACTGCCTTTAAAGGATACAATCCGAATTCCGACACTTGATTCAGCAGGCAGACAGGTTCGGGACAGCCTGGGATACATCTACCAGACAGACAGCATCGGGTTGATCAAACTGGACAGCCTGGGATCTTTCCTGATAGATTCCCTGGCAACTTACACCAAAAAAGAACTCCGGAAAATGGCCCGTAAACAAAGAAGGGAGGATAAAGCCATTGCAGATTCCATATGGAACAGTACGTTCCATCCACTTGAAACATACGTTGTTCCGGATTCACTTCTATATAGAAGAGTTATCTCGTGGACGAACGACGAATATTTCAACGACCTGAATTTTATACAAATAGACACAAATATCAACAGCAATTTTCACGACTATGCCTATCTGGAAAAGGACGTGGGAGCTGTAACCCTGGGAACGGCAGGATCTCCTGCCCTTCCATTTAACTTTTTTATCAGGGAGACCAAAGAGCGTTTTGATTTCTGGAGCCCCGGAATGTACGAAGCCTATGACAGGAAAACCATCCCGTTCTATAACACCAAATCGCCATTTACAGTAATGTCCTATACAGGGACATTGTTCTCCAATAAGGAAACCGAAGAAATGAATGTAGGTTTCCTTCACACCCAGAATCTTTCACCATCAACGAACGTACAATTCTTTTACCAGAAGAAAGGCACAAAAGGATTGCTTGAAAACGAGAGTACCAACACAAGAACTTTGGCCGTAACGGCTGATTACCTGGGAAAAAAATACATTATGCACGGAGGTTATATCCGGAATTCTCTTCAAAAGGATGAGAACGGAGGTATTCAGGATGACGGATTTATACTGGATACCCTGGTAGAAGCACGCACCATCCCGGTTAATCTGACCAATGCATCTTCCCTGCTTAAAAGCAGTCAGCTTTTCATAACCCAGAGTTACGGGATCCCCATTAAACTGTTTAAAAGAGATACTCTGGATACCGGGGAAGGAACCATGATGATCCTGGGACACTCGGGAGAGTGGACCACACTTACACGCAATTACAATGATGAAATAAATCTGACCGATCAGGCGGGACGAGCTTTTTATAAAGACCGGTTTTATTTGCATCCCACCCGTTCAGCAGATTCTTTACGAACAATGATCGTAGACAACAGGTTATTCCTGCGTTTACAACCCTGGTCCAACACTGCAATCGTTTCAAAGATCGAAGGAGGAGTGGGATATGAGCTCATATCCAATTATTGCTTTTATCCCGATTTTTATACGGAAGGCACTTCCAACCGGTGGCAGAATAATATGTACGTATATGCCGGAGCTTCGGGTATGTTCAAAAAATATTTCCGTTGGAACGCCCTGGGAAAACTGGACTATGCCGGTTATTACGCAGGAGACGTCTCGTTGGATGCCAACGCACGTTTTTCTTTTTATCCTATGGAATCGGGAATTCACCTGACCGGCAGGTTCCTTTTTCTCAGGCAAACCCCGGACTGGTTTACTCAAAATATGTATTCCAACCATTATACCTGGAATAACGATTTCCAAAAAACAAACGAAACAAGGATCGAGGCCCGGATATCTATCCCTGGATGGAAAACAGAAGCCACATTTTCATACGGATTACTTGGAAACCGGGTATATTACGACACCCTGGGAACAGTCAGACAAACAGAAGACCTTGTTAACGTGATGACCGCAACATTAACCAAAAATTTCAGTTTTTGGTATGTAAGACTTGATCACAGACTGATGTTCCAGGTATCTTCCCGCCAGGACATTGTTCCGTTACCCACATTCAGTGCCAACCTCAGGTATTACCTGGAAATACCGGTCGTTAAAGACGTTATGACAGCTCAGATAGGTGCCGATGTTACTTTTCACACGGCTTATTATATGGAATCCTACAATCCCGCCCTGGGTGTTTTCCACTTGCAAAACGACAGGAAATACGGGAATACTCCTTACATAGACGCGTTTATAAATGTAAAGTGGAAAAGGGCGACCATTTTTGTCAAATATGTGAATGCCGCCCAGGGGTGGCCGGACAACGATTATTTTGCCGCACCGCATTATATTCGCCCTCAACGCGTATTTAAACTCGGCATGACATGGCCGTTTTACATAAAACCCGGTAAGACAGCTGCTCGGGCTTCTTCTTCCGAAGGCCCTCCCGTAAGAGCAGCAGGAAACACCGCCCGCTGATGTCAAAAAGGAAAATTTTCATATCACTACTTGCAGCCTTCTTCATATCATTCCTGTTTAAGGAATACCACACACGATTAATCCACTCTTCATCCAATATGAGGACAGAAAGGGAAGTATTGAGATCTCACAGCGATACACTCAAATGTACCATTTACCTTCCCTCACACGCAGGATCCCGGGTAGGATACCATTATGAGATTATGCGACGTTTTGCCGAATCTCATGATCTGGCATTGAAATACATTCCGGTAAACGATACGGTTTCTGTATGGGATATGCTTGAAGGAGATCAAACAGATATTCTGGCTGTGAATATTATTCGTGATCCTATCCCGAAATCCCTGACAGGGAAATTATGCATTACACCAAAAATTACACCATTGGGAGAGGTGTGGGTTATGGTAAAAAACAGGTGCCCCTGGCATTTGAATCTTGTACATTGGCTTACCTTATTCAGACAAGATCCGCAATATCCCGGATTTCGAAGACGTTTTCTCCCCGCTTCTCCCAACAGATGTCCTTACGATTCACTTATCCGTGCAGCCAGCAGGCCACTGGGCTGGGATTGGCGAATACTCAGGGCGGTTATGTACCAGGAATCAAAATACAGGATGAATGCTTATTCGGGAATGGGAGCTGTCGGTTTGATGCAAATGAAAGAATCTACAGCTAAAGACATGAAAGTAAAGGATCTTTTCGATCCCGAGGACAATGTAAAAGGAGCGATTCGATATTTTGCTTATCTTAAAAGAAATATGCATTTGACGCATCTGTCTGAAGAAGAAGAGATCCATTTTGTTCTGGCTGCATACAATGCCGGCATGACACGTATTCAAAAAGACCGGGAACAAGCTGCTCTGGAAGGAAAGGATCCGGATATCTGGTCAGAAGTGGCTCCTTACGCTCCTTCCCAGACTCAAATATACGTCGAAAAAATAAAAACAAGATATCTGGACTGGATTACCTCATCCGAATAGCTTTATCGGGACTGATCCTGATAATGTTTTTCAGGGGAAGCATCAGAATTCCCAATAGCAGTCCGACAGCAGCAACATCTACCATTAAAACATGATACCAGGACAGATCAACCGGGACACTGTCCACAAAATATGTGGATGGATCCAATGGGATCAATCCCGTCGTTTTCTGAATGACAAGAAAGATTACTGCCAGAACTGTCCCTGCTGTCATTCCTTTCAGAGCTACTCCGGCCGCGTTGTACAGAAAGCTGTTCCTTATGCTGCGGTCCTTCATTCCCATAGCCTTGAACAATCCAATGGCCGCTGTTTTTTCAAACAACAAGATCAGCAACCCGGACATCATATTAAACCCTGCTACAAGAACCATCAGGGTCAACAAAATAACCACGTTAATATCCATCAAATCCAGCCAGTCGTAAAGGTGTGAATATATCCTCTTTACACTGCGCAGAACAACCCCGTCATCTGTATCGGAGCTGTTGGCAATTATAAAATCTTCAATGGCCTCCTGCTGTGCTTCAATCCGTTTCTTGTCATTCAAAAAGATTTCCATGCCGCTTACCTGGTCTTCCCTCCACCCGTTTAATCTTTGAGTATGTCTTATATCGCCAATTATTAAATGATTATCAATATCTTCCAGTTGTGCATCATATATACCCGATATGATAAAACGACGCATCCTGACGTTATCGCCTATGAAATACATGGTTACTACATCCTGTAACCCAATCTTCAGAAGTGTCGACAAGCGGAGTGATATCATGATCTCACTGGAGGACGCATCCTGAGAAAAGACGGGAATACGGCCTTCCTTAAGGTGTCTTTCAAAGAAATCCCATTGGTAACCCGCATCTACTCCTTTCAGGGATACGGCCTGGATGGCATCCCCTGTATTGATGATTCCGTATGATACCGCAAATTCCTGAATATGATCAATTTCCGGATGATTTTTTAAACTTTCCAGGTATGACAGATCGGTTGAAACTGGTATTGCTTCAGTGACAAACCCGGCACCCGGAGCCTCCATCAGGATCTCACCGGTAAAGCCGACAGCACGTTTTTGGATCTCACTTCTAAAACCCCTTACAATAGCTATGGAAAGTATCATTGTAAACACACTGACGGCTACACTAACTATGGCTATCCGGTTTCCCATACGACTGACCCGGCCTGTGGAGGTAGCATCGCCTTTAAGTTTCCCGGCTATGTATAAGGCGATATTCATGTTGCTTATAAAAAATTAATCGCTATATTTGTTCCCCTATTTGGAAATGCGGGAATAGCTCAGTCGGTAGAGCATCAGCTTCCCAAGCTGAGGGTCGCGAGTTCGAACCTCGTTTCCCGCTCATAACCAAACCTGAAACCTGACCTTTATTCATCTTCCTCGTCAATTTCTATGAGAAGGGAATGGTCTTTCCCAAACATTTGCATGATTTTTTCCAGCTTTGAAACAATCCGGTTGTCGGTGTTTTCCTCTATGGCAGAAAAACTATAATATAATGTTTCGGTATAAATCTGTGCCAGATCCGCCGATCGTGCTTCGCGAAATGATTCAGCAGGAATATTCAGGTTCATGTCACTTAAGAAGGACCGGAGCTCCGTATGTGGAAATAACAGGCCGTTCTTATAAACATTGACATAGAACAATACGTTGCCGGAACTATCTGTAACCGCCGGCAGAAATCCGCCCTTAAAAACCCTTCCCCTGACAGATATTCCTGAATGGTACGCGATCAGTAGATAAATAATACCAATAATGACCGGACTTCCTTCTTTGTTTTTCAGGGCCCGGTGAAAAAATGTTTTCCCGGGATCTGAAAACATAGGATCTACGGTTTTATAGCGCAATCTATTGAAGAACACGTGGTTGTATAATTTCACTTTTTCCATAAATGTTTGATCGTCGTTCATCTCCACAACAATCTCATTTACGTGATCCATTAAAATATCCTGTAAAACCTGTTGATCCACATCATTGCTCAACAAATCCTGTATAAGACAAAGACCGGTCATCAGATCGTCTTTGGTATCACCGATCCAATTCTGCAGGGCATCGAATTTCAGTTCTTCCCTTAACGCAGACAACATCTCCCCTACACCGGGATACTTATCTTCATTTTCTTCCCTGCAAATTCCCTCCAGCTCCTCTATTGCCGGACGTCCCATATTTTTGAGCACGCGGAACAATGCATCCCGTACATATTGATCGGGATCGTCCAGAAGAGGTACAATGTCCAATATTTCTGTGCTACGAATCATAATCATTACAGAATTTATCCAGGATCTCTGCTGCCTTTTCTACCATCAAACCTTTGTAATCCACATTCATGTCTTTACTGCTTCGTTGTGCAATAATCATGCAAACGGTGGCTCCCCGGTGTCCCATAAGACGGGAAAGTCCGGCTATGGCCGAGCCTTCCATTTCGAAATTAGTGATCCTCAGATCATTGTAACAAAACGACGCTAATTTTTGCAAATAATCGGGATCTGATAAGGGAAGTCTTATGACACGTCCCTGAGGTCCGTAGAATCCGGGAGCAGAAAGGGTAATACCCTGCATGGCATCCTTAAAACGCTTACCTGTCTCCTCGGAATTTTTCACAAAATACGGAGTGGCCAGCAGCGGAGACCATTGCATGTGTTCCATAAAAGCCTTTTCCATCTCTTTGTCACATACCGTATCCCTTCCTTCGTACCAGTTAAGCAATCCGTCGATTCCTGCTGAGTAACGTGAAAAAACCAGTGTCCCTGTGGGAATATCAAATTGAATGGCTCCTGAAGTACCTAACCGCAGGATATCTAATGAGCGGTGCACTTTTTTGAATATCCGGGTTTCGAAATCTATGTTGGCCAGTGCATCAAGTTCATTCATTACAATGTCAATATTGTCGGTCCCTATCCCGGTAGACAATATGGTCAGTCTTTTACGGCCAAAGTAACCTGTTACTGCTACAAATTCCCTGCTGTGTGAAACAAATTCAACATCCGTCAACAAATCGCGCAATAAGATCACCCGATCGGGATCCCCTACCAGCAATACCTTATCCGCCAGCTGTTCAGGGCGTATGTGCAAGTGAAATACACTCCCGTCACTGTTGATTACCAATTCAGAAGGTTCAATAATTTTCATTTTGCAAATTTAGAGGAAAATCACGGATTTTCCTCTAAATTTGTTCCAATAAAACGAACGACTCATGATACAACGCATTCAGACTTTATACCTAACCGTGGCTTTAGGTCTTATGATCTCTTTATTTTTCGGAATATATTCCACTTACATCCCTTTCATAGTTCTGATAGGAGCCATTTGCGCATTGCTGGCAGTTATCATATTGCTGTTCAAAGCCAGAAAGATCCAGATTCGTCTCTGTATCTATACTTCCCTGATCATGCTGGGTCTCCAGGTATGGATGGGTGCTGTCTACTTCAAAAATATGGCCAGTACGCGGTTCCCCGTCACTACAGTTTTCCCTCTTATCAGTATCATATTGGTGATTCTTGCCCTTCGTGCCATAGGCAGTGATGAAGCCCTGGTGCAATCCTATAACAGACTTCGTTCAGGGAAAGGAAAAAAATGATTTTTTTATTATCTTCGTAAACTCAAGCAATCCATTTCATTAAACGATAAAACATAAAATCTATGGAAAAAAACATCTCTCGAAGAAATTTCTTACAGAAAAGCGCCATGGCCACAGCCGGTGCTATTGTTGCTTCTTCTCCGCTGATGGCAAAAGTTCCTCTGGAATCACAGAAGAAAAAGAAAACATCGGCTACCGACAAACTAAACATTGCAGGGATCGGTATTGGGGGAAGAGGTGGCGGAGTTATACGTGAGCTGAGTTCCGAAAACATTGTTGCCTTATGCGATGTTGACTGGAAATATTCTGCCGGACAATTCCAAACATATCCTAATGCGAAAAAATATAAAGATTTTCGCAAATTGTTTGATGAAATGGGAAACAAGATCGATGCCGTTGTAGTTGGTACGGCCGACCATACCCATGCTGTTATTGCCGCCCAGGCTCTTTCCATGGGAAAACATGTCTATTGCGAAAAACCTCTTACACATACTGTATACGAGACCAGATTGTTGACCCGTCTGGCCGCAAAACACAAAGTAGCCACTCAAATGGGGAACCAGGGAGCATCAGGTGCCGGCGTAAGGCAAATATGTGAAGCTATATGGTCAGGTATGATAGGCGAAGTAACCAAAGTGGAAGCCTTTACGGACAGACCTATATGGCCCCAGGGCCTTGAAACTCCCTCTGAAGTCCACACCCCTCATCCCGATCTGGACTGGGATCTTTTCATAGGACCGGCTCCTTACCGTCCTTACAACGAGATCTACCACCCCTGGAACTGGCGCGGATGGTGGGATTTCGGCACAGGAGCCCTGGGTGACATGGCCTGCCATATCCTGCAACCTGTAGTTAAAGCCTTGAATCTGAAATCTCCCGTTGCCGTTCAGGGCAGCTCTACTTCCCTGATGACCGATTGTGCCCCTAATGCACAGATAGCCAAATTCGTTTTCCCGGCACGTGACAATATGCCCAAGGTGGGTATGCCCCGAGTGGAAGTTACCTGGTACGACGGCGGACTTATCCCCGAGTACCCCAAGGGCTGGCCTACCGGCCGCAATATGAATGACAGCGGTGGCGCCGTTATTTTCCACGGAACAAAGGACACACTTATCTGCGGATGTTACGGAGTTAACCCGTGGCTGATATCCGGCAAAGAGATCCCTGCACCTACCATGACACGTGAAGTTCCGGATAACAATCACTATACAGACTTTATTCATGCCTGCAAGGAAAGTCCTGAAAGCCGTATTAAGACTGCGTCTGATTTTTCCGAAGCAGGACCTCTGAACGAGATGGTAGTTATGGGCGTTCTGGCTGTACGTTTGCAGGGCCTGAACCGTGAACTCCTGTGGAACGGAGATGATATGAAATTCACAAATATTTCTCCCAACGATACCCTCAGGATGAAAGTTAAGGACGGTTTCTCCATCAAGGACGGTCACCCCACTTTCAACAATGAGTATACAGATCCGATCAACGCCCTGGAATTCTCGAACGAATTGATCCGCCACACTTACAGGGCAGGTTATTCATTGCCTGAAATGCCGTAAACTTAAACTCAAAATATTATGAAAAAGCTGTTAATAATCCCCTTTCTTATGACTGCGTTGATCGCAAGTTCCTGTGCATCCTGCAATAACAATAAAAAGGAAGTACAGGAAGAAGACCCCAACGTTGTAGTTCTCTTTGACGGAGAGACTTTTGAAGGCTGGCGTGCATACAACGGCACCGGTATCCCCGGAGCCTGGACCATAGAAGACGGCGCCATCAAGATCAATGGTTCCGGCCGTGGTGAAGCCGGTGCCGAAAACGGCGGTGACATTATTTTTGACCGCAAATTCGGTAATTTTGAATTGACTTTTGAATGGAAAGTCGCCAAAGGTTCCAACTCGGGAATATTTTACCTGGCCCAGGAAGTTCCCGGAGAACCAATTTATATCTCGGCACCCGAATACCAGATCCTGGACAACGCAAACCATCCCGATGCCATGCTCGGTATTGACGGAAACCGTCAATCCTCTTCCCTTTATGACATGATACCTGCCAAACCTCAAAATTCCAAACCTTTTGGCGAATGGAACACCGGTAAAATCCTGGTTTATAAAGGCACAGTGGCTCATTTCCAGAACGGGCAACCTGTATTGGAATACCATTTGTGGACACCCCAATGGCAGGAAATGCTTGACAATAGCAAGTTCAGCAAAGACAAATGGCCTGTTGCCTACGATCTGTTACTGAATTGCGGAGGAGAAGAAAAAGCGGGCTACATTGGTTTGCAGGATCACGGCGATGATGTATGGTTCAGAAACATCAAAGTAAAAATCCTGGACTAATGGTACGTAGTATTCTTACATCAATTATAATGGCAACGGTTTCTGCTTTCAGCCTGGTTTCCTGTGCTACAGAACCCGTACAAAAAGAGATCGGTCTTCAGCTGTACTCCATAAGAGAGCAGATAAATGAAGATCTGAACACTTCGCTGGATGCTGTAGCCGAAGCCGGCTACACATTTGTGGAAATGGCCGGTTACAATGCCCAGGAGGGAACTTTCTACGGCTTGTCCGGGGATGCTTTTAAAGAACTTTGTAATTCCAAAGGACTGGCAGTGATATCCTCACATATTAACGGACCGGATCCGAATGTCACTCCATGGGAAGAATGTATGACATGGTGGGATAAAGCTATAGCTGATCACCTGACAACCGGGGTTCTGTATATAGTTCAGCCTTCTATGTGGAAAAGTGCCTACGAATCCCTGGAAGGACTTTCAAAGTATTGTGAATTGTTCAATGCGGTTGGTGAAAAATGCAATATGGCAGGCATCCGTTTTGGATACCATAATCATGCGCATGAGTTCACAACAGTTTTTGACGATGTGGTCCTGTATGACTATATGCTTCAAAATACCGATCCTGAAAAAGTTTTCTTCCAGCTAGATGTCTACTGGAGCCAGATGGGCGGAGCTCCTGCTGTCGAATACCTGGAAAAATATCCCGGCAGGTATGACCTGTGGCATGTTAAAGACGAAAAAGAGATAGGAGCCTCCGGAGAGATCGATTTCCAGGCCATCTATGAAAAAGCAGAACTATCGGGAATGAAATACGCCATAGTGGAACAGGAAGCCTTTGATATGGCACCTTTTGAAAGTATTAAAGCTTCTTATGATTATTTGAACAACGCTGCCTACGTAAAAGCCTCGTATTCTGAATAGTCCATTAACAGGTACAAACCAGAAAAATTCTGTGTTACTCATCCGTAACACAGAATTTTTTTATGACACTGTAGGCATCCTGAATACCTAATTCACCGGCAGTGGATATGTCCATACAGCCCTTCTCTTTCTCTTTAAGATAGATCTGTATCAGGCCTCTGTTGTAATAAGCTTCTGCAAGATACGGGTACAATTCCAGCGCTTTTGAATAATTGTTTATGGACTGGGGAAAATCTCCGGACAAACAATAGAGGTTCCCAAGGTTGTAATAAATATGGGCAAAGTCGGGGGCCAATAAGGCTGCTTTTTCCAGATCGTTTATGGCTCCCGAATAATCGTACTGACGCCTTCCCTGTTCCTGTACTCGCGTACGTGTTGTACCCGCCTGGTCCAGGGTGAGAATCTGCACGTTATTTTCCATAGAAGAGATGAAATCTATCATCTCACTCTGTAAAGCAGCCCGGTTGATATAATAAAAAACATTATCGGGATCTTTTTCTATGGCCCTGTCATAGGATGCCAGGGAAGCATTGAACAATTTGCTCTGGAAATCCAGGATACCCCTGATGAAATAAAGATCCGGAGAATCTGCTTCTCCCTGGATCAGTTTTTCCAGCTGCTCTCTTTGAAATTCAATACGTTCCGGATTTATTTCGGGTTCCTGGCTGAACAAACTGACAGGTATTGACTGACGGAGCATAAATTTTTCCAGATCCTCGTAATAATACCTTTGTTCCAACGCGACGGTGTTTTCCGCAGGCCCTGCTAGCAGTTTGTATAGCGGTTTTAGACGTATGTCCACATCCCTGTATTGAAGCAATTCGTTGTTGAAGTCTTTTTTGGCAAAATCGGCATCCAGTGCCAAAAGCCGGTCAAAACGCTGGGTAGTGTCTGCAAATGCCGAGTAGGAGGTATCTCCCAGCCGGGATTTATAATCGTTGACCTTGTCCTGCGCCACCTTATAATCCAGCTCTGCTGCCGCAAACAAACCGAGTCTGTTCTTGACAAAGGAACGGTTCATATAGGCATTCGCAAAATCCGGATACAATTCAATGGCCTTGTCGTAATCCCGCATGGCATCTCTGTAACGTTCCATTTGAATGAACAAAGCTGCCCGGTTGTAATAGGCCAGTACGTTGTTGGGATTGATGGAAATGACACGGTCATAATCTCCCAGGGCGTTGTTGTAATCTCCTATCTGGGTACGTATCAAAGCCCGGTTGTATAAGGTCAGGGCATTCCCGGGATCTTCCTGCAGTACTTTTTCAAGATCGGTCAGTGCCCCGTTCAAATCATTCTGATTGTAGCGGATCAAGGCGCGGTTGAAATAGGCAAATGAATTTTCCGGATCCAAAGATAAGGCCTGGTCCAGATCCTCCAGGGCCAAAGGATATTGCTCCCGCATGGCATAAACGCGCGATCTGCGGATGTAGCCTTCGGGATCGAATTTGTTCAATAAAACGGCTGTATCGTAATCATGCAGGGCTTTTACAGTATCCTTCAAATACAGGTAGCAAGCACCCCTGTTCAGGTAGGCTTCGCTCACCCGGGGTTCGTGACGGATAAAACGGTTGAAATCCTGCTCTGCCAATTCAAATTGCTGAGACAGCAGGTAAGTAACCCCCCGGCTGAAATAGAGCCCGTTATAGCCGGGACGCAAATCGATGGCTTCCTGCAGATCTTCCAGGGCTTTTTCGTATTCTCCAAGACGGGAATATGTAATTGCCCTGTAATGGTAAGCCATGGTAAAGATTGGATGGATGGATATGGCCCGGTCAAAATCCGTGCGGGCTCCCATAAAATCTCCCAGGTTATACTTTCCTATCCCTCTGAAAAAATAGGCTTCATGTAAAGAAGGGTCCAGCTGAATAAGCTTGTTGAAATTGTCAATGGCCTGCTGGTAACGTCCTTCGAACAACAAATGTTGGCCGCGGTAAAAAAACTGTTGTTTATCATATTGGGCTTCTGCTTTTCCCGCGGAGAAAAAAAGGAAGACAAGAAAAACAATATAGAGGCTGTGTTTTTTTACCATTTACCAAAGGTATGAAATTTGAAAGGAAAAATTTGTTCCTTTGCAATTGAAAAACAAAAAATATGCCGCGCCTTTTCCTTCTTGTGTCTTGCATTTCAATAGTTCTTCTGTTTAAGTCAGTACCGTTGGAGGCACAAACGACTCGTCCGGAAGAATATGCCCGTACGATCACCTCACAAGAACTGGACTTCCATATACGTTACTTGTCAGATAGTCTTTTACAGGGCAGGGAAACCGGTTCGACCGGCGGTTCTCAGGCAACTCAATACATCAACAGGATGTTCGACGAATCCGGGTTACGTCCCCTGGGCACGGCAAACCCTTACCGGTACAACGGTTCGTACATCCAGGGATTTGTATGTCCTACCGGCCAGAAAGGCCGCAATGTGATCGGTTGGATTCCGGCAACAGGAAAAGAAAGCAACGAATACATAATCATATCTGCCCATTACGATCACCTGGGTGTGATAGATGGCGTTCTTTATCCCGGGGCAGACAGCAATGCTTCGGGTGTAGCCGCATTGTTATCCCTGGCCAAAGCTTTTAGTGCTGCAACTAATGACGGACACGGACTTTCACGTAACCTGATCTTTGTAGCTTACGACGCCAAGGAATTTTCAATGACCGGAGCAAGGATCTTTGCTTTATCCCTGGGAATTCCGGCCGGACAGGTAGTGTTGAACCTCAACCTGGACCAGATGGGCACTACCCTGGCACCTCCCGGAGATTCAAATAAGTACATGCTGATTCTGGGAGCGGAAAAAGTCCCTGAACATATTATCCGTTCAATGAACAACACCAATGCTTACTACAATACAGGGTTGGAACTGGATTATTCGTTTTATCGGAGCCCGGAATTCGCTGAGATATTTTTCACCATGACCGAGCAGTATTTTTTATCCCTCCAAAACATCCCCTCTCTTCTGGTAACATCAGGAGTGAACGATCACACTTACAAGCCCCGGGATACACCGGATATTATTGATCTGCCCGTTCTGGAGCTCAGAACGCGGTGGCTTTTCTTTACCCTGTGGGATCTTCTTCAACGTTGAAAAATCCGGATCAAGTCATAAGATACCGTAACACTGCCCCGCATTTGTTTCATTTTGTAATCGAAAAAATCACTTCCGGGTTGAAAAATATCTTTTACACCCATCATGATATGAAGTCCCATGCGGATACGCGGGAGTATACGTGCCTCGTAACCCAGGAAGATACCGGTGTCCCATGTGTCAAGCAATGAGGAAAAATCCATCACCTGCGATGTGTTTATTTCGGAGTCAATCCGGTCAGGTTCTGACCCTATAAAACCTTTAACAGCATTGGTAATAAAGTGGGATTTGAAGACATAAGCCCCGAAAAATCCCAGCTGGATACCATGCTGCCTTTTTTTACCGGCCAGAAATTCCAGATATACGGGAAGTTCCAGCAAGGTGAATCCCATAGACATCTGGGAAGTTCCCGTGAAATACTGTACCATATTTTCCCCTTTGAACTTCTGATTGGTAACACGTGCATCCGCATCCATGGCAATGGTCTTGTAGTTGAGGTTTGCCCCCAGGGTCCAGCGCGAATGTAAGTTAATAAAAAAACGAGCTCCAAGTGTTGCATTCAGCTTGGGATATGCATTGAAAGAACCGCCAACGGCATTCATGGGCACAGGCATGGCTCCGCCAATGTCCGTCCCTATCTGCGGAGCTATGCAAAATGACGGCACAAATGATACAGGATCTTGTGCCCTTAATGAATTTGCAGACAATACACCCAGGCAGATGAGTGTCATGACAAATACGGTAAAACTATTCTTCAGGACCATTTGGTAAAAGTAGTAAAATTTTTGAGCGCAAAGCCCTTCCGGTAGGAAGATCAGTTCTTTCAGCCATAGCCCGGGGTGTTCCGCAAAAACAACAAGTACCCCCATCTTGTCCCGCTTCGGGTCCCATATCAATAACCCAGTCGGCACATTTTACCACATCCATATTGTGTTCCACCACAATTACGGAATGTCCGTTATTTATAAGTGCCTGAAAGGATTTCAGCAGCTTTTCAATATCAAACACGTGCAAACCCGTTGTGGGTTCGTCAAAAATAAACAACCTGTTTGCTTCCGAATTCTCCCGGGAGAGGAAATATGCCAGTTTTACCCTCTGGCTTTCACCTCCGCTTAAACTGCTGCTGCTTTGCCCCAGTTTGATGTATGAAAGGCCCACCTCCTCCAAAGGTCTTAACTTATTGGCTATTCGTATGGCCGCAGGTTCTTTTTGGGCAGCGAAGAAAGCTATTGCCTCTTCCACTGTCATCTCAAGGATATCATATATGTTTTTGTCTTTATACCTGACTTCCAGAATATCCGGTTTAAATCGCCTGCCTGAGCAGGATTCACATGTCAGAACGACATCGGCCATAAACTGCATTTCCACTTTCACAACGCCTTCTCCCTGGCATTCGGGGCAACGGCCGCCTTCAATATTAAAAGAAAAATGGGAATGCCCGTACCCGTTCATCCTGGCATAAGGCTGTTCGGAAAACAGTTTCCGGATGTCGTCATACGCTTTGATATACGTTACGGGATTGGAACGGGAAGACTTTCCTATGGGATTCTGATCTACCAGTTCCACTCCTGCCAGCCTGTGCAGGTCTCCATCCAGACCGTCGTATTTTCCGGGAGCAGGTGTCCTGGACTGGTTGTATTGCCTGCTTAAGGCATAATACAGAATATCCCTTACCAGGGAAGATTTTCCCGAGCCACTGACCCCGGTAACTGCCGTAAAGACCTGCAAGGGAAACTTTACGTCAATCCCTTTCAGGTTGTTATGGGAAGCTCCCCGGACTGTGATATAAGAATTCCATATGCGCGAACCTTGCGGTACCGGTATTACGTTGGGATCGCTTAAAAAACGGAGGGTGCGGCTTTCGCCCGGATCAATCTTTTCGCCCGGCTTCACAGGCGGCCCCTGGTACATCAGGGAGCCCCCGTCTTTGCCGGCCAGAGGTCCTATGTCAATGATCTGATCGGCAGCCCGCATGATCTCCTCGTCGTGTTCCACGACCATCACGGTATTACCCATCTCTTTGAGTGCTTTCAGTGAAGCAAGAAGTCTTTGGGTGTCCCGGGGGTGAAGCCCGATACTCGGCTCGTCAAGTATATAAAGGCTTCCCACCAACGAACTTCCCAGCGAACTGACCAGGTTCACCCGCTGGCTCTCACCACCGCTTAACGTGGCAGACCGTCTGTTGAGGGTGAGGTATCCCAGCCCCACCTGGTTCAGAAAATGCAACCGGGAGCGGATCTCTTCCAACGTTCTGCCGGCAATTTCCAATTCCCTTACTGAAAGACTGACCTTGTCCATAAATACAGATAACTGTGTAACAGGCATATCCAGGAGCTGATCTATGCGCTTATCCGAGATACGGACATAAGAAGCTTCTTTCCGTAACCGTGTCCCGGAACATTCCGGACATAGTGTCTTTCCTGTAAAACGGCTGATTATGATCCTGTATTGGATCTTGTACCTGGCCGATTCCAGCTGTTTAAAGAACTTGTTTATTCCAGTTATGCGGTCGTCTCCGTTCCACAACCAGTCTTTTTCCCGGTCTGTCAGTTCCCTGTAAGGCTTATGTATGGAAAAACCGGCCGCGGATGCGTTTCTTATTACTTCTTCCTTGAAAGATTTCATAACATCCCCCCTCCAGCAGGCCACCGCGTCCTGATATACAGACAAACCGGTATCCGGGATCACCAGGGATTCATCTATTCCGGTAACCTGTCCGTACCCGCCGCAGACGGGGCACGCTCCCAGGGGATTGTTAAAACTGAACATGTATTCATTGGGTTCCATGAACGTGATCCCGTCAGCTTCAAAGCGGGTTGAAAACGGGACGGTCCCTTCTTCGGTCTGAACATACAACATTCCCCGTCCTGCGGAAAAAGCAGTATTGAGCGATTCGGTAATACGTGCCCTGTTATCGGGATTATCCACAGGACTCACACGACCGGTCAGAAGGAAGATCTCCCTGTTGCCGTATTTTTCTTTTTGCTGCAAAATATCTTCTATCCGGATCATTTCCTTACCGTCCCAGAAACGTACAAGTCCTTCCTGTTGCAGTTGTAAAAGGATCTCCACACGGCGTTGCCGGTCTTCCCAGCCAAAAGGAGCCAGGATCAAGGCATAGGATGTTTCCGGCAACGAAAAAAGAAATTCCAGCACATCCCCGACCGTGTGACGGGTTACTTCTTTTCCGGTAACGGGAGAATAGGTTCTGCCAACCCGGGCGTAGAGCAAACGCAAATAATCGTATATCTCGGTTGATGTTCCCAGGGTTGAGCGGGGATTGCGCGTATTCACCTTTTGTTCTATGGCAATGGCCGGCGGAATGCCTTCTATCAGATCCACGTCGGGTTTCTTGATCCTTCCCAGGAACTGGCGGGCATATGCCGAGAGGCTTTCCACGTAACGCCTCTGCCCTTCGGCAAACAGGGTGTCAAAGGCCAGGGAAGATTTTCCCGAGCCCGAGACACCGGTAATTACTATAAACTGATCCCGGGGAATTTCAATGGAGAGGTTCTTTAAATTATGAACCCGTGCACCTTTAACAACAATCTTTTCTTCACTCATAACATCATTCCCTTACTGCCTTGATGATCCCCTTGATCTTTCTCAGATGGAACAACAGAAGGTCCACCTGTTTGTTGGAATTAACGGCTACCTGCAAACGTCCCACGATCTTTCCGCCGTGTCCTGAAAATGTATAACTTCTCATATTAAGGGAAAGATTTCTCATCACTTCCCCTATCTCTCCTGTCAACCCGATCTCCTCGTAAGCCGTTACCCGTATTCCCACCTGGAAAACGGCAGATGTCACCGTATTGCGCCACCTTACCTTTTGTATCCTGTAAGGGTATTGCTCCATCAAACGGGCGGCATTGGGACAACTCATCCTGTGAATTTTAATGCCTTCCTTAATGGAGACAAATCCAAAAACGGGATCTCCTATAACCGGATTGCAGCATTTTGCCAGTTTGTATTTTATACGACCAAAAGAATCGTCTATCACCAGGTAATCTCCTTCTCCGTAGCGTGTATGATCTTCTTCCTTTTCTGTCGTCTGGGTTTCCGGGGATTGCTTTGCGGATTTTTCTTCTTTTCCTGTTTCTTCCTGGGTCAGGAAGGATTTTATCTCCTGCAGGGAAATGTCCTCCCGGGCTATGGCCGCATAAAAATCACTTATTTGCTTTATCCGGAATTTTTTCATCAGACGGGCAATCGTATCGGGAGTGAGCTCGACTTTCCAGTTTTTCAAACGTCTTTCCAGGATCTCCCTGCCTGCTGTATCCTGGACACCTGCTTCTTCACGTAGTTTTTGGCGGATCTTGTTTTTGGCTTTTCCTGAAACCACAAAATTCAGCCAGTCACTGGAAGGCTTCTGGTTTTTAGCAGTAAGGATCTCCACCACATCGCCTGTACTCAGGATATCCCTCACCTGGGACATTTTCCCGTTCACACGACCCCCGGTGCATTTGAGCCCAACATTGGTATGGACCTCAAAAGCAAAGTCCAGGACGGTGGATCCGGCCGGTAAACGTTTCAGATCTCCTGTAGGGGTGAATACATATATTTCATTGGGTTTAAAAAGATCGGCATCTTCCCCGGATCTGAATTCATTAGCAGGGTTCTGTAACCGTTTTCTCACATTTGCGAGCCAGTCGTTCAGAACTTCTTCGTTTCGCATCCCTTTGTATGCCCAGTGTGCCGCTACCCCATACTCGGCAACCATATCCATGCGCCGGCTGCGGATCTGAACTTCCACCACCCATTGATCAGGGGTGCGGACCGTAATGTGCAGCGATTCGTAACCGCTTGCTTTCGGAACGGTGACCCAATCCCTCATTCGTTCCGGGATCGGTTCGTAAATTTGGGTAACCAGGGAGTATACCTGCCAACAGACTTCTTTTTCCTTTTCCGGGGGAGTGTCTATGATAAAACGTATGGCCAGGATGTCGTATACCTCGTCTACATCTACCTGTTGTGCCTTCATTTTGCGCCATATGGAATAGGTGGCTTTGGTCCGGCTTTTCAGCTCATACTTTATTCCGGCCTTTTTCAATTCTTTCTCCAGTGGCCTGACAAATACGGCTATCCGGGCCTTGCGCTCTATTTCGGTGGCCCTTATGTTGTTGGTTATCAGTCGGTAGTCTTCAGGCTGAATGATCTTGAAAGAAAGGTCCTCCAATTCGCTTTTTATCCTGTACACTCCCAGCTGGTGTGCCAAGGGTGCGTACAACATCAGTGTTTCGGTTGCTTTTTTAATGTGTTCGCCCCGGGGAAAGCATTCGATCAGGGAACGCATTACTTCCAGCCTGTCCGCCAGTTTTATGAGAGTTATGCGGGGATCTGCCGAGTAGGATATGATCAGTTTCCGGTAATTATCTGCCTGCAACCGGGTCTCTTTTGGATTGATTGTCGAGATTTTGTTCAGTCCGGCGACCATCAACCCGATATCATTCCCGAAATCCCTCCCGATCTCATCCTGAAGCCCGGGATTCTTGCGGCTGGCTTCATGAAGGTATACCGTAACGATCGCTTCCCGGGTTAGACCAATCTCGTTTTCTACGATCTGCGCTACGGCATCCACATGGGTCATGAACGGCTTGCCGTTACCCCTAACCAGGCCGGCCAGCTTTTCCCGTGCAAAGTCTTTGGCACGGACTATCATTTGATCATTCCCCTGCGTGTTCATTTACGTATTTTTTCCAATGCGTACATTTCATCCCTGAAACCGGCGGCTGTAATAAAATCCAGTTTAGAGGCAGCGTCCTCCATTCTTTGCCTGGCTGTAGCAATGGCTTTCTCCAATTGTTGCGGTGTCATGGAACGTGTAACGGGATCCTCGGCAACCATAGATACCGTATCGCGCTGCTCCCTGTATATATTGCCCTGACCCAGCGTGTCCCTTACATTTATGGCTATCTGTGTGGGGGTAATTCCGTTTTCCCTGTTATACTGTATCTGTTTGTTGCGTCTTCTTTCCGTTTCGCTGATCGTCCGCGCCATAGAGTCTGTAATGCGGTCTGCATACATAATGACCTTTCCGTCTACATTACGTGCCGCCCTTCCGGCGGTCTGTGTAAGGGCTCTTTCCGACCTCAGGAATCCTTCCTTATCCGCATCCAGTATGGCTACCAGGGATACCTGGGGAAGGTCAAGCCCTTCCCGTAAAAGATTTACCCCTATGAGTACATCGTAATACCCTTTCTGAAACTCCTCCAGGATCCTTATCCTTTCCAGGGTTTCCACATCCGAGTGTATGTAAGTACAACGGATCTGAATTTTTTGCAAAAATTTATGCAATTCTTCTGCCATGCGTTTGGTCAGCGTGGTCACCAGCACCCGCTGATCTTTGGCAGCACAGACCCGGATCTCTTCTATCAAATCGTCAATCTGCCCTTCGGTTTTTCTCACTTCCACCGGCGGATCCAGCAGTCCGGTGGGCCTTACAACCTGCTCTACAATCAACCCGCCGGATTTTTCCAGTTCATAATCTGCCGGAGTGGCTGAAACATACATTCGCTGACCTATCACTGTGTCAAACTCATCAAAGGTCAGCGGTCTGTTATCAGCAGCAGCAGGCAGGCGAAATCCGTATTCTATGAGCACTTCTTTCCTGGAACGGTCACCTCCGTACATTGCTCTTACCTGGGGAAGAGTAACGTGACTTTCATCAATAATGGTTAAAAAATCATCGGCAAAATAATCCAGGAGGCAAAAAGGCCTGGTCCCCGGTTGTCTGCCGTCAAAATACCTGGAATAGTTTTCAATCCCGGAACAGTAACCCAGTTCGCGGATCATTTCTATATCAAATTCCACACGTTGCAACAACCGGTTGGCTTCCAGGTGTTTCCCTGCATCCTTAAGGTATGTGACACGTTCGGTAAGATCATCCTGGATGCTTCTGATGGCTTTTTCTTTCCGTTCTTTTGTGGTCACAAATGCACTGGCCGGATAGATGGCAATGCCTTCAATCCTTTCCAAAACACCGCCTGTAACCGGATCAAAACGTTCAATGGACTCAATTTGATCTCCCCAAAAGGCGATCCGGCAGGCTATATCATCGTACGCCAGGTATATATCAATGACATCTCCCCTGACACGGAAAGTACCCCTTTTGAACTCGTTCTCGTTACGTGAATACAGGGCATCCACCAGTCTGTATAACAACTGGTTGAAATCATGCGCCTGTCCTGTTTTCAAGGTTATGGTATTGGCGTGAAAATCGTCCGGGTTCCCAATCCCGTACAAGCATGAAACACTGGATACAACCAATACGTCCCTTCTGCCGCTAAGCAGCGCAGATGAAGTACTTAAACGGAGCTTCTCTATTTCATCGTTTATACTCAGGTCTTTTTCAATATATACATCCGTAACGGGGAGGTATGCTTCCGGCTGGTAATAATCGTAATAAGACACGAAATACTCCACGGCGTTGTCCGGGAAAAAACTCTTAAACTCGGAATAAAGCTGCGCTGCCAGCGTTTTGTTATGGCTTATGACCAATGTCGGCCTCTGCAATTTTTCCACCACATTGGCCATAGTAAATGTTTTGCCGGATCCCGTAACACCCAACAATACGGCAGCCCCGGTACCATCCCTGAAGAGGGTACTCAACTGTTCTATTGCCTGCGGCTGATCTCCCGTAGGCTTGTAAGGGGCTTGAAGCTTGAATTCCATAGGAAAATTTTCCGGATGACAAATTTACGGAAAATTTAGCGAGTGGCTGTTATAAGGATGATCAGTACATCAAAAAACCGGCCACTCCTCCCAGAAACATCAGCAGAATGGGATGTACTTTATAAAAATAAGCCGCCAGAAATGCCAGTGAGAACAACAGGTAACTGCGGAAATCCACAAAATTTTCAGGTGTTGCCATAACCAGAACAGCCGATGCGATCAGTCCAACCACTACGGGACGAATGGCCCGGAATATCCCCTGTACGGTTTGATTTTCCCTGTATTTGATAATAAAACGGCTCACCAGGATCATCAACACAACGGAAGGGATTATAAGGGCCAGGGTTGCCATAACCGATCCCAGGATATTGCCGCCGGAAGAAGTATAACCCACGTAAGTCGCTGTATTGATGGCTATGGGTCCGGGGGTCATCTGGGATATGGCTACAATATCCGAAAATTCCTGCATGGTAAGCCAGCCGTGATGCCCAACCACCTCATCCTGGATCAGGGACAACATCGCATAGCCTCCTCCAAAACAGAATAGTCCGATCTTTAAAAATGTCAGGAAAAGCTGTAAATAGATCATAAGCCCTTCCTCCTATTCCTGTATTTATCAAAACGATACCACAAATAACCGCCCAGTCCGGCTGCAAGGATCACCCAGACGGGGGAAACGCCAAAAAGCCATATCAGCATGGCCGATGATGCAGCAATAAAACCCGTTACCACCGTCAGCCCGATGGCCCTCATAGTAGTAATGACCGGAACGGCAATAAGTGCTACCACAACGGGCCGCATTCCCAAAAATATCCGTTCTACCACAGGATTGTCCCGGAAACTTTTGAAAAAAAGTGCCAGAGCCAGGATGGCAAAAAAAGGAGCTATAACTGCTCCGGCTACAGCCGTCAAAGCTCCCTTCAACCCTTTGAGCCTGTAACCTACACCCACGGCAATATTGATGGCAATTACTCCGGGAAGTGTCTGTGTAGCGGCCAAGAGATCAGTAAAATCTTCTTTAGTGATCCATTTTTTGCGGTTCACCACATCAGCCTCTATCAAAGGCAACATGGCCAGTCCGCCGCCAATGGTAAAAGCGCCGATCCTGAAAAAAACCTTAAACAGATCCCAGTACATGATCACTCCAGTATTATTTCCACCACCCTGTTGATAAGGGTACGTTGGTATGATCTTTCAACCCTGATGTAATTACGTGTATAACCGTGCATTTTCCCGTCCCGTGTCTTTCCCTCGAACAAAACTTCCTCCTGCCTGCCTTTATTTGCAAGAATAAAATCACGGTGCAGCATATCGGATAACTCACCCAGTTTATGCGCCCTTTCTGTAATGATCCCATCCCGGATCCGCTCGCTAACCGGAAATGAGGCAGCCCGTGTGCCGGGCCTTACAGAGAACGGGAATACATGTAAAAAAGACGGCTTCAATTCCTTAAGAAGATCACAGGTATTGATAAAATCTTTTTCGCTCTCGCCGGGAAACCCTGTTATCACATCAATTCCGGTAAAGGCATAAGGCATCATGGAGTGAATCTTCTTCATCTTATCGGTAAACAAGGCAACATTGTAACGTCTTCCCATTCTTTTCAGGACGGGATCACTACCGCTTTGCAAGGGTATATGAAAATGAGGCAGAAAAGGTTTTCCGCCGGCAATTTTTTCTATGATACCATCGGTTAATAGATTCGGTTCAATGGAAGATATCCTGTACCTGTCTATTCCGGGAACGGTTGCCAACGCATCCAGAAGATCGGAAAAAGACTCTCCCGTTGTTTTTCCGAAATCCCCGGTATTCACGCCGGTCAAAACGATCTCTTTGACTCCTTTGGAAGCGATTTCCATCGCCTGGCGTACTACATCAGCTATGGGTATGTTTCTGCTTCTTCCCCTGGCCAGGGGAACAGTACAGTAAGTACAACGGTAATCACAGCCGTCCTGAACTTTCAGAAAAGATCGCGTCCTGTCCCGGTTGTTTTCTCCGGCCGAATAAGCACTGAAAAAGCCTTCCTCCGCTTCACTCGGGCCAAGGTATACTTTCCCTGTCTCCAAATCCCCTGCCGCACGGACGATCCGGTCTCTGTAACCGGTTCCGAACAATGATGAAATTCCAGGGATCGTTTCCAGACTGTCCGGTCTTAACTGCGCAGAACAACCTGTCACCACTACATATGCAGACGGATTGATCCTTAACACCCTGCGAATTGCCTGACGGCTTTTTTTATCTGCGTGTTCGGTTACCGAACAGGTATTGATCAGGTATACGTCCGCCTTCCCGGACGGACTGACTTTTTCATAGCCTTGTTGCATGAAATCCCGCGCTATGGTTGCACTTTCGGCATAATTCAGTTTACAGCCAAGGGTTATAACGGCAAAAGTCTTTTTCTCATTCATTTCGTAAATCCTTCCGGGTAAGTGTCACGGAAGCCCTACCCGCTTCCCCGCCCAGCGAGGGAGCCATTTTTGAGACCGTAACCCGGCATTCACTAAGGGAAAAGGCCTCAGTAAGGCGTTGCAGGATCCTTCCGGCCACATTTTCCAGTAACAAACTGGTAACCGACATCTCTGCAGATATCAATTCGTAAACACGAGAATAATCTATCGCATCTTCCAAACAGTCAGTCAAAGCCGCTTTACAACCGTCTGTATCCATTTCAACATCCACTTTAAACCGGGTGCCTATGAGACGTTCTTCCTCAAAACATCCGTGATGCGCGTAAAACATCAGATCATGCAAAGCAATGGTAGCCATAATCAATCAGCCATTATTAAAAATACACATGGTTTTTTCCTGTAGATCCCTTCAAAACCGGGTTCGTTTTTTCGCCAGTCTTCTATAGTCCGTGTCCCGATAAAAGCATCAGGCATGGTAAGGTTAAGTGCAATTGTCAGCCTGGTGCGGGGATGACAACAAGCCACCAACGCCCGGAACAATGCCGCATTCCTGTAAGGTGTTTCAATAAAGATCTGCGTCTGATGATCTCTTGCCGAGTCTCTTTCCAGTTCCCTGATCTTTTTATCCCTCATTTGCGGCTTAACCGGAAGGTACCCGTGGAATGCGAATTGCTGTCCATTGAGTCCCGAGGCCATAAGGGCCAGCATCAGGGAAGAAGGTCCGGTAAGAGGAACCACCTGAAATCCGTTTTCATGTGCCAGAGCGACCAGGCCTGCACCCGGATCGGCCACGGCCGGCAATCCCGCTTCCGAGATCAGTCCCATTGAAAACCCTTTACGCATGGGATCCAGCAATGGATTCATTTCTTCGGGAATAGTATGTTCATTCAACAATCCCATTTCGAGGGTTTGAACCTGTAATCCCAAAGAAGACAGATAACGCCTGGCCGATCTCAATTCTTCAACTACAAAATAATGCAACTCCCTTACCTTCTCAATAGTTCCTTCGGGAATTACAAGCCGGGGATCCGCATCTCCCAGCGGTGCCGGTATCAGGTATAAGACCGCCTCTTTCATTGTCCCTGCCCCTCCTGACTCAGACGCTCGGTTAAAGCTCGCTGGAATTTCCGGGCATTTTTCATATGTTCCCTTAATGTCGGGGCAAAGTTGTGGTACCCGCTAAAATCTTCTTTGGCACAGAAGTACAGGTAATCGTGATCCTGATAATTCAATACGGCATCTATGGCTTCAATGGATGGTACACTTATGGGACCGGGAGGAAGCCCCCGGTTTCTGTACGTATTGTACGGAGAGTCAATGCGTGTGTGTGTTCTGAGTACCCTCCTGATGGAATAATCCCCGGCTGCAAAGATCAATGTAGGATCTGCCTGCAAAGGCATATTTATCCGGATACGGTTAATATAAACACCTGCAACAGCAGGCATTTCATCGGTTTTCTTAGTTTCTTCGTAAACAATAGACGCCAGCGTACTCACTTCCATAGGCGTCATGCCCAGCTGCCGTGCTTTTTCCTTCCTGGTCTCGTTCCAGAATTGATTGTATTCACGGCACATCCGTTTTAGAAGTTCTTCTTCCGATATGGTCCAATAAACTTCGTATGTATTGGGGATGAACATTCCCCTTACACTTACCGAATCAAAACCCATGGAAGCAATCAGGGAATCGTTCCTGATATGAGACAACACACCTGCCGAATCAATTTCCAGGTTCCGGGACAATACGGCAGCCAACCGTTCAAACGTCCTGATGGTCCCCGATATGGTGATATTCAAAGGATCCTGCCAGCCCATGGCCAACTTTCTTGCCAGCTGCTGGTTATTCATACCGGGATCAACGGCATACCTTCCCGGGTGCACATTGTCCGGAAGGTTTTCATGCCCGGCAGCCCAACGGAAAGTTTTTTCAATTTTTAAATAACCGTTACCGGTAAGGCTGTCCATCAGTTGTTCAAAGTCCGCTCCGTGGGGGACCAACAAATAAGAAACAACATTGTTTTGAGTTACAATATTCTTGTGGCGAAAAGTAAAAAAAAGTAATCCGGCTGCAATGACTACCATTAACAGGATCAAAACCAAAAAACTTCTAAAAATGCCCGTTCGTCTTTTCATGCAATTAGTAATTATCTGAGACGTAATACAGTTCCCGTGATCAATTCACCTTCAATCCCGTGGTTCATATCACGAATTGAACCCATTCTTATTCCAAAACGCTGGGATACATCACGCCAGGTTTCCCCTTCACGGGATGTCCAGGTGGAAGTACCTTCCGGACCTTTTTTAGCTTTACGTTCCAAGTAAACCTTTTCTCCTACAGCTAATCCGGCATTCCGGGGAACATCGTTAAAGCGGGTGATCTCTCCACGGAAAAGCCTGTATTCAGCAGCAAGTGAACGGTAAGTATCTCCGGGTGCGGCCAGTACATATCTTTTCCCGTTGGTCAACCGGATCCGTCTTTCCACCGAGATGGTAAACACATCATCGTCCTTAGCGGGTAAAGGTTTTCCCGCAGGGATCCCGGTAACAACGGGTTCCTCCCCTGCTTCAGTAAGAGGATAACTGTCGTATATTTCCAATCCGTTCTTTTCTATAAGATCTATGAGCAATTGCGCATACCTGGGATTTGTGGCATAACCCGCCTCTTTAAGTCCGTATGCCCAAGCTTTGTAATCTTTTGGATCCAGATCAAATAAACCGGCGTAACGGGGTCGTGTTCTTAAAAATTCAGAATGATCGTAATAGGAATCTTCCGGGGTAGGATATTTTCTGAAACATTCCCCGGCGGCATCGTCGTCGTGATAGATCCGGTCTCCCTCCCATTCATGACATTTAATACCAAAATGATTGTTTGCTTCTACGGCCAGGCGACTGTTCCCGTTGCCCGATTCCAGGCAACCCTGCGCCAGAATGATACTGGCAGGTATGCCGTATCGGTGCATCTGCTTTACGGCAATATTTTTGTAACGAGCTATGTATTGCTCACGTGTCAATTCCTGAACCCGTTGACCGGATAAAGAACCGGCGGCACCTGCGACATTCACCGGGAGAATAAATAAAACAATGCAAAATGCCTTATATAGACACGGATTCAACATGCTGCAAATGTAGTATAAATTATTATATTTGCGTTCTATAAACCACCACACCTCATGAACAGGAGTACCCTTAAGATAGATTACACAGAGACGGTCAAAGAGAACCTGGACCGGGAAGATTCCGAATTAATAGATATGGCTTTCCAGGCGGCACACAATGCCTATTCACCTTATTCAAACTTTAAGGTGGGAGCCGCTGTCCGGCTGGACAGCGGGATGATCCTGCAGGGAAACAACCAGGAAAATGCCAGCTTTCCTGCCGGAATATGTGCCGAGCGTGCAGCCATTTTTTACGCGCACGCCAATTTCCCTGAATCAAAAATCCGGACCATTGCAATTACCGCCTCTCCTTGTGGAATTTGTCGCCAGGCACTTCTGGAAAGTGAAAAAAGAGCCGGTGCTCCCGTACGCATTATCCTGGCAAACGAAGATAAGATCTTTATTTTTGAAAGCGTTAAAGATCTCCTGCCTTTCGGATTTGATTCTTTCTGATTTTTTGTACCTTTGCCACGGGTAAGTCGTGTACGACCAGCTCCCACTGAACTCCCCCAGGGTTGGAAGACAGCAAGGGTAGGTGGTTGTAGCGGTGCGATACACCAAGCTTACCCTTTTTTATTTCAATATGAAAATAGCCATCGGATTGTCAGGCGGAGTGGATTCTTCCGTAGCTGCCCTGCTTTTGAAACAAAAGGGGTATGATCTTATTGCTATGTTCATGCGTAACTGGCACGACACTACGGGGACTTTGCACGGAGACTGCGCCTGGGAAGAAGACCTGGATCTGGCCAAAATGGTTGCCCGCAAACTGGATATCCCTTTTCATTTTACGGACCTGAGCCGGGAATACCGTGAGAAAGTAGTAGATTATATGTTCAACGAATACGGAAAAGGCCGCACACCCAATCCGGATGTGTTGTGTAACCGTGAGATCAAATTCGATGCATTTCTGCAAAAAGCATTTGAACTGGGTGCACAAAAAGTGGCTACCGGCCATTACTGCAGGACGGATATGACTGCCGGCGGGGAATACAGGCTCTTGCAGGGGATCGACAGCAATAAAGACCAGTCTTATTTTCTGTGCCAGCTTAACCAGGAGCAATTGTCCAGGGCGATCTTCCCCATAGGTGAACTCAGAAAACCGCAGGTCAGGGAGCTGGCACAGGAAGCCGGTCTGCCCACGGCCGACAGGAAGGATTCCCAGGGTATTTGTTTTGTGGGAAAGGTGGACCTGCCCGTCTTTTTACAACAAAAGCTCAAGCCGCGCGAAGGAGATGTGGTGGAAATTTTCCGGGATGGTTCCGGCAAAACCATCGGCAAGCATAACGGGGCTCATTTCTATACCATCGGACAGCGTAAAGGACTAAATATAGGCGGACACGTCCATCCCTTGTTTGTACTTTCGACAGACATTGAAAACAATACAGTTTATGTGGGAGAAGGACAGGACCATCCCGGATTGTACCACAACAAACTCACAGTTGAAGCAAAAGATATTCACTGGATACGTCCCGGCCTGAAATTACGGGAAGGTGAAGAGCGTCCCTTCAGTATCCGCATACGTTACAGGCAACCACTCCAAAACGGAATAGTAAAGTGTGAAAACGGAATAACCATTTCCTTCACAGAACCTCAACGCGGTATTACTCCCGGACAGTTTGCAGCCTGGTACTCGGGAGAGGAACTGGCAGGGTCCGGTATCATAGCATCCCGTTTATAACTTCCAATGCTTTCCGGTATTCAGGCAGTAACGGGTTGATCACCCTGTAGAAACATCCTTGTCCGAACAGCCGGGCCCCTATTAAAGCCTTGAGCTGCATTCTGATGTGTTTTTCAGATAATGCCAGGTCACCTTCACCCGGAACGATCCCTTCTTTTTCCGCATATTCCAACAGGCGGTCAAACGGAACTTGCTCCGTTGTTACACCTTTATCGAACGATTCAAAAGAATCGTAACGCTTTGACAAGTCATCCCTTTGCGTATCCAAAAAATCATTGATAAAAGCATTTACAATCCCCCTGCGGGCCAATTGCATGTAGAATTCCGAATAATAGGTAGTATCTGCAGGGACAAACACATCGGGCATTATCCCGCCTCCCCCGTATACGATCCTGTTTTCTTTCAACGTTCTGAATGCCAACGAATCCGGTATCTCAATACTGTCTTCATGATACGATTCGCCCCTTTGGTAGCGTTCCAGGAAATCCCTGTAATACAGATCCTTCTCTCCCATTTCATAAGGAGACTGGATCACCCGGCCGCTTGGGGTATGGTACCTTGCCACGGTCAGGCGCATTTCCGAACCGTCGCTCAACGGGAACGATTGCTGTACCAGGCCTTTCCCAAACGAACGCCGTCCGACTATCATTCCGCGGTCCCAGTCCTGAATGGCTCCCGCCACGATCTCACTTGCCGAGGCGGATCTTTCATCTATCAGCACAACAACCGGAGTGTTCACAAAGAAACCCATTCCCGAGGCCTGGATCTCCCGGCGGTTCATTTTTCCGCCTTCCGTAAAGAGTACCAGCTCTCCTTTTTTCAAAAATTGTTCTGCCAGGAAAACCGCGGCCCCCAGAAAACCGCCTCCGTTACCCTGAAGATCCAGGATCAATCCGTCGGGCATCCTTTCAATCCCCCTGAAAGCCTCAATGAATTCTTCCTGAGTAGTCAGGGCAAATTTGTTCAGCTTGACGTACATGATACCGGGAGCTGCCCAGTAAGCAGCATCTATACTGTTGATGGGAATTTTATCCCGTACCACTTCAAAATACAACAGATCACTTTCTCCCCTGCGTTTTACGGTCAGCCCCACACGGGTGCCTTTGGGACCTCTCAGTAAATCGTATACCTGCTGGTTGGTAAGGTCCGGAGAGGATATCTCCTTACTGTCCACGGCCACTATCCTGTCGTCTGCCCTTATACCTACACTTTCAGAAGGAGCCCCTGCTATCGGATTGACAACTACCAATGTATCCCGTATGATGGCAAACTCAATGCCGATCCCTTCAAAATTGCCTTCCAGGGGTTCATTCATGGCTTTTACTTCATCGGCCGGTATATAACTTGAATGCGGGTCCAGCTGGTCTACCAGTGTCTTCATCATGCCATCCACAACCTTTTCCGTATCAATACTATCCAGATAGTACTGCCCGACGTAAAACAACGCCTGTCCCATTTTGTTGACCTGTTGATTCAGTCTGTCATCAGAAATTTGTGAATAAGCAGGCCGGCTTACCATCAACGCGAAAGCCAAAAAAGGCAGAATAAAGGGGATTTTTCTCATAATTCACAAATGTAATAAATATTACTCCTCTTACGGATTTTTTAAATCAGGTTATTATTTTAGTAAATGCTTTTACTATATTTGCATTTACTATCTAACCTTATACTATCTTAAAGACCTGATCTATGAAAAAAACCATCCGGCCTGTCATCGTGTTGTTTTTGATATTCTTTACTGCCGTACCTGTATGGGCCCAGGTATCAGAACTTGAAGAAAGAACATCCAAACTGGAGAGTATCGTGGCAAAGCTGCCTAAAGTCTCGGGTTTTTTAAATTTACGATACCAATATGAAAACGATCAAAATTCTTTTGATATCCGTCGTGCCAGACTAGATTTCAAAGGCGATCTTGTGAAATGGCTCGATTACAGATTGCAGGTTGACTTTGCTTCCTCGCCAAAGATCATTGATGCGTATGTCAGGCTCAAAATCAGCCCCATGTTCAATATACAGGCAGGTCAGTTTAAACTGGCGTTTTCCCTTGAAAATCCATATGGCCCATTAACACTGGAGACTATGGATAATTCTCAGGTAGTAAGTTACCTTTCAGGTATCAACGACCTTGCCGGGAGCAAAGCAGCCGGAAGGGACCTGGGAGTTGCCGTTTACGGTGGCTTCTTTCAACAGGATGGTTACAATATTATCGATTACGTAGTTGGTCTGTACAACGGTACGGGTATAAATGTAAAAGACAACAATAAACATAAGGACATCACAGGACGGCTGGAGATCCATCCCATACGCCCGGTAACCCTGACCGCATCTTATTACAACGGAAAAATTGGGGAAGACGGTTCACTGAAACCCAGAATACGCTATGGATTCGGGGGCCGTTACGACGACGGGACCATACTGTTGAGGGGTGAATACCTGAAAGGAAAAACCGATCAAACAGACAGCGAAGGTTTTTACGTTGTGGCGGGATACAAGTTCGCCGGAAAATTTCAGCCTTTGCTGAAATACGATTTCATGCGCAAAGACCTGGCCAATGAGAATTCGCGGCAAATAAACTACTTGGTGGGATTTGATTATTGGCCTCACAAAATGTTCCGGGTACAGGTCAATTACACCTACCGTACATTTATTGAAAAAGAAAACAACAACGGATTGCTGGGCATTATGCTTACAGCCCGTTTCTAATGAAAAGAATTAACTAAAACCTGATTGATATGACAAAAGAAACTAAAAAACCGTGGTGGAAACAATTTATGACCGAAGACTGGATCATAGTCGTTGCGGCCACCATAATTCTGGTCCTTGCGGTGATAGTGCCTGCTGTAATGCCCAGGATGCCAAAAACGTTATTTACGGCAAAAGAATGGTTGGATGCGGGGTATATGTTTGTCTTTCTTATGCTTGTCACTTACCTGACATCGTTTATTCTTAAAAAACCTCTGAAAGGATTGTTCCTTTCTTTCCTGGCAATCTACCTCCTGGCGCTTCTTTCAAATGTGGTCGCAGCCATTCCAGCCGTCAAATCCACCGGTTTGGAATCCGTGTTTTTTGCGGTAATCTTTGGCTTGATCATAAGCAATATTGTAGGAGTGCCAAAATGGCTGAAACCGGCTATACAAAGTGAATTCTATATTAAGATAGGTATTATTACACTGGGATCTACCATCTTGTTCGGAGAAGTCATGAAAGCCGGTGCATACGGCCTGGCCCAGGCATTGGTGGTTGTTCTTGTTGTCTGGAATTTTGCATTCTGGGTTGCACGAAAAATGAAAGTAGACGACGAAATGGCCACCATGCTGGCCAGTGGTGTTTCCATTTGCGGAGTGTCTGCCGCCATTGCTACCTGTGGTGTGATCAAGGGAAACAACAAAAAATTGTCTACGGTAATCTCACTCGTACTGGTAATCGCTATTCCTATGATGTACCTGTTGCCCTGGCTTTCTGAACTTATGGGGTTATCTTCATCGGTAGCAGGAGCCTGGCTGGGCGGGACCATAGATACTACCGGAGCCGTAGCTGCCGCCGGTACCATGTTGGGAGAGGAAGCCGCACAAACAGCGATTATCGTGAAATCTTCCCAAAATGTGCTGCTGGGTATTGCCGCCTTCCTGATAGCCTTGTATTGGACCTACAAAGGAAAAGAAGGACAGGAAAAACCTACCGCAAAACTGATTTGGGACCGCTTTCCGAAATTTGTAGTCGGATTTGTTCTGGCATCACTGATCTTCAGTATTTTTTTCAGTATAGAAGAAGCCAAGGTTGTGGGAAAAATCACCAAAGGATTCAGCACTTCCCTGTTTAGTATTGCCTTTGTTTGTATTGGCCTGGAGACACGGTTCAAAGAAATATTTTCTAAGGAAAACCGTCAGCCTCTTAAGGCATTCCTTACAGCACAGGGTGTAAATATAGTCTTCACCCTTTTAATAGCTTACCTGATCTTTGGGGTTATTCAGCCGATGCTTGGATAAACCGGCGAGGAACACTGAAAGTACGGCCTTCCGTACTTAATTCTGTATTGGGAAATATTTCCCGTGCCTCGGCCAAAAAGGCCGGGGTTTCTTTATACCTGGACGAGAAGTGTCCCAGGAGCAATTGGCCTGCTTCTGCATCAAGGGCAGTTTGGGCTGCCTGACGTGCCGTACTGTGCAGGTATTTTGCAGCAGCAACGTGATCGTGTTCCAGGAAAGTAGCTTCATGGAACAATAGATCCACTCCTTTTATCCAGGAAGAAATTTCAGGCCGGGGAGCCGTATCGGTACAATAGGCAACAGACCGGGGATAACTCTTGCGGACAGGCTTTTCGCGAAATAAATAACCGTATGCCGGGATACTGTGATTCAGAGGGAATGCATAGACATCCGCCGTTTCTGTTTCCAGGACCGGAGATAATTCTTCAACCTCTATCTTTTTATGAACGATCGTAAAGGAAGGTTCCCTCTGGCCCAGGAAATCAAAATAAAAAGAGAGCATTTTTCCCATTCCCGCAGGAGCATGAATAAACAGAGGCTGTTTCCGGTTGAGCAAATGCATGGTAGATAACATTCCCAACAATCCGAACACATGGTCTCCGTGCAAATGGGTAATGAAAACATGTTCTATAGATCCCATGGATATACCCAGCTGCCTGATTCTTAATTGCGTTCCTTCACCGCAATCCAGTAAAAATAACCGCCCGCGTATGTTCAATACGTGAGCGGTGAAATAGGTATCTCTTGTAGGAAGTGCGGATGCACATCCAAGACTAGTCAGCGTCAGCGGCATTTTTTTCCATTTCCGATTTTAGGGCAGCCAAATCGGAAATATCCCCCAACGTCGTTTTTTCCAAGTTGGCTTTCAATTTCTTGACAGCTTTCTGGGTGCTTTCAGGTTCGTTACCTGAGTTCTCCTTGGCAGCGGGTTCTTTTTTCACATCCTGCTCCCATGTACGTGTATGAGATATACTTATACGCTTGCTGTTCTTATTGAATTCCAGAACCTTAAAAGGCAGTTTCTCTTCCAGTGCAACGGCAGTGCCGTCTTCTTTGGCAAGGTTCTTCTGACTAACAAAGCATTCAATTCCGTAAGGCAGTGTAACTGTTGCCCCTTTGTCCACAAAACTGGTGATGGTTCCTTCATGAACAGATCCCGGAGTAAATACCGTTTCAAAAACTTCCCAGGGATTTTCTTCCAATTGTTTGTGTCCCAGACGAAGTCTCCTGTTTTCCTGATCCACTTCCAGAACAACCACTTCCAGATTTTCTCCAATTGAAGTAAATTCCGAAGGATGCTTCACTTTTTTGGACCAGGACAGATCACTGATATGTACCAAACCTTCCACGCCTTCTTCCAATTCCACAAAGATCCCGAAATTGGTAAAGTTTCTCACTACGGCATTATGCCTGGAATCTACAGGGTATTTTTCATTGATCGTTGCCCAGGGATCGGGTTTCAGTTGTTTGATACCCAAGGACATCTTTCTTTCTTCTTTATCAATGGTCAGAACCACAGCATCCACTTCCTGTCCAACTTTCAGGAAATCCTGGGCACTGCGTAAATGGGAAGACCAAGAAATTTCGGTAACATGGATCAGTCCTTCCACACCCGGCTGGATTTCAACAAAGGCTCCGTAGTCGGCAATAACCACTACGCGTCCCTTAACGACGGTCCCAACGGTAATGTCATCACCCAGGGAATCCCACGGGTGGGGTGTAAGCTGCTTCAGACCAAGAGCAATACGTTTTTTGGTATCGTCAAAGTCAAGAATAACCACATTGATCTTCTGATCAAGTTGTACAATCTCTTCAGGATGGTTTATGCGACCCCAGGAAAGGTCCGTAATATGGATTAATCCGTCAACACCTCCCAGGTCAACAAACACACCGTAAGAAGTGATGTTTTTGACAGTTCCTTCAAGGATCTGGCCTTTTTCCAGCTTCCCTATGATGTCGGCTTTCTGGGCTTCCAGTTCGGCTTCTATCAGGGCTTTATGCGATACGACCACGTTCCTGTATTCGTGATTGATCTTCACGATCTTGAATTCCATGGTCTTATCTACATATATATCGTAGTCACGGATAGGTTTCACATCTATCTGCGAACCAGGCAAGAAGGCTTCAATTCCGAATACATCCACTATCATACCGCCTTTTGTGCGGCATTTGATGTATCCTTTGACGATTTCATCTTTGTCGTAAGCCTCGTTGATACGATCCCATGAACGCAGGGAACGTGCTTTTTTATGTGATAAGATCAGCTGCCCCTTCTTGTCTTCTGCCGTTTCAACATAAACATCCACCTTGTCGCCTACAGCCAGTTCAGGATTGTAGCGGAATTCGTTAACAGATATTACTCCTTCACTTTTAAATCCGATGTTTACAATAACTTCCCTTTTGTTAAGGGCGACAACGGTACCTTCAACGATCTCATTTTCGATCACCTTGTTCAGTGTCTGAAGATACTGATCTTCAATGACGCTTTTTGGTGTATCGTACACGGTTTCTTTTTCAAAAGCATCCCAGTCAAACTGATCGCCGGGAACGGATGCATTGCTGATTTTGTTTTTTGGTTGGTTTTCTTCTACGCTGAGATCTTCTGAATAATCTTCAACCTCATCGTTTTTCCGGATTATGATCTCATCCGGGTCCTGATCTTCCTTCAGGCTCTTTTTTGGGGACAAATCTTTTTCTTTTGCCATTTTGTTTAATTTCAATAAGAATTAGAAAGTTAGACTTTATTTATAATCCCTTTGCAAGGGGCTGCAAAAGTAAACGTTATTTTTTAATTATCAAAAGAATGTAACTTTACGGAATCATTTTTTTAGCCCATTTCTTATGAATAACAACAATTCCGGTATCAGATCATTCCCAAAGAACTATTGGACGGCAATCATTATGGAATTCTTTGAACGGGGAGCCTATTACGGGGTACTTTCCGTTTTATCTGTTTACCTGGTACTTTCCGGTGACGAAGGAGGACTGGGTTTCTCCAGGGAAGCAGCAGGCGCCATCATGGGAACGATCCCTCCCCTGCTCTATTTTCTTCCGATATTTGCCGGAGCACTTGCAGACAGATACGGGTTCCGGAATCTGCTGATGGTAGCATTCACTTTTTTGGCAACCGGGTATTTTCTCACCGGTATAACAGAATCCTATGGATTGGTTTTTGCTTCCCTGATAGTCATGGCTATAGGTGCAGGACTCTTTAAACCTGTCATTTCAGGGACCATCGCACACGCAACAAATGAAAAAAACTCAACACTGGGATTTGGAATATTTTACTGGGCCATCAATCTTGGGGCTTTTCTTTTTCCTTTGATCCTGGTCCCGGTCTTGAAAAAGCAATCTTACACATATGTATTCTGGATGGCTGCCGCCGCAGGGATCGTGCTGTTACTTATCAATATAATCTTTTATAAAGAACCTTTGCATCAAAGGTCCAAAGAATCATTGACCAGGGTCTTTAAAGACATGGCCCTGGTATTCAGAGACTGGAAGTTTATTGTTATGATATTGTTGTATTCCGGGTTCTGGATCATGTATTTTCAAATGTACGGCACCGTATTGTGGTATGTGCACGATCAGATGGACATGGCTTCCGTGAATCATGCCGTAAATACATCGTTGGAATGGATTACGGGTAAACCCGCCGGATGGCAATTTGATGTGGAACACGTTACGGTCCTTAATGCCGGAGTCATAATATTACTGCAATTGTTTGTTTCCAGGCTGGTCAATCGTTTTAAAGCCCTGCCTACCATCATAACCGGTATAGGATTGGGAACTCTGGGGATGGGCATACTTGCCATTTCCGGAGATGCATGGGTATTCATAACGGGCTGTATTGTTTTCACACTCGGAGAAATGACGGCTCATCCCAAATTTAATTCCTTTGTAGGGCTTATTGCTCCCGCAGACAAAAAAGGCCTTTATATGGGTTATTCGTTTTTCTGCAGTGTCATTGGAAGTTTTATAGGCGGATTCATTGGTGCTCCTTTATACAATCACTTTGTTGACAACCTGGGCAGACCGGATATCTTATGGATCATATTCAGCTGCATAGGACTGACCAGTGTCGCGGGTCTTATGGTTTTTAACCGTTTTGTAATAAAAAAACATTCGTAGATCATGAACATTTCAGAAAAGATTCAGGCACTCAGAACACTTATGCAGGAAGCCGGCTGGGACGCAGCAGTAATCTCCGGTACAGATCCTCACGGAAGTGAATACCTGCCGGAACGTTGGCAGCAAAGAAAATGGATTTCGGGTTTTACGGGTTCATACGGAACAGTGGTGATAACACGTGATCATGCAGGGTTGTGGACAGATACCAGGTACTTTATCCAATCCCGGAGGGAACTGGAGGGAACCGAATTTGAATTACATCCCTTACGTGTACCCGAGGCCGTGGACTATCCGGAATGGCTGGCTGCCAAACTAAGCCCGGGAGCTGTTGTAGGCATTGACGGAGAATGTGTAACATACCGTGAGGCAGACCGGATGAAGAAGGTCCTGCAAGAACTGAACGCCACACTGGACAGCAGACCGTCTTTTCTCAACGCTATATGGAATGACAGGCCCGAATTACCCATGAACCCGGTTTTTATTCTTGAAGAAAAATACAGCGGAAGATCTACACAAAAGAAATTGGAGCGTTTGCGCAAACAGTTCAAAGAGAAGAGCTGTTCGCACATCATTCTGAACAGTCTGGATCAGATTGCCTGGCTTTTCAATATTCGTTGTCACGATATACCATACAATCCGGTAGCTGTTTCGTATGTCCTGGTTGATGAAAACGAAGCCACCCTGTTTGTTAGTCCCGGTAAAGTAAGTGAAAATGTCCGTAAAGTGCTCCGGGAACAGGGCGTAGATATCATGCCATATGATTCCCTCCCCGATGTTCTTCGATCCCTGCCGGATGGGACCGGGATAATGGCAGACGGGAACACACTTAATTACAACGCATTCCATAATTTGCTTGCGCATTGTGCTGTTCTTGATCTTCAATCACCCGTACTCCACGATAAAGCCATTAAGAATCCGGTTGAAACAGAGGGCTTCAGAAAAGCATATTTGAATGACGGATTGGCCCTTGAACGGTTTTTTTTCTGGCTGGAAAAATCTCTGGAAAAGGACGTTATTTTTACAGAAACAGATGTCGCAAAAAAACTCTCCTGGATGCGAACCCTGGCAGAAGGAGCTATGGGAGACAGTTTTCAATATATCTCGGCATACGGTCCCAACGCCTCGCTGCCCCATTATTCACCGAATCCCGCAACTGCCCTTACGCTCCTGAAAAAAGGGTTGTATCTGATAGATTCCGGCGGACATTATTTATACGGCACGACTGACACTACACGTACGGTTCCCCTGGGCCCGTTAACACAGGAAGAACGCGAAGATTATACAGTGGCTTTAAAAGGAATGATAGCCTTGAGCAGGGCTGTTTTTCTCAAAGGCACCAAAGGAACCCATTTGGATATGCTGGTCAGGGATCCGTTATGGAGGCATCGCAGGAATTACGGACACGGAACAGGACACGGAACAGGACATTTTCTTTGTGTTCATGAAGGTCCCCAGGACATAAGAATGACCTGGAAAGATCAGGACATTCTGCCGGGTATGGTAACGTCCAACGAGCCGGGTATCTACAGAGAAGGATCACACGGAGTACGTCATGAAAATGTTCTACTGTGCCACGTTCTGGAAGAAAATGAGTTCGGAACCTGGCTTGGATTTGAGACATTGACGTTATGTCACATAGATACGTCCCCCTTGCTTGTTTCACTTATGGAAGCTTCAGAAGTCGAATGGCTCAATGAATACAACAAGTCCGTTTATACAAAACTGGCTCCATTGCTGACTTATGATGAATCAATCTGGCTGAAAAAGAAAACCGCCCCGGTAACAGTATAACGGATCAACCCCCTATCATTGTATCTATTCCGAGCGATTGGAATTTCAAGAACAAAGAATCTATACTCTCTTTATGAGGAGTTGAGAAAGATCTTTGAAACAGCACTTTTCCGCTGATAATTCGTTTTTTCTTATCCGTCCCGAAACTGTGATAAGGCAGCAGATGAATCCCTTGCAAATTGCCGGAATCGCGTAATTCAAGAATGAAACGGACCATTGCATCAATACCCGATCCGTCGTTATTTATTCCGTGTATAAACGGGATCCTTAGAATAAAAGGGACTCCGGAACAGGCCACATAACGCAGATTGTCATGTATCAAAGCATTGTCCACACCCGTGTACTTCCTGTGAAGCAAAGGATCCATTATTTTCAAATCTGCCAGGAACAGGCCGGTATAGGGAATTATTTCGCTGACCACCTGAGGGGAAGCATAAAGTGATGTATCAACGGCGGTATGGATCCCCTTTTCTTTACATTCCTTAAGCACACTCAATAAAAAAACAGGTTGCGACAGTGGTTCACCCCCGGTAAACGTGACACCGCCCCCGGAACGGTCAAAAAACAGTTTCTCTCTTAGAATGAGATCCATAATCTGTCCGGTGTCCATGTACTTTCCACATAATTCCAGTGCACCCGACGGACAATTATCAGGAAGGGTATGATCCGCACAGGCATTGCATCCCAAACACCGGGATTTATTGAAGATAAGCTGCGGCCCGGGCATGATTCCTTCAGGATTGTGGCACCATTGGCAGGACAACGGACACCCTTTTAAGAACAAACTCATACGAATGCCCGGACCATCATGTATGGCGTACCGTTTTATATCAAAAATACATCCCTCTACAGACATGATCTCAGAATTCCCGGTTCATTGTCCGGCAAATAACATCTTCTTGCAAAGCCGGGGCCAGGTGATTAAAATAATCACTGTACCCTGCAACACGTACCATCAAATCCCGGTAGGATTCGGGATCTTTTTGGGCTTGACGAAGCGTTTGGGTGTCCACAACATTAAACTGTATATGATGGCCTCCTGATTCAAAATAACAACGGATCAGGAATGCCAGTTTTTCCAGGTCCCTGTCCGTTTTCATCATAGAGGGTGAAAAACGCTGGTTGAGTAAAGTCCCTCCTGATTTTTCCTGGTTCAGCCTGGAAAGAGAACGAATGACAGCTGTGGGTCCGTTTGTGTCGGCTCCGTGTGAAGGAGAAGTCCCGTCGGATAATGAACGTCCGGCCATTCGTCCGTTTGGCAAGGCTCCTGTAAGCGATCCAAAATAAACATGACAGGTCGTAGAAAGCAGATCCATGTGAAAAACGCCGCCCCTGGTGTTGGGTTTTCCGTCTATGGCACGGAACAGTTCTTCATACAATCTTACGGCCAGGTTGTCGGCATAATCGTTATCATTTCCAAAAAACGGGGTTTTATTGATCAAATACTGACGCATGGGTTCATGATCCCTGAAGTTTACGGATAACGCGAGCAACAATTCTTTCATAGACCACTTCCGGTCTTCATAGATATGCTTCTTAATGGCAGACAGGCTATCTGTTACAGTCCCCAGACCGGTACACTGAATATAAGACGTATTGTACCTGGGGCCTCCGTCGTAATAATCTTTCCCTTTCTCAATGCAGTCATCTATCAAGACAGAAAGGAAAGGAGCAGGGGTCATTTGGGCCGTGAGACGCTCTATCCGGTCATTTACCCGGATCTTGGTATCAATGACATATTTAAGCTGGCGTATGAATGCTTTGTATAAAACATCAAAAGTGTCAAACATAGTGGGATCTCCGGTTTCCGGGCATACCTTTTTCCCGGTCACGGGATCCGTCCCATTATTGAGGGTGATCTCCAGGATCTTGGCCACATTCAGGTATCCTGTCAATAAATAGGCTTCTTTCCCGAAAGCTCCCACTTCAATACAACCGCTGCAACCTCCTTCCCTGGCATCCCTGAGGTTTTTTCCCTGCCTTGTCAATTCCTTAATATAGACATCGGGATTGAACAGTGAAGGATATCCATAGCCTTTGCGTATTACCCGACAACTTTCCAATAAAAACCGGTCGGGCGTGCAGGATGCAATATGTGCAGAGGCTCCCGGTTGAAGAAGGTGAAGCTCTCCCAGTGTCTCAAGCATAATATAAGATACAGGATTCACGGCATCGGTTCCATCCGGTTTTACCCCTCCGATATTGATATTTGTAAAATCATTATATGTGCCGCTTTCACGGGCCGTAACACCTACCTTGGGCGGAGCCGGGTGATTATTTATTTTTATAAACAAACAAGCCATCCATTCCCGGGCTTCTTCCCTGGTAAGTGTCCCTGCTTCAACTTCCTTCCGGTAAAATGGGTCCAGGTGCTGGTCCAGGTGACCGGGATTCATGGCATCCCATCCGTTGAGTTCCATTATGGTTCCCAGGTGAACAAACCAATACATCTGCAAAGCTTCCCGGTATGTGGAAGGTGCATTGGCAGGTACGCGAAGGCATGTAGCAGCAATGCTTTCCAATTCTGCAGCCCTGTTCATATCACCACGTTCCCGGCACTCCGCAGCCATTTCACCTGCCAGCGCAGCATGACGTTCCGCGAAGATTACCATTGCCTCACAAGCAATATCCATCGCCTGCAACATTTCTTTTTTCGCGGATGTATCCGGTTCAGCTGAATGGGCCAGGTCAGACAATACGCCCGCAATCCGGCGGCGAAAATCATTGATCCCGTATTTATAAATCTTCCCGTCCAGTGCCGTGTGCCCCGGTGCGCGCTGTTCTGCAAACTCGGTAAAAAGACCGCTTTCATACATCAATTTCCAGTCTGCAGGTAAAACGGAAAAAATCTGCTCCCTGAGAGTCTTTCCTTTCCAGAATGGAATGATTTCTTTATCGTAAATACGAATGTCTTCCTCCGATACTATATAACGCTGCAATTCCCTTGTATTGAGAATCCGGAGGTCCTGCACACTGTGACAAGTCAGTTCCGGGAAGGTAGGCACGGCTTTAGGTTGTGGTCCGCGTTCTCCCACGATCAATTCCCGGGCCCCTATATATATTGACTGTTTTGCACACAATTCCCTGAAAGAAAGCGCCCTCAATACCGGTACGGAATATATTCGCTCAAAATTTCTGTAAAAATCAGTCAGAATACGGGCTCTTTCAACACTAATAGACGGTTCGGACAGGTAAGATTCTTCTCTTAAAAAAGCAACTCTTTCACTTATTACAGATCCTGGTTTCATTTAATCATTTTTCGTTTTTTGAACAACCATATGGCCATAACAACAGTCAACAACATCAGACACAACAGAAGTGCAAAATCCCACCACTTATTTTCCGAAATAACAGGTAATTTGACATTCATCCCGTAAATACTGGCAATAAGAGTGGGAGGCATCAACAACAAGGACACGAATGTAAAAACCCGCATCAATTTGTTCTGTTCCAGATTGATAAGACCCAGAGCCGTGTTTTGCAGGTATTCCAAACGTTCAAAACTGAAATTGGCATGATGGATCAATGAATCCACATCTTTGTTCAGGACCTCCAGTTTGGAATAGACATCCCTTGGAAATTTATCGCTTTTAAGGATTCCGGACAATACCCTTTGCTTATCCACACCATTGGCGCGAATTACCATGGTGTTTTCCTGTAACTGATTCACATCCAACAGAAAATTCTCCCCCATGGACTCTCCCAGATCTATACGCCTGGAGAGTTGCGAAATTTCCTTTGAAAGGATTTCAACCAGGTCTGCATCCACATCAATCCTGTTCTCCAGGATACTTACCATAATATGATACCCGGTGGGAAAAAGCCTGTAATTGTTTAAAAGTTTACGTTGTACCTCGGACAAAGTTCTGAGAGGAGTATGACGCAATGTGACCAGTATACTTTCAGAGATAATGAACGAAACAGGTTCCGAGGAATAGTCGTCCGGCCCGGGAATCAAAAAATTGGTGTTGGCAAATATGGTGGTTTCGGTTTCAAAATACCTGGAAGAAGATTCAATTTCTTCCGCCTGCGCCCTGCTTTGCAGTGTCGTATCCAGGAATTCTTCGGCCGCACGTTTTTCTTCTCCTGTGGGATCGTGCAGATCGATCCATAAAACATCATCCAATCCCAGTTTATCCAGGATCTTTACTTCATTGTCGCTTAAGACTTGTCCTTTTGATTTGTAGAAAATTTCGATCATAATACGAAGATTGAAAGGTGAAACATTCGGGTGCAAACGTTTACCTTCTACTTCGCGGCTTTGATCTTACTTTATGAGCAATTCGCCAGCAGGCCCATGAACTTCCTGTATGTTTTATACTTATATGCATACCCATGTTTTTAAGTCCTTGCAAGCGAGGGATTATATGGTCATTTAACCGTCCGGCATCTGCTCTGATAGAATAATTTTTGCAAATGTAACTTTTTTTTTTCAAACAAACATCAGTTTGCAATCCGGGTAGTTTTTTCACGGAATAGCCACATCCCGAAAAATGTTAGTAACCCGTTGACAATTAATATGGTGAAACCCAATCCAAAATCAAACCATGTCTTAAGTGCCAAATCTGCCAGATAACACAAAACCGGTGAGGCCAAAGCAATGTAGGGTGCCACCCGGTCACGGACACGGTATTTTGTAAGGATCCCAAAGAAAAAGAAGCCCAACAGGGGTCCGTAAGTGTACGCTGCAAGCAGGTATACCAGGTTTATAATAGCCTGATTGTTTACAACATACAGGATCAGAATAATGAAGAAAAAGAGAACCGCAAACGATGCGTGTGTGATCTTGCGTATCCTGTCTTTCCTTGCCTGCGCAAGGTCTTCCCTTTTGTTAAATCCCAGGAAATCTATGCAAAAAGATGTGGTCAGTGAAGTTAATGCACCTCCTGCACTCGGGTATGAGGCCGATATCAGTCCAATAATAAAGAACAATCCCACGCCCAATCCCAGGTACTGGGAAGCAATAACGGGAAAAAGCTTGTCCGTTTGTGCTTTGGTGAACACCCCGGCAGCATCAGCCAATCCTATGCCTTCCATACCGCCCAGTTTTTGACTAACGTAAATGGCCATGACCGCTCCCAAAAAGAGGAACATTATATTGACAACAACCAGGATGATGCTGGTTGAGTAAATATTCTTCTGTGCCGATCCAATGTTTTTGCAGGAAAGATTCTTTTGCATCATCTCCTGGTCAAGACCGGTCATCACAATGGTAATAAATATTCCGCTAATAAACTGTTTAACCGCATTGTTGGATGCACTCCAGTCCCAGTTGAACCATCTGGAATAATCGGTCGCGGTTACCGCTTTTGTCATTTCTGCAAAATTCCAGTCCATTCGGTTGGAAATTGAAATTACTGTAAGGACAACGGCCAGGAGCATAAAGGTCGTTTGCAAGACATCGGTCCATATAATGGTTTTAACTCCGCCCTTGAATGTGTAAAGAAAAATTAGGAACATAAATACCGCTGCCACGACCCAGAAAGGAACAGACCCGGGAGGCAGAAAAGTATGTAAAACCAGCACCACCATGAATATTCTAACGGCAGCTCCCAAAACGCGTGATACCATGAATACGGCGGCCCCCGTTTTATAAGTGCTGAACCCGAACCGGCTTTCCAGGTATGAGTAAATGGAAGTGACATTCATTTTGTAATACAGGGGCAGCAAGACTTTGGCAATAACCACATAACCAATAACAAACCCAAGCACCAGCGGCATGTAGAAAAAGTTCTCATTCATTACATTACCCGGTACCGAAATAAAGGTGACACCGCTTATGGACGTTCCTACCATACCATAGGCCACAATAGGCCAGGGAGATTTTTTATTGCCCAGGAAATAGGAATTGCTGTCGGCCTTTCGCGAGGTTATCCAGGACACAAGAAAAAGCAGGGCCGTGTACACTGCAAAAGCCGTCAACAGCCAGGAAAGGGGAAAAGTATGTTCCATAGGTAAAAAATTGGTTATTCAGGTTTAAAGAGTTGTCTGTTTTCAATGGATCTTCCCAATGTTAGTTCATCGGTATATTCCAGTTGATCTCCAAAGCCCACCCCTCGTGCTATAGTAGTGATTTTCAGATGAGCAGGGGCCATTTTTTTGTATAAATAAAAGCACGTGGTTTCTCCTTCCATAGTCGTGCTTAAAGCCAGTATCACTTCCCGGACGTTTCCATTTTTCAATCTTTCCAGAAGAGGCTCCACGGCAAGATCGGCAGGACCTATCCCATCAATGGGAGATATGATCCCCCCCAGTACATGGTAGAGACCTTTATAGCGGCAGGTATGCTCTATACTCATAACATCCCTCACATTTTCAACCACACATATAATCCCTTTGTCCCGTTTGGGATCCGAACACACCGGACATACAGGTGCGTCCGATATCATCCGGCATTGGGAACAATAGACTACCCGGTGACGCAAATCGGCTACGGCTTCAGCCAGGTTGTCAGCTTCTTCCCGCGGCTGACGTAGTAAATACAACGCAAGCCTGAGGGCAGATTTGGGTCCGATCCCCGGAAGCCGGGAAAATGCATCAACTGCTTTTTGGAGTAATTCAGAATTGTAACGGGGTTCAAACATCCTGTTCTTTTTTGAATGCTTCCACGGCTTTACGAACTTTTCCGTATTTCATTAAAAGTGCGTGTGCTTCCTGGTAATCTGTTATACCGGTATCTTCCATGATCATTTTTGTGCCCCGGTCTACCAGCTTTGCGTTGGTTAACTGCATATCCACCATTTTGTTTCCGGAAACACGGCCCATACGTATCATGACGGCTGTGGAAATCATATTCAGAATTAATTTTTGGGCCGTTCCGGATTTCATACGGGTTGACCCGGTGACAAACTCGGGTCCTACCACAGCAACTATAGGTATCTCGGCTTCCTGAGTTACAGGCGACCCGGGATTGCATGTGATGCACGCCGTCAGCAATCCCTCCCTGCGGGCGTTGCGCAATGCCCCAATGACATATGGCGTCGTTCCGGAGGCAGCAATTCCCACCAAAACGTCGTTTTCCCCAATGTGGTAGGAAAGCAATTCTTCCCACCCTGCTTCCATACTGTCTTCTGCCTGTTCCACGGCACGGCGGATAGCTGTATCTCCTCCGGCTATAAGTCCTATGACCAGGTCGTAGGGAGCTCCGAAAGTAGGAGGAATCTCAGATGCATCCAGGATACCCAACCGCCCGCTTGTACCTGCTCCAATATAAAAAAGCCTTCCCCCTTCCTGCATGCGGGGAACTATGCCTTCCACCAGTTTTTCTATATCCGGGATACACGGTTTTACGGCCTCAGGGACAGTATGATCTTCCCTGTTAATATTCTCCAGCAATTCCCTGACGGGCATTTTTTCCAGGCGATCGTAACGTGATGCCTGTTCAGTAATGTTTTGTATCATTTTTCTTTACTGATCAAATCTTTGTGATAGGAAACCAACCCTTCCACGGGTGTGCGGACGATTTTTCCGATCCTCATCCCGTTACGTGCAGCGGCGGCTTCCACCTGATCCCTGAAATAATGAGCTACCGAGCCGACAATATTCACAGGATACGTTTTGTAATCGTAATGTATGATGTTGCGCAAAAAGAATTCATCGAAAGCTTCTGCCAAAAATTTCTGTATATAGGGATGCGTATGATGTTCTCCCAGGAATAAAGTAAAAGAAGCGAGGAACCGATTTGGCATAGGTTGCCTGTAAACCTTTTCAATAATATCCAGAAGTCCCAGTTTGTATTGTTTTTCAAAAGCATCGCGGAGATCCTCAGGCAACATTCTTTTTAAGTAATCCGAGACGAGTTTTTTGCCGAGTACCGCTCCGCCGCCCTCGTCGCCTAATATGTACCCGCAGGCCGGAACGTTGTCCGCAATTTTTTCTCCGTCGTAGAAACACGTATTGGCTCCCGTTCCCAAAATGGCCACTATACCTTTTTCATGCCGGCATACACAACGGGCTGCAGCCAGAAGATCCGAGTTTGCCTCAACTTCACATCCCGGAAAAACCCGGTTGAAACAACGGGTAAGGATATCTATTTTATCTTTTCCGGCTACCCCGGCCCCATAAAAAAACACCTGCTCCACATTGCCTTTGATGCCAGGTTTGAGACTGTATTCCAAAGTCCGGTAAATTTCTTCTTCCGATACAAAAAAAGGATTGATCCCAATAGTCTGAATGGCCTGTACCGTACCGTCCTTATGAAGGATTCTCCAGGCTACTTTGGTGGATCCGCTGTCGGCAATTATTATCATGTTACCCTTGTTTAATGAGGGTACAAATTTAGATAAATTGGCAAACAAATTGCTATCTTTGTAAGATAAACAAGCAATTTTGATGATTACTAAAGAATTTCTGAATCCTGAAAGTATTGTTGTCGTTGGAGGTTCCGATGACTTTCAGAAACCCGGAGGTAAAGTATTAAAAAATTTAAAAGACACCGGTTATCCGGGCCGTCTTTATGTTGTCAATCCCAAAGCCGACAACATACAGGAACTGCCTTCCTACCGCCGCGTGGATGACGTCCCCCGGGCAGATGTGGCCATACTGGCCATTCCGGCGACCTATTGCCTGCATACCGTAGAAGTGCTTTGTTCGGAAAAAAACACCAAAGGCATCATTATTTTTTCGGCAGGCTTTTCGGAAGAAAGCCCGGAAGGGGCAGAAATCGAAAAGAGAATACGCCTTGTAGCCGATCGTTACGGAGCGACTTTGATAGGTCCTAATTGCGTAGGCTACATGAACGAACATTATGCGGGAGTTTTTACAACCCCCATTCCCCGGTTTATCCCCGACAGCATAGACCTGATCTCGGGATCCGGGGCCACGGCGCTTTTCATAATTGATGCCGCTGTGCAACTGGGTATCCCGTTTGCCAATGTATTCTCGGTTGGCAACTCGGCACAGATTGGCGTGGAAGAAGTCCTGGAATTTCTGGATCAGAGTTATGTTCACGGGAAAAGTGCCCCGGTAAAACTCATCTATGCCGAAAGCATAAAAAAACCTCTCAAATTATGGAAACACGCCGCTTCCCTATACAGCAAAGGTGCACGAATAGCGGCTATAAAAGCCGGATCTTCAGAGGCCGGAAGCCGTGCAGCATCTTCACATACAGGTGCCCTGGCAAGCCCCGACTCAGCCGTCAACGCACTTTTTGAAAAAGCCGGGATCATACGTTGCAACGGCAGGAACCAGCTATTGACCGTGGCTTGTATTTTATTGAAAGGCATACCCAAAGGCAAAAATATGTGCATCATTACCCACGCAGGAGGTCCGGCCGTTATGCTGACAGATGTACTTTCAGAAAACAAGATTAATGTTCCCCCGATAAACACTGAAAAAGGGAAAAAACTGATGGAAAAGCTGTTCCCCGGATCTTCAGTGGCCAATCCCATAGATTTCCTGGCTACCGGAACGGCTAAACAACTTGGAGATATCATTGATTTTGTGGAAAACGACTGCCCCGTAATGGACGGAATGGCCGTGATATTCGGGTCTCCCGGACTAACTCCCGTCTTTGACGTATATGATCTGCTGGACAAAAAAATGGCCGAGTGTACAAAACCCGTCTACCCGCTTTTCCCTTCCGCTCTGAACGTCAGGGAAGAGATACTGGAGTTTCAGAAAAAAGGAAGGCTCTATTTTCCGGACGAAGTTGTATTTGGATCAGCATTGGCAAGAGTCCTGAACACCCCTGCCCCGGTCCCTGAAGAGACAGACCTTCCCCGGATCGATCAAAAAGCCATCCGTTCCATAGTTGACAATGCCCGCGACGGGTACCTACCCCCAAATGAAGTCAGTGCACTGCTGGATGCAGCCGGTATATCCCGGGCCCGAGAAGCCACTGCAGACAATGAAAAGGATTTGCTAAAAGCTGCAGAACAAGTGGGTTACCCGCTGGCAATGAAAGTGGTCGGCCCCGTTCACAAATCTGATGTGGGAGGCGTACGGCTAAATATAACGGAGCAACAAACGCTTCTGGCCAATTTCAGGGAAATGATGACCATAAAGGATACTACTTCCATACTGCTTCAATCCATGCTTAGTGGCAGGGAACTTTTTATTGGTGCAAAAAAAGAACCTTCATTCGGACATACCGTAGTGTGCGGTCTTGGTGGCATATTTGTGGAAGTACTGCGCGATATCAGCACAGGTTTAAGCCCTGTCTCCCGCGAAGAAGCCCGGAAAATGATCTGCAACCTGAAAGGATACGGCCTGATCCGGGGAGTCAGGGGACAGGAAGGAGTCAACGAAGACCTTTTCACAGAAGCCATTGTAAGGGTCTCTGCATTGTGCACCTGTGCACCTGAAATTGCAGAAATGGATTTGAACCCTCTTTTGGGAACAGCACATAATGTGACAGCCGTTGATGCCAGGATAAGGATTTCACGAACATGATAAAACGACTGGCAGCTTGGTTTAAAAATTTGCCTGCCCATATGCAGGTTATGGTTATCCTGATACCGTTGCTTCTGTTGGCTATACTCCTTAGCCTGGATAGGATCCTGGAAGGCATTGCGAAAGGATTTTTGTATTTTAACCGATAAAATGTAAGGTATTTTAAATTTTTACTATACATTTGTAAGATTTTTAAGCAAACAACTAATAATTATAAAATAATATGGCATTCAAAGGCGCTATTGTAGTAGACACAGAAAAATGTAAGGGATGTGGTGTATGCGTAGTCAATTGCCCTACACAGACCATTGCCCTGGCCAAAAAAGTAAATGGTAAGGGATATCCCTATTCCTACATGGAACATCCGGACAAATGCATAGGTTGCGGTAATTGCGCAATAGTTTGTCCTGATACAGTGATCACTGTATACAAAGTTAAAATTTAACAAAAGTAATACTATGGCAGAAAAATTATTGAAGAAAGGGAATGAAGCCATTGCCCTGGCCGCAATCCGTTACGGTGCGGACGGGTACTTTGGTTATCCCATTACCCCCCAAAGCGAAGTGATGGAGACACTGATGGAAGAAATGCCCTGGGAAACCACCGGTATGGTAGTTCTTCAGGCTGAAAGCGAAACATCATCCATCAATATGCTGTACGGAGGTGCCTGCTGCGGGAAGAAAGTCATGACATCTTCTTCCAGTCCGGGCATCAGCCTGATGTGTGAAGGAATATCCTATATGGCCGGTGCGGAACTTCCGTGTCTGCTTGTCAATGTTATACGCGGCGGCCCCGGCCTGGGCACCATACAACCTGCCCAGGGAGATTATTTCCAGGCCGTAAAAGGCGGCGGACACGGCGATTATAAGATCATCGTGCTGGCCCCAGCTTCCGTACAGGAAATGTACGATTTTGTAGGACTCGGCTTTGAACTGGCTTTCAAATACCGTATTCCTACCATGATCCTCTCCGATGGAGCCATCGGTCAAATGATGGAAAAGGTGGAATTGCGCGATCCTGTCAGACGACTGACAGACAAGGAAATAGCCGAAAAATACGGGCATTGGGCCACCGTGGGAAAACCCGCAACCCGGAAAGGAAACATTATCTCCTCCCTGTCCCTGGCAGCTTCGGAAATGGAAGCCATCAACCTGAGATTGCAGGAAAAATACAGGACCATTGAAAAGAACGAGATCCGTTGTGAAAAGACCATGTGTGATGATGCCGAGTACCTGCTGGTGGCCTTTGGCAGTTCTTCCCGGATATGTGAAGGCACCGTGGAAATAGCCCGTGAAAAAGGTATCCGCCTGGGATTGCTCAGACCCATAACCCTGTTCCCCTACCCGACACCCGTAATCCAGCAAATGTTGCCGCAACTCAAAGGAATCATGTCTGTTGAACTGAATTCAGGGCAAATGGTGGAAGACGTCAGGCTGGCGGTTAACGGTGCGGTTCCCGTAGAGTTTTACGGACGTATGGGAGGATCCATTTTCTCCCCCGAAGAAGTATTCAAAGCCTTTGCCGAAAAATTCAACCTTTAATTGAAGATCATTATGGACATTAACGAAATAATTAAACCCGAAAATCTGGTATACCAAAAGAGCAAAGTGCTTACAGATACGGTGATGCACTATTGCCCGGGATGCAGCCACGGTGTGGTACATAAATTACTGGCCGAGGTGATCGAAGAACTGGACATACAGGACAAAACCATAGGGATATCTCCCGTGGGATGTGCCGTTTTCGCATACAAATACCTTGATATAGACTGGCAGCAGGCCGCCCACGGAAGGGCCCCCGCCCTGGCAACCGCTACCAAACGATTGTACCCGGATAAATACGTCTTTTCTTACCAGGGAGACGGAGATCTGGCGTCCATCGGAACAGCAGAGATCATACATGCATGCAATCGCGGAGAGAATATTGTTGTGATTTTCATCAACAACGCCATTTACGGCATGACCGGAGGACAGATGGCCCCGACGACCCTAATAGATATGAAAACGTCCACGACACCTTACGGAAGAAAAGCCGAGTTAAACGGATATCCCCTGAAGATCACCGAGTTGGTGGCTCAGCTGGAAGGTACCTGCTACGTTACCCGCCAGGCAGTCGAAAATCCTGCCAACGTACGAAAAACCAAAAAGGCCATCCGGAAAGCATTTGAAAACTCGGCGCAGAAAAAAGGCACTTCCTTTGTAGAAATTGTATCTGCCTGCAACTCCAACTGGAAGATGCCCCCTGTAGACGCCAATAAATGGATGGAAGATAACATGTTCCCGTTTTATCCACTGGGAGATATAAAAGACAGATAATATGAAAGAAGAATTGATTATAGCCGGTTTCGGAGGACAGGGAGTCCTCTCTATGGGTAAGATACTTGCCTATTCAGGAATAATGCAGGACAAGGAAGTAACCTGGATGCCTTCATACGGTCCTGAAATGCGGGGAGGAACAGCCAACGTCACCGTAATTATAAGTGACAAACGCATCAGCTCACCCATTCTGCAATGGTGTGACACTGCCATAGTGCTGAATCAACAGTCAATGGATAAATTCGAACCCATGATCAGAAAGGGAGGTCTTTTGCTTTACGATCCCAATGGTATTTCCCGCCACCCGACCCGCAAAGACATTAAGGTTTATTCCATTGCGGCGACCGATCTGGCCAACCGGATGGAAATGTCCAGAACATTTAACATGATGGTCCTGGGTGCTTACCTGAAACTCAAACCCATACTGGATAAAGAGAATGTTCTGAAAGGCCTGAAAAAGTCATTGCCTGAAAGGCATCATCACTTTATCCCGCTCAATGAAAAGGCGATAGAGGTGGGAAAAGAACACGTTAAAGAGGTCGTTTAGACCTCTTTTTTTATTCATTAAAAAAGCATTATCTTTGCTTAACGGTATAAAAAGATGAAACCTCAACACGCAGCCATTATAGACCCGTTAAAGCAGAAGATAGAAACCCTTATTTCTCTGCATGAAAGGGCGTTGACGGAAAACCGTGAATTGAACAACCAATTACAAATTATTAGCGAAGAACTAAACAGATATAAAAAAGAAAAGGAAGACTTAGAAAACAAAGTGCAAAAACTCCAGATGGCCGGAGCTTTTCAGTCATCGGATGAAGATGCAAAGGAAGCAAAACAGAAAATCGGGAAGTTGATCAGGGAAATTGATAAATGTTTAAACATGCTCAACCGGTAGAGCACAACAATGAGTGAAGAAAAATTATCCATTAAGATCAGTATAGCGGATCGTTATTACCCATTACGAATAGCGTCCGAAGACGAGGAGATGGTTCGTGCAGCGGCTTTGCGCATCAATCAGAAAATTGAACAGTTCAGCGTAAAGTATTCCGGACAGGACACCCAGGACGCACTGGCCATGGCAGCCCTTCAGTTTGTACTGAGTCTGCTGAAATACGAAAAAGATAACGAAACGAACGACATCATTACCGAAATTGCGACACTGGATAATTTTTTAGGAGAATACCTGGAAAGATAAATTTTGACCCGTTACATACCAAGCTCTTTGCGAAACTCAACACTTTAAACTTTATGGAGTGTCTTGACTGTTAAAAACAGGCCCCTTTGTTACCCTTCGGGGAATTCCGGTTACGGGACGTGGGAAGTTTGCAACAAAGCTCAGATCCTCCAAATCCTGCTTATCAGGGTTTTTGCTAAACAGCGGTATGTTAACGGGTTTTTTATATTTTTTTATGAAGACAACTAACAAACATATATATACTAATTACACTTATGAACAACACATATATTACTATTGCTATATGCATCATCGCCGGCCTTTTGACCGGTTTTGTGCTGGGATACACATACTTCAGGGCTGTCGTCCTGAAAAAGAGGGCTAAAATTCTTCTCAAGGATGCCGAACTGGAAGCCGAAAACATAAAACGCGAGAAAATCCTCCAGGCCAAAGAAAAATTCCTGCAATTAAAATCTGACCACGAACAGCTTATATCAGAAAGAAACAACAAGATCGCACAGGCAGAGAACAAGCTGAAACAGCGAGAAATTGCGATGAATCAGCAAAACGCCGAGATGCAGAGAAAACACAAAGAAGTCTCGACCCTGAAAGACACCCTGACGGCCCAGATGGAATTGGCAGAAAAGAAGGTGGAAGAATATGAAAAACTGCGCCAGCAACAAATCGAAAAAATTGAGAGCATGGCCAATATGTCTGCAGAAGACGCCAAGGCTTTGCTCATTGAGAATATGAAAGAAGAGGCTAAAAGTCAGGCTATGTCCTATATCAGTGAGGTAATGGACGAAGCCAGACTGACAGCCGGAAAAGAAGCCAAACGCGTGGTTATCAACACCATTCAGCGTGTAGCTTCGGAAACTGCGATTGAGAATGCCGTAACGGTTTTCAATATTGACAGCGACGAAATCAAAGGCCGTATCATTGGACGGGAAGGCAGGAACATTCGTGCCCTGGAAGCCGCTACCGGTGTGGAGATCGTAGTAGACGACACCCCGGAAGCCATATTACTCTCGGCTTTTGACCCCGTTCGCAGGGAAGTGGCCCGGCTGGCATTGCACCAATTGGTGACCGACGGCCGCATACACCCGGCACGCATTGAAGAAGTAGTAGCCAAAATACAAAAACAAGTTGAAGAAGAGATCATTGAGACCGGTAAAAGGACTTGCATTGACCTGGGTATACATGGCCTTCACGCCGAATTGATCCGGCTGGTGGGAAAAATGAAATACCGTTCTTCTTACGGACAAAACCTGTTGCAACACTCACGCGAAGTGGCCAACTTATCTTCCATCATGGCCTCCGAACTGGGTCTGAATACAAAACTGGCCAAAAGAGCCGGATTGTTACACGATATCGGGAAAGTGTCCGATGAGGATCCCGAGCTTCCCCATGCAGTTCTTGGCATGCGGCTTGCCGAGAAATACAAGGAAAGACCGGAAGTTTGCAACGCCATTGGAGCCCACCACGAGGAAACAGAAATGACGTCTTTGATAGCCCCGCTGATACTGGTCGGGGATGCGATCTCTGGAGCGCGTCCGGGGGCACGCAGGGAAGTTATTGAGTCTTACATCAAACGCCTTAAAGGCATGGAAGACCTGGCACTGGATTACCCGGGTGTTACCAAGACATATGCCATTCAGGCCGGAAGGGAATTACGCGTTATTGTAGGATCCGAAAAGGTTAGTGATCAGGATGCCGAAAGGCTTTCTCATGACATCGCACAAAAGATACAGGACGAAATGGTATATCCCGGGCAGGTCAAGATCACTGTGATCCGGGAAACCAGGGCGGTTAATTACGCCAAATAAAACTTACCCGGAGAGGTCCTTTATAGGGTTCATCCCCGGTACGTATCACATAACGAAAAGGACCGGGACGTTTTTTGACTACCGTATCGTAAGGTATCCAGGCATTATCCCAGATAAAGATCCGGTACTCTCCTGCCGGCAGTATTGAGTGGCGGTAAACGGTCCTTTTTCCTCTGACAGTTCCTTCCAATATATGCCGGCCCGGTACATCCCAGTGGAAATAATCCGATACGGCACGTAAAAGGTATTCACCGTTCTCTTTTAGGGACTCAACGGTTACCCATTCATTATCGGGATTCTCGTTGTAATAGGAATACGGCATTTCAAGGGTCAGCGCCAGCGTTCGGCCTTTAGTCCTGTCCCATATCCATCCTTCGACATAACGGGGAGCAGGAGCTGAATAAAACATGTCTTCCGGGAAAAAATAGGGATTGTCGTCCGTTGTCAGGTATGCCAGCTTCATGGCATTCCCGTAATAGTCAGGATTAGTTGATTCCGCGGTGTGAATGTAATAACTTGCTTTGTCTGAAGACTGGGCATGAACGTTCAAGACCATATCAAAAGGTTTTTTCCGTGTGAGGGAATCCATTTTGGCCCGTAACAAGGCAACTTCCACAGAAGTGACGGAGTCCGGATGATCCCAGTTGATCTCCTGGTTAATTCCCCGTGCATTGGACCGGGAATAACCTCCGTATACTCCGTCCGGATTGGCAAAAGGAACTATGTAAAAAACCGCTCGGCGTCTGTATTCACGACCCGTGGGCGAATCCTCCGTAAGGCGGTCAAGCAGCCCGTCAAGCTGCCAGTTTGCAGGCGTTTCACTGGGATGAACCCGCGCGTGTATCCAGATCCTGTTTTTTTGATCTTCCGGCGTACCCGGATCGGTTATGGTAAGCATTTGAATGGGTAATCCCATCATGCTCAACCCCAAAGTGTCCCGGGTGACATAGGATGGAGCGGTCCACTTATCCAGTTTCTCCTGAAGCATGTCCCATCCATAAGGAACAAAATAGGCTATGTACACCGAGTCCCGGTCAAATAACGCGGACACTTTGCGCATAGAAGCCATATAATGCTCAAATCGATGAAAATGCTCCCCGTCATAGGAAAAGACAGCCCTTTTGGGATCGGTATTCTCAAAATTGAGGTAGATGTGCTTCCCGCGTACATTTTCCATTAAAAAATAAAACCACCTGCCGCTGGGCTCCAATTCAGGATTTGCGGGATTGTACGGATCAGATCTGGAAGTTACGCGGTAGGAAAGATGCAACACGGAATCTGTCATAGAAGGTCTGACCCAGACCGAGTCAATGAGCTCTATCTCACCCAGGCACCCAGAATCAAAATTGGCGGAAAATTTAACAGGATCACCTTCCTGCAACCACGTTGCAAGAGAAGTCAGTATAAAAAGCCATTTCATAGCCTTTTAGTTTTGATTGTAATACTTGTAAAACAGGATGATGGATTCAATCCCCTTATGGAACTGGCTTAACAGGTAACTTTCGTTGGGGGAATGAATGGTATCCCGTTCCAGACCGAATCCCATGAGCAGGGGCGGTGCGTTCAATATGCCCTCCAACTCGGCAAGAATGGGAATGCTTCCACCCCCGCGGCTGGGCACAGGTTCGGTTCCGTATACCTCTCCCACGGCTTTCGCAGCGGCTTTGTATACGGGAGACGAAATAGGTGCCAGGAATCCCTGACCGCCGTGATGTTCTTTAACTTCCACTTTCACACTTGCCGGTGCCAGTGACTTGAAATGTTCGGCAAAAAGACGGGCAATTTTTTTATGGTCCTGGTTCGGAACCAGGCGCATGGATATTTTGGCGCAAGCATATGAAGGCAATACTGTTTTTGCTCCTTCCCCGGTATATCCGCCCCATATCCCGTTCACATCCAGGCACGGGCGTATTCCGGTGCGTTCCAACGTGGAATAACCGGCTTCCCCGGTGACATCGCCCACACCTATAGATTGTTTGTAATGTTCCGGATCAAACGGCGCACGTGCAAGCATGGCACGGTCTTCTTCAGACAATTCCACCACATCATCATAGAAACCTTTTACAGTGACCCTTCCATTCTCGTCAATCAAGCGGGCGATCATGGAACACAACGTATTGATGGGATTGGCAACGGCTCCCCCGTAATGACCTGAATGGAGGTCCTTGTCCGGCCCGGTAACTTTTACTTCCACGTAAGCCAGCCCGCGCATTCCGGTATTGATGGAAGGTACTTTTTCACTGATCATTGTGGTATCCGAAACAAGGATCACATCACAGGCCAGCAGTTCTTTATTTTCACGGGCCCATGCTCCCAGTGAAGGCGAACCGATTTCTTCTTCTCCTTCTATAATGAACTTTACGTTGCAAGGCAGCTGACCGGTAGAAACCAGGTATTCAAATGCTTTTACATGCATAAAAGACTGCCCTTTATCGTCATCGGCTCCACGGGCGTAAATAGCTCCGTCGCGGATCTCAGGCTCAAAGGGAGCAGATTTCCATAATTCTATAGGGTCAACCGGCTGCACGTCGTAATGACCATAAACCAGGACAGTGGGTTTTTGGGGATCAATGATCTTTTGAGCAAATACTACAGGATGGCCTTTAGTAGGAAAGATCCGTGCCTCATCGGCCCCGGCTTCCATCAAAGAGACTACATATTGCTGAGCGCATTTGTGCATGTCTTCCTTGTGCTCATTTTGAGAACTGACAGACGGAATACGGATCAGTTTAAAAAGTTCTTCCAGGAAACGCGGTGAATTCTTTTCAATAAAATCTTTGATCTCGCTCATAATATCTTGATTTAAATGATTTTTGTGAGTTTTTCCACTCGTTTTACGGCATACGGCTTTGTAATACGCAACGACTTCCTGTCGGAAGAAGGTGCTTCGTACATAGCATCTACCATAATGGCTTCGCAAATGGAACGCAATCCCCTGGCTCCCAGGTTGAATTCTATAGCTGTATCCACAACATACTCCATCACATCTTTGTCTATGGATAATCTGATCCCGTCCAGGGCGAACAAATGTTTGTACTGTTTGACGAGTGCGTTTTTCGGTTTAGTCAGAATATCCAGTAAAGCTGCCCGGTCCAGTCTGTTCAGGAAAGTAATTACCGGGACACGGCCGACTATCTCGGGAATGAGTCCATAAGAACGCAAGTCCTGCGGAGCTACGTAACGTATCAGGTTGTCCTTGTCTATTAGGGCTGTTTTTTCTGCCATTCCATACCCGACAACGGCTGTATTCAATCTTTTGGCAATTTTTTTCTCTATTCCTTCAAAAGCACCTCCACATATAAAGAGGATGTTTTTGGTGTTAACGGGGATCAGGTGCTGTTCGGGATGTTTCCTGCCTCCCTGCGGCGGCACATTGACAACGGTCCCTTCCAGTAATTTGAGCAAGGCCTGTTGCACCCCTTCCCCCGATACATCCCTGGTTATGGAAGGATTATCGCTTTTTCGCGCGATTTTGTCCAGTTCATCAATAAAGACTATACCCTGTTCGGCCCTGGCCACGTTGTAATCGGACGCCTGCAAAAGCCGTGTCAGGATACTTTCCACATCTTCTCCCACATACCCTGCCTCTGTCAAGACCGTTGCATCCACAATGGCAAAAGGCACGTTCAACATTCGTGCTATGGTGTTGGCCAAAAGTGTTTTACCCGTTCCGGTGGGACCAACCAGCAAAATGTTGGATTTTTCAACATCTATATCGTTTTGCCCGTTGGAACGGATTCTCTTGTAATGATTGTATACGGCAACGGAAAGGAACTTCTTGGCTTCTTCCTGCCCGATGACATACTGATCCAAAAATCCATGGATCTCCCTGGGCGTTTTAAGCGGGCTCGCCTGCTGTTGATTATTTGTTTCATAGTGTGCCTGATCTTCGTCGTGTACCGTAGTCCCGTACATCTCTTCCAGAACTGCACTCGCATCCCGCAGGCAGTTTTCACAAATGGAGGCATGGAGCCCTGTGATCAGTAACCCTGTTTCTTTGCTGGATTTTCCGCAGAAGGAACAACGGTCCGTATCGAGCGGTTTCTTCTGCATTATTTTTTTGTTTTTCTCAGGACTTCATCCACTATTCCGTATTTAACGGCATCTTCCGCACACATCCAGAAATCCCGGTCTGCATCCTTTGTGATTTGCTTTAGCGGTTTACCTGTATGCTCGGCAAGGATCTGGTACAATTGTTTTTGTTGCTCCAGGATCTCTTTGACGGCAATAGCCATATCAGAAGCCTGTCCCTGGGCCCCGCCCATGGGCTGATGGATCATCACGCGGGAATGGGGCAATGCGGAGCGCTTACCGGGATTGCCGGCAGCCAGCAGTACAGCAGCCATAGAGGCTGCCTGGGCCGTGCAAATGGTTGCCACATCCGAGTGCACCAGCTGCATGGTATCGTAAATGCCCAGGCCGGCCGTAACGGCGCCGCCGGGAGAGTTGATGTACATTTGAATGTCTTTTCCCGGATCCACCGAATCCAGGAACAAAAGCTGGGCTTGTACAATGTTGGCTACCTCATCGTAAATGGGAACTCCCAGGAAAAGAATACGATCCATCATTAAACGGCTGAAAACGTCCATCTGGGCTACATTTAGCTGACGTTCCTCAATAATATAAGGAGTTATGGATCCTTCCGGACTGCTGTACAAAGACTGGTACCGTTGCAGACTCAGGCTGCTGATACCTTGGTGCCTGATGGCAAATTTTTCAAATTCCGTCATGGGTTATTCTTCTTTATTGTCGACTGTAACGTTTTCGCGAATATACGAAATTACTTTATTTTCTTCAGCCCTTTCGTACAGATTCCGGGCTTCCTTTTCGTTGGCCAGCATACTTTCAGCATACTTGATCAAATGTTCGTCAGCCACGTCGTTCATACCGTACATGGCAAACTGGTAACGAGCCATTGCCACTGCACTCTGGATCATATCGTCTTTTTCCACTTTGATTCCCGCCGCTTTCATTATGGATTCCCTTACAAGCTGCCAGCGGAAATCTTCCAGGAATGCCGGGAAGTCTTTTTCTATCTGCTCCATAGTAAACTTGCCGTCATTGCCTTCGTACAACCAACGTTTGAGCAGATTTTCGGGCAATTTGATGTCAGCCTTGTCCAGAAGTATTTTGCGAACATCCTGAGCGAATTGGTAATTGCTCTCCCCTTCGTGATTTTTTTCTATTTGTACTTTGATCTTTTCCACAAATGCTTCATGGGTAGTAACAGTTCCTTCACCGTAAAGCTTGTCGTACAATTCCTGGTTTTCTTCCGCTGTCTTGAAACGCTTGATCTCTTTTATCGTAAATACGAATACAGGATCGGGATATTTTTCAAGTTCTTCCGGCTTCACCTGCAACAACATGGCACGTTCTTCCTCCTTGGCAAAAAGAGTCGTGATATCTGCCGTAATCTCTTCTCCGGCGGTTTTTCCAATAAAAATTTTCTTATCTTTTAGTTTTGCCACTGACTTTAGGTTCAGATAGGAATCGGTGATCATGTTTTCTCCCTGCCTGAGATCCACCTTCAGAAAATCTTCCTTTTCCACCTTATCCGCAACATCCATCGTTCCGTGTTGATTCAGAAGCCCCGTTATGTACTCGTCTGTTTCTTTGTCGGTAACAGCCTTCTTAACAAGGGGAATATGCAGGTCTTTGTCAATGGGAATATCCACTTTGGGAGCCAGCATCAAGTCAAAAGAAAATGAAAAGTCAACATCGTTGTCCCAATCTATCTTTGCCTGCTCTTCCGATGCCAGGGATTCTCCAATAATGCGAATTTCTTCCTTTTCCATATAATCGTTAAGGGCCTGGGAGATGATCGTATTGACCTGTTCCAGCAAGGTAGAACGTCCGTACATTTTCTCTACCATGCCCATGGGCACCATTCCTTTTCTGAATCCTTTGATATCCAATTTTCTGCGGACATCGTTCAGCGCTTTCTTTACCTTTTCTTTATAGTCATTTTCTTCAATTGAAACGGTTACCTGCAAGGAAAGGTCATCAATTTGTTTCTTAGTGATATTCATAGTATTAATCTTATAAGGGGCTGCAAAAGTAGGTATTAATCGTCAAATAACCAATCATTTTCTTACCTTTGCAGGATAGATAGATCATCTAAAACATCAAACATATGAGAGAAAAAATTGTAGCCGGCAATTGGAAAATGAACACCACCATCCGGGAAGGTAAGGAACTTACAGAAAATATTCTTCGCGGTATATCAAGTGTTCCTGCCGGTGTAACGCTCATTGTGGCACCTCCTTTTACCCATCTGAGCACTATTTCAGGGATTATCGGTAATACAAAGAATCCGGGATTGTCGGCACAAAACTGCGCCGCCGGTGAAAAAGGAGCCTTTACAGGAGAAGTCTCTGCCGCAATGCTTGCTTCCGTTCCTTGTCAATACGTAATACTGGGACATTCTGAAAGACGGGAGTATTATGGAGAAACCAACGAGATCCTGCTGGAAAAAATACAACGGGCACTGGCTAACGGGATCAGACCCATATTCTGTGTAGGTGAAGTGCTGGAGGAACGTGAATCCAATATGCACTTCCAGGTTGTATCTTCCCAGATTCGCGAAGTGCTCTTCAAACTGGATCCCGATGATTTCAAGAAAGTTATTGTGGCTTACGAACCTGTCTGGGCCATTGGCACCGGAAAAACAGCCACTTCTGAACAGGCACAGGAAATGCACGCCTTTATCCGTTCATTTCTTGCCGAGTCATTCGAAGACCTCGCCAACTCTACCCCAATCCTTTACGGGGGCAGCTGTAAACCTTCGAATGCGGCAGAACTTTTTGCCCGGCCGGATGTAGACGGCGGCCTGATAGGCGGTGCCTCCCTGAAAGCAGACGATTTCCTGGCCATAGCCGGATCGTTTGCTTAACCAATGGATCACATTGCCGTCAGCATAAACATCGAGCCGTACAAGGAAGAAACGGAAAACGTCCTTACTGCGGAACTAGCGGAGATCGGTTACAACGGGTTTCTGACAGAAATTCCTGTCCTGAAGGCATATATTCCCACAGAAACATTCAACGAGTCCCACCTGAGGCTTCTGCTGAGAACATATGGAATTTCAGATTATTCCAAAGAATTTATTCCGGAAAAAAACTGGAACACGGATTGGGAATCCCGCTTTGATCCCGTAACCGTCAATGCAGGAAAAGGGTGCAACATAAGAGCTCCCGGCAGGGATTCTATGATTGCCGTATGGCCCGAAACAAAATGGAGATTGGTTATACAGCCTGAATCCTCTTTTGGAACGGGGCATCACGCCACTACATACATGATGTTGGAAACATTGCTGGAACTGGAAGAAAGCGGATGGATCAAAAACCAACACGTTTTGGACCTGGGTTGCGGCACGGGAGTTCTGGCCATTTTGGCTGCAAAAATAGGCGCTGCCGTTCCGGTACATGCATTGGACAATGACCGGCGGGCCGTTCATTCCTGCCGTGAAAATGCCCGGAGAAACCGGATAGCTCACAAAATCGTTGTAAAACACGGGGATGCATCACTGGTACAAAGAAACAGGTACGGGCTGATCCTGGCCAATATTCACAAGAACATCCTGGCCGATGAAATGGACACCCTGTCAAACGGACTCAGGCCGGATGGCGGACATATTTTGCTAAGCGGGTTTTATTCCCCCGATGTCCCCGTATTGGAAGAGGCCGCAATAAAAAACGGGTTAACCCTTTTCGAAAAAAAGGAAAGGGAAGATTGGGTCCTGCTGCATCTGGAAAAAAATCAATCACAAAAAATATAAAAAGAATTATGGAAATTTTACGTTACGACCAAAATAACAAACCCGGAAAAGAACAGAAATCAGCTATGGTGGCTTTCCTGGCAAAGCACCTGGAACAATTCGGGGACAACCCCCTGGATATTGAAAAAGCGATCAATTATGCGCTCCGGGAGATCGACTCCCCCGGCGGATTCATTCTGCAATCCTCCCGGGAAGATACCATCACTTGTGTTGTAGTGGTGACAAAAACCGGCATGCAGGGATTCGTCCCTGAAAATTTACTGGTTTACATAGCTACGCACAACGAATTCCGGGGACAAGGGATCGGGAAAAAAATGATGCGACTGGCCCTGGAAACGGCCGAAGGCAATGTGGCCCTGCACGTAGAACCGAACAACCCGGCCAAAATCCTTTACGAAAAACTGGGCTTCACAAATAAGTACCTGGAAATGAGGTACCACAAGAACTAACACAATGGCATACATATCGCTGGACACAGCCAAGCTAAAAGCCAATTTTGACTACCTGGACAAACTTTTCAAGAAAAGAGATATCCAGTGGTCTATCGTAACCAAACTCCTGTGCGGGAACAAGGATTACATACAGGAAGTGCTTCGCCTGAACATAGATCAGGTTTGTGATTCCAGAATATCCAATCTGAAACTGATCAAATCCATCAGACCGGACATTGAAACCATTTACATAAAACCACCTGCCAAAAGAGGGATCAAAAGTGTCGTGCAATACGCAGATATTAGCATGAACACAGAGATCGAGACCATAAAACTTCTTGCAAGAGAGGCTGAACGGCAAGGAAAAACCCATAAAATCATCATAATGATTGAATTGGGGGAATTGCGCGAAGGGGTCATGCGGGACAGTGTACTGGATTTTTACGATATGATATTCCGGTTGGAACATATTGAAGTGGTAGGACTTGGGGCCAACCTGAGTTGTTTGTACGGGGTGCTTCCCAACCAGGACAAACTCATACAGTTGTGCCTGTACCAGCAATTGATAGAAGCCAAATTCAACAAAAAAATCAAATACGTGTCCGGTGGGTCTTCCGTAACCATCCCGCTTATCTTCCAACGGCTCTTACCTGCCGGGATCAATCACTTTCGTGTAGGAGAAACACTTTTTTGCGGAACCGACGTATACAACAATACCACCCTTAAGAAAATGCGGACCGATGTGTTTGTGCTTTTTAGCGAGATCATAGAACTGATGGAAAAACCACAGGTTCCCATTGGGGAATTTGGAACTAACCTGGAGGGGGATACGCCCACTTTCGATGAATCGCTCCAGGGAAAAACCAGTTTCCGGGCATTGGTGGACGTAGGACTTCTGGACGTGGATCGTAAACACCTCTTCCCCGCTGATGAACATGTATCCATTGTGGGAGGCAGTTCAGATATGCTGGTGATCGACCTGGGAGACAATCCAAAGAATTACAAAGTAGGTGACTATCTGGAATTCAAGCTGGATTACATGGGGATCCTCCGTTTGCTCAATTCAAAATACATAGAAAAAAGGATACGCCACCGTAAATAGTCATACGCGCCATGTTGAGAAAGGTTTTCAAACACCTCCTGCGGCTGATCATCAGTCTGGTTGCGTTAAGCATCCTGTTTGTCCTTCTTTACAAATTTGTGCCCGTGCCTTATACTCCCTTGATGCTGATCCGCTACTTTGAACAGAAAAAAGAGGGAGAAAAACAGGTTATTCATCACAAGTGGATTCCTTTAGAGGAAATTTCCATAAACCTGCAAAGGGCAGTGATTGCATCTGAAGACCAGCGGTTTTTTGAACATAAAGGCTTTGATCTGGAACAAATTCAAAAAGCCCGTAAGGAAAACGAAACCCGCCACAGACCCAGGGGAGCCAGCACCATTACCCAACAAACGGCTAAAAATGTCTTTTTGTGGCCACGATCTTCCTGGTTTCGAAAAGGGCTGGAAACTTATTTCACGGTCCTGCTGGAAATATTCTGGAGCAAAGAAAGGATACTGGAGGTATACCTGAATTCCATTGAAATGGGAAAAGGGATTTACGGGGCACAGGCGGTCGCGCGCGAGCACTTCAACACCTCGGCTCGGGCCCTGACCAGATACCAGGCTTCGCTGATCGCAGCCACACTGCCCAACCCGCTGCGGTTCAACTCACGCACCCCCTCGGCATATATTCTCAGGCGCAGCAGGGAGATTCTTCGTCAGATGAACTGGATTACAATACCCTGACTGAGGGTGATTCAAGCGTTTTTCCGGAAAAGGCGCGTGTGATGTCGCTTCCGCCGGGTTGCTGGAATATTTCCAGGTCAAAGAAAGAAACGGCGGCCAGTAAATGATCGAATATGTCGGCCTGTATTTCTTCGTATTTCACCCATTCAGTAGTTGTGGTAAAGCAGTATATCTCTATGGGTATACCACGGTCTTCAATGTTCAACTGCCTCACCATTAGGGTCATGTCGTTTCTTATTTGCGAATGGTTGCGTAAATAGGATTCTACGTAATGACGGAAAACCCCCAGGTTGGTCATACGTCTTCCGTTGATCAAAACCGATGTATCTATATCGTGTTCCTTATTGTGGCGGTCAATATCTTTCTGACGTTGGGTAATGTAGTCCTTCAACAAATAATACTCTAAATACCGTTCTCTTGTTTCGGGGTCTACGAATTTTACCGTTCGTGCATTTATGTATAAAGCCCTTTTTATCCGTCTGCCTCCGCTTTCCTGCATGCCACGCCAGTTTTTGAAACTGTCGGTAATAAAATAATACGTAGGAATGGTGGTGACTGTTTTATCCCAGTTTTGTACTTTTACAGTATTGAGGTTAATAGCCAGGACATCGCCGTCTGCATTAAATTTTGGCATTTCCACCCAGTCTCCCACGCGTACCATATCATTGGCAGATATCTGGACGCTGGCAACAAGACCCAGGATGGTATCCTTGAATATCAGCATAATGATAGCTGTCATGGCTCCGAAGGCGCTCAAGAAATATACGGGGGATTTTCCAAGAAGCACTGACAATACCAGGATGCCGGCCGCAATATACAGGATGATCCGGATCAATTGAAAATAGCTGGAAACCGGTTTGTCTGTAAATGCTTTTGATTTAGCGAGTAACTTTTCCGCTACACGCAGGGAGGCCGTAATCACCAATAATATGACTATGATCAGGTAGCTGTCTGTAAGTTTAACAATAAAAGGCAGCAGTTTATCAAAGTCCCTGAATAGTACCGGAGCAATCAATCTGACAACTATAGCCGGGACAATATGGGCTAAGTTGAAAAAGACCTTGTTATCCATCAAAAGGTCGTCCCATTTTGTCTTTGTTTTTTTTACATACCTGTACAAAAAACCTTTTACGATTCGCTTGGTGAGATAGAAAAAAAGCCAGGACAACAATCCCATAATGACCAACAATACAAGCAACCTGATATAAGGTGCTGCGTTTTCGGCTACTCCCAGATTCACAAAGATATTTTCCAGCCAGGTATCTATTCGTTCCATATCACTGTTTATTTGATCTTTATTGTTTTGTTTCTTTTCGTATCATATAAAACAAGCCCCTGTCCTGTCTTTCCGTATGTACTTTCCCGGAAGCTTCCAATGCATCCAAATACTTGTTCAGTTCGTTTACGTGCAAACCCAGCATCTTTGACAGATCGTCCAGTGTACAAGGCCTCCTGTTAATGGTTTCCATAATTACATTTTCCACATCTTTCCGGTAAGACGCCATCTTTGTTCTTTCCACAGCAGCGGCTATGATCTCTACGTTGGGGAGCCCCCAGTAATCGATGATGCTTTGCAACTCCTTGTAGGTGGCACTTCTCAGGCCGGGAACAGTACCGGGTCTGTCCAGGGTGTTGAGCTGTATCCTGTCCGGATTGATCCGTATCAGTTCTTTTTTCAGGGCATCCAGTTCTTTCTTACTGTCGTTATACCCGGGAAGAATGAATACTTCCAGCCATATCTTGCCTGGAAACTCCTTCCTGAATGCAACCAATCCTTCAATATATTGCCGCAGACTGATAGTTTTTACCGGATGGTTGATCTTTTTAAAACCTTCTTCTGTAGCTGAATCCAGAGACGGGAGAATGAGATCCGCTTTCATTATGGCTTCCCGCACCTCTTTTTCATACAAAAATGTTCCGTTGGTAAGAACAGCTATTGGAACTTCGGGCTTTTCTCTTTTTAAATAATCAAAGATCTCTCCGATCTCACTGTTCAATGTGGGTTCTCCGTACCCGGAAAATGTAATAAAATCCGGGTTCTTCTGTGTTCGAAAATAGTCTTGCAATTCCCTTATTATATCTTTGGCAGGAACATAAGGCTTCCTTTCCGAAGTCAACAAGGTGGTAGGTCCAACCTCACAGTATACACAATTAAGGGAACACACCTTTTTGGGAACCATATCCACCCCAAGAGACATTCCCAAACGCCGTGAAGGTACGGGACCAAATATATGTTTATACATAACTTAAAGCTATATCAATAAAGCACTTTATCCTGCTTGTTTTCCCATGTGTCAAACAGTTCTTTTGCCCGGGGAACCTCCAACCGGTGCATGGCAACGGTTCTTCTTTCAGGCGGTAACTTAAGTTCCTCGTAAATAAAATTGTCTCCAAATCCTATCCTGTCTGCATCTTCTCTTCCTGCACTGTAATAAACGGTTTGGATTCCTGCCCAGTAAATGGCAGCCATGCACATGGGGCACGGCTCGCAACTGGTATATATTACGGCATCCTGAAGGTGAAAACTGCCGGTTGCCTGACACGCTTCCCTTATGGCCACTATCTCTGCATGTGCCGTTGGATCGTTGGTGGAGGTAACCCTGTTACATCCTTTGCCAATTATTTTTCCATGTTGTACAATTACAGCTCCAAAGGGTCCTCCCTGATTGTCTTGGATACCTGCAAATGCCTGATCAATAGCTTTTTCTAAATACTGTTGGTTCGTTTTCATTATTCTTCCTGTGTCAGGTTTGTATGTCCCGGATTGCCTGCAACCGGTCGTTCTGCATTTTTATTTCTCCCTTTTCAAGCCACTGTTCCTCGTAGTCCCTGTCAATGATCACGGGCATTCTCTTTTTGGAATTGTGAATACCGGACATTAGTTCGTTGGCTTCTGTAGTAATGATTGTGTATGAATCTATCACTTCCCCCGTTTCTCTGTCTGTCCATGTATTCCACAATCCTGCCAGCCCGAATGCTTCTCCTTGGGGAAGCGTCAACACATATTTTTTCTTGCTTTTTCCTTTCGGGTCAAGCCACTGCCATTCATAAAACGCATTGGCTGCCACCAGGCACCTCTGCGAAACAGCATCTCTGAAAGACGGTTTGGAGCGGAGTGTTTCCAAACGGGCGTTCAAAGTATATTTTTTGATCTCTGTGTCTTTGGCCCAGGCGGGGATCAATCCCCACTGCATCATTACGAGCGTTCCCGGATCCCGGTTGGCAATAACAGGCGTTCGCGGATGGGTGAAGCCGGAATACCTTCCCGGTTTGTAATCCGCGCCTTCGGCAAACAAAGCATTAAACCTGTTTTCCAGCTGCTTGTATGAAAGTGACAACTCTGTTTGAAAACACATAACAAACAAAGTTAACAGAATTATCTGTCAATCCATCGGCGAAATGCAGCTATCCGTTCCCGGCTTACGATCAGCTGTTCATTATCCGGCATGGTGTCGACAGAGATCTTCAGCCGGTTGGATGAATAGACCACCATATCGGTTATTGCATCAAAATGTACAATGTAATTGCGGTTAATCCTGAAAAACACGGCTGCATTTATCATGCTTTCGATCTTTTCCAGAGAATGGTCAAGCGGGTAGTTCTTATTGACGGCCACATTGGCAAACACACATTTATCTTCAATGAAAAAACAATGAATGGAAGACACGGGGACGGAACGAATGTGCTCTCCTATCCTGATCAAAAAACGTTCCTTGGTTTTGGGCATCATCTGCTGTACCATCTCTCCGATCTTTTCCACATTGACAACCGGGCTGTGAAAGTTCCTGAATTTTTCAAGGGAATGACTTAGTTCATAAGTGGTTACAGGTTTCAGCAAGTAATCCACACTGTTTACCTTAAAGGCTTTAAGCGTATACTCATTGTATGCCGTGGTAAAAATTACCGGTGTGTCTAAGGCAATGGCATCAAATATCTCAAAACACAGGCCGTCTTCCAGCTGAATATCCATGAAAACAAGATCAGGCCTGGGATTTTTCAAAAACCAATTGACAGAAGATTCAACAGATCCCAAGACATTGCATACCTCAATGGAGGGATCGGCTTCCCGGAGTAACCTGATCAGCCTGTCCGTAGCAAGTTTTTCATCCTCAATGATCAGCACTTTCATTTGTGGCCGGTATTAGTGGGATAGTCACGTTAAAGGTATTGCTTTTTTCGCTTATTACCAGCTCTCTTCCGGTGATCAAACGAACCCTTTCCGAAAGATTCTTAAGGCCTGTTTCCGTAGATTGGTCCATCACCTGCTTTCTTTGGACATTGTTGACCACAGATACGGATCCTTCTTTTACCGCAATTATTATTGCAAGTGGAGACTCTTTACTTGCAGCGTTATGTTTTAGTGCATTCTCCAAAAGCATCTGGATAGAAACCGGAATGACCAGAAATGATCCCTTGTCATACCGTTCAACGGTTAATGTAATTTTATCCGTATCCCTTTCTTTCTGCATATTAAAATAATCTTCTACAAAAGCCAGCTCGTTTTCCAGAGGTACCAGGCTGTTCTCTTCGTTATCCAGTATGTATCGGTATACTGAGGCAAGTTTCTGTAAATAACCGTCTGCACGGGAGGGTTCTTTGTATATGAGTTCAGAGAGTGTATTCAGGCTGTTAAAAAGAAAATGGGGATTGACCTGTGCCTTGAGGGTGTTGTATCTGTATTTGAGAGATTCCTCCATCAGGGACTGTTCACGTGTAACCGATTTTCTCCAAAGAAAATAAAAGAAAAAGATGGTGAATACCATGAGCCATATAAAGAAACTTCCTTTCCCGAAATTCAACTCATTTTGAAAAAGATGGGGCAAAAATTCTTTTATATCCCTACCAACATAAAGGAACCACCCAAGCGCACCCAGGGTGATCGCCAGGTTGGCAATCAGGTAAGAAGTGGCATAGAACAGGACGAGTAAAGGAAGAAGTCTTTTTTTGAGTTTGTTATGATCGTAATTTTCAGCTTTTCTGACCATAAATACAGCCAGATATCCAATGCATGAGGACATGACATAGATGACGGCAGCTGAAACCACCCAGGTGGGATGTAGTGCGTTCCCGGTCTGAAGGTACTTCATCAACATGCCGGTTCCTGCAGCAAACACAACGAATCCGGCATGATACAGAATCCAGAAAATTTTTTCCTTCTGATTATTCCATTTCATGATTTCCGGTTTAAAGTGATATACCTGACCGTATAGCCCGAAAAATCAGGTTGTCCGGGCATAATGACCTCTGTGATCACATCCTCAAAAAGGGTTGCGAACTCAATCTCTTTATCCTGCAATGATACGTAAACCTCTCCCCAGTAATGACTTCTGCCTGTAACGGAAATATCTCCGGTTTTGACACTCAGAAGGTTGTTCATGGTATAATACTTAATTATAGCACAAATTTCACCATTAATAACGGTAATTCCTATCCATTGGATCCGGATGTCTTTATTGGTGAACGTCCCTTCTCCGGCCAGGTCCACCGCAGCGTTCAAATTCCCCGCTTTGTACTCTGTGTTCAGGTGCAGTTCATCCCAAAACCAATAGGCAAAACCTTCCAGGCCAACCATATCCCAGACCAGGTTTTTATGCATGATATCGGCACCCGGGATACCGTCGAAGAAAGTGGCACTTTCAATATTCCCGGCAGGAGCATATGAAAATCCTTCCATCAGTTCTTGTTTTGTCCCCTTTGAAAAGTCCGCATATTCTTCATAAGTCTGCGCCATAAATACATTGTTCCAGCGGACAGTCGTCCCGTTTTCCAAACCGCTGGTATAATCCGCTGTGATCCTGGTTTTTCTTTGAAAATTGCCTTTCAGATCGTAATCCTGGTATTCCGTGATCATTTCATAGGAACGTACAACACCCGGATCAAGGGTCAGATCCCGGGGAAGTTGACGGGGGATGTCCGGGAAAGTAAGATTTTGCGCATTCCCGGACAAGCAAATGCCCATCAGGGCAATAATCGGTAAAATTGTTTTTTTCATTTTTCTTTTTTTTATGACGTACAAAAGAAGAAAAATGAATTCCGGCAGAAAAAAGAATCTTGCCGAGCCGTCGGAAAGGGTGACTGAAGGGAATAAATCCATCCCCGAACAAAAAAGGCAGATGCATCCGGAATGCCCCTGCCCTTTTTCGGTTTAAAGAGAATACCCTTCTAGAGCCTGATCTTGCGCCACTCTTCTTTCATGCGTTCCAGGTCTGTCATCCAGGATTCAATATCATCCTCGTGTTCCAGCTCATCGTTCAGGATCTGAACGGCCATCTGGTGCGTGGCGTGGTCTTTTCCGGCCGTGAAATCGGCAATTTCCTGGTACCTTTTGATGGCACATCTTTCTCCTTCCAGGTTTTGTTCAAGGATCTTCTCAATATAGGGATCGGAAGGTGCTTCGTAAGCACAGCGGGCCAGTTTTGTCCAGTCCTTCGGATCGATCACGGGAGTACCCCCTAATTGTATGATCCGGTCCACAACCAAAACAGCGTGTCCCAGTTCTTCATCGGCATGTACAAGCAATTCGGGCTCCACTTCGCTTCTCATGGGACCTTCCATAAGCCTGGCCCCGATCCAGTATTGGTAATAAGCCAGCCATTCTTCAGAAAGGGCGGCATTCAACATTTCAATAAGTTTGTCAACATCTACGGCTGACACTTTAATTGCTTCTTTTCCCATAAATTTTACTTTTTTGTTATAGTTTAGAATTTATGCAATATACGAAAAATTTTTGTTTTGTCCATTCACGGATTTTGAGTAACTAGCAGCTTCAAATTTTGACGACTATCCATGGAACATCTTAACCGTAACCTTACCGAAGGAAATGTAGCCGGACAATTGTTTTCCCTTACATGGCCAATGCTTTTCGGTATGATGGGGATGGTAATATTCAACCTGGTGGATACTTATTTCCTGGGAAAACTGGGTGTAGAGCCATTGGCCGCCATAGGATTTACATTTCCGGTGATCATGTTCTTGAACGGCATTGCGCAAGGTGTAGGAATAGGAACCAGTTCTTTAATCTCAAGGAACGTCATCACGGCAGACAGGAAAAGAATGAAAACAATGGCCAGCAGCGCCCTTTTGTTGGGCTTGTTGCTTGTCTTGCTGTTTGTTGCTGCCGGGATTTCTACCATTAGGCCCCTTTTTGCAATGCTTGGAGCCGGAGGCGATGTTCTGGACTATATCTATGATTATATGTCGGTATGGTACCTGGGGGTACCCTTTGTGGTCTTGCCTATGGTGGGAAACAACATCGTCAGGGCAACCGGGGACACATTCACTCCCGGGATGATCATGGTGGCTTCCGCGGTGATCAACACCATATTGGATCCCTTGCTGATATTCGGCTACGGACCATTCCCGGAACTCGGCATTCGCGGTGCCGCTCTTGCCACGGTCATTGCACGGAGCGTCAGTATGGTGATCATTCTCATTATTCTGATCAAACGGGAAAAGATCATTACCATTCACCTGGAATCCGTTAAAAAGATCTTTGAGGTCTGGAGAAAAGTTTTCTATATAGCCGGTCCTGCCACGCTGGGATTACTGATAACCCCCTTATCCCTGGCCGTTATCACCAAAATCGTTTCGTCCTTCGGAGCCGAGGCGGTGGCTGCGTTCGGAGTGGCATCCCGGGTGGAAATGTTTGCCCTGATGGTCATCTCGGCTTTAGGTTCGGTAATGATCATTTTCATTGGGCAGAACATCAGCCGCAATGCTTTTCCACGGATCTTCCAATCGTTGCGGTACGCCTCCCGTTTTTCGCTCTTGTGGGGAGGTTTGGTTCTTTTGCTGCTGCTGTTCTTCGGGCAGTTCATCGCCTCGGTTTTCACAAAGGACGCACAGGTAATCGACATTGCACGCCAGTATTTTTACATAATCGGCGCCAGTTACGGTTTCCAGGGATTGGTCATGCTCAGCACGGCGGCTTACAACGGGCTGAACAAACCGTATCCCTCAACCATATTCATTGCCATTAGGACATTGGGCATCTTTGTGCCGCTTGCCTGGCTGGGTTCGGAATTACTTGGCCTTCAGGGTGTTATGTGGGCAGGTTGTATTGCCAACGTTACTGTAGGCATCACCTCATACAACTTCCTGTGCAAAACGGTACGAAGGGTTCGGGAGTCACACGTTAAAAATCTAAAAAAATGAAAAAAATTACGGTTACATTATCGCTGCTTCTTATTGCTACGACTGCATTTTCGCAGAAAAAGCCACTGGATCACAGTGTTTACGACTCCTGGAAAAGCGTCGGCTCCATATCCATGAGCGATGACGGAACATTCATAACATACACGGTCAGGGAACAGGAAGGAGACGCTTACATTGAAGTACTGAATTCCAAAACCCTGGAAAAAAAGTCCGTTCAACGGGTTGAACGACCCGTATTGACACCCGATGGAAAATACCTTATCGCATCCATAAAGCCTTTTTTTGCCGAGACGAAGGATGCACAACGCAAAAAACTCAAACCGGACCAGATGCCCAAAGATACACTCGGCATTTACAATTGTCTTACCGGGGAATTAGTCAAATACCCTTTCCTGGAATCTTTCAAGAAAGGGTTATACGGGAACAAATACATAGCCTACCAGACCAAAATGCCGGCAGATACGACCAAAGGCAAGGAGCCTGCCAAAAAAGACAAGAAAGCGGGAAGTGACCTGATGGTCTACGACCTTACATCGGGAATGATTGATACATTAAAAGCCGTAACCGATTATGAGTTCAGCTTGGGCGGGGATTCTCTCTTCCTGGTAAGAAGGCCCGGTTCAAAGGATTCATTGCTTGAGGCAGGTCTGTTTATGTACACCCCAAAAGACAAGGAACTCAGAACCCTTTATACTTCCGGTCCAAAGCAAACCGTAAAATTACCCGTCATCAGTCAGGACAACAGGCACATGGCGTTCCTGGTCAAACCGGATTCCACAAAGACCGGCAACGACTCGGCAAGTATCTTTTTTTACACAGAAGGGTTGCCCAGGGCGGAAGTGCTTATAGAAAATGAAAACCTGAAAGACGGCTGGCAGATCAGTGACAACAGGGAACCGGTCTTCAGCAAATCCGGCCACCGGATTTTCTTTGGCATTGCCCCCGTACGTCCGGTAAAAGACACCACGCTTTTAGAGGCAGATATAGCCAGGCTGGACATCTGGCATTACAAAGACAATTACGTTCAGCCCCAACAGCTGATCAACCTGAAACGGGAACTGGAACGGTCCTGCCTGTGCGTGGCAGATCTGGGAAAAGAGCCGGAGATCAGACAACTGGCCCAAGAAGAATACCCGCAAGTGCATGTCCCATGCGAACATGATGCCGACTGGGGTTACTCGGTCAGTGATTACAATTATCAACTGGAATCCATGTGGAGTGCGGATCCCAGGGCGGATCTGTATATCATTAACGTTAACGACGGTACTTCCGAACTGGTGCTTAAGGATCATTACATCTCCAACGTAGGCGCTTCACCCGAAGGCAAATACCTGGTTTGGTACAACAACCTGGATTCCCTCTGGTATTCCTATAACCGGGCCAACAAGGAAATCGTATGCATCACCCCGGACATGCCCGTTTCTTTTGCCAACGAACTCCACGACACCCCCTCTATGCCCCGTTCTTACGGGTACAGCGCCTGGGCAGAAGGAGACAAGGCGGTTTACATCAACGACAGGTATGACGTGTGGCAGATAGATCCTTCCGGGCAGACACCCCCGGTGGCTTTGACAGACGGATTGGGACGCCGTGAAGAAATCACCTTCCGGATAGCCAGGCCGGATTATGTCGTATATCCTCCGGGCGTTAGGAGGCTGGAGAAAGAGACCATCAAACCCGGTTCGACTGTGTATTTCTCGGCATTTGATGAGAAGACAAAAGAAAACGGGGTTTATTCCACGAAGACCGCCCGGAGGAAGTCCGGGAAAAATGATGCCATGAAGGCGAGGATCAAAGAGCCCGTGACCTTCAACGACCTCAACCGGTCAAAAGAAAGCGGTGTCATCTGCTACATCAAGCATAATTTTGAAAACTCTCCCGATGTCTGGATCACCAAAGACAATTTCAAAACACAGGAAAAGATTACCGACATCAATCCCCAGCAAAAGCTTTATAAATGGGGTACTGCCGAACTGATCCGTTGGAAGTCTGCCCTTGGTCAGGACCTGGAAGGAATCCTGTACAAACCGGAAAACTTTGATCCTTCCAAGAAATATCCCATGCTGGTTTACTTCTACGAAAGAAATTCACATACGCTGTATACGTACAAATCACCCGCCCCCAGCCGGTCCACGATCAACATACCCTTCTTTGTAAGCAATGAATACCTGGTCTTTGTACCCGATATCATATACCGGGAAGGCCATCCCGGACAAAGCGCCCTGGACTGCATCGTTCCCGGAGTGGAAAAGCTTATTGAGGAAAACAGATGGGTTGATGCGGAAAATATTGGCATACAGGGACAAAGCTGGGGCGGTTACCAGGTGGCTTTCATGGTCACACAACCCGAGTTGTTCAAATGGAAAGCAGCGGGAGCCGGAGCCCCGGTAGCCAACATGACCAGTGCTTACGGCGGGATCCGGTGGGGTTCGGGAATGGTGCGCCAATTCCAGTATGAAGACACCCAAAGCCGAGTTGGAAAAACGTTGTGGGACGGTCTGGACCTGTACATTGAAAACTCTCCCCTTTTCTTTGCCCATAAGGTGGAAACCCCGGTGCTCATCATGCACAACGACAAGGACGATGCGGTTCCCTGGTACCAGGGCATAGAATTCTTCACGGCATTACGCCGATTGGGGAAACCATCCTGGCTGCTCCAGTACAACGACGAAGTCCATAACCTGAGCAGAAGAGCCAACGCCAAAGACCTGAGCATCCGCCTGGAACAGTTTTTCAACCATTACCTGAAAGGCGCCCCCATGCCTGTCTGGATGAAAGACGGGGTTCCGGCCACACTAAAAGGTATTGACTGGGGGTATGAGCTGACGGAAGATTGATCTGTGCAGCTAGCCTTGATGGCTAACAGTCATCCCATTGAATAATAATTTTCTACATCAGAGATCTCACAGGCTACCTTTGTACTTTAATAAGCATCCGAATAAACGTAAGCATACAATAAATTTTCAGTGTTTGGCTATAGCTTTTAGTTCATCCATAGTTAAATAGGTTACAGCACCATGTTTAGGCCCCTTAAAATTTGTGGTTTTCATTACCCCTTCGTTAAAATGACCTATATCTTTATATGTTTGAAAATCCGTAGTTTCGCTAAATCCCATGTTATTTGGACGGGCGCCGTATACATCGTACATTAACACATAAGTATCTGTACCCAATCGCTTAAAGACATTTGGTGCTTCGGTGCTAACACGCTCGGGATCTATTCGTTTTCCCTCCGTTTTGAACCCTCCATTGATTTTATCAGAAACGGAATGCAATATTTGAGCATTGTTCACATAAAACAGATGATATTGATCCCCTACTTTTGTAATATCCCCGTCCAATCCCTCTATTTCAGTAATGCGTTTTGGAAGGGTTTCCAATTTCGTAAAATCCTTGTCCGGATAGGAATAGTACATATGACATTCCTTGTTATTATAACGAATGGTAAAACAATAGTTCGTTAAAAAATTAAAGGTTACCCCACGGCGCGAACGCCGTAAAATAAGAGTTCTTTGAAATCAGTGTTATTTAAACGCAAGTTCGGACGCGTTCCGGACATTGCAAAAATTCGATCCACCATTGCAGCATTGTGCAACAAGACTTTGGTCGCTCCAACGGAGAGATTGAGTCCCTGCTGCCTGGCAAAGGCCCTTGCCAGGTTGACGGAAGAAAGAGACGCATTTGTTACCAGGAACCAAAAATACAGTGAAAATGGGAATGGTGGTACAGCAAAATCGGGAACAAGAATACAGTAAAAATGGGAACAAGAATACAGTGATA
>Ga0334882_1000082_pt1 | contig 161690 bp, 160 predicted proteins | sample GraSluR1_MG_5_FD_207226 | JGI IMG/M metagenome (GOLD analysis project Ga0334882, IMG submission 207226) | Sludge microbial communities from methane-producing bioreactor in Wageningen University, Netherlands - Granular Sludge_15_04-R1 | ecosystem: Engineered > Bioreactor > Anaerobic >...
ACTACCATCAGGACCTCCCGCATCAGTCAATAGGTTATCGAACCCCTTGTGGAAACCATCAGGAATATGTTAAAAATAAAGAGCAAATACTAACTTAGAATGTGTCCCGTTAATAGGGGGCATTACACTCTAATTAGGATTTAAAAAAGATGTTTGAAGATTTAAATTCAAAACAAAAAGAAGCAATGTCTATTATTGATAAGCCCGTATTGGTTATTGCTGGGGCAGGTAGTGGTAAGACCAGTGTTATAACTCAGCGCATCATTTATCTGATAAAAAATATTAAAATATTTCCCGGAAATATCCTGGCAGTTACCTTTACTAATAAAGCAGCAAACGAAATGAAAAAAAGAATAATAAACAATACCTTATTAAATAAAGAAATACTTTCAACTTCTCTCTATAATCAGATATGGATAGGAACCTTCCATTCTGTTTGTGCCAGAATTTTACGTAAACATATTAATATTATGGGATATAAAAATAGATTTAATATTTATAATAAAAATGAATCTATTAATTTAATAAAAGAATGCATAAAATTACTTTCTTTTGACATTAAGCAATATAATGCGAGGATAGTTCATAGTATTATTGAAAGTGCTAAAAATAGATTATTAGATGAAAATGAATTTAGTGCAAAATCAATTGGTTTGTATAATTATCAGATAGGGGAAATATACAAAAAGTATCAAGAACAATTAATCATACAGCAGGCTCTTGATTATGGAGATTTAATTCTGAAGACTGTTGTGATTTTTAAAAATTTCCCAACTATTTTGGAATACTATCAAAAAATATTTAAACAAATTTTGGTAGATGAATATCAGGATATCAATCACGCTCAGTATATTTTTATAAAACTTCTATCTCAAAAAAATAAAAATCTCTTTGTGGTAGGTGATCCAGATCAAAGCATTTATGGCTTTAGAGGAGCTGAGTTAAGCAATATCATTAATTTTGAAAAGGATTTTACTGAATGTAAAGTGGTTAAATTAGAACAGAATTATCGTTCAACAGAGATTATAATAAGGGGAGCCACACAGGTAATTAAGAATAATATATACCGTAAAGAAAAAAAACTATGGACTGAAAAGAAAGGTGGAGAAAAAATTAAATATTATGAAGCCAGTAGCATTAATGATGAAGCAGATTTTGTTGCGCAGCAAATTGTTAATCTAAAAAGGAACAAAAAAATAAATTGGTCTGATTTTGTAGTGTTATATCGTATTAATACTCAATCAAGACCATTTGAAGAAGTTTTTGCTCAAAAACACATTCCCTTCAAAGTTGTTGGTAACTCAGGATTTTATGAAAGAAAAGAAATTAAATATTTAATAAACATACTGAGTATTATTAATAATTCTTATAACAAAGATAGTATAAAAAAGTGGTTAGAAATTGAGAAAATTGGTATAGGGAAAAAAGGATTTCAATCAATAGTAGAAAAAGCCGGAGGAGAAGGAGAGCAAAAATCTATTTTAAGTACTTTATCTCATTATATTAATTTATCTGATAACCGGATTACTCTGGAAAATAAGAAAAAAATTAAACAGCATATCAATATATTTATGGAATTACAAAAAAATAACAATATTAATATATCTAAACTGGTTGAAATAATTATAAAAGAAATTAATTTTTATAATTTGATAAATAGCAAAGAAGATAGCTCGATAAAGAAAAATATTATTAATAATGTTAAGATATTCATTCAATCAATGAGGGAATTTGAGAAATTAAATCCTGAAGCTAAATTAGACAATTTTTTAAATCATATTTCTCTGGTAACTGACATAGATATTGTTGATGATTTGAACAATGATAACAAGGTAAGCTTGATGACTTTGCATTGTGTCAAAGGCTTAGAATTCCAAGTAGTTTTTTTAACGGGATTTGAAGAAGGTCTATTCCCTCATCGAAAAAGTATAATAAATCAAATTGACTTAGAAGAAGAAAGGAGACTCTGTTATGTCGGAATGACTCGAGCTAAGGATCAACTTTATATAACATATAGTTGGCGCAGAAATGTTGAAGGAATAACCTTATTTAATCAAGTATCACGCTTCTTCAGTGAAATACCCAAAGATTGTACAGAAAAAATAAATAGAAACTATCCTGACTATTTAGAACAGCAAGGTTTTTCCCGAATGAAAGAGGTTATAAATATCTACGATTTGATCTTCCATCCTGATTGGGGAGAAGGCATAATTACAAATATTCAAGAAACAAAAAATGATCTTTACCTTACTGTAAACTTTAATAATTCAGGAATCAAAAGATTATCATTAAAATATGCACCAATAAAAAAGATAAAAGAAAAATCACAAATATAATGGGTATCTTACTAATTAATATATTTGATAATGTCTTTATATTAGTTTATTCTTCTTTAATTAACTCTAAATTTTTTTCAATTGTTGCTACATCTTCAATATTTTTTAAATACTGGTCAAAAGCTTGTTGCTGTTTCAGGGGTAATAACTGATACTTTATTTCTTCCCTTACCTCATCTAACTCCAAATAGCGTGATGGATTTTTTTCGATTATCTTAAAAAGATGAAATCCTTTTTCTGTTGGTATGATTTCACTGAGATCACCAGAATTTAATTTAAATAATTGTTCTTCAATTTCTGCAGTTAAAGTACCTTTGCTTATAAAACCGATATCTCCTCCTTTAGAAGCACTTGTAGCAATAGATATTTCTTGTGCCAATGTTGAAAAATCCATACCTTCATTTAATTTTATAAGAGCATCTACAGCTTGGTCTTCTGTTTCAGTTAAAATGTTCAGAGCATGCACCTCTTCTTCTTTCCAATAATTTTCTTTATTTTCTTCATAATAAGACTTTACATCATCATCGCTTAATTCAGTTGTTTCAACGATTTCCTTTTCAATTAGATATTGAATTAAAATTTGTTCAGTCGCATTTTTAATTTGAAATGCAACTTCTGGATTATCACTTATTTTTATTTCCTCGGCTTTTTGAATAAGTAATGTTTGAATTATAACCTGTTCCAATAAATCTTCCTTGGTTAGTTGTATTTTATACTGGTCAGGAATAGCATCCCAGTACTGATTAAAATTATTTAAGGTAATGATTTTATCATTTACAATAGCAAGTATACCTTCTTGAGTAGCCTCCATTAGATTTTCTTCTTGGCTATTTATTCCTATTGAGAAAATAAGTAAAAAAGAAAAAATGGAAATGATAAAGTAAGTAGAAATTTTTTTATAAAATATTTTCAATGATTGTACTCCTTTCTCATACTTTCCCCACTAAAAATAGTATTCTCAAAAACTTAATCACAGTCTAACACAACTAACTAGCTAAGTAAAGTAAAGCATAACAAGATGAACTAGGTTTTCTTGAAACTTTTTTAATAATATAATATAATCTAATATGATTTAATCATTAGAAGTTATTCTTACCATTTAGTAAAGGGGGTGAGGGTATGGCAACTATAATAGTAAGAGAAGATGAAGAATTTGATCACGCTTTAAAGCGTTTTAAAAAAGAATGCCAGAAAAGCGGGATTATTTCTGATATTAAGAAACATGAATATTACGAAAAACCCAGTGAAAGAAGAAAAAGAAAATTAATAGCCGCTCAAAGAAAAAAGAAAAGGAGAGGTAGATATTAATTGGTTGAAAATGATTCCCTGGAGATTCGAATAATTAATGATTATCAAAAAGCCTTGAAGGAAGGCAGGAAGAATGAAATATCATTTTTACGTTTCATTCGTTCAGAAATAAAGAATAAAGAAATTCAAAAAAGAGATACCTTAAATAATGAAGAAATAGTTAAAACGTTAAGGTCTTTGTTAAAAAAAGAAAGGGAGGCTCTGGATTTTTTCATTGATGCTAAGAGAGAAAAGTTAACAGAAAAAACCAAAGAAGAAATAACTATAATTGAAAAATACCTACCAGCAAGCCTTTCTTTAAAAAAAATTGAAAAGATTTCTAGGGAAATTATTGCTAAAAATTACCTGGGAAATGAAAAAGACTTCAATATTGCCATTAAACTAATTATGAATGAAATTAAATCTCATGCTGATGGTAGAATGGTTAGTGAAGTTGTAAGAAAAATTTTAAGAAAAAATGCTTCTTAATAATTCTTTCTGAAAAAAGAAAGACCTGGCTTTTGAAAACTAGGTCTTTCTTTTTTTATAGGAAATATTTTCTTTATTTTTCTTTAATATATTTTACGGAAATTATATAAAACTAAATCTTATCTATAGAGATTGATGAAAATAATTGGATTGCAAGATATTAAAAAATCGGTTATAATATTTTGCCATTATCATTTAAGATAGCTAACTGACTTTTTTTATCTCAAGTTCAAGATAGTAATTATCATAATATAGATAAAAAGTCGAAAGGAAAAATAGTACAACAAGAAATGATTAAGAAAAAACTTATATTAGGGGTTTTTAAATCTGTTTGCTAAATGTAAATGGTTTGTGGTCTTTTAACTATAGAAACAAACTTATTTGAAGGACGGTGGAATATGATAACTAATGCATGAACATTTAGTTTTAATTAAAAGCGAAAATGAATTGAGAGAATTATTTGGTTATCTTGATACCAAGGTTAATTTTATCTGTAAATCATTGTCAGTAAATATTTCCACTAGAAACAGTAATCATATCAGTATTTTCGGTAACAAAAAAAATGTTAAGCAGGCAGTTATGTTAATCGAAGACTTATTAGCCATTATTCGAGGAGGAAATGCAGTCGATTTATCAGAAATTAAATATCAAGTAGAAATTATAAAGGAAAATTATTCCTTTCAGTTGAATGAGTTATATAATGTGGGGATAGAGGTTTTTAAGAAAGATAAAATAATCAGACCAAAAACTTTTGGCCAGAAGCAGATATTAGAAAATATTAATAATAATGATATCTTGTTTGTTATTGGTCCAGCTGGTACCGGAAAGACATATCTGGCAGTTGCGATTGCCATTTCTGCTTTAAAGAAAAAAGAGGTTGATAGAATTATCTTGGTTCGTCCTGCTGTAGAAGCCGGCGAAAGCCTTGGATTTCTTCCTGGTGATTTAATGGAAAAAATCAATCCCTATTTTAGACCTTTATATGATGCAATATATGAAATGATGCCTTCAGAAAAATTTAAAAACTTTTTAGAGCGTGGAGTTGTTGAAATTGCTCCTCTTGCCTACATGAGAGGAAGAACATTAAACAATTCTTTCATTATATTAGATGATGCACAAAATACTACCTTAGGGCAAATGAAGATGTTTTTAACCCGGTTTGGTTTTGGATCAAAGATTATAATAACCGGTGATATAACCCAAGTGGATTTACCTCAAAAAATTAATTCTGGTTTGATTAGTATAGCTGAGATCTTGAAAGATATCAAAGGCATTGCCTTTATTTATCTAGAAAAAAAGGATGTAGTTAGACACAGATTGGTTAAAGAAATTATACTTGCTTATGAAAATGCTTATAAATATGATAAAAAAAATATGAAAAACTCTGAACAAAATAATTTTAAAAATGAAAATAGACAAAACTAATAGAAAAAATATTAAAATATTTCAAAAAAGCTTTTTACAAAGATTCCTATTTTTTTTCCTGATAATTATCATTATAACTTTCATTTTATCAATTAATTTTATTTTTGGTAAAATTCTTCTAAAAGTGGGAGAGGTTGCTCCAAGAGACATTACTTCCCCAGAAACGATTGAAATTATTGATAAAAAAGCTACTGAAAAGCTAAAGGAAGAAGCTGAAAAATCAACTCGTGAGCTATTCAATCTAAATTTAGCCAGTATAGAAAATGTAGAGAAAGAATTGTCTGATTTTTTTTCAGACATAAGAGGGCTTAGAAAACAATATAGCACTATTATAATAGAAAAACAGATCAGGAATAACCAAGAATCTGATGAAATAATTGACTACTCCTTAATTAGTAATGATTTAGAACTGATAGCTGAAAAGTATTCATTTGATAGAGAAAACTCAATAATAAGTTTAATGAAATTAGATCAATTTTCGCTGGAAGAGATTGAACGAAATGTAAACTTATCAATAAAAAGAATTATGCAACAGGGCATTAAAGAAAATGATACAGAACAAGCAAAAAAACAAGTTATCAGAGAAATAAATGAATTATCCACTAATCCCTATAATGCTATCTTAGCAGGAGAAATTGGAGAAAAATTTTTAAGAGCAAGTCTTTTTTTAGACGAACAAGCTACTCAGGTTAAAAAACAAGAAGCAGTTGCTGCAGTAAAAGATGTCAAAAATATTATCAGAAAAGATCAAATTATTATTAGAAAGGGTGAAATTGTTACTGGTGAACATATTGAAAAGTTAGAAGCCTTAGGATTACAAAATCCAGTAGTGCGTTTCAAGAATATATTTGGTTTAATTTTCATCAACGCAATATTAATTTTTTTATTAAGCTTGTATATTTTTGCCTATCATAAAGAAATTTATCATGATATTGCTAAACTAATACTGTTAGGGGTAATATATCTTGCTATAATATTTTTGGCTAAGATAGCTAGTGAAATATCGGGATATCTAATACCAGCTGCTTTTGCTTCCATGCTTATTGCTATAACTCTTGATTCAAGATTAGCTTTGTGGATGACATTCCTTATTAGTTTTAATATTGGATTTATCTTTTTAGGTGATATAAATTATATGATTGTAGCTCTAGCTGGAGGTTTAATAGCAATTTTTAGTATTAGAAAGGCTACCCAACGTTCTAGTTTAACACGTGCTGGTCTTTTTATTGCTGTGATAAATATTTTATCTATCATTGCTCTTGGTTTAATTCACAGGAGTGGTTCTGAAGTTATATTACAAAATAGCATGTGGGGTATACTGAATGGATTCATCTCTACTATTTTAACTATCGGCACTCTGCCTTTTTTGGAAAGCCTCTTTGATATATCTTCTTCTTTTAAATTAATGGAATTATCAAATCCTAATCAACCTTTACTAAGACAATTATTAGTTGAGGCTCCGGGAACTTATCATCATAGTGTGGTAGTAGGTAATCTGGCAGAGGCGGCAACTGAAGAGATAGGAGCAAATTCTTTATTAGCACGCGTAGGTGCTTACTATCATGATGTGGGAAAATTAAAAAGACCTTATTTCTTTGCTGAGAATCAAGAAGCTTATAAAAACACTCATGATGATTTAGAGCCTAGCTTAAGCGCTTTGGTCATAGCTTCTCATGTCAAGGATGGAATAGATATAGCTAGAAAGTATAAATTACCTAAGTCAATTGTTGATATAATTAATCAACATCATGGAACAGGGATTATAAGTTATTTTTATCATCGTGCCTTACAAACAAATGGAGATAAATCTAGTGAAGTAAATGAAGAAAATTATCGTTATTCTGGACCAAAACCTCAAAGCAAAGAGGCGGGGGTAATTTTACTTGCTGATATGCTTGAAGCGGAAGCCAGGACTTTAAACAATCCTACTGCTACTCGTATTAAGAATTTAACTCAAAACGTTATTAATAAAAATTTAGTTAACGGTCAGCTTGACGATTGTAACCTGACTTTAAGAGAATTAAATAGAATTAAAGATGTTTTTTCCAGGATTTTAACTGGTATGTTTCATAATAGAGTAGAGTATCCTGACGAAGAATTAATAAACAAATTAAAGAAGGAACGTTCTCAAAGTGAAAGTATTAATAAAAAACAATCAGAAACAAATAATAAATCTTCAGATACTGAAAAAAACATTGCTGAGAGCAATGAAATTAATGAATCAAAATAAAACTAGTGAAATAAGTCTTCTGCTTACTGATGATATAGGAATTAAAGAATTGAATAAAAAATACAGAAATACCAATACTTCTACTGATGTTTTAGCTTTCAGTCAGGTTGAAGAAAAAAATAATGATCCTTTATTTAACAATGAAAAAGAATACCTATTAGGAGATATAGTAATTTCAGTTGAAACAGCCCAAAGACAGGCAATTTCTTGTGGTCATTCTTTACTATATGAGTTAATGCTACTGTCGATTCATGGTTTTTTACATCTGATCGGGCTTGATCATGATTATGAAAATAAAACAGATAAGATGAAAGCATTAGAAAAGGAAATTATTAATAATATCTCATTAGGTAGAAGGGATATTAATTAAGTTTAAGTTACTTCTCTTTAGTTATTCTAAAATTGGCCCTAGGTTACGCTATCTATATCTCCATATTACAATAACAGTATTTTTTAATTCCAGATTAAATTGTAATGCTTTCTAAAAGTTGAAATTTTGCTAAAAATAATGCATAATACTAATATAAAAGATTGTTAAGAAAATATACAGAGAGGAGTGGTAAGAAACAAAATATACCTTTAAATCTTTTTTTGTCCAATAAAAATATTTTTTGGAGGTTATTTAAATCTATGAAAAAATTACTCACATTTTTAATCATTGCTACTTTGTTTTTAACATTCAGTGTAAGCAGTGTAGCCCAACAAAAATTCCTTGCTATTGCTACCGGTGGAACGGGAGGAACCTATTACCCGTTGGGCGGTGCTCTAGCCCAATTACTTTCTAATCAAGTGGAAGGTTTAATTGTAACCGCACAGACTTCTGGTGCTTCAATTGCTAATTGTAATTTAATTGCCCGTCATCAAATTGAAACTGCCTTTTCCCAGGCTAATACAACATATTGGTCCTATACCGCTACCGGGCTTCAGGCTGGGCAACAACCAATTACTAATTTAAGAGGAATTGCTTCTTTATATCCTGAAACAATTCATATTGTTGCCACCAAAGCTTCTGGAGTTAAATCAATTGCCGATTTAAAAGGAAAAAGAGTAGGAGTTGGCGCTCCCAATAGTGGTACAGAAGCCGATGCCAGAATTATTTTAAATGCCCATGGTCTCACCTATGATGATATGAGTGTTGATTATATTGATTTTAATGAGGTAGCTGACAGATTAATCGATGGTCAGATTGATGCCGGATTTGTTACTGCTGGTTATCCTACTTCCAGTATTATAAATATTGCCACTATTCGTGACCTTGTTTTGGTACCTGTGGATTTGGAAGTAGCTGAAAAATTAATTGTAGAAATACCTTATTATGGAATTACTGAAATTCCGGCCGGCATTTATACTGGTATAGAAGAACCAGTGTTAGCCTTAGCTACTCCGGCTCTTTGGATCTGTGACTCGCAATTAGATCCTACTTTAGTTTATAAAATGACTAAGGCTCTATGGGAAAATATAAATGTTCTAGCTCAAGTACATGCTCAAGGAAAGAATATTACACTTGAAACTGCTTTAGCTGGAATGGCTATTCCGCTTCATCCAGGTGCTGAGCTATATTATAAGGAAATTGAGCTAATAAAATAATTTAAGTCTATGCTCGATTGATATTTGTAAAAGAAATCCGGGGAACATTACATTATGATAATTGTACCCGGATTTCTTTATCTAAATATTATTTTGAATAATATTGAAGATTTTATAACTATAACAATGAATATAAAAAATAAAAAAACCATTTTTATTAAAAGTAAATTATATTTATATGTTTATTTCTTTGTGCTATCATTAGCAATAATATCTATTATTTTTATGGTAAATAATTTTTTTTATACTATAAATATTAAGACATTTCCTGATGAAAAAATAATTTTTCAAAAAAAAATTTCTCCCAATCAAAAAATATCCTTAGCTTATATTCATTCTGTTGCACAAACTCCTGTTTGGGAATTTTTTAAAATAGATAATGGTGGTAAAATGATGCTCACCGAAACCCATTTTCATGATCACGGAGCCGGGCTCCCATATGCTGCTTTTGAAAATGAAATCTTTGTGATAGAAGACCACAAATTTAAAATAAAAAATATGCATAGGGAAATTGGACTCCCATTATATTACAGGATTTATAAAGATCGAGGAAATATTCTTGTTTTTAATAAGCAAGAAATTAATTTATCAGATACAATTGGAGATTCCTTATTAATAATTGATATAAAAAGATTAAATGTGATTAGATATTTTTTAGAAAATTTAAGAGTTCAGGAGAAGATGTATGAAAAATAATTTAGATAATAAAATTGAATCTAAAAATAATAGTATTTTAAGTGATGAAAAAGAAAAAATCGATGTGCAAAAATTGTTAGAACAGTATGATAGCGAATCTAATGTAAGAAGACCAATAGGTTTTATTGCTATAGTTATTTCAATCATAGCCATTAGCATGTCCTTATTTCATTTTTATACTGGTGGGTTTGGACTATGGTTAGCATTAAAACAAAGGGCGCTACATTTAGCCTTCGCTTTGGCACTAATATTTCTACTATACCCAACAACTAAAAAAGGCATTGGTAGTGATAAATCAACAGTACCCTTTTTCGATATAATATTATCCCTGGTAGGAGCAGCAACGAGCTTATATTTGATAATATTTTATAAAGAACTTGTATTTAGAGCTGGATTACCAAGTAACATTGATCTTCTTATGGGGGGAATTACAATATTATTAGTATTAGAAGCTACCAGGAGAGCAATTGGCCCAGAATTACCAATAGTAGTAATAGTATTTTTAATATATTCTTATTTTGGTCCCTACATGCCTGGATATTTTGCCCATAGAGGATATTCTTTAGAAAGAATCATTGAACATTTGTATATGCAAACAGAAGGTATTTATGGTATTCCTTTAGGAGTATCTTCTTCTTTTGTTTTTCTTTTTATCCTTTTTGGTTCTGTATTGAACAAAACTGGAATGGGAAAATTTTTTATCGATTTATCAATGGCTTTAGCTGGGCACACTACAGGAGGACCTGCTAAAGTTGCAGTTATTGCCAGTGGCTTTATGGGATCTATTAATGGTAGTTCTGTAGCTAATGTTGTTACCACCGGAAGTTTCACAATTCCTTTAATGAAAAGTATAGGATACAAAAAAGATTTTGCCGGAGCAGTAGAGGCTGCGGCTTCTACTGGCGGACAAATAATGCCTCCTGTTATGGGTGCCGCAGCGTTTGTTATGTCTGAATTTTTAGAAATACCATACATAAAAATAGCTGCTGCAGCAGCTATTCCTGCTATAATTTATTATATTGCCGTTATGACCATGGTTCATTTAGAGGCATGTAAATATAACTTAAGAGGATTGCCAAAAGATCGATTACCAAAAGCAAATCTGGTATTAAAAGAAAAAGGCCATCTTTTATTACCAATCTTAGGACTAGTATATCTGTTAGTTAGAGGTTATACAGCTCTATTTGCTGCCTTCTGGGCTATCGTAATGAGCTTGGCGATAAGTATGCTCAAAAAAGAAACAAGACTTAACTTAAAAAATTTTTTTGGTGCATTCGAAGATGGAGCTAAAGGTGCTTTAGGAGTAGCAGCAGCATGTGCCTGTGCAGGTATGGTAGTTGGTGTTGTAACCTTAACTGGGTTAGGTTTGAAGATTGCCAGTGGTATAGTATCATTAGGAGGAGGAAATTTATTACTCACCTTGTTCTTTACTATGATTGCTTCTATTTTATTAGGAATGGGGTTACCCACTACTGCAAAATACATAATTTTATCTATTATGGCAGCGCCTGCCTTGGTACAATTGGGTGTTCTACCTTTAGCAGCGCACATGTTTATTCTATATTTTGGAGTGATTGCCGATTTAACACCCCCAGTAGCTGTAGCTGCTTATGCAGGTGCTGGTATATCTGGAGGCAATACTATGAGAACTGGATTTATTGCTGTAAGATTAGCCGTTGCAGGTTTTATGATTCCATATATATTCGCTATTAATCCTGGATTGATGGGATTAGAAGGCTCTGCTTTACATACTATTCAATTGATGTTTACCTCCTTAGCAGGTGTTTTGTCTCTTGGCGCAGCTGCTGGTGGTTTTTTATTAGTTAAAACACAGTTCTATGAGAGAATTTTGCTATTCATTAGTGCCATATTGCTTATATCACCTGACTTAATAACTGATTTAGTTGGTCTGGTTATCTTAGTAATTGTTTTATTTTTTCAATATAAAAAACAAAATCAACAAAAAGCCTAAATATGAATTGGACGTAAGTTTAAAAATTATCAAAATGGGAGATTTAAAAGAAAATAAAAATAATATTTTTATTTTAATTATAATATTATTAGTTTTTTCCCTTTGTAGTGAAGTTCTTTATGCTGATGATTTAGTAAAAAATAGACCTATTGCAGTGATGATAGGCAATTCTCCTAATGAAAGAAATATTCAAAAAGGAATTGAAGGGGCTGATATAATTTATGAAATTGAAGTAGAATATCCCTTTACTAGATTAATGGCTCTTTTTTTTGGAGATAAGGGGACAGTCGTTGGACCGATAAGAAGTAGTCGTTATTACTTTTCAAGAATATCTATTGAATGGTCACCAATTTTTGTTCATTGTGGTGGACAAAATTTAAAAAATGAAAATGTCCTAGATATAGATGAGTTATCAAATCACTTTCTTTTCTGGCGTGATAAAAAGATCGGTGGATGGATCAACCTATTTACTGATATCAGTAAATTAAAAAAACAAATAAATAAAGATAACTTTTTAAATCTAAATAATTCCACAAGTCATAATTTACTTAATTTTCATACGCACTCACTAAATTATAAAAATCAAGTTAATAGAATTTCTATAAAATATAATGAAGATTATATAATTAGTTATCAATATGATCCGTATGAGGAGTTATACTATCGCTATATAAACAATTCATCACCTACCCTGTTAAAAAATCAAAAAAAGATAAAAGTATCAAATATCCTTATTCAATATGTACCAATTGAGCAAATAAAGGGAGATGAATTAGGGAGAGTTCAGGTTGAATTGATTGGAGAAGGAACAGGAAAATATTTTCATTCAGGATGTTATCAACCTATTAAATGGATTAAAAAAAACAAATATGATCAAACTTATTTTTTTGATAGTACTGGATCACCAATAGTACTCAATAAAGGTTTGACCTGGATTTATATATTATCTTTAGATAATGAAGTATGGTTTAAATAAAGAAAAAAGGTAAGATAAATGAAAGATTTTTTTCAACAGTTAATAGATAGAGCGAGAGAAGCAAGATTAAAAGCTTTTACACCTTATTCTAAATTTGGAGTAGGCTCAGCAGTATTAACTGAAAATGGTACAATCTTTACTGGTTGTAATATTGAAAATGCTTCGCTTGGTATGACAATTTGCGCTGAACGGGTAGCTATCTATAAAGCCATTTCTGAAGGATTTAAAAATATCAAAGCAATTGCCATAATAGGGGATACCGAAGACCCTTGTCCTCCATGTGGAGCATGCCGACAGGTAATGATGGAATTTGCACCTAATATGGATGTAATAATGAGCAATCTTCAAAACAAAGTTAAAATTATGAAAGCAAAAGAACTACTTCCTGATGCATTTAATGGTAGCACATTTCGTCAATAATATTACATTATCATCAAAATTATTTTCTATTTCTCTTTGAATAATATTTTGCCAACAACTAAAAATTATTTTGTTTTCAACAGATATATTATGACGAATAATATTTATTGTATTTTACTTGTAGCCCAAATAGAGAAATTATATTTTAGCAAATCAAAATAATAAAAATAGTAAAAAAATTAAACAAATTCTCACTCTGCATCTCCTTAATTACTTTATCATAAAAACAAGAGGAGTTTTAATTTTATGAATCGTTTATTTCGAACAGAGGGAATAGTGCTAAGGAGTATAAAATTGAACGAGGCTGATAAAATTGTAATTATTTATAGTAGTGACTACGGAAAAATTAGAGGAATTGCCAAAGGAGTGAGAAAAACAAAGAGCCAATTTGGTAGTAGTATGGAAAACCTTACTATAGTCAAATTGTTACTTTTTAAGGGTAAAAGTATTAATATTATAAGCCAATCAGAAATTATTAACTCTTTTTTTTCACAATGCAAAGACCTATTTCGGTATGGACTGGCTATTCATTGTTCAGAAATTATTGATAAACTATCAGTTGAAGAAGACCCCAATATAAAACTATATAACCTTTTTAAAAATCTTTTATTACTGCTTAGAGATGATCATAATCCAATTCTTTTAGTTGAATCATTCAAATGGAAACTTGTTACTCTTTTAGGTTATCAACCTGAGTTAAAAAAATGCATTCATTGTCATAACTTGGTTAATAAAGAAAAAAATTATATTTTTGATATAGCAAGGGGTGGGCTTAGTTGCTTAAAATGTCAGGAGAAAGAGGATTATTATAAAATAAAAATAACTAACTATCATATCAGGTTAATACAAAGAATTATTGAGATAGATTTAGAAAGAATTCATAACAAAAAAATTGATCAATCTATCCTATCTACACTTAGTAAGATTACTGATATGTATCTGGTTTATCATTTTGAAGTAGAAAATCGAAGTAAGAACTTTTTAAACGGACTAAAATTATTAAAGTAAATATGTCCATAGCGAGTACTTTAAAATAAAAAAGTATATTTAATTTCACTTTTATTACCACTTTTTATTTTTTCTATCCTGTCAATCATCGCTAAAATTAATATTACCACCAGATTAAAATCATGCTTCAATTAAAACAATGTGCCAATCCCTTGTTTTTAAGGAAAATAGTTTGTATGGTAATTTCCACTTACAAAAAGATAATTTTAATGTCTTATCAAACTATTACAAAATTTATAAAATAATATTATTCAAATTAATAGTAACATAATGGTATAAATAGAATTATTAATAATATTTTTGACATCATAAAATGATTTTGCTATATTTATTGTAATAAAAACTAAAACCTGTAATTATTTTATGCTAAAGATTAGTTAGAGAAATTGGCTAGGAAAACTAATATTATTGTTGTAATTTTATTTTTCATCCCTCTCCATAACCAAAAAATAGAAATATTATTCTACAGAGAGGGATTTTATTTATAATATATTCCATATATTTTGGAATATCAGATTTTATAAGATTAAGATGCTTTGGAGATGGATATTTTTTAGAAATGATCTATTTTAGAAAGATTGTCTGGAAATTTTTTATAGATAGTTAAAATTGGTCAAAAAAATAGATACATTAATTTCTGGTGAGTTCACTCCCAGAGAATCTTGAAATATGTTATATAATTCCTAATAATTTTTAAATATACCTATCTTGTTTGGGAAACAAGGAATTTTCAAGAAAATAATAAATATTGTATATTTGGGACTAATTAAAGAAATTCTCCAGGGGAAAGATTTTCTTGAATATCTCAAAAAAGGAAGAAAAAAGTGAATATACAAAAAATTATATTTAATTTAGAAAGATATTGGAGTAAGAATGGATGCATCATTCTTACTCCTTATGGTACTGAAGTAGGAGCAGGTACCATGAATCCAGCAACATTTTTAAGAGTTCTTGGCCCAGAACCTTGGAAAACAGCATATGTTGAACCTTCCCGAAGACCTGCTGATGGTCGTTACGGTGATAATCCCAATCGTGTTCAACAGCATTATCAATTTCAGGTTATTATTAAACCCTCCCCTTGGAATATTCAGGATATATATCTAAGAAGCCTGGAAAAGATTGGTATTTATCGAAAAGAACATGATATCAGATTTATGGAAGGTGATTGGGAAGCCCCAACTCTGGGTGCCTGGGGATTAGGATGGGAAGTAATTATAGATGGCTTAGAAATTACTCAGTTTACTTATTTTCAGCAGGCAGGGGGAATTGATCTAAATCCTATACCTGTTGAAATTACCTATGGAATAGAGCGCCTAGCTATGATTGTACAGCAAAAAGATAATATTTATGAACTCTTCTGGAGTAATGATATTACTTATGGTGAAATTCAACACCAGGTAGAAGTAGAACAATCCAAATACAATTTCGAAGCAGCTGATATAAAAATGCTTTTTTCTTTATTTAGTATGTTTGAAAAAGAAGCGCAACAACTAATTTCAAAAAAACTACCTATTCCTGCTTATGACTATACATTGAAATGCTCTCATACCTTTAATCTTTTAGATGCCAGGAGTGCTATAAGTGTTACAGAAAGAACTGGTTATATAGCAAGGGTAAGAGAATTAGCCAAAAAATGTGCACAGTTATATATTGAAGAAAGAAAGAACCTAAATTATCCCTTAATAAAAGGATTGGATGATGAATAAATTTATTTTAGAACTTGGAACTGAAGAGATACCTTCCACATACATTGATAATATTTTAAAAAATTTAAAGAACAATGTAAAAAAACTATTAGAGCAATTTAATATTGATTATCATACCATTTACACATTTGGAACACCAAGACGTTTAATTGTTTTTATAGAAGGTATTGCCACACAACAAAAAGATATCTTACATAAGATTAAAGGACCGACAACAGCAGTTGCTTTTGATAAAGGAGGAAGACCTCAAAAATCTGCAATTAAATTTGCCCAAGTAAATCAGGTTGAGGTAAAAGAACTGATAATTGAAAAAAACAACAAAGGAGAATACCTATTTGCCCAAAAGGTAATTAAGGGTATAAAATCAGAGTTATTATTACCAGAGATTTGCTTAAATTTAATTACTAATATTAATTTACCTAAATCCATGAGGTGGGGAACTGCTTCTATAAAATTCATTCGACCAATACGATGGATATTGGCTTTATATAATAACAAAATTATTCCCCTAAAATTGGATAGCTTAACTTCTGGAAGAAAAACCTATGGACATCGTCTTCTTGCACCAGAACCAATACAAGTAAAGAAAGTTGATGAATATTTTAACATCTTAGAAGATCGATTTGTAATTATTGATCCTGAAATCAGAAAAGAAAAAATACAAAACCAAATCGTGTCTATAATTAAAAACAATGATGGTAAAGAATATATAGAAAAATCATTATTAGATGAGGTTAAAAATTTAGTAGAATATCCAAAAGTTTTATTGGGTGAGTTTGACAAAAAATATCTTGATTTACCTGTAGAAGTATTAACAGCAGTTATGATTAAACATCAAAAATATTTTCCTATTTACAGTAAGAATAATTCCTTATTACCCTTCTTTTTAGTTGCCATTAACGGTAACGAGGATAAATATATGAAATCTATTGTTCGGGGAAATGAGAGAGTTTTAGGAGCGAGATTAGAAGATGCTAAATTTTTTTACCAGGAAGATCAAAAAAACATCAAGTCAGGTTCAAAGCCTTTGGATAACAATATTGTAAAGTTGAAGAACGTTATTTTTCAGGAAAACTTAGGAACCGTTTATAATAAAGTTGAAAGATTGATAGCCTTATCTAAAAAAATTGGTGAAGAACTCCAGTTAAGTAACAATTCGCTACAAATATTAGAAAGAGCTGCTCAATTATGTAAATCGGATCTTGTTACTGAAATGGTAAAAGAGTTTCCTGAATTACAGGGAGTCATGGGAAAAGAATATGCCCTTCATCAGGGGGAAGATCCCCAGATAGCTATCGCAATTTATGAACATTATTTACCCAGATTTTCTGGTGATAAGTTTCCAACAACTATGACCGGCAGCATTCTTAGTATTGCTGATAAATTAGATAATATAGCCTCCTGTTTTATTAATGATTTAGTGCCTGATGGCTCTCAAGATCCCTACGCCTTAAGAAGACAATCACTAGGGATTATCAATATTGTTTTACTGCATAAAATGAATTTTTCCATAAATAATATAATTGATTTAAATATTAATCTTCTGTTAACAGATAAGAATTTAACAGAAAAAAAACTTATAAATAGTAAAATTAATATTCAAGATATAAAAGATTTTATTTTTCAACGCCTACGGTATCTCCTTTTAGAAAGAGAATATAAATATGATATAATTGACGCAGTATTAGCAAAAAATCCTGAAAGTATCCTTGATGTTTTGGCTCGTACTGAAGCTATTCAAAAAATTTATTATACCACAAATTTTATCAGAACTATTACTGCAGCTACCAGAGCTTTTAATCTATCCAGAAATATTCAAGCGCTCTGGATTGATAACACCCTTTTCCAAGAAAAAGAAGAGCATTATCTTTATAATTGTTACCTTAAAATAAAAAAAATTATTAAAAAGTTAATTATAAAAAATAATTATAACGATGTTTTTACTAACTTAGAGAAAATGAATAAACCAATTGATATTTTTTACGATAAGGTTATGGTAATGGTAGAAAATGAAAAAATACGAAATAATCGCTTAGCCCTGTTAAAATCCATTGCCACCTTATATTTTTCTGTTGCTGATTTAACAAAAATTGCCCTTGCTAAAGGTAATATTAAATGAGTAAAGAATAATCAATTAACTTTCACTTATCCCTTTTCTGAGGAATTATAAAAAGATTATTATATTTTGAAAAGTTATTTTCTATTTTTTAAAGAAGGAGAATAAATGATGAAAAAATACGTGTATTTTTTTGATGAAGGCAATAAAAATATGAAAAAACTACTGGGTGGTAAGGGGGCTAATTTGGCAGAAATGTCTAAAATGGGCTTACCAGTTCCCCAGGGATTTACTATTACAGCAGAAGCATGTATTGAATATACCAAGAATGAGAAACAATTTCCTATAGGATTATGGGAACAAATTCAAGAAAATCTAAAGAAATTAGAAGAACAATCTGGTAAAGTCTTTGGGAATACAGAAAATCCATTATTAGTCTCCGTTCGTTCCGGTGCGGCAATTTCTATGCCTGGTATGATGGATACTATTCTAAATTTAGGCTTAAATGAACAAACTATTCTAGGAGTAGTTAAAAAATCTACTGATGAAAGATTTGCCTATGACAGTTACAGAAGGTTTATTCAGATGTTTGGAAATGTGGTGATGGGCATAAAAGGTGAACTTTTTGAGAAGATTTTAGAAGAGATCAAAGAAAAGGAGAGAGTAGAGGTTGATTCAAATATTAGTATTACTGGATTAAAAGAAATAGTGAAAAAATATAAAGAATTAGCCTTTGAAGAAATTGGCGAATACTTTCCCGATGAGCCACAAAAGCAATTGAAAATGGCTATAGAAGCAGTGTTCAGCTCCTGGGATAATAAAAGAGCAGTAACCTATAGAAGAATTCATAAAATTCCTGATGATTTAGGTACTGCGGTAAACGTTCAGGAAATGGTTTTTGGTAATATGGGAGACGATTCAGGTACTGGAGTAGGTTTTACTAGAAATCCCTCAACAGGTGAGAAAGAAAATTATGGAGAATATCTTTTAAATGCTCAGGGCGAAGATGTAGTTGCTGGAGTAAGAACACCGAAGCTTCTTGAGGAATTAAAGAATGATATGCCATATGTTTATAAGCAACTAATTGAAACAGTCAGTATATTAGAAAACAATTACAAAGATGTTCAGGATTACGAATTCACCATAGAAAAAGGAAAACTTTTTATTCTTCAAACTAGAGATGGAAAGAGAACTGCTCAGGCTGCCTTAAAGATTGCTGTTGATTTGGTTAAAGAAGGAATCATAGATAAAGAAACTGCAGTAAATAGAATAGATCCTATTCAGTTAAATCAACTTCTTCATCGTAGAATTGATCCAAATGCTAAAAAAGATCCAATTGCCAAAGGTTTACCAGCTTCACCTGGTTCAGCTTCAGGAAAGGTTGTCTTTACTGCCGATGAGGCAGAAAAAATGGGTAAAAATGGTGAAGCTGTTATTTTAGTAAGACCAGAAACTACTCCAGATGATATCCATGGTATGGTTGAAGCTAAAGGAACTTTAACCAGCAGAGGAGGAATGACCAGTCACGCAGCAGTTGTAGCTAGAGGAATGGGTATGCCATGTGTTGCCGGTTGTAATGATATTGTCATAAATATTGAAAAAGGTTTATTTAAAGTTAATGGTAAAATTATAAGAAAAGGTGATTATATTACGATTGATGGTGGAAGTGGTAATGTCTATGAGGGGAAAGTTCCGATGATAGAACCAAAAATGAGTAAAGAGTTCACATTGCTACTTACCTGGGCTGATAATATCAGAAGACTTGGTGTTTATGCTAATGCTGATACACCTGAAGATGCCCAAAAAGCCAGGGATTTAGGTGCAGAAGGTATTGGCTTATGTAGAACTGAACATATGTTTATGGCTCCAGAACGATTACCCATAGTGCAAGAGATGATTATTGCTGATAATAAAGAATCGCGGCAGATGGCTCTCGATAAACTTTTACCCGTGCAAAAAGCTGATTTTATTGGAATTTTAAAAGCAATGCATGATATGCCTGTAATTATACGTCTCCTGGATCCCCCTTTACATGAATTCTTACCTAATTACGAAGAAACATTGGTTAAAGTTACTACTTTAAAAATAACCAAGGAAAATAAAGATGAACTGGAAAAGCAAGAAAATATTTTAGAACGCATTAAAACTTTGCAAGAAATGAACCCTATGCTTGGTTTAAGGGGGTGTCGATTAGGTTTATTATATCCTGAAATTTATGAAATGCAAGCAAGGGCAATTATTGAGGCAAGCATAGAATTGATTAAACAAGGAATTAAGGTTAAACCCGAAATAATGATTCCTCTAGTTGGTCATATTAATGAATTGAAACCAATTTATAATAGTATAAAAAGCATAGCAAAAGAAATAATTGCTAGAGAGCAATCAGAATTAGAATTTAAAATAGGTACTATGATAGAATTACCCAGGGCTGCCTTAACTGCAGATGAAATTGCTCAATATGCTGAATTTTTCTCATTTGGTACCAATGACCTTACTCAGACAACATTTGGTATAAGTAGAGATGATGCCGAAGGAAAGTTCTTATTAAAATACGTCGAAGAAGGCATTTTAAAGGAAAATCCTTTTGATGTATTAGACGCTGAAGGTGTTGGTAAGTTAGTAAAAATGGGTGTGGAATTGGGCAGAAAGACTAATCCTAATTTGGAAATTGGTATCTGTGGTGAACATGGTGGAGAGCCTAATTCAATTGAATTTTGTCATGGTGCTGGTTTAAATTATGTAAGCTGTTCTCCTTTTAGAGTGCCTATTGCCAGATTATCAGCAGCACAGGCAGTTTTAAAGGAGAATAATAAATAAACAATTAGTTTTGTATTAAGATAAAGAATAATATTAGTATATAATCATTTTATTTGTATTTTAAATGAAGGTGGATTCCTTTTATTTTATATCAAAACTGGAAATCACCTTCATTTCCATTGTTATGATAAAATATATTGTAATAGATTAAATTTATTCATAAATTATAAAAATAAAATAAGGAGTAATACAAAATGGTTGTACTAAAACTTCTATCAATTTTAAGCGGAGTTATAGCATTATTATATGCAATGATTTTAGCCAGACAAGTATTGAGTGAAAAAGAAGGTACCGAAGTAATGGTGCAGTTGTCTCGTTCTATTGAGAAGGGAGCCATGACTTTTTTAAAGAGAGAATACTCTTTTTTATTTGTTTTTGTAGTGATTGTTAGCTTAGTAATAATCTGGGTAAGAGGTAGTATCACGGGATTTTCATTTATTTTAGGTGCCCTTTGTTCAGCCTTAGCTGGTTTCATAGGCATGAAGATAGCTACTAAAAGCAATACCAGAACTACATTTGCTGCTCAGGAATCAGGTCTTAGTAAGGCTTTAAAAATTGCATTTTCAGGAGGAGCAGTAATGGGTTTATCTGTTTCAGGTTTTGGTTTAATTGGCTTGGGTATTTTATATTATTTTTTTGATGATCCCAATTTAATAAATGGCTTCGCTTTAGGTGCCAGTTCCATTGCTTTATTTGCCAGAGTTGGTGGAGGTATTTATACTAAAGCTGCAGACGTTGGAGCGGATCTGGTAGGTAAAATTGAAGCAGGTATTCCAGAAGATGATCCTAGAAATCCAGCTGTAATAGCTGACAATGTAGGTGACAATGTTGGCGATGTTGCTGGAATGGGAGCAGATTTGTTTGAATCTTTTGTAGGCTCTATTGTTTCCTGTATGATTCTAGGTAGTTTATTATATAACTCTGTCAATTACATTATATACCCTCTAATTCTTGTTGCTTGTGGCGTTGTTTCAGTAATTATAGCAACTTTCTTTGTTTCACCAAAAGACGATAAAAATATTCATAAGGCATTAAATATGGGGACCTATGTAAGCGGAATTTTAGTAACCATTTCATCCTTAGTATTATCTTATATACTATTTGGTAATATATTAATATTCTTTGCTACTATTTCCGGTTTGTTTGCCGGAGTAGCTATCGGCTTTTTTACTCAATATTATACATCATATGATTATTCTCCCGTAAGAAAGATTTCAGAAGCATCTTTAACTGGAGCTGCTACTACGATTATTGAAGGTTTTGCTTTGGGATTAAAAAGTACCGCATTGCCAGTTATTGTTATTTCTGTTGCAATATATCTTTCCAATTATTTTGCAGGACTTTACGGAATATCTGTTGCAGCAGTAGGAATGCTTTCAATTGTAGGAATGACTGTATCTGTTGATTCCTATGGACCTATTGCGGATAATGCTGGGGGTATTGCAGAGATGGCCGGTCTAAAACCTGAGGTTCGAGAAATTACGGATTCTCTTGATGCAGTTGGAAACACTACAGCCGCCATTGGAAAGGGTTTTGCCATTGGTTCAGCTGCCTTAACAGCACTTGCTTTGTTCAGTGCTTATACTAAATCAGTCAACCTTAGCATTATTAGTATTACAGATCCGATGGTTGTAATTGGCATTTTTATTGGTGGTATTTTACCTTTTTTATTTGCTGCCATGACTATAGAAGCAGTTGGCAAGACTGCTTCTTTAATGATTTCGGAAGTAAGAAGGCAGTTTAAAGAAATTCCTGGTTTAAAGGAAGGAACAGCTAAACCTGAACCAGAAAAATGTGTTGATATTAGTACTAAGGGAGCCTTAAAAGAAATGATTATTCCAGGATTGTTAGCCATTATTATACCCATTGTAGTTGGCATTGTGATTGGTCCTGAAGCATTGGGGGGTTTGTTGCTTGGTTCAGTTGTTATAGGTGTATTTCTAGCTATTATGATGGCTAATTCTGGTGGTGCCTGGGATAACGCAAAAAAATATATTGAAAAAGGTAATTATGGTGGAAAAAATTCTGCAGCACATCAAGCAGGAGTAATTGGTGATACCGTAGGTGATCCATTTAAAGATACAGCAGGACCATCAATGAATATATTAATCAAAGTGATGTCTATCGTATCGTTAGTTTTTATTCCTCTATTTATATAGAATCTTTATAATTAAAGTAAAAAAAATATTATGGTATAAAGATTTTTTTGATTAATAAATTATTTTACAGTTTGATAACAAATAAAACTTAATATAAAATATAAGAATAAAGAAAGGTCAGAAAATATTATTTAATTTCTTTATCTGAGGCACTAAATTCAAAATATGGATATAATTAATATTATTGAGAGAAAAAAGAATAAATTGCCACTGAGTGAAAATGAGATTAATTTTATCATTGCAGAATATTTAAAAGGAAGTATTCCTGATTATCAGATGTCAGCATTTCTTATGACCATCTGGTTTAATGGCATGAATTACGAAGAAACTAACAACCTGACAATGGCAATGTCTCGCTCTGGTAAAATACTAAATTTAGACTCAATACCTGGAATTAAAGTGGATAAACATAGCACAGGAGGAGTAGGAGATAAAACCACACTAGCCTTGATACCAATGGTTGCTGCAGCAGGAGTTCCTGTACCAAAAATCTCTGGACGTGCCTTAGGACATACTGGCGGAACAATTGATAAATTAGAATCAATTAAAAATTTTAATACAGATCTTCCAATTGAGAGATTTATTGAAAATATAAATAAGATTAAATCATCCATTATAAGTGCAAATATTGATATTTCACCGGCAGATAAAAAAATCTATGCTTTAAGAGATGTTACTGGTACTATAGATTCTATTCCATTAATAGCCAGTAGTATTATGAGTAAGAAAATTGCTGGTGGTGCAGATGCTTTTGTGCTTAATGTAACTGTTGGAAGTGGTGCTTTTTTGCAAAATATTTCAGATGCAATTTCTTTAGGCAAAATAATGGTGAACATTGGAAAAAGCAATAATAAAAAAACATATGCAGTTATATCCTCTATGGATCAACCATTAGGATATGCTGTCGGTAATTCTCTAGAAGTTCAAGAAGCAATAGAATTATTAAATAACAGGGGGCCATCAGATTTAAAAGAGTTATGTCTTTTCCTTGGCTCATACATGTTAGTTGCCGGTGGTATTGTAAAAAAACACCAAGATGGAATTAAGTTATTAGAGGAAATTATAATTAGCGGCAAGGCTTTAAATAAGTTTATAGAGATAGTGAAAAACCAAAATGGAGATGTAAATCAAATAAGAAAACCTTTTTTACTTCCTAAATCAAAATATCAAGAAAATATTTATTCTCCTAAAAGAGGTTTTATTAAAAAGATAGACGCTAGAACAGTTGGTCAAGCTGCAATGTTACTGGGGGCTGGCAGAAAGAAAAAAGATGATAATATTGATTTATCAGTGGGATTAATTCTAAGAAAAAAAATTGGAGATCAGATTGATGTAAATGATACTATGGCTACTATTTATTATAATAACGTTGAAAGCTTTAATTTAATTAAAGAAAGTGTCCCAAAAGCCTTCTATATTACAGATAAAAAAACAAGTAAGAAACCATTAATTTTAAAAGTACTTAGCTAATCTTAAATTAATTTCATTCTCTACATGTTTCAAAAAAATACTATTAAATATTTTTACCAAGAATTGCTAATTTATTTTTATTCAAAATGGATAGAATCCTATGAAAGTAATTATTGGTCATACCAGTGCAGACTTTGATTGTCTGGCAGCTATGATTGCTGCTAAAAAAATATATCCGGATGCTTTTGCTATTTTTCCTGGTGCTATTGAAGAAAATGTTAGGAAATTTCTTTTATTATATGAAAATGCCTTAAATATTTCTTCATTAAAAACTATTGATTTAGAAAAGATAACAGAATTAATTATTGTCGATACCCGACAAAGAGATAGAATAGGTCAATTTGAGTCGATTTTAAATAAAGAAAACTTGTCAATAGTCATATATGATCACCATCCCCCTGCAGAAAATGATATCACTTCCAATAAAAGTAAAATAGAAAAAGTTGGTGCAACTACAACAATATTATTGAAGATTATTATTAAAAAAAACATATCTATAACGCCTTTGGAATCCACTTTATTTGCTCTTGGTATTTATGAGGATACTGGCTCTCTCTCTTTTTCTACTACTACTAAAGATGACATAGATGTTTTAAGTTATCTTTTTTCAATTGGAGTGAATTTAAGGACAGTAAATAAATTTACCAATATAGGTCTAAACCAAAAACAAAAAAAATTACTAAATCAACTTATTTCTACCTCTCAGGAATTGTATTTTAAAGGCGTTAGCGTTGTATTCGCCAAGACCAGTGTTAAAGAATATGTTGAAGGTTTAGCACTAATTACTCATAAATTAATAGAAATTATGAACAGTGATATTATCTTCGTGCTGGTAAAAATGAAAAATAGAATATATGTTGTGGCAAGAAGTAGCCGTAATTCAGTGAATGTTGGTGAAATACTAAAAATATTAGGAGGAGGAGGGCATTCTCAGGCAGCATCTGCTGTTGTAAGATATTTTTCCTTATTAGATACAGAAAATAAACTTAAGCAGGTCTTAGAAGAACAAATAACACTAGAAACTCTGGCTAAAGATATTATGACAACTCCAGTTAAAACCATAGATATTAAAACAACTATACAAGAAGCTTATAAAATAATGCTTCGCTATGGTCATAATGGATTTCCAGTAATGGGCAGTGGAAAATTGGTAGGTATAATTACCAGACAGGAAATTTATAAAGCAAAACATCATCATTATGAAAATGAAACAGTTGATGTTTACATGTCCGAGAGTATTATCAGTGTCAATCCCAAAACCCCTGTACTAGAAATACAGGAATTAATGATTAAGTATGATGTAGGTAGGGTCTTGGTTTTAAGTAATCAAGGAAAATTAGAAGGAATTATAACAAGAACTGATTTAATTAGAAGTTTACATGGAGAAAAAGGCATCAATAAAGAATCATATTCTCTTTTTGAAAAAAGCATGGAACAGTACAAATATAGTAAAGAAAAAATAAAATCTTTAATGTATCGATATTTTAATAAAGAAATTCTCATGGCTTTACTACAAATTGGTAAACTGGGTGATAATTTAGGATATTCGGTTTTTATTGTTGGTGGAATAGTTAGAGATTTATTATTGGGTATTCCAAATTTAGACCTTGATATTGTAGTTGAAGAGGATGCTATTAAGTTTGCCCAATATTTTTACCAACAAGTAAAAGGTAAAATAAAAACACACCAAAAATTTAAGACAGCTGTTGTTATATTGCCCAATGGAATAAAAATTGACTTTGCTTCAGCTAGAAGAGAATTTTATGAATTTCCAGCTGCCTTACCAGAAGTTGAATTTGCTTCAATTAAGAAAGATTTGTATCGTAGAGATTTTACTATAAATGCCATGGCTATTCAATTAAATCAGGAAAAATTTGGTAAGTTATTAGATTTTTTTGGTGGACAGAGAGATCTAGAATTAAAAAAAATAAGAATATTATATAGTCTCAGTTTTACAGAAGATCCAGCCAGGATTATCAGAGCTGTAAGATTTGAAAAGAGATATGATTTTACCATGGAAAACTCTACTGAAAAATTTTTGAGAAAGGCTGTTAAAGAGGGACTAATTACACGAATAAGGAAAAAGAGGCTTAGTGAAGAATTTTTAATAATTTTACAAGAGAAGGATCCAGTTAAAATATTAAAAAGGATGGATGAACTGGAAATTCTTGCTGGAATTATACCCAATTTATCCTTATCTCCAGATTTAATTGATAGATTTATTCAAATTGAAAATTTTGTTAGATCTTGGTATAAAAAATTTCCTGATGAAAGGATAAATATAAGTATTTTATATCTTTTTTATTTAATACTATTTTCTCAATTAGACATTAATAATATTAGCAAAAAAATTGAACTGAGTAAAAATACTATCAACATACTAAACAGTATAATGAGTTGTAAAGAGTTTACCATCAATTTTTTGAAGCTAAAACCATTATCCCCCAGCCATATATACTACAACTTGCATAATAAGTCCAATGAGTTATTGTTAATAATACTATTAGAAAAATATGAAGACAACCTTATAGCAGAAAGAGTTGAAAAATACCTAACTATATATAAAAAAACAACTATTTTTCTTTCTGGAAAAGATTTAACAAATATAGGAATGAAGCCGGGTCCTATTTATGCTAAAATATTAAAGTTAATATTTTATTTACAAATGAATGGCATATTGAATAATAGGGAAGAAGAGATATCTTTCGTAAAAAGATTATTAGTAAAAGGAATTATTTGATTTTATGTTAGATAACCTTTTTGGAATTATATGGAGCATACCGGCAATATTAATAGCTATTACAATTCACGAATATGCGCACGGTTTTATTGCTTATTATCATGGAGATCCCACGGCAAAGCTTGCCGGTCGATTAACCCTGAATCCCTTTGCACATCTTGATCCGGTTGGAACTCTTATGTTATTACTATTTCGCATTGGTTGGGCAAGACCTGTCCCTGTGAACTATAACAATTTAAACAATCCAAGAATGGATATGATTAAAGTATCTCTAGCTGGACCTTTATCCAATATTGTGGTTGCATTTCTATTTTCCCTATTATTAAGAGCAAACAATTTTATATTTCGGAATGTAACATTCAATTCTTTTTTTTGGTTTCGATTGGTACAGGGGTGGTTTACTTTGCTACACACTGGAATATTCATCAATATTGCTTTAGCTTTTTTTAATTTAATACCAATCCCACCCTTAGATGGTCATCACATTGTATCGGGTTTATTGCCAGTACATTTAGCTCGTCAATATAATAAAATTAATCAAACCTACGGAATGCTTATCATACTATTTTTATTTATTTCTGGTATTATAAGAAATATTATTCTACCTATTGTTGACTATATTTACCGAATATTTATATGAAAGTAAAATTGACTTTGTTACTTTAATATTTAGGAGGAGAACAACTTACATGAAAGGAATTATATTTAGCGGAATGAGACCGACTGGTAAACTGCATTTAGGAAATTATTTTGGCGCTTTAGTAAACTGGGTAAAACTACAAGATGAGTATAAATGCTATTATGGTGTAGTAGACTGGCATGCACTTACTACGGGATATGAAAACACAGAGATGATGAAGGAAAATATAATTGAGATGGTAATTGACTGGTTGAGTGCCGGAATAAATCCAGATAAAAGTACTTTATTAATTCAATCTTATGTACCAGAACATGCTGAATTGCACTTGTTATTATCAATGATAACACCTCTATCCTGGGTAGAAAGAAATCCTGTAGTAAAGGAACAGGTACGGGATTTGGATTTAAAAGAAAATATGGGATATGGATTGCTTGGCTATCCAGTTCTTATGTCAGCTGATATACTAATTTATAAAGCAAATGCTGTTCCTGTTGGCGAAGACCAGTCAGCTCATGTTGAAATATCAAGAGAAATTGGCAGAAGATTCAACAATATTTATCAGAATGTCTTTACTATTCCTGAACTAAAGTTGTCTTCTACTCCCAAGATTTTGGGAATAGACGGTAGAAAAATGAGTAAAAGTTTAAAAAATGATATTACCCTGTCAGATAATCCAGAAATCATTAAATCAAAAGTAATGTCAATGATAACTGATCCAGAAAAAATAAGATTATCTGATCCCGGTCATCCGGAAGTTTGTGTAGTATTTGATTATCATAAAATATTTAATAAAAAAGACCTATCAGACATTGAGAATAAGTGCCGTCATGCTCAATTAGGATGTGTTGCCTGCAAGAAATGCCTTGGGGAGATATTGATAAAGTCATTTCAAACATTTAGAGAAAAAAGGAAATATTATGAAAAAAACCACCAGCTGGTATGGGAAATATTAAAAAAAGGCAGTCAAGAAGCTAGAAAAGTTGCTAAAATAACTTTAGACGAAGTTAAAAAAGCAATGAAAATGGATTATGCAGAATAATAGTAATTTAACAATTCCCAAAATAGAACAAATATCAAATTCTGTACAGCTATTATATCTAAAGGTAAGGAATGGAGAGATAGAACTCAATAAAATATCTCTATTAAATATTATTGAAGATTATTTAACATACCTGCTAACAACCCATTCAGAATCCATTAACTTAGAAATAGTAGCTAACTTTTTAGTAGAAATATCTGAATTAATATTGTGGAAATCAAATCTATTATTACCATTGTCTCAGAAACAAATTGAGGAAGAAATTAAAAACGATACTATCTTTCTCAAAGAAGATTATTGGATAGAGTATAAAAAGTACCAATCATTAGTTAAAATACTTGCAGAAAAAGAGTTTAAGCAAAGAGAAATATATTTAACATGTTTTAACTCCTTAAATAAAGACGATGAAATACCTCAGGAAAATAGTTTTTCAGAACTTATTTTTGCTATTGAATCAATTTTAGTTAGAAATAATAGCAAGAGTATAATTGATTTCGAAAACAATGAAGTTAATATAGTAATAAAGATGGAAGAGATTGAAGAAAATTTTTTAAAGAATAAAAATCAATTAACTTTTAGTCAGATGATCTACAAGGATTGCCCAAAAATTGAAATAATAATTATATTTTTAGCTTTATTACAATTAATTTGTCAGGGTAAGGTAGATTATATACAATCACAAAATTTTGGTGAAATATTATTTTATCGAAAGGAAGATAAAAAATTAAAGAAAAAGAATACTCAATAGCTATAAATGAATGGGAAAAAATTGTTGAGGTTCTGTTATTTGTTGCGAATAAACCTCTATCTATAAGAAAAATGGTAAATATTACCTGTAGAGAAGCTGAAGAGATTAAGAAAGCGATAAAGAGCTTACAGGAGGAATATCAACTAAACAATCGTCCCTTCTTTATTCAAGAAGTTTCCGGTGGTTTTTCATTTGCTACCAAACCAGAATATTTCACCTGGATAAAAAAATTATATAACAATGATAAAAAATATGTTTTATCTAGAGCTTCAATTGAAACATTAGCAATTATTGCTTATAATCAACCAGTTACTCGCATGGAAATTGAAAAAATAAGAGGTGTTGATTGTAGTAGTGTATTATTAAATCTTTTAAAAAATGGTTTTATTAAGGTTAAGGGAAGAAAAAAAATTCCTGGTAATCCCTTTCTGTATAGAGTTACAGAAAAGTTTTTATTACATTTTGGGCTTAAGAGTGTATCTGATTTGCCTCCTTTAGAAGAACTGGAAATGCAAAATGAGAAAAATGAGATTACATAAATTTCTTGCCCAAATAGGAATTGACTCCCGAAGAAATTGTGAAAAATTGATTGTCCAGGGAAAGGTTAAAGTCAATAATGTCATTATAACACAATTGGGTACTGAAATTGATACGAATAAAGATAAAATCAAATTAAATAATAAAATTGTTCATGAAAGAGTACCCAGAATATATGTTTTATTAAATAAACCAAGAGGATTTTTATGTACTTATCATGATCCCTTTGGAAGGCCTACTATTTATGATTTGTTAAAAAAGATAAAAATTAAATTAAATTATGCTGGTAGATTAGATCTTGATTCTGAAGGTTTAGTATTTTTAACAAATGATGGAGAATTAATTAATCAAATAACCCATCCCAAAAAAAAGATTAAAAAAGTATATTTAGTAAAAATAAAAGGATTTCCTAATGATAATGATCTAAAGGTATTAACAAATGGTGTACCTATTAGTCCTATTTTTACTACATATCCATGTCAATTAAAAATATTAAAGAAAAATAAAAAAAATTGCATTGTGGAAATTTCTATTAATGAAGGGAAAAAAAGACAAATAAGGAGAATGTTTTCTTACCTAGGATTTCAAGTACTAAAATTGACAAGAACTCAAATTAGTATTTTAAATCTAAATAGATTAAGATCTGGTCAATATCGTTTTCTAGGAAAACAGGAAATTAAAAATTTTAAACAATTTTTAAAAAATAACTAAGGAATTATATTATTGAATAAAAAAAATATAGGATTAATTATCACTATAGATGGGCCTGCCGGGGCAGGGAAAAGTACAGCAGCTAAAGAATTAGCTCATAAATTGGATTTCGTTTATATTAACACTGGTGACTTATATCGTTATATCACTTATTATGCCTTACATAAAAGGTTGGATGTAAATAACGCACAAGCCATGAATAAACTATCAAAGGAAATTGTAAGGAAATATACTCAAGAATACAGTTATCTTGACCTTGCTTCACATATTGAACTAATTACGGCAAATATACACAGCCCTGAAGTAAATAAAAAAGTTTCTTTTGTTGCTAGACACTCTTTAGTTCGGGAAAATTTAATCCCACTTCAACGAATGTTTGCTCAGGATGGTTCAGTGGTTATAGAAGGAAGAGATATCGGTACCGTAATTATACCTTATGCAGATATAAAATTTTATCTTACAGCTAATGAACATACCAGAATGATGAGGAGGTATAAAGAACTTCAAGAAAAAGGCTATCAGATTACTTTTCAGGATGTTAAAAAAGAAATTACCTGTCGTGATTATATTGACAGTAAAAGAAAAGTGGCACCCTTAACTAAGCCTGAAGATGCTATTCTTATTGATACAACAAACAAGAATGTTAATGAAGTGGTTGAAGAAATGTTAAGAATCATTAAAAATGATAGGTTAAAGCAATAAATGGAAATAATAAAAGCCAAAGATATTGGATTTTGTTTTGGAGTCAGAAGGGCAATAAAAAGGGCTGAAAATGCTATAGCCCATCTTCCAGCAAATGATCTGTATATGTTAGGAGAAATTATTCATAATCCTCAGGTCATAAGAGAATTCAAAATAAAAGGCATTAATATCATTAAAGAAATATCTCAAGTTCCTTCAAATAAATATCTTATCACCAGAGCTCATGGTATTGTAAAAAGAGAAGAAGATTATGCAAAAAGAAATAATATAAGATTAATAGATACAATCTGCCCTTATGTTAAAAAATTACATCAAATAGCAAATTTCTTACAAAGAGAAGGGTATCAGATTATTATTTTAGGAGATATTAATCATCCGGAAATTAGAAGTTTACTAAGCTATATAGATCACAGAGCTTATATAATTCAATCTATCAATGATATAAAGTGTCAAAGTTTTGAATTTTCTAAAAAAATTGGATTGCTCTCTCAAACCACCAAAGACCTAAAAGAACTTTATAAAATTATTAAAATAATGTTTAATTATACAGATGAATTAAGGGTTTTTAATACTATATGTAAAGCTACCAGACTGAGACAACAAGCAACACGGGATTTAGCTAAAATAGTTGATTTAATGATAGTTATCGGCGGATTAAATAGTGCAAATACCCAGAGATTAGTCCATTTAAGCAAAGCAGTTGGAGTAGAAACTTACCATATTGAAGATGAGAAGCAACTTAATATAAATTATTTTAGGAATAAGAGGAAAATTGGAATTACTTCAGGAACTTCTACTCCTGATTATGTTACCGAAAAAATAGTAAAAAAAATTAGAGAGTTAAATCATAATTATTAATCTTTTGAGATTAATAATAAAAAAACATCCAAGCTGAGAGAAACATTAGATATAATTATTTATATGACAAATTATATCTTGTAAGGTAGAATTCTTATTGGAACCGAGGATGCAATAAAGTATATATTATTCTTTATTTAAAAAAGGACATTTTACAGTATCATAATCTTAAAAAATCATATACTATAAAAATCCATCTTGATATAAAATAGTAACTAAGTAAATGTTAAAATAATGAGGTAAAATTGTTAAAGAATAATTATCAACAGATTAACTGCAATCAAGTAACCTTATTTATTTTACCTGATTTTAAGCATTGGGTGCAAACATTTAATCGCTTTACCGAATTATTAATGTTAACTCTTACTTTTTGAATATTTGCTGACCATTTTCTATTACTCAATTTATGAGAGTGACTAATTTGCTTTCCAAATTGTGGACCTTTGCCACATATATCACATTTTGCCATTGTTAATTCCTCCAGTATATCCCTTGAAAAATAACGAATTTTATTTTATCATAAAATGGTTATAATAATCAAGTATAATAAATTAAACTTTTGAATCAGTAGTTCTAATTGTAATAATATTGATTTATCCACTTTAACAAAAATAGAGACGGTAAAAAGCAAATGAAAGTTATTGGTGGTATTTATAAGGGATTTCGATTACAATCACTCCCGGGAAATGAGATACGACCAACTCCCAATAGAATAAGAGAGGCATTATTTGATATAATTGGGGCTAAAATCGTAGGTGCAGAATTTTTAGACTTGTTTTCTGGTTCAGGTGCAGTAGGCATTGAAGCTATAAGCCGGGGTGCAAAAAATGTTACTTTCGTAGAAAAAAATAAAAAAGCAATAATATTAATAAAAAATAACTTAATTAAAATTTATCAAAATGATTTTTCTAAGATTATACATATCGATTATCTCCAAGCTATAAATATATTAAATTTTAAACAAAAAAAATTTGATATTATTTTCTTAGATCCTCCTTATAATAGAAATTATGCTTTAAATACATTACATATAGTTGATCAAAATAATATTGCTAAAGAAGATTGTATTATTATTGTGCAACATCCATTTCACAAAGAAGTAAAAGGTGATTTTAGAAAATTGCTCTATATTAAAGAGAAAAAATACGGCAAATCAAAGGTTACTCTTTTTTATTATCAATAATAAATATTTTAAAAGGAGATATTTATGATAAGGGCTATATACCCTGGAAGTTTCGATCCAATTACTAATGGTCATCTTGACATAATTTATAGAGCTTCCAAAATATTTGATAAGATTATTGTAGTAATTGCCGAAAACTCAAGAAAAGAATCTCTCTTTTCTACAGAAGAAAAAATGGACATGATTCTAAATGTTATTACAGAATTCCAAAATGTTGAAGTTCAGTCATTCCGAGGATTATTAATTGATTGTGTTCGGTCTAATAAGGCTAATATAATTCTCAGGGGTATGAGAGCAATTTCTGATTTTGAATATGAATCCCAATTTGCTCTTATTAATAAAAAAATGGCTCCTGAAATAGAGACAGTTTTTATGGTAACCAGCACCAAGTTCTCTTATTTAAACTCGAGTATTGTTAAAGAAATAGCTTCTTTAAATGGTTGCATCAAGGAATTAGTGCCACCATATGTGGCAACAAAATTAAAAAATAAATATGGTTACTATCAATTTTAATAATATTCTTCTATACATTCAATAAATCTATATTCTTTGTAAAATCCTGACTCCCGATTTTTAGTTTCTTTGATTTATAAGCCAGAACATAAAGATCGGTCGACAAAATATCATAATTCAACATATTTAAAATATCTTTCTTACCCAATCTTTTATTGTGAAGATAAAAATTTTTCAATTTCATAATTAAGGGTAATTTTGATTTTAATTTGGCTTTTTTAAGAATTTCCCTTCCTTTATCAGTCATCCCTAAAATCCGGCAATAAAGGGGGCCATTTTTATTAAAGTTCTGAGTCTCTTTTTTAGTTAAATTAAATAAACTATGAATAACTATTCTCTGTATTCTAGTTCGTGTGTAACGTTTTGACTTAACTGTTTGAATTAACTCTTCAATGCTTTTGGTTGAAATTGCAGCTTTTTTTATTTTATTTTCTAATCCTTCCTGAACACCATTAATTCTTTTTAAGTCATCAGCGGGAGCACTTCTAAGTTTAGAAAATATCGCCTGTTCAAAATTTGATAATAAAATAGGATTTATATCTTCTTTTAATTCATTTAAAATGGTCTGATAGGATGTGATAGGCATAGTTGCTTTTAAATTTTCCAATAATTGCTTATCATTAGAATTATAATAATATTGATTGATTATCTTTCTTATAGCAGTAGCACTGGAATATTCACCTTCAAATTTATCCTGGGAAAAATTCGAACCAATCCTTTTAATAGGCAATGCTTTTATAGTACTTTTTAATAATTGTAATGATATCATATATTCTAAAGCCAGAATATTATTGGATTGCCTTAAGATAGTACTTATTTCATTTAAAGGTATTCCCATTGACTCTTGATCGTATTTTTGGTAAAAAGAAATAATTGCTTTTTCTCGAATATGGGGAAAACTATTTCCCTTTTTTAACTCTTCACTTATGATTTTTTTAAAAAATGGTGGATCTTTTATTATTAATCGAGCTAATTTGGAAAATATTTCCACCTTTTCGTTTTCGCAACCAAAAGTTATATAATCAACTACACCTAAGGAATCTAAAATTTTAACTCCAGCCTGGGCAAAACCATGAGCATCTTGACTGGCAAAAACAAAGGGAAGTTCGATGACCAGGTCAATTCCCGCAAAGAGAGCCATTTTAGTACGTATCCACTTATTCCATAGTGCTGGTTCCCCTCGCTGTAAAAAGTTTCCTCCCATAACAGCTATAGAGAATTCAGCTCCAGTTAATTCTTTAGATTTTTGCAGGTGATATAAATGGCCATTGTGGAAAGGATTGTATTCCGCAATAATACCCAAAACCAACATATTTTACCTCGATAAATTAATAATTATATGTTATAATTATACGGTATTTTGTGCCTTTTTTTAAGCTAATCATAAAACATTATTTGATAGGAGGAATATATTTATGAATATTTCAGAGAAGCTGAGACAGAGAGCTAAGAAAGAAATTAAAAAGATTGTTTTACCAGAAGGCGAAGAACATAGAATGATCAAAGCAGCTAAAACAATCTATCAAGAAGGTTTTGCTAATTTAGTCTTTTTAGGGAAAGAACAGAAGATTAAAGATATTGCTCAAGAGTTAAATGTTGATTTTCCTGAAGCTATTGAAATCATTGATCCGGAATCATCTGAAAAACTAAACACTTATGCTGGAATATATTATGATTTAAGAAAAAATAAAGGAATGACTATTGAAGAAGCCAAAAGACTATTGAAAGATCCCCTGTATTATGGAGCCCTAATGGTCTACCAGGATGATGCCGATGGTTTAGTGGCTGGTTCAATTAATGCTACTGGCGATGTTTTTAGACCCGCTTTGCAAACTATCAAAACCTCCAGAAATGTAAATATTGTTTCCAGCTCCTTTATTATGGTTGTACCTGACTGTAAATATGGAGAAAATGGAATGATTCTATTTGCAGATTGTGCCTTGTTCCCAGATCCAAATGCTGAAGAATTAGCAGATATAGCTATAGCCAGTGCCCATACTGCAAAAATATTGGTAGGAGTAGAACCAAAGATTGCCATGCTTTCTTTTTCTACTAAAGGGAGTGCTAAACATCCTTTAGTAGATAAAGTAATAAAAGCAACTGAAATTGTTAAAAAGAAAGCTCCTGATTTGAAAATTGATGGAGAGTTACAAGCAGATGCGGCTTTGATTCCTGAAATAAGCAAGCGAAAAGCCCCGAATAGCAAAATTGCTGGGGAAGCAAATGTATTAATATTCCCAGATTTACAAGCTGCCAATATTGCCTATAAATTAGTAGAACGATTGGCAAAAGCTGAAGCAATAGGCCCTATCTCGCAGGGTATGCGAAAACCGGTAAATGATCTTTCTAGAGGTTGTTCAGCTGAAGACATCGTAAATGTAGTGGCTATTACAGCTCTTCAGGCTCAGGGTATCCAATAAAGTAAATAATGCTAAATTAATCCATAGAAAATTAGATTATTTTGATAACTGCCTTTACCTGAAATGTGAAATAATAGGAAATCTTACTTTGAAAGATCGGGTAAAGAGAAAAGAAAGAGGAATTGAATAAAAAAGAAGTGTAAGTTATTAATAAGTAGTAAATTTAAAACTTTCTGAAGCATATAATATTTTTAGTAGATATTTTTTATAATATCAAGTTTTTATAAAATAAATCATAATGGTATTTATAAATAATTACCTATCAGAGTAAATGTAAAGAAAAAGATAGAAATATTCTATTTTAGAGAACTTACCAATCTATACAAGTTTTATTGAACATTTAAGATAAATTTGCATGTAGTGAGAATTTTTTGTATAATCGTTTTTTGTTAATACAATAAAGTACCACTAATTTAAAAGGAGGAAAAAAGTTGGCTAATCCAAAAAGAAAGGTTTCCAAATCTCGAAAAAATAAAAGAAGAACACATTGGGTTGAAAAATCCATTAATCTTGTAGAATGTTCCAGATGTCACGAATACAAACTTCCTCATCATGTATGTCCTTCTTGTGGTTATTATAATGGAGAGAAAGTTATTCCTGAAAAGAAGGCTTCAGAAGCTAAGGCTACTTAGGAAATTCTAATAATAGACATAACATTTTTTTACATGAAGTATGCTAAATTAATAAACAATCTTTTTAAGTGCCATAGAAGTAATATGGCACTTCTTTAAATATAAATCCACTTAATAATTATTATTAATTTATTTTATTCCTAAGGCATATAAACGTTAAAAAGTAAGATGTATATTGAAATTAGAGGAATAGAATCAATATCACTAAAACTATATCTACAATAGTTTTTTTGAATAAAGATAATGTTAAGAAATCTTTTTATTATACTTGATTTAATAAATTTTATTGTATATACTATCAGTCAGTAGTAACGGTTGCTTTTATTAGGTACTATTAAAAGTATTTTTAAAAATATGTAAACATGATATGAAAAAAAATTTGACTAAAGAAAAAAGGCAAGAAAAAATAAGAGAAAAAATTTCTAGCAATCCCTTTTTATCAGATGAACAATTAGCAAAAATCTTCGGAGTAAGTATTCAAACTGTTAGACTAGACAGGCTGGAAATGGGTATACCAGAAATGCGCAAAAGGGTTATCAAGCTTGCTCAAGATGCTTCTTCTAAAGTAAAAGCATTGAATAGAAATGAAATTATTGGTGATCTTATTGACATTGATTTAGGAAAAAGCGGCATCTCTACTATGCATACTACTAAAGAAATGGCTTTTGGTAAAAAGAATTTAGTAAGAAGTCACTATATATTTTCTCTGGCTGATTCTCTATCCATGGCCATTATCGATTCTGATGTAGTATTAACTGGCGTAGCTCGCTTAAGATATAGAAATCCAGTCTATGCTGGTCAGCTGTTAGTTGCTAAAGCTAGAATTGCTTCCAAAAAAAGTAATAAATATTTGGTATCAGTGCACATAAAATGTAATCACAAAGAAGTATTTACTGCAAAATTAATAATGGTTTCAATAAACTAAAAATTTAGCAATTATATTTTAATTAAATAATTAAAAAATAAGGAGTAAAAATAACCATGGATATGATGGAAAGAGTAAAAAAAATTATAGTTGACCAACTTGGAGTTGAAGAAGATAAAGTAAAAGATGATTCTTCATTTATTGATGACCTGGGTGCAGATTCTTTAGACATTGTAGAATTAATTATGGCTTTTGAAGAAGAGTTTGATATCGAAATTGCTGATGAAGATGCCGAAAAAATTAAGGTTGTAGGTGATGTTCTACGTTATTTAGAAGATAAACAATAATTATAACCATGTTTATCTTTCTTTTCTGTAATTGATAGAAGAAGGTTTTGGAGGGTGCTAAATAAAATAAACTTAAGTGAACTGGAAGCAAAGTTAGGATATAACTTTAAAAATATTGATTTACTAAAAAAGGCTTTAACTCATACCTCATTTTATGGTCAAAAAGAAAAAAATGGAGTAAACTATTTCCAAAGACTAGAATTTCTCGGTGATTCAGTAATAAATTTAATAGTAAGTAAATATTTATATCACAAATTTCCTTTTTCCTCAGAAGGCGAATTATCTAAAATGAAGTCTACGATAATAAGTCAGTCATTTTTAGTAAAATTCGCCAATCTAATTACGCTGGAAGATTTTATTACTTTAGGCAAAAGTGTGGATTTAAAGAAAGGAAGAGGGAAATTTTCTATTTTAGCAGACTGCTTAGAGGCATGTTTAGGAGCCATTTACATGGATGGTGGAATTAATCACTGTCAAAAAGTTATCAATTATTTTATTGAAAAAGAGAAAGTTAAAATCTTGATAAAAAGTCAAATAAATGATTATAAGACTTTTTTACAAGAGTTGACCCAGAAGAAGTTTCAATGTCTTCCCTCTTACAAAATTGTAAAAGAAGAAGGATTAGAACATCAAAAAACCTTTTACATTGAAGTGTATATTGGAAAAAGGTTTTATGGAACGGGTTCTGGTAAAAATAAGAAAGAAGCTGAACAAAATGCCGCTTATTCTGCTTTAAAAAAATTAGAAATTTTCTAAGAAAGGTATCAATATTGTATCTAAAGGAAATCGGCCTAAAAGGATTTAAATCCTTTGCTAATAAAATTAAACTAAATATTACACCAGGCATAACAGTAATTGTTGGGCCAAATGGCTGTGGTAAAAGCAATATAATTGATGCAGTACGATGGATACTTGGTGAACAGAATATCCGCTCTTTAAGGGGAACTAAGATTACTGATATGATCTTTTCTGGCAATCAGGAACAAAAGATGAGAAACTTTGCTCAAGTATATATGCTATTCAACAATGCAGAGAGAAAATTTTCTATTGACTCAGAAGAAGTAGAAATAAAAAGAATAATCTATCGTTCTGGCGAAATTGAAAACTATATAAATAATATGCCCTGTAAATTAAAAGATATTCAGGAACTTTTTTTAGGCTCAGGTTTAGGAAAAAATTCATATTCTATAATAGCTCAAGGAAGAGTGGACTTTGTATTGAATTCCAAGCCTTCAGAAAGAAGAATACTGTTTGAAGAAGCATCCGATGTTGCTATCTACCGAAATAAAAAGGAAAATGCTCTGAAGAAACTTGATGCTACAGAAAACAATCTCTTAAGAATAAATGATATTTTATATGGAGTCGAAGAAACTCTATCTCATTATAAAAAGAAATCTGATGATTTAGAAACCTATAAATCTTATCAAGATCAAATCCTGATATTGGAATATTATATATTAAGCCAACAATATAAATCTCTCCAAAGAAATATTAGTAGAAACAATAAGAAATTAGAAATCTTTAAAATTGAAATTTCAGAAATTAATAAATCAATCATTTATAATAAAAATCAAGTCTCTCAAATTGAAAAAGAGAAAGAACAATTAGAAAAACAGTTAGATGAAAATTCAAGACAATTTCAAGCAAATGAAATAAACAAAAATAACTATATTAATCAATTATCAATTACCAGTCAAAAAAAATTAGAAGTACAGCGCTATCTCCAAAATATTAAAGAAGATATAGTGCGTGCTCAAAATCAATATACAAAGTTTGTCGACAATCTCGCTGATATTGATAATGATATCAAGGAAACATACCAGAAGGAAGAATATTTTGTAGTACACCTTAAAAAAGAAGAATCTTTATTAGAAAAATATAATAAAATTTATAATTTTTATCGGGAAAAATTACATAATATTGAAACTATCTCAAACGATATCAAAAGTTATTATAATGATTATCGAGAGGAAAAAATTAAAAAAAATATCGAGGTAAAGTCAATTAATATTTCTCTTGCGGAGATAAATAGAGAAAGAGAGCATGTTATCATCAAAATAACTAATAATCAGGAATTGATAAGAAATATAAATTTGGAATTATCTGTTTTAGAATCTGAGATTAATCAATTGAAAGAAGAGGAGAGAAGGAAGGATAATGAATTAATTGAAAAGGGAGTATTAATTGAAAAAGAAAATGAAATAATTCAAAGATATTATAATGAATTAAATTTAAAAAATAAAGAGATACACCTTGTAGAAGAATTAATTACAACAATCCAGAATGGCAATATAGAAAGAGATGATTTTTTTCTGGAATTAGAAAACTCAACAGATATTATCAGTATTTGTGAACTGAAAAATGTAATCAAAGAAATACCGGCTAATTTAGAGCAAATTTTTAACTTTATTTTGGATGAAGGAATAAAATACTTACATCTAGTGCATTCTGATAAAATTCCCTTTTTTAAAAGACTACTTAAAGAGAAAAATTCAATAAAAATAAAGATTATTGCTAATAATCTTGTCTTACCTGCTAATAATGATTTAAACATCTTTAAAAACAGATCTGGATTTGAAAACAATAGAATAATTGGATTCGCTAATGAATTAATTTCCCCTCTTCCTGAATATAAAAAGATAATTGACGCCGCTTTGGGGCATATCTTAATCGTGGAAGACATATCCACTGCTTTGAATGTGGCAAAACAAATAAGGGGACAATGGATTATAATTTCCTTAGATGGAATAATAATAAATGAGAAAGGAATTGTTACCATTGGTTTTACATTAAAGGATATAACAAAAGATAGCCATAACATTTCTAAAAAAAGAATCTTAGAATTAAGAAAAGAAATTCAATTCATTAAAAATGAGCTACAAAAAAAGCAATTATTTTTGGAAACTGAAAAACAAAAGTATAAAGAGCTCTATAATGAGTTACAAAATATCAGCAAACAGCTGAAAGCAAGCATAGCTCAAATTAATGAAATAACAGTTAAATTGGATGAAATAAAATATAATATAAAAGATTCAGAAAATGCTTTACAAACGCTAATAAAGAAAAGGGATGATGAATTAGTAAAAATAAATAATAAAGAAAAGGAAATAATTATTTTAAATAGAAATATTATAAATCTTGAAAATTATCTTAAATATATTAGTATATATAATGATTGCCTTTTTAAATATAAAGATAATTGTAGTAGGGCAATTAACAAAGTTGAGAGGGATAGGAATAACCTTAAGATGAAACTATCCTGGGGAAAAGAAAGAGCAGAATTATTACAAAAAAGACAAAAGGAGATGGAGCAATTTATTATAAGTTACCATCAGGAAGAAAAAGAACAGCAAGAAAAGTTAGAACATTATAATAAAGAGCATATCAAATTAATTCGACAGGAAGTTGAATTAAAAGAAAACCTTGATTCTATTATAAAAAAACAAAATAAGTTGAATGAAAGTATAAATATAATAAAGGATAACCTGAAGGAACAAGAAAGTATACTAAGAAAAATTAGGGAAGAAATCGAGTTAGAGCAAGAAAACCTTAGTAGTAAGAAAAATGCTTTACATGAATGTGAGATGGTTTATGTACAGAATCAAGAAAAAATGAATAATTTACTTCAAACGATAAAAAATCAATACAATACTTCATTAACTGGAATTCTTCGTTATAAAAATTATGTTAATAGCCAATTAGAGGCTATAGATACAATTTCAAAGTATAAAGATCAGATAAAATTAATGGGTCAGATTAATTTTAATGCTCTACAGGAATATCAAGAACAATTGGTAAAATTTAAAGAATTATATAGTAAAAAAGAAGAAATAAATAAATCTAAAGAAAAATTGATAGCTTTAATTGATGAAATTGACCGCATAGCTGAAGACCATTTTTATAAAACATTTCAGAAGGTTCAAGTTAATTTTAAAGAAATATTCAAAAAACTATTTCGTGGTGGTGAAGTATCATTAGAATTAACTAATAATAAAAAACTTCTGGAAGCAGGAATTGAAGTATTGGTACAGCCGCCAGGAAAAAAAGTACAAAACATTTCCTTGCTCTCCACCGGCGAAAAAGCACTAACAGCTATAGCGCTATTATTTGCTTTATGGAAGGCAAACCCGACTCCTTTTTGCTTTTTTGATGAAATTGATTCAGCTTTAGATGAAACTAATGCAATACGTTTGGCTTCTTTTATCAAAAATGATGATCTGAAGAATTCTCAAATTATAATTATTACCCATCAAAGAGAAGTCATGCAAGCAGCAGATGCTTTATATGGAATTACTATGGATGGATTTGGAACTTCAAAGTTAATGTCGGTAAAAATGATGGATTTGGGAGAGAAATAAAAATAGGTAATTTAATAACTTCCTTAAAAACCGGTTTAAAAAAAACCAGAGATAATCTAATTGATAAATATGATATTTTATTTTTAGATGCCGTAAAAGATAAAAATCTATTTCTGGAAAAGATTGAGGAATTATTGCTATTATCAGATATTGGTCCCAGAACTACTGAAGAAATAGTAGCCCGTTTTCAAACAATGAACATACATCAATTTAAAATGAATGATTTTAATTATTTTAAAAAACTTCTTAAACAAATATTGATTGATTTAATTCCAAGAGAAAATTGCGCATTGACGATAAATCCAGAAATATTGAACATCATAATGATTGTGGGAGTCAATGGAACTGGTAAGACTTCTTTTGCTGGAAAACTTGCCTATTACTATAAAAATAAAGGATTGAATTCTTTACTTGTTCCTGCTGATACTTTTAGAGCAGGTGCTATTGAGCAATTGACTTTATTATCCAAACAAGTAGGGGTTGAAATCTTAAGAACATCAGCTGGTTCAGACCCTGCTTCTGTTGTTTTTGATAGCATACAATCTGCTAAGGCTAAAAAGAAAGTATTATTAATAATTGACACAGCTGGAAGATTGCATACCTACAATAATCTGATGAAAGAATTAGAAAAGATTAAAAGAGTAATTAATAAAAATGCTCCGTGGTCTTTATTGAATACTATACTAGTGATTGATGCTACTACTGGTCAAAATGGACTTGTTCAAGCAAGTAATTTTAAAAAATCTTTAGGGATATCTAGTATTGCCTTAACTAAGTTAGATGGTACAGCTAAAGGGGGAATTGTTTTAGCTATACAGAAAGACCTTTTTATACCTGTCACCTTCATCACTTTTGGAGAAAAGATTACAGATTTAAGTGAATATGTACCAGAAAGGTTTATAGAAATACTGCTTGATTGACACTAAATATAATTTTCTATATACTGATATAGAATTTGTCATTTTATTTATTTTTAAATTTTTAAACACTTCTTTTCTTATATCTTTAAATAAAAAGAAGAATTAAATGCACTAAAGAAAATTATATTTTCTGAATAATATTAAAAAATAATAAAAATATCTTAATAAGTTTGATAATTGGTAATACTTTTGTTCAGGTGAAAAATTATGTTAGAGAAACTATCAGAAAAAATGCAATTAGTTTTAAATAAAATAAAAGAAAAGGGTAAAATTTCAGAATCTGACATTAAACAATCTTTGAGAGAAGTTAAGCTTGTTCTTCTTGAAGCTGATGTACACTATAAGGTAGTAAAAGATTTTATTGCCAAACTGGAACAACAGGCAACTCAGGAAAAACTATCTAAGACACTTACTCCAGGACAACAGATTATTAAAATGACCCACGGAATATTAACTGGTATATTGGGAGAAAAGCAGAGTAAAATAAAAATTAGTGTAAAATTACCGACAACTATTTTACTTATTGGTTTACAGGGTTCTGGTAAAACTACTACTGCCGCCAAGTTGGCTTTAAATGTTAAAAATGATGGTTATACGCCGCTATTAGTGGCAGCAGATAGAATTAGACCTGCTGCTATTGAACAGTTATTAATAATTGGTAAAAAAGCTGGTGTTGAAGTATTTACCGGCGATATTAATAAAAATACATTGGGCACCATTTATGAAGCAGAACAATGGGCAAAAATACATAAACATGATGTAATTATTATTGATACAGCTGGTAGATTGCATATAGATAGGGACTTGATACAAGAATTAAAGGACATAAAAAATTCGATAGCCGTTGATGAAACATTATTAGTTCTTGATGCTTTAATGGGTCAGGATGCTTTAAGAGTAGCAAATGATTTCAATAATGAAGTTGGGGTAGATGGCTTTATTCTAACAAAATTAGATGGTGATGCTCGTGGTGGTGTCGCCCTATCCATCAGAAGCATTACTGGTTTGCCTATTAAATTTATTGGAGTTGGCGAGAAAATAAGTGATTTAGAACTGTTCTATCCTGATCGTATTTCTTCACGAATACTAGGAATGGGTGATACCTTATCACTAATTGAAAAAATTGAAGCAAATTATGCCCGCAATGAAATACAAAATATAGGGAAAAAAGAATTTAGAGATCAATTTAATCTTAATGATTTTTATGAACAAATTAAAAAAATAAAAAAAATGGGTTCCCTAGAAAATATCTTTAATATGATGCCTATTCAATTTTCAAGTTCCTTAAAGAATATTAAACAAAATATGGGAGATGAAGAAAAAGGATTAAGCAGGGTTGAAGCAATTATCTGTTCAATGACCAAGCAAGAAAAGTTAGAACCCGATATAATAGATGGAAGTAGAAGGAGAAGAATTGCAAAAGGTAGCGGAACTAATGTAAGTGATGTGAATCGTCTATTAAACCAATTTTTTAAAATGAAGAAATTCTTAAAATGTACTAGTAGTAAAAAATCTTTAATTTCTTTTATGAGATAAGAATAAGAATGAATAAACAATATTTTAAAAACATTTATGGAGGAAAAAATGTCTGCCAAGATTAAACTAAGAAGAGAAGGTGCTAAAAAAAATCCTTGTTATAAGGTTATAGTTATAGATTCCCGTAAACCAAGGGATGGAAGATTTATCAAAATGTTAGGTTATTATCAGCCTACGAAAGAACCATACACCTTTAATATTGATAAGGAAGAAAGCTTGAAATGGATTAAGCAGGGAGCAAAAATGACTAAAACAGTTGAGTCTTTATTTAAAAAGGAAGGCATCTTAGATAATTCAAAAGAAGTTTAAGATAATGATTTAAAAAATTATCAAATGAATTAATTATAAATCTTTGGAGAAATATTTTGAATGAACTAATTGAGTATTTACTAAAAATGCTTGTAGATTTTCCAGATAAGCTTAAAATTAATAGAATTAATCAAGATAATATGACTATATTAGAAATAACTGCTGATCCATCCGATATAGGGAAAATTATTGGTAAACAGGGAAGAGTAATTAAGGCAATTAGAGCAATCACTAATGCAGCAACCATAAAAGAAAGAAATAGGACTATCATTGAAATAATGGAAAGTAAAAATAGTAATTTTCCCATTAACTATTAGTAAAATAGTAACAAATAGGATTAAAAATGGAAATAATAATTTTGACAATTTTTCCAGAGATGTTTAATTCACCATTTTCAGAAAGCATTATTAAAAGAGCTAAGGATAAAAATTTAGTAAATATTAACATTATAGATATTAGAGATTTTGCTAAAGATAAGCATAAGAGTGTTGATGACTACTCCTATGGTGGTGGCCCTGGAATGGTATTAAAACCCGAGCCTATAGTTGAATCAGTAGAATATATTTTTAAAAAAGATAGTAGTTGGATTGATAGCAAGATAATAATTACTTCTGCTCAAGGTAAAATTCTTAATCAAAAAATAGTGAATCAATTATCATATTTTGAAAAAATTATTTTTATTTGTGGAAGATACGAAGGTATTGATGAGAGAGTTTATCGTATATTAAATGCAGAAGAGATTTCAATCGGAGATTATGTTTTAACAGGGGGAGAAATACCGGTAATGGTTCTGGTTGATGCAATAACTAGAATGTTGCCAGGTGTATTAGGAAAGAAAGAATCATTGAAGAATGATTCGTTTTATAATGGTATACTTGATTATCCTCATTTTACCAGACCTGAGAAATATAAGGGGCATGAAGTTCCTGAAGTATTATTATCTGGGGATCATAAAAGAATCAAAAGGTGGAGAATAAAACAATCTTTATTAAGAACAATTATTCGTAGACCCGATTTGTTAGCTGATAGAAAGTTTTCCAAAGAAGAGCTTAAAATAATCAATGATCTAAAAACACTCAGTTAGAAAAGAAAGGGAGATACTAATGAATTATATTAAAAATATTGAAGATGAGCAATTAAAAAAAGAAATATTAGAAGCAAAACCTGGGGATTTGATTGAAGTACACCAAAGGATTATTGAAGGTGAGAGAAAAAGGACTCAGATTTTCCGAGGAATTTTAATCGCTAGAAAACATAGTGGAAGTAGAGAAACAATTACGGTAAGAAAGGTTACTAAAGGTATTGGCGTTGAGAAGATCTTTCCGATACATTCTCCAAATATAGAAAAGATTAAACTCGTTAAAAGTGGCTCAGCAAGAAAAGCTAAATTATACTTTTTAAGAGACAGAGTTGGACAAAAGGGATTGATGACCTAATTTTTCATCATCAGATTAACTAAATTGAAAGAAGAAGTTTTTCGTTTAAAAAGAAAAATTAATTTTTTATACCAGGAAAGAATAAGGATAGAAAGACTAAAAGTTATTGAACGAAAGTTATTTTCTTCCGGTTTCCAGTGTATCGCTGGTATTGACGAAGTAGGAAGAGGTGCTTTAGCCGGTCCCGTTGTTGCTGCTGCAATAGTAATAAAAGATATTGACTCTTTTTTTATTACAAATTTAAAAGATTCTAAAAAAATAAGCAAAGTTAAAAGGGAATATTTATCTAAATTAATTAGGGAAAAATCTTATGATATAGGCATAGGTTTAGTTGATTCCAGTACCATTGATAGAATAAATATTCTAAAGGCAACCATACTGGCAATGAAAAGAGCAATTATATCTCTTAATCAATGCCCCGATTATTTGTTAGTTGACGCCTTAAAAATTCCATTTATTAATATATCACAAGATAGCATTATTAAGGGAGAAGATAAAAGTATTTCCATAGCTGCGGCATCAGTTGTAGCTAAAGTATATCGAGATAATCTTATGAAGAAATATCATGAAAAATACCCACTATATCTCTTTAATCAAAACATGGGATATGGGACAAAGAAACATCTCGCAGCGATAAAGGCGTATGGATATTGCCCTATTCATCGAAAAACATTCAAAGGTGTAATAATCAATAAAATAAATACCCCAGAAATATATAATTCAATAAATCTAGATGAGTAATAATGAATAATACAGGAAATACTGGAGAAAAAATTGCCAGATATTACCTTAACAAAAAGGGATATCATATTTTAGAGCAAAATTATAAAGTATCTTTTGGTGAAATAGATATAATTGCCGAAAAGAATAATTGTATTTGTTTTATTGAAGTAAAATCTAGAAGATCAGATATATGTGGTTCCCCAGAAGAGTCAATTACTCAATATAAGAAAAATAAAATTATAAAAGTAGCAGAACTATATATCAAACAACACAAGATTAAAGATAAGCTTTTTCGCTTTGATGTTATAGCTCTTAATTTGAATAATAATTTTTTAACAAAGATAAATCATATTACTAATGCGTTTCATCAATAAAATTTAAAATAATAATAGGTTTGGGTGATATCTTGATTTCAAAACTTTGTAGTTCCGCACTTTTAGGTGTAGAGGCATTTATTGTTGAAGTAGAAGTAGATGTTGCCAATGGATTACCTTCTTTTAATATTGTAGGTTTACCTGACACTGCCGTGCAAGAATCGAGAGAAAGAGTTAGATCTGCTTTAAGAAATGCTGAATATCAATTTCCTATGCAAAGGATAACCGTTAATTTAGCTCCAGCTGATATCAAAAAAGAAGGACCAGCCTTGGATTTACCTATTGCTATTGGAATATTAATTGCCAATGAACAAATACAAAGTATTTTTTATAAAAATTTTATTATCATTGGTGAACTCTCTCTTAATGGTGGCATAAAGCCAGTAAATGGAGTATTATCAATTGCTTTAATGGCTAAGAAAAATGGTATTAATAATATTATTGTTCCTCAGGAAAATGCCCGAGAGGCAGGAATAGTTGATGGAATAAATATTTATCCTGTTTCCAATTTACGTCAAGTAGTTCAATTTTTAAATAAAGAAATTAATATAAAGCATTTTTGTGTTAATAAAGAAGAACTAATGTCTAACAGTGATGACTATTTAGTAGACTTTTCAGACGTCAAAGGTCAGCAGCAGGCTAAAAGAGCCCTGGAGGTAGCAGCTGCAGGTGGTCATAATATGATAATGATCGGTCCACCTGGTTCGGGTAAAACTATGTTGGCAAAACGTATCCCGACAATTTTACCCAGCTTAACTTTGGAAGAAGCAATTGAAATAACTCGTTTATACAGCATTTCTAATTTAGCTAATAGAAAATGTCCTGTCATGACTAGAAGACCTTTTCGATCACCACATCATACCATAAGCGATATTGGACTTATTGGAGGTGGAACAATACCAAAACCAGGTGAAATAAGTTTAGCCCATAATGGAGTATTATTTTTAGATGAACTTCCTGAGTTTAATCGTACAGCTTTAGAGTCATTACGTCAACCAATAGAAAATGGAAGGGTCAATATTTCCAGAGCTTTACGTTCAGTAACTTATTTATCTCACTTTATGCTGGTAGCCGCTGCTAACCCCTGTCCCTGTGGTTATTTCGGTGACCCTGTTAAACAATGTACCTGTACCTCATATCAAATTCAGAAGTATAGAGCAAGGATTTCAGGTCCACTATTAGATAGAATAGATATTCAGATTGAAGTTCCAAGATTAGATTATAAAGAATTAGTAAATAGAAAAAATCACAACGAACGTTCTAGTGAAATTAGAAAAAGAATTGAAAAAGCCAGAAAAATGCAATTAAAACGTTTTAAAGATAGAAATACTTATAATAATTCACAGATGAATCGGAAAGATATTGAAAAATACTGCTCGTTATCCATTGAAGCATGGGATTTATTAAGCCATGCAATGGAAAAATTAAAATTGAGTGCTCGGGCATATGATAAAATATTAAAGTTAGCAAGAACAATTGCTGATCTTGCTTTAATGGAAAAAATTCAAACTATACATATTGCCGAAGCTATCCAATATAGAAGCCTGGATAGAGAATATTTAATATAAAAATATTTGTTTAAATAGAAAAGGTTAATAAGATGTTAAAAAATAGATTAGCTCCATCAATACTAAATGCTGATTTTTCCTGTCTGAGTGAAGTTCTACATATTTTAGAAAGATGTAAAGTTGATTTAATTCATCTCGATATTATGGATGGTAATTTTGTTCCAAACATTACTTTTGGGCCTAAAATAGTCGAAACAATTAGAAAAAATACAAGCCTTCCTCTTAGTGTTCATTTAATGATAGAAAAGCCGGAAAGATATATAAAAGTATTTTCCGAAGTGTTACATGTTCAAGATAGTTTAATCGTTCATGTTGAAACTTGCTTGCATTTAGATAAAACATTACAAATGATAATTGATTCTGGTTTGACAGTAGGAGTGGCATTAAATCCTTCAACTCCCTTAGAGATGATTAAGTATGTATTAGACAAGCTGGATGTAATATTGATTATGACCGTTAATCCAGGTTTTGGTGGGCAACAATTTATCCCGACTATGTTACAAAAGATTGCTCAGGCTAGAGAAATAGTAAATCAAAGTAAGAAAAATATTAATATCCAGGTTGATGGGGGTATTAATGTCAAGAATATTCAGACCATAAATAAAACTGGAGCAAATATCTTAGTAGTCGGTTCTGAAATATTTGAAGCTGAAAATCCTGAAAATATGATAAAAAAACTTCAAAGAAAGTTAAAATCATTATAATTATTCAATCCGTTCTTAACTAAGTGGTTATTTAAAAATATGGATATAAAGGTTGCCATTATTGGAAAAACAAATACAGGAAAATCCACTCTATTTAATCGTATAATTGGTTTTAAAAAATCTATTGTCCTATCTGAAGCCGGTATTACTCGTGATAGAAATTATGCAGAAGTTCAATGGCAGGGCAAACCATTCACATTAATAGATACTGGTGGTATTGATTATATCGATAAACAAAATAGCATACAAAAAAAGATTTTAGAACAGGCAATAAAAGCTATCTCTGATTCTGAAATTATTTTACTTCTTTTGGATGTTAAGACAGGAATTCAACAGGAAGATATCGATATTGCCAGATTCATTCGAAAAAATCATAAAAAAACCATATTAGTAATAAACAAGAGTGACATAAAAAATAAGAATTATTTTTTTAGTGAATTTTATCTCTTAGGTCTGGGAGAACCATGTCTTATTTCTGCAGAACAGGAAATCAATATTAGTGAATTACTGGACAGAATAACAGCTTTAATACCTGATAAAGACAAAAAAGTTGATTTAAGTGAAAATCCTGATTATCTAATAAGAGTTGCCATCATAGGTAAACCAAATGTTGGTAAATCCAGTATTTTAAATGCCATTTTAAAAGAAGATAGAATTATTGTAGATGAGAATCCTGGTACCACCAGAGATGCAATAGAAGTGTCACTAAATTTTGATAAATATAGACTTAATTTTATTGATACTTCAGGATTGAGGCGAAAAAAAAGCGTAAAACAAAAAATCGAATATTACGGAAATTTAAGATCAATCGAAGCTATTAAAAAAGCTGATATAGTATTATTAGTTTTGGATGCTTCCCATGCTATCAGTATGCAGGATAAACGTCTGGCCAGAAGAATTATTGAAGATAAGAAAGCTTGTATTGTTTTATTAAATAAATATGATTTAATAAGCAAACAAAAGGAAATTGACAAAAAATACCTTTTACAAATAAGTAAATATAACTTTAGATTTCTTAAAAATGCTCCTATTTTGACCACAATAGCAATAGATCCTAAAAAAGATTTCTTACCAGTTTTAAAAAAAATCATTGAAATATTTTGCAAATATAATAATAAAATATCTACTTCTGAATTAAACAATTTTTTACAAAAGATTGTAAATAGAAGAATCCCAAAGATAATCAATGGTAGAAGAATACATTTTTATTATATTACTCAAATCGGAATTAAGCCTCCTACTTTCAGAATATTTGTGAATAAACCTGAACTTCTATATAATTCCTATCAAAGGTATATAGAAAATCAATTTATTCAAAACTTTGATTTAAGAGGCATTCCAATTGTATTTCTTTATGAAAAGAGTAAATAAGGCATAAAATGGAAATAATTATGTTAATAAAAATTATTATAATCTTGGTTTTCAGCTATACCTTTGGTTCTATTCCTTTTGGTTACTTAATAGGTAAATACTTAAAAAATATTGACATCAGAAAATATGGTAGCGGTAATATTGGGGTAGCAAATACTTTTCGTGTTTTGGGTGTTAGATATGCCATATTGGCTCTGATTGGGGATTGTTTAAAGGGATTTTTATCGGTATATCTTGCTAGATCAATAATAACAGGAAACATTAGTATTTTGTTGTTAACAGGACTTTTTGCTATTCTTGGTCATAACTGGTCTATTTTTCTGAAATTCAATGGCGGCAAAGGCATAGCTACTACCTATGGGGTGATCCTTGCTCTTTTCCCTAATATTGCACTTATCTCTGCATTAATATGGGGGGTATTAGTAGTAACACTAAAATTTGCAGTGGTTGGTTCAATCATTTCAGTATTTAGCATGTTTATTCTATCGTTTGTCTTCAGAACACCTGTTGAATTTAAATATTTTTTAATAATAATAAATCTATTGGCATTATTACGTCACCGTGCTAATATTATTCGATTGATACAACATAAAGAGAATAAAATAATCTCTGAAAAAACTGATAAAAGAATATAATACTTAATATTTTATAGTAGTGAATTTTTTTCTGATATTACAATACTATAAAATGTTCTTTGTTAATATGAAAATATATGCTAAATTAGATATTAAGATTGGTATATAATTCCTATAATTTTTATATTTTAGGCGAAAACAGGATTTATTATAAAAAGGATTAAAGAAAAAGTAATCAGGGGAAATATTCTTGAAACCACTTAAAAAAAATACAAATTCTAAAGTAAATCTATCTTGTTTTCCAAACAATATTAAAAAATTTAAATAGTATTTATTTATTGATTTAAGGGATATCCAAGGGAGCAGATTCTCCCTGAATATCCTGAAGATATTCATAACCTAAGATTATGAACATCGGGATAAATAAAATATATAACTTATCACTTTATTAATTTAAAAGGAGAATTAAGGGATATCCAAGGGAGCAGATTCTCCCTGAATATCCTGAAATAGAAAAATATATTTATGGAAAAAGTTCTTATTATTGTTGAATCACCAACAAAGGAAAGAGTATTAAAAGAAATGATAGGTGAAAAATTCCTTATTATTTCAAGCAAAGGACACATAAAAGATTTACCTAAATCAAGAATGGGTATCGATATAGAAAATAATTTTCAACCAACCTGGATTACAATTCCGGGGAAAAGACAGATAGTTAAATTTATAAAAAATATTGCTGAGGGAAAAGAAAAAATATTATTAGCTACAGATCTAGATAGAGAAGGGGAAGCTATTTCATGGCATATAGCAAAAGAATTAAATATTAACAGTGAAAAATGTAGAATTACTTTTAATGAAATAACCAAAAACGTAATTACACAGGCAATAGAGAATCCCAGGGAGCTAAATATGAATATAGTCAATTCTCAGATTGCCAGAAGACTACTAGATCGTTTGGTTGGATATCAAGTCAGCCCTTTGTGTTATAAATATACCAGGGGCAAAAGTGCGGGTAGGGTTCAATCAGTCGCAGTCCATTTTATTGTTAAAAGAGAAAAAGAAATTGAAGCATTCAAGCCTGAAGAATATTGGAAAATCAATGTATTACTTTTAAGAGATATAGATATAAAAGATAATGTCTTTCAAGCCTCACTAGTCTCAAAAAATGGGATCAAGATAAAGATTAAAAATCAAAAAGAAGCGGAACTATGCTGCAAAGAAATTGAAAAATGTCTATTTACTGTTTCCAAAATTACCACTACCAAAGAATTCAAACACCCTCCTCTCCCCTTAAAAACAAGTACACTACAGCAAATAGCATATAATAGATTAAATTTTTCAGTTAAGAGAACTATGCAAATTGCTCAACAATTATATGAAGGAATTTCAATTACGGGAGTAGGGACATTGGGATTAATTACCTACATGAGAACCGATTCAACACGCATTTCAAATGAGGCAAAAATAAATGCTCAAGAATATATTTCAGAAAAATATGGCAAAAATTTTGTTTCGTCTAGCAAAAGTACTTTAGCCAAATTAAAAAATAAAGTAACTATGAAAATACAAGATGCCCATGAAGCAATAAGGCCAACCTCAATTAATCTAGACCCTGAATCTATCAGGAATAACCTCAAGCCAGATCAATACAAACTTTATCAATTAATTTGGAAACATTTTATAGCCAGTCAAATGAAATCTGCCATATTAGAAAGAAGGAATGTTAAAATTAGAGCTGGTCATTATATCTTTGAAGTTAATGGAACCACTATAATATTTCCTGGATACCTAAAAATATTAGGAGACAGTGAAATTGAAAAGGTATCTATTCCAGATTTAAGGGAAAAGGAAAAATTGCTATTATTAAAAATTAACTCAAAACAATCCTTTACCAAACCACCTGCTAGATATAACGAAGCAAGCCTAGTAAAAGTATTAGAAAAAGAGGGCATAGGCAGACCAAGTACCTATGCAGTGATAATTGATAAAATACTTAGTAGAGGTTATGTTGAAAAAGAAAATAAACGATTAATTCCAACTAAATTAGGAATTGTTGTAGATCAATTTCTAATGGAATATTTTTCTAATATTATAAACGTAAAATTTACAGCTATCATGGAAAATGAATTGGATAAAATAGAATCGGGAAAGCATAATTGGCAAAATATTTTAAATAACTTTTACAAATCTTTATTACTAAACATAAACCAGCTTAAGGAGAATCCACCTCACAAATTGATACAAAAATCTAAGGAGTTGACTGATGAAAAATGTACCGTATGTGGTAACCTAATGGAAATAAAAAATGGTCCTTACGGTAAATATTTAGCTTGCTCTGAATCTCCACTTAAACATCCAACCAAACCTTATCTTACTAAAATAGGTGTTTTGTGTCCCAGAGAAGGATGTACCGGTGAAATTATTAAGTTGAAAAGTAAAAAAGGCAGGTTCTTTTATGGCTGCAGCAAATATCCTGATTGTAATTTTTATTCTTTATTCCCTCCTGTGAATAAAAAATGTCCCAATTGTGGTTCAATTCTAGTAAAAATTAATAATAAGAGTAAGGGTAATTTTTTCCAGTGCAGTAACAAAGAATGTCATTATCGTGAAAAGGCAATGCAAAATGAATGACATTATAAAAAGTATAAATAATATAAAAGAATATAGAAAATATTTAAAAGAAAAAAAGAATTTTTCTCAAAATACCATAAATGCTTATATAAAAGATATTATTAGCTTAATCCAATTTTCCAAAGATATTAAAAAGGTAGATAGCCTAACTGATGTGAATTATCAGATGCTTAGAGGTTATATAGTCTATTTAAAACAAAAAAATTATAGTGATAGAACAATTGCCCGAAAAATATCTTCATTCCGTGTCTTTTATAGATACCTAGTTCAACAAGATTATATTAATAGAAATCCTGCAGAATATGTACAAATACCGAGAATTAAAAAGAAATTACCGGATTTCTTATTTTTGGAAGAAGTATTGAGATTAATTGATTCAATAAAAACAGAAAAACCTATTGGCATTAGGGATAAGGCTATTATTGAATTGTTATATGGTACTGGGATAAGAGTGACTGAATTATCCAATCTGGACATTGATGATATTAGTCTGGATGATGATACAATGAAAGTTTTAGGCAAAGGTTCCAAAGAAAGAATTTTGCCGCTCAGTCGACCCGTAAAAAATGCTTTGAAAAACTATTTGAAAGTCAGAGAGTTGATACCTAGGAAGAATTATTATAAATTAATTTCAGGAAAAGCTATGTTTATAAGTTGTTTTGGTGAAAGACTTTCTACCAGAAGCATTAGAATGATAATTAATAAAAATATGCGATTAGCTTGTTTAAATAAAAAGATAAGCCCACATGTTTTTCGTCATACTTTTGCTACCCATCTCTTAAATGGTGGTGCTGATTTGCGTTCGGTACAGGAATTATTGGGACATGAAAGTTTATCAACCACTCAGATTTACACTCATATTACTAAAGGTAAATTGATTGAAATATACAAAAAATCTATCCCGAGAAAATAGTAAACAATATTTTAAAAAACTGATAAAATATAAAATAAAAGATTACATTTATGTTATCAGAATTTCGAAAAATATCTGATACTATAAAAGATCTTTTCTATATGAATAACAATGGATAACTTAAAAAATTATTAATGGTTTTCAAGGGGGAAGAATCCCCTTTGAACATCCTTAAGATTAGGAAAAAAAATCATAGTAATAATTGAAAGATTTACCTAAGAATAATAATTGAAAGGATTTTATCTATGTATAAAGGGACAACAATCCTTGCCGTTAGAAGAAACAATGAAATTGCTATTGCTGGAGATGGACAAATAACTATGGGAAATACAATTGCTAAAAATGAGGCCAGAAAAATAAGAAAAATTTATCATAATAAAGTGCTAACCGGTTTTGCTGGTGGTGCAGCAGATGCACTTACTTTATATGAAAGGTTTGAAAATAAGTTAGAGGAATTTCATGGTAATTTAAAAAGAGCATCTATCGAACTGGCTAAGGACTGGAGAACTGATAAGGCTCTCAGAAGATTAGAAGCTTTACTTATAGTTGCAGACTTACAAGATATGTTTACAATTTCTGGAAATGGTGATATTATAGAACCCGATAAACCTATTGCAGCAATCGGTTCTGGTGGTCCATATGCCTTAGCATCAGCTCAGGCTTTGCTTTCATTCACTCAACTATCTGCTACAGAAATTGCTCAGGAGTCATTAAAGATTACTGCCTCTATTTGTATCTATACTAATAATTATATTACCACAGAAACATTAAAGTGATAATGAAGGAGGAATATATTGGAGGATTTGATCCCATCTGAAATAGTAGCAGAATTAGATAAATATATTGTGGGACAAAAACAAGCAAAAGAAGCGGTTGCAATTGCTCTAAGAAATAGAATTAGAAGAAAAAAGCTGCCCAAATCATTAATAGAAGAGGTAACTCCAAAAAATATTATAATGATTGGTCCAACAGGGGTAGGTAAAACTGAAATTGCTCGTAGATTAGCTAAATTAGTTCGAGCACCATTTATTAAAGTAGAAGCTACTAAATTTACCGAAGTAGGTTATGTGGGCAAAGATGTTGATTCTATGATAAGAGATCTGGTACAAGCTGCAGTACAACTTATACGTAAAGAAAAAATGGAAGAGATCCGAGGGAATGCCAAAGAAAGAGTTGAAGAAAGAATATTACAAGCATTACTTCCTACCGGTCAGATTGACAAGAAAGATAGGAGAGATACCTCTTATAAAGATTTTCAAACCAATCAATCTATAGATAATATTGATAAAGAGAAAAATATGATTGAAATTGAGACTCCATTGAGTAGTCATGATTTACAAAAAGAAAGATTATTAAAAACAAAAGAGATATTAAAAAATAAACTACGAAAAGGTGAATTAGAAGAAAGAGAAATTAGCATTGAAATTGAGGAACAAAGCCATTCTTCAATAGAGATATTTTCAAATATGGGAATGGAAGGAATCGGGATTGATTTTAAAGAAATTTTAGATAAAATGTTACCTAACAGAAAAAAAAGAAAAAAAGTTAAAATTTCAGAGGCTCGAAAAATCCTTCTGGATGATGAATTAGAAAAATTATTGGATATGAATAAAATAGCAAAAGAGGCAATTCATAGGACCGAGGAGTTGGGAATAGTCTTTATTGATGAAATCGATAAAATAGCAATGAAAGAAAAATCGTATGGACCTGATGTATCAAGAAGTGGAGTACAAAGAGATATTCTACCTATAATTGAAGGATCAACTATAATGACTAAATACGGTGCAGTAAAAACTGATTATGTTCTTTTTATCGCTGCTGGTGCTTTTAATGTTTCTAAGCCTTCTGATTTAATCCCTGAATTACAGGGACGGTTTCCTTTGCGTGTAGAATTAAACAGCCTTAATCAGGAAGATTTAGAGAAAATACTTATTGAACCAGATAATTCATTAATAAAACAATATAAAGCACTTCTAAACACAGAGGGAATTGACCTTGACTTTGATAGTGACGCAATTAAAGAAATCTCTAAAATAGCCTCAGTATTAAACGAACAAAATGAAAATATTGGAGCAAGAAGACTATACACTGTTATGGAAAAGTTATTAGATCGCATTTCCTTTAATACCCCTAAGATAGGTAAGAGGAAAATTATAATAACCAAGAAATATGTTGTAAATCGCTTACAAAATATCATTCAAAAAGAAGATTTAAGTAAGTATATTTTATAGTATCGAAATTTCAAAAATATTTCAGGAAATATAAAATACTCTTTTTAAATAAAGCATATGTGCTCAGTTAGATTTTAAGAAAGAATGTATAATTACTATAAATTTTATACCTATACCCGGGTAAAATAAAGATTTGTAATACAGGATACTGAAAGCTAGATATTCAGGATCTTAATAATTATTAAGATTGGGATTAATATAGAAGGGAATTTTAAAAAGAATAATTACCCTCAAGTGTCTGTAACTGTTATAATATCTATAACTATAAAGATTAAAATATATCAGAATATGATTTTTTAACTGGAATCTGAAGTAATTGGCACTATTACTCTAGAAAAGTTTGGTTAATATATTATTGATGGATATAAACTGAAAAAGATTATAATTAATAGTGCCTTCTAGGAAGCTTAGTATTTTTTAATACCATCTTACAACGCCTAATATGTAGATATCCTATTAAATGAGCTATAATGCATAATATTTATTAAAATTATAAATATCTAACTTGAATAACAAATCTAAGTATGTTATACTTATTTGGTTTTGTAGTATAGTTTAATTTGCTTCAATACATTTGAATTGAAAATATTCAAAGAAAAAATATGTTAAATTATTAATAATTAAGAATTAAATAATTTTAACAAATATGTATTATTGAAAAATTAAAAAATTTTAAAATAGATATCAAAAAAGGAGAGTGACCATTTGAGTGTTGTATCAATGAAACAATTGTTAGAATCTGGTGTACATTTTGGACACCAAAAAAGACGTTGGGATCCTAGAATGAGATCCTATATTTTTACTGAAAGAAATAATATTTACATTATAGACTTGCAACAGACAGTTAAACTTATTGATGATGCCTATAACTTTGTACGTGAACTTACCAGTAAAAATGGTACTATTTTATTTGTAGGAACAAAAAAACAGGCACAAGAATCTATTAGTTCTGAAGCAGAGAGATGTGGTATGCCTTATATTAATTATAGATGGCTTGGTGGAACATTGACCAATTTTAATACCATTAATCAAAGAGTAAAACGTCTTTTCCATTTAGAAGAAATGGAAAAGAGCGGTCAATTTTCTTTATTACCGAAAAAAGAAGTTATTATTTTAAAAAGAGAACAAGAAAAGCTAGAAAGGATCTTAACGGGTATTAAAAATATGGAAAAACTACCAGATGCCTTATTTATTATTGATCCTAAAAGAGAAAGAAACGCAGTAACAGAAGCTAGAAAACTATCTATACCTATAGTAGCAGTTGTTGATACTAACTGTAATCCAGAAGAGATTGACTATATAATTCCTGGAAATGATGATGCAATAAGAGCAATTAAATTATTGACATCTGTTATTGCTGATGCTGTCATGGAAGGTAAAAAAATATCTCTAGAAGATAATGTTAAAATTGCTGTATAATAATAATTTTGTGTATAAGTTCAACATATAAGGAGAGCTTGGAAAAATGACTATTAAAGCTGAACTAGTGAAAGAGTTGAGAGAGAAAACTGGTGCTGGTATGATGGATTGCAAAAAAGCACTGACACATACTAATGGAGATTTAGAAAAGGCAGTAGATTATTTACGTAAAAAGGGTATTCAAGCTGCGACCTCAAAACTGGGACGGAAAGCTTTAAATGGAAAAATTGCATCATATATCCATTTAAATGGTAGGGTTGGTGTACTTCTGGAAATTAATTGTGAGACTGACTTTGTTGCTAAAACTCAAGAATTTAATGATCTGGCAAAAAATATTACCCTACAGATTGCAGCTGCCAATCCTAAATATATCAAAAGGGAAGATGTACCAGAAGATATAGTCCAGAAAGAAAAAGAAATTTATTGCAGTCAACTGAAAAATACTAATAAACCGGAAAAGGTAATTGATAATATTGTAGAGGGAAAATTAAATAAATTTTTAAAAGAACATTGTTTAATTGAGCAAGATTATATTCGTAATCCCGAGATCGATGTTAATCAATTAATCTTGGAAACTATATCTAAATTAAAAGAAAATATCCAAATTAAAAGATTCGTGAGATATCAACTAGGTGAGTAGATATAATATATTTTTTATAATCTACTCTTGATAAATTATACCCTTTCTAAAAAAATTAATAAATTCGAGTAAAATGAAAAAAGAACAAGCTATTTACAAAAGGATACTATTGAAATTAGGAGGCGAGTCTTTCTCCGGTGAAAAAAAAGTTGGTATCGAAATTGAGCGTGTTAAGTTCATCTCGGCTGAATTAGCGGAAATAAAACAGATGGGAATTCAGATTGCCGTTGTTATAGGAGGAGGAAATATTTTTAGAGGAAGAGAAGCTACTGCTAAAGGTATCAACCAGGTTTCTGCTGATTATATGGGAATGTTAGGTACGGTTATTAATGCTCTTGCCTTACAAGATTTTTTAGAAAAACTTAATATTGAAACAAGAGTACAAACAGCTATTGAAATGAGATCAATTGCCGAACCTTATATTAGAAGAAGAGCAATAAGACATTTAGAAAAAGGACGTATTGTTATTCTGGCGGCTGGCACTGGTCACCCCTTTTTTACCACTGACACTGCTGCAGCTTTGAGAGCAATAGAGTTAGAAGCTGATGCAATATTAAAAGCCACTAAAGTTGATGGTATTTATGAATCGGATCCCTTAGTTAATACCAATGCTTTAAAATTTAAAAAGATAAGTTTTCTTGAATTTTTAAATAAAAATTTAAAAGTAATGGATGCAACTTCCATCTCATTATGCATGGAAAATAAAGTACCTGTAATTGTATTTAATTTGAATTTACCTGGGAATATAAAGAAAGTAATTTTAGGAGAACAAATTGGAACCATTGTGAAGGAGGATTAGATATGTTACTTGAGATGACAAAAGAAGCTGATTACAAAATGAAAAAAGCCATAGAAATAACCAAAGCAGAATTATCTCAAATTAGAACTGGAAGGGCTTCAACCGCCTTAGTTGAAAAAATTAAAATTGAATATTATGGTGTTTTAACCTCTTTAAAAGAAATTGCTAATATTACTGTCCCTGAATCTGATTTAATCGTGATACAACCATGGGATAAAAATTTTGTTAGTGAGGTTGAAAAAGCCATTTGGAAAGCTGATATTGGCTTAACTCCTAATAGTGATGGAACTGTTATCCGGCTATCCATTCCCCCTTTATCCGAAGAGCGAAGGAAAGAAATAGTGAAAGTAGTAAAAAAAGAGATTGAATCAGGGAAAGTTGCTATTAGAAACGTAAGAAGAGAAATTAACGACCAAGTTAAAAGACTCGAAAAAGATGGTGATATTTCTGAGGATCAAAGTAAGGAAATTATTAAAAAAGTACAGGATTTAACAGATTCCTTTATTAAAGAACTTGATGAAATTTGTAAAACAAAAGAAATAGAAATAATGAAAGTATGATTAAGATAAAATTATTCCTTGAGAGGATGGTTTATTAGATTCTCACTTAGAAAACACAAAAGGTTATTATTAAATATAATAAATTTCCCCCAGATTATTATATAAATAGAATGTATTAATCGTTTTTTTAACAATGGGGGTTTTTTTATAAGAAAAGGCAAGTATAATGCATGTTAAAAAATAATAAGAATTATTTAAATATAACAAAGCTCACGATAATTCCAAATCATTTATCCATTATAATGGATGGAAATGGTAGATGGGCAAAGAAACGCAATTTGCCACGTTTCGCTGGGCATAAAGCTGGCATTAAAACTGTAAGAATGGTAATTGCTGAATCAATTAAAGCTGGTATAGGTATTTTAACATTATTTGCTTTTTCTACCGAAAATTGGAAAAGACCAAAACAAGAAATATCCTCACTAATGACTCTGTTTCAAGAAATGATCGAAAAAGAAAAAATGAGTTTATTGGAAAATAATATTAGAGTTAGATTTATTGGACATAGGGACAATTTGCCTATGCCCCTTAAATTAGCTATGGAAAATATCGAAGAAAAAACTAAAAGAAATAAAAAATTATTACTCAATATCGCCATTAACTATGGTGGAAGATCAGAATTGTGCCATGCTTTTAAATTAATTTCTGAAAAAATTCTCCAGAGGAAAATAGATCCATCACAGATAAACCAGAATCTTATTAATGGACACCTCTTTACTTCGAGAGTACCTGATCCTGATTTATTAATTAGAACAGGAGGGGAGCTAAGGATTAGCAATTTTCTTCTGTGGCAAATTGCTTATACCGAATTGTGGTTTACAAAGACTTTCTGGCCAGATTTTTCAAAAAAACAATTATGGAAAGCACTAAGTGACTATGAAAAAAGGGTGAGAAAATTTGGGGGAAAAGTTTGAGAAAATAAGTGCTCGAATTCTTACTATTGTTCTTGGTCTACCTATAATATTATTAACAATTCACTTTGGTGGAATATTATATTATTCGACTATAATTTTAATTGCTATATTAGCTTTTTGGGAGCTGTGGCATATAATAAAACATCAAGAATATCAACCTTCTTTAATACTAGGTGTAACTCTTACAATATTTTTTTTATTTCTAAAAAACATATCGGAATTATTTAGTAATGTTAAGTTAATTTTTACACTGCTGTTTTTTTTAATTATTTTGGAACATTTTTTTATAAAGCCTCATAAACGTAGTATTTTAAATATTACACTAACTATATTTATGGCATTATATATAGGTCATCTATTATCATTCTTTATAGAAATTAGGGGACTCACAAATGGTAAAGTATTATTAACTTTTTCCTTATTTTGCACTTGGATAAGTGATATTTTTGCTTATCTAGTTGGAATTAATTTTGGGAAAAAACATCCTTTCCCATATCTTAGTCCCAACAAAACCTTAGAAGGTGCAATAGGTGGCTTCTTAAGTGGGGGCATGTGTGCTTTAGCTTTTTACTCTATACTTCCGTTAAGAATATATACATTACTTATCTTGGGGCTTATTGCGGCAATTGCCGGCCAAATTGGAGATCTATTTGAGTCTTTAATTAAAAGAAATTTTGGAGTAAAAGATTCTGGTACATTACTACCCGGACATGGAGGTATCTTAGACTGTATGGACAGTATTTTATTTGCTATTCCAATTCTATATTATACCTTTCAAATTGTATTATAATATTTTTATGAAATACTGGAGAAAATACTATTATTATGAAAAAACAAATAACAATCTTAGGTTCAACTGGTTCAATAGGAACACAAACCTTACAGGTAATCCAAAATGAACCAGAAAATTTTGAAGTTTTTGCATTATCTGCCTGGAGAAATTTGGAATTATTGAAAGAGCAAATTATAAATTTTAAACCAAAATATGCAGTAGTCAGAGATGATAAAATAGCAAAAGAGCTAATAAACAGATTAAACAATAAAATAAGTTGCCATATATTATATGGCGAATATGGACTTACTAAAATATCTACATTGCCAGATGTCGATTTGATTGTAGTAGCAATTACAGGTATGGCAGCATTAAAACCAACTATAGAGGCTATCAATGCAAAAAAGCAAATCTGTCTGGCTAATAAAGAAATCATTGTATCTGCGGGCGAAATAATAATGAAAAAAGCAAAAGAAAATAATATAAAAATAATTCCCATCGACAGTGAACATAGTGCTATTTTCCAATGCATTATGCCTGATTTTTATGAAAATATAGAAAAAGTAATTATTACTGCCTCCGGCGGACCATTTTATCATTTAAAAGAAAGTGCATTAGAAAATATCTCTATAGAGGAAGCCTTAAATCATCCCAATTGGCAAATGGGTAAAAAAGTGTCCATAGATTCAGCTACATTAATGAATAAGGGTTTAGAGGTAATAGAAGCTTACTGGCTCTTTAATGTCCCCTTAAATAAAATAGAAGTTTTAATACACCCTCAAAGCTATATTCACTCCCTGGTCCAATATGATGACGGCAGTATGATTGCTCAATTGAGTAATCATGATATGAGGATTCCAATACATTTTGCTTTACATTATCCTGTTAGAATAAAAAATACTCTACCTCGAATTAATCTAGCAAAAATTGGGCAATTAACCTTCAAAAAACTTGACTCAAAAAGATTTCCTAGCATTGAATTATGCTATGAAGCAATTCGACAGGGTGGTACTTTACCAGTTGTATTAAATGCAGCAAATGAGGTAGCTGTCAATGCTTTTTTAAATCAAGGATTGAGATTTAAAGACATTGTTAAAGTTGTTTCAATGGTGATGAAAAATCACCAAAATCAATCTAATCCCAATATTCACGATATTATCTATCAAGATCGTGAAACTAGAAAGCTAACTGAAAAAATATGCAAGGAGAATATAAATTGATAACTTTTTTTGCTTTTATATTTGTACTAGGCATAGCTATTTTATTTCATGAATTCGGACATTTTATTATAGCGAAAATATCAGGTATAAAAGTATTTAAATTTTCTTTAGGTTTTGGTCCTAAAATTGCCGGCATATCATGGAAGGGAACTGAATATATATTATGTTTATTTCCTTTCGGTGGTTATGTGAAGATGGCCGGAGAAGGGACACAAAATGAAATAGATAATGACATTGAGACAAGAGGTCCAGAGGAATATGTTCCTGAAAATCAAAGATTTGATAAAAAATCATTTTTAATTAGAACATCTGTTATAATGAATGGTCCCGTAATGAATGTGATTTTAGCTATATGCTTATTAATGCTGGTCTTTTTCTTTTCTGGCATAGCAACAATATCAAACACTATTGCAGAAGTTACTCCTGGGACACCAGCTGAAGAATCCGGACTTCAAAAGGGGGACCAAATTATCGCTATTAACTCAATAACTATAGAGAATGCCGAAGATATTACTAAAATAATAAATAACAATCGAGATATTATTATTTCTTTAAAAATATCGCGAAATAATAATATTTTTGAAACCAGTCTTATTCCAGAATACAATGATGAATTAGAGAGAGCCCTGATAGGGATAACCCTGGAGCTTAAAGTAAAGAAATCATCAATTTTACAATCTATTAAAAAGTCGATTGTTACCACTGGAGAAATATTTTGTTTAATTATAAAAGGATTTTTAGAAATGTTTACCGGTAAGGTACCCATTGAACTCGCTGGTCCATTGGGTATTGCTCAAATGGCTGGAGAAGCGGCGCAATTTGGCTTCTTAAACTTACTATTTTTTACTGCAGTAATTAATATATTTTTAGGAATTATCAACCTTTTCCCTATTCCCATTCTGGATGGCGGCCAAATTCTTTTATTAATAATTGAAAAAATAAGAGGTAAACCAATGCAACCAGAACATATTAATTTTCTATATATTATTGGAATTGCATTGATTATTATGATTTTTATAATCGCTACTTATCAGGATATTTTAAGAATATTTGTTCAATGAAGGTACATTTTGATAGTATGTCTAATATGCCCGATTTAATTAATATTAAGAGAAGAAAAAGTAAAACTGCAAAGATAGGTACATTACAAATTGGTGGTTGTCATCCCATTTCTGTTCAATCAATGACTAGCTGTGATATTAAAGATATCAAATCTACTTCAGAACAAATTAGACAATTGGAATCATCAGGATGTGATCTAATCAGGATTGCTTTCCCAGATATCCAATCATGTGGGCTAATACCAGTAATAAAGAATAAGACGAGAGTACCTATCATGGCTGATGTACATTTTAATTATCTAATAGCACTGGAGGCTATTAAATATAATATTGATGGCATTCGAATAAATCCTGGTAATATAAAAAAAGAATCTGAAATAATTCAGGTTATAGAAGAAGCTCAAAAGAAAAATATTATGGTTCGTTTTGGAATTAATGCAGGATCTCTGGATAAAAGCATTATGGAAAAGTATAAGGAACCAAGCTATTTGGCTTTGGTAGAAGAAGCTGAACAGTTAATTGCCTTCTTAAAAAAAATAGAATATCAAAATTTTGTTATTTCTATTAAATCAAGTAACGTTATCGACACCATAAAAGCTAATAAAATTATTGCTCAAAATTGTGATTATCCTTTACATATCGGTATTACCGAAGCTGGATTTGATCAATCAGGCGTCATCAAATCAGCAGTAGGAATAAGTATATTATTATATGAAGGAATTGGAGATACTATTAGGGTTTCTTTAACCGGAGATCCAGTAAAAGAAGTTCTGGTAGGTCATGATATATTACGAGCATTAGAAATAAAAAAAATGGGCATCAACTTAATAACCTGTCCCACCTGTGGAAGATGTCAAGTCGATATATATAAAATTGCTAAGAAACTAGAATCTATCTTGAGTGATATAAAATATCCTTTCACGGTTGCCATCATGGGTTGCATAGTAAATGGACCAGGTGAAGCAAAAATGGCTGATGTAGGAATTGCTTTTAATAACAAAGAGGCAATGCTTTTTAAAAAAGGAAAATTGATTGGACGATATAATAAAAAAGAGGTTATCGAGGTTTTAGATCAGGAGATAAGATCTATGTCAGGATAGAAAAATCGACTTTTGTGTTTTTCCCGAATATTTAAATCCTTTTTATAAAACAATAATATGAAAATTACCAAAGAGGATAGTATAGTAAATGAAAATTTCTGTTATAATACCTGCTTATAATGAAGAAGGTACTATTGCTAATGTAATTAAAACAGTAAAGAAGGTGCCAGAAATTAATTCCATTATAGTAGTAAGTGACGGTTCTACTGACCAAACAGTTAAAATTGCTACTTCTTTAGAGGTTAACGTTTATGAAATAGAAAGAAATGTCGGTAAGGGTGGTGCTATTAAGAAGGGTTTTGACCAAACTGATTCCGAAATATTATTATTTTTAGATGCTGATTTAATTGGTTTAAAAACACGGCATATTTATGCTCTGGTTAATCCAATTATAGGTAATTTGGCTGACATGACTATTGGTATTTTTAGTAAGGGAAGACTATTAACAGACCTATCTCAATTTATAATGCCCTACCTTTCAGGCCAGAGAGCTATGAAAAGGGAAATAATAGACCTTATTCCTGACCTGGATTTATTAAAATATGGTTTAGAAATTGCTATTACTAAAACAGTAAAAAAATATCGCTATAGAGTAGATAAAATAAAACTAACCAATTTAAGCCAGATTATAAAAGAAGAAAAATATGGAATTATTGAAGGAACTAAAAAAAGGTTGCAAATGTATTTAGACATTGTTAAACAGCTAAAATCTTAATAAATTCCTTACTACTAAGATAGCTCAAGCTATTTTCAATTGTGAAAATTGACTTTAAAAACAATTTATGGTAAATTTTAAACTGCATGTGACTTTCTAAATAAAAATACTTAACAACTTCTATATTAAGAGAAATTTTTATAATATTGTTTTAGATTGTAGCTATGATGTGAGAAAAATAAATTACTTTTGGAGAAATACCTCATGTTAAAAAAAATAGTAAAAGAATTAACAGATGTGGAAAATGAAGCTGAAAGAATAATTATAAATACCCAAAAAGAAGCCCAAAAAATGATTCAAGAGGAAATAAATAAGCAGAATGAAAATAAAGAAAAAATAATTTCTGATTTACATAAAAAAGGTCAAGATATGGTGAAGGAAAGAATCAATGGTGCTCACAAGAAATCTAGAGAAATATATGAAAATAGTAAAAAAGAAAAGGTAAAAATTAAAGAAGATATAATAAATAAATATGACCAAGCCATAGAAATGGTCTTAAAACAGATGGTGAAATAGGCATGGCTATATCTGCAGTAAGCAAATTTCATATTTTTGCTCATCTATCAATAAAAGAACCTATACTTAGCGAATTGCAAAAATTAGGTTGTGTAGAAATTTCTCGTATTGAGGAAAAGGCAGAATTTCATAATTGGAAAGATATTGAAGAAGATACCAAAAGTGGTACTACAGTAAAATTAAATAATATAAAATTCTGCATTGAGCTACTTTCAAGTTATGGAAGTGAAAAGAGAAGGAGATTAAATTCACTATTTTCATCAAAAAAATCTTATAGCTATAATGAGCTGGTAAAAATTTCACAACAGTTTGACTATGAAAAATTGTTTACACAATGTAAAGAATTGGATAATGAACTTAGTCAAATTAAATTACAAGAGAATAAATTGATTACCGCTAAACAAGAAATAGAAAAATGGCAAGATTTAGAATTAGATTTTAATGAAATTGATAAAAGAAAATATATTAAATATATACTTGGCTTCATAACAAAAAAATATTTTAATAATCTAGTGTTTGATATAGAACACCTTGTTAAAACAACTATTATTCAAACAATCAAAGAAGAAAAGAATAAATTAAACATTATAATTATTACCTTAAAAGAAAATCAGCCTAACATTGATTCTATTCTTCAAAAATATCATTTTGAAATATATAAATACAGTTATTCCTTTACCGGTACCCCTAAACAAATACTTAAAACAATTTCCGAGCAACTAATATTAATTGATAAAAGAAGAAGTGAGATTGCACAAACCTTAATTAAATTACACCAAGACAATCAACTTATTTATCCCTTATATGATTATCTCTCTATCAAACATGAAAAAGAGGAAGCTAAAAAATATTTAAAGAAGAGTGAAAAAATTATTGCTATTAGAGGATGGATACAAAATAAGGATATACCTAAATTAAAACAAAGATTAGAAAAAAATTATAATGAATATGAAATTGATTTTACAAAACCAAAAAAAGATGAACAAATTCCAGTTGCTCTAAACAATAATAATCTGGTAAAACCGTTTGAAATAATTACTGAACTTTATAGCTTACCAAATTACTATGAAATAGATCCAACTCCAATTCTTTCCATATTTTATTTTGTTTTCTTTGGGCTTTGTCTTTCTGATGTAGGATATGGTGCTTCTATGGCACTAATAAGTCACATAGCCATAAAAAAAATAAAATTAGGAGAAGGACCAACCAAGTTTTTTAAATTGCTTTATTATTGCGGTATATCGGGTATTTTTGGAGGAATCCTTGTGGGTAGCTGGTTCGGAGATATTTTAAATTATTTACCACCAATGTTTACCAATTTAAGGAATGTTCTAATCCAAAAACTTGCCTTGTTTGAACCAGCGGATAATCCACTTCCTCTATTAATATTGAGTCTTACTCTGGGAGTAATACAGGTTTACATAGGAATAATTTTAAAGTTTATTATTAATATAAGAAGTGGCAAATTATATGATGGATTGATGGACCAGGTATCCTGGTTATTTCTGTTAACCGGTATACTTTTAGTCCTATTAAAAGGCATAATGCCCTCCATTATAGGGAATATTTCCTGGATTATTGCATTAATTGGTATTCTAACTATTGTTTTAACCCAGGGAAGAACTAAAAAAAATATTTTATTAAGAATTGGCAGTGGAGTCCTTGCTCTATATGATATTACCGGTTATTTTAGTGATGTCCTTTCTTATTCCCGATTATTCGCACTTGGATTGGCTACTGGAATTATTGCCCAGATGTTTAATATGCTTTCTACTATGGTCAATATTCCTTATATAGGTTTTTTACTAACTATAATAATACTAATAATAGGACATACCTTTAATCTATTAATTAGCGGATTAAGTGCCTTTATCCATGATGCAAGACTGCAATATGTTGAATTTTTTACTAAATTTTATCAAGCAGGAGGAATACCTTTCAAGCCATTCGCTCTTAAAACTAAATATGTTAAGGTTGAAGATGTTAATAAATAATTTTAAATCTAATTTTAATAAAATTAAGAGTAAAGATAAATAAAATGTAAAGTATAAAGGGGGATATGATTCATGACAGATGGTATTGTTCTAGCTTACTTAGGAGCAGCTTTGGCAATAGGATTAGCAGGTTCTGGTTCTGCCATTGGCGTTGGTATAGCTGGTACAAGTGGTGCTGGGATCATGACTGAGGATCCAGGTAAGTTTGGCTTAGTACTTTTACTTCAAGCATTGCCAGGTACACAAGGTATCTATGGATTACTGGTTGGATTTTTAGTCTTAACCAAAATAGGCATCTTTGCTGGTACACCCGCTACTTTAACTATTAATCAAGGACTACAAATTTTGAATGCCTGTCTGCCTATTGCTATTGCCGGTTTCTTCTCGGCAATCTACCAGGGTAAGGCTTCTGCCGGCTCAATCGGACTAATTGCTCGTAGACCAGAAGAAACTGGAAAAGCAGTGGTAATGCCGGCAATGGTAGAAACTTATGCGGTATTATCCTTATTAGGTTCTATACTATTGTTAAATGGAGTTGTTCTTTAATATCTGAGGAGATTTTTACTTATGTCAATAAAAGAAATAAAAGAGAAGATATTACAAGATGCTTTAGAAGAAAAAGAAAAAATATTTAAAGATACCGAAGTAAAAAGAGAAAATATAAAAAGCTTAGCTAAAAAAGAAATTGATTCCATTCAAAAAGAAATCTTGGAAAGATATAACCAAGAAGCTGAACTTAATGAGAAAAAAATTATTACAGAAGCTAAATTGAATGCGAACAAAGATATTCTCGTGGAAAAACAAGCAATCATTGATGATATCTTCTCAGAAGCAATAAATAGAATAATTAAATTAGAAGATAATGAATACTTAGTTTTAATGGAAAAATTTATTTTGGAAAACGTAGAAATAGGAGATGAAACTGTATATATTGGAAATCAAGAACGACAATCAATTAACCAAGAATTCATCATTAAAATTAATAAAAAATTAAAAACACAAGGTAAAAAAGGTGAATTGAAACTTTCTAAAGATCGCCTTCCTATTAAGGGTGGTGTAGTACTAGGTGCTGGAGATATTAAAAAAAATGCTTCTTTAGAAGTCATTCTAGAAAAGATTAAGGATGAAATAGAAACACAGCTTAACCAACTTCTATTTGCTAAGAATGAGGGTTAGTATGCTCAAGTATATCAATGAAACTACTAATACACAGGAAGAATATGGATATGCCTGTGCTCGCATTAGAGAACTGGAAAAACACTTATTAAACAAAGAAATTATTAACAAAATGATTGGGGCTCCTGATTTAGAAAATGCCCTTAAAGTATTAATTGAAAATAACTTGAGTGAATACTCTTTTGAAAATACTGACTCTCATTATATTGATAAAGTATTAACAAATACTTTAAAAGTAACTTTAAATATAATTAATGAAATTTCACCATATCCATACTTTTTGCACCTATTTAGATGGAAATATGATTTTCATAATTTAAAAGTCCTGTTAAAAGCAAAAGCACTCAATAAAAAGGAACCTTACCCTATATACAATGGTATGGGGAATATAAGTTCAAATGGATTATTCGCCGCTGTTTTTGAAGGGAAATACCAGTTAGTGCCAGTTAAAATTGAAAGGATTATTAAACAATCAGAAGCTGAATACATAAAATCAGAAAATTTGCAATTAATGGAAATAATATTAGATCAAGGCTACTATGAGATTATCTTTGATCAATTGGAAGAAATTAACAATCCCTTTTTATTTTACTTATATAAAACTGAAATTGATTTAATAAATTTAAGTATTGCATGTCGTTGCAAAATAAGAGGCATTAGAAAATCAAAATTATCCGAGATATTAGTAAAATATGGCTATTTTCCAATTCAAAAAATAATTGATATTTATGATAATTCTCTACATACCTGGTCAAATGATTTCCAAAAAACAGAATATTCTACCATAGTTGAAGAAGGAATTAAATACTGGTTAGAAAATAATTCATTATTAAAGCTTGAACAGTTAAGTGACAATTATCTATTAAGCTTACTCAAAATAGGTAAATACACTACTTTTGGACTGGAAAGTATAATTGCTTATTATTATGCTAAAGAAAATGACATAAAAAATATTAGAATGATTATCAATGGTAAGAGATATTCTTTACCAAATGATAGTATTAAAAAATACGTTAGGGATGCTTATGTCTAATATAGCAATAATTGGAGAAAAAGAGATTATTATTGGTTATAACCTCATTGGATTTCAACTATTTCCAGTAACTGATCTGGCTGAGACTAAAGAAGCTTTAGAAAAATGCTGTTATGGTGATTATAAGATAGTATTTATCACTGATAATATTGCCCATTTGGTTATTGATGAAATTGAACAATGTCAAAAAATATCACCGATTTCAATTTGTATCCTCCCAAATCGTATAAAAGATTCTGAGCTCAGTATAAAAATGTTAAGAAAGAATGTAGAAAAAGCAGTTGGTACAGATATATTGTTTAGAAAAGAGGGATAAGAATGCAAGAAAATACAGGCAAAATTGTAAAAGTATCAGGACCGGTTGTAATTGTTGAAAATTTATTAGGAGCTAAAATGTATGATGTGGTAAGGGTTAGTGAAAATAAATTGATTGGAGAAATAATTGAATTAAATAGAAATAGAGCAACTATTCAGGTATATGAAGAAACATCTGGTATCGGCCCTGGAGAACCTGTTTATACTACTGGTTTACCCCTAAGCGTAGAATTAGGTCCTGGTCTCGTTAAATCAATTTATGATGGAATCCAAAGACCATTAGATATAATATTTCAACATGAAGGGGCTTTTATTGCCAGAGGAGTAGAAGCTCACAGTTTGAATAGATCAACCAAATGGGATTTTAAACCATTAAAAAAGAAAGGGGACCAAGTTACTTCAGGGGATCGATTAGGTGTTATTCAGGAAACTTCTATAGTTTCTCATTATATTATGGTTCCTATTGGGATGGAAGGGATAATTGAAAGTATCAACGAAGGTAGTTATAGCGTGAGTGATACTATTGCTAAGATTAAAGATAAAAATGGAAATCTTCGTGAAGTTCAAATGCTACAAAAATGGCCGGTAAGACAAATTCGTCCTTATAAAGAAAAATTACCTCCCAAAGAACCATTGATTACCGGTCAAAGAGTTATTGATACATTCTTTACTATTGCCAAGGGTGGTACTGCTTGTATTCCTGGTCCGTTCGGTAGTGGGAAAACTGTTGTACAACACCAACTTTCTAAATGGTGTAATGCTGAGATAATAGTCTTTATTGGTTGTGGAGAAAGAGGAAATGAAATGACCGATGTTTTACTTGAATTTCCTGAGCTAATTGATCCTAATTCAGGTAAACCATTAATGGAAAGAACGGTCTTGATTGCTAATACTTCTAATATGCCTGTTGCAGCTAGAGAAGCATCAGTATATACAGGTATCACTATTGCAGAGTATTATCGAGATATGGGATATAATGTTGCTTTAATGGCTGATTCCACATCAAGATGGGCTGAAGCAATGCGTGAAATTTCTGGTAGGTTGGAAGAGATGCCGGGAGAAGAAGGATATCCTGCCTACTTAGGAACGAGGATTGCTAGCTTCTATGAAAGGTCAGGTCGAGTAAAATGTTTGTCTTCGCAAGAACATGAAGCAACTATAAGTGTTATCGGTGCAGTATCTCCACCTGGGGGTGATTTATCAGAACCGGTTACTCAGAATACCCTTAGAACAGTACAGGTTTATTGGAGCTTACAAGATAAATTAGCTTATAAAAGGCATTTCCCGGCAATTGATTGGTTAAAAAGTTATTCTCTTTATCTCGACCAATTGAGTAATTATTTCCAAGAAGAAATAAGTAAAGATTTTATTAATATTAGAACAACTGCTATGAGTATTCTTCAGGAAGAATCTGAATTAGAAGAAACAGTTAGATTAGTAGGTATTGATGCCCTGTCAAAAAGAGAGCGTCTAATCCTAGATACTGCACGTTCTATTAGAGAAGATTTCTTACACCAAAACGCCTTTGATGAAATTGATACTTACACCTCTATGAAAAAACAATACTTAATGTTAGATTTAATCATCTTTTTTCATAAAATTGCACAATCGGCTATTCAGGAAGAGTACATCACTAATGAACAACTAAATCAATTATCAGTAAAAAATCAAATAGCTAGGGCTAAATATATACCTGAAGAAAAATTTGAAGAGTTTATGAAAATAAAAGATCAAATAAAAGAACAGATTAGTTCCCTCATGTTAAAAAAGTCAGGAAAGGAAGAATGACCATGATAAAAGAATATTCTACAATTACCGAAGTGAATGGTCCACTAATAATCGTTAATAAAATTACTAATGTTAAGTACGATGAATTAGTAGAAATAGAATTATCAGATGGGGAAAAAAGGAGAGGGCAAGTTCTAGAGGTATCAGAAGACAAGGCCGTTGTCCAAATGTTTGAAGGAACTTCAGGAATTGATGTATTCAATACTAAGGTGCGTTTTTTAGGAAGGGTAATAGAGATACCGGTTTCTATGGATATGCCAGGGAGAATCTTTGATGGCTCTGGTAGGCCAATTGATCAGGGGCCTATGATAATTGCCGAAAAAAGATTAGATATTAATGGAAGCCCATTAAATCCTTATGCTCGGGATTACCCTAATGATTTCATCCAGACCGGAATCTCTTCTATTGACGTTCTAAATACTTTAGTTAGAGGTCAGAAGCTGCCCATCTTTTCCGGTGCAGGATTACCACATTCTAAAGTTGCTTCTCAAATTGCACGCCAAGCAAAAGTCCTAGGTAAAGAAGAAAGTTTTTCCGTAGTATTCGCAGCAATGGGTATTACTTTTGAAGAAGCTAACTTTTTTATTAATGATTTTAGAAGAACAGGGGCTATAGAAAAGAGCGTAATGTATATTAATCTGGCTAATGATCCAGCAATTGAAAGAATTATTACTCCAAGAATGGCTCTTACTACTGCAGAATATTTGGCTTTCGAAAAGGATATGCATGTACTGGTAATCTTAACAGATATGACTAATTATTGTGAAGCTTTAAGAGAGGTATCTGCAGCTCGTAAAGAAGTACCGGGAAGAAGGGGATATCCTGGTTATTTGTATACTGACCTGGCGACACTTTACGAAAGAGCGGGAAGAATAAAAGATAAAATAGGTTCAATTACTCTAATGCCAATTCTTAGTATGCCGGAAGATGATAAAACACATCCTATCCCAGATTTGACCGGATACATCACAGAAGGTCAGATTATCCTGGCACGCGAATTGCATCTAAAAGGAATATATCCTCCTATAAATGTCCTGCCTTCTTTATCACGTTTAAAAGACAAGGGAATTGGAGAAAATAAAACCAGAGAGGATCATGCTAATGTTATGAACCAACTTTTTGCCTCTTATGCTCGAGGAAAAGAATCAAAAGAACTAGCTACTATATTGGGTGAAGCCGCATTGACCGAGGAAGATAAGAAATACGTTGAATTTTCTGATAAATTTGAAGAGATTTTTGTCCAGCAAGGAGAAGATGAGAATAGAGATATTGAAAAAAGTCTAAGTATTGGATGGGAAACACTGGCCATATTACCAATAAATGAATTGAAAAGAATTAAAGACGAGTACATAAATAAGTATTTACCCAAACCATCAAATAATAAAGAAAACGAAATAAACAATAAAGAATAAAAAATAAAAATATAAAAATGATTTCATTACTTTACAATTTCATCAAGAGGTTTTCTAATAATGATATTAGCTGTTAATCCTAATCGTATGGAGTTATTAAGATTAAAACGAAGATTAGAACTGGCTAGACGTGGTTATAAACTAATGAAGGATAAACGTGATGCACTTATCCAAATATTTATAAAACTAGTTCAGGAAAATAAAAAAACAAGAGAAGAATTTGATAAGAAGATGAGAGAATATATGAATGAATTTCTTCTTGCTACCTTATATATGGGAGAAGATGAGTTGAATTCTATTTTCTTATTTCCCCAAAGAGATACCAAAGTTAAAGCTGAACATCAAAACATAATGAGTGTAAAAGTACCAAAATATAGAATCATAGAAGAAGGAAATTTATATACTTATGGTATGATTAAAACAAGCCCTGAATTAGACAGTACCATAAAAAAATACCATGAGATTATGCCTATAATGATAAAAATGGCAGAATTAGATAAAACCATTGTATTACTAACTGAAGAGATTGAAAAAACCAGAAGAAGAGTTAATGCATTAGAATACGTAATGATTCCCAATTTAGAAGATACTATAAAATTTATAACAATGAAATTGGATGAAATGGCTCGATCTAGTAATTCAGCCATTATGCGTATTAAAGAGATGATACGAGGCGAATAATAATTATTATAGTAATAATGTCTGGTTCAAAATAAATATACCTTGATAATAGATAATATCTTTTTATCATAGATTCATAATATATCTATTCTATTTTTCTGAATTTATTTATCAAAGTATCGTAACAACAACTTCAAAAATTTTTCAAAACAACCTTTGAATTTATCAATTTAATTAAGTAATTTTTTCTTAATTCACTAAATTGCCAAGAAATTACCTGGTATTTTAAGCTATAAAAATGATATCATATATAATAATAAAATAGGTGCCCGTGGCTTAACTGGATAAAGCGACGGCCTCCGGAGCCGTAGATTGGAGGTTCAAATCCTCTCGGGCACACCAAGTTGATATTATTTAATAAAAAAATATGATTTTTAATGATAGTTATTATCAAACAACAGCCCTATTATATAACTATCGAAAAAATAGTTAGTTAATGATTATGAAAGAATATTTAACAAAGAATTAAACAAATGATTATTTACAAGGTATGTAGGTTTATTTGTCATATAATTATTCGTCTTTTCTGGCCGCTAAAAATAGAAGGGGAAGAAATATCTAATTACAAAGGTCCTTATATTTTGGCAGCGAACCATGTTAGCTATTTAGATCCAGTTGTTTTGGGAATTGCGGTAAGAAAACCAATAAACTTTATCGCTAAAAAGGAGGTATTTGATATACCTATCCTCGGTTTTATTCTAAAAAGAATAGGAGTCATTCCGGTTGATAGAAAAAATATTAATCCTGCTTCTATTAGAAAAAGCATAGCTTTGCTAAAAGAAGGCCATATCCTGGGTATATTCCCAGAAGGAACACGTTCTTTAGATGGAAAACTTTTAGAATTAAATTCAGGGTTGATAAAAATAGCTCTACAAACCAATGTACCAATTATTCCAGTGGGATTGAGCGGAACCTTTGAAATTTATCCTCCTCATGCTAAACTTCCAACATTATTTAAAAAACAATTTATCTATATTCATTTTGGCAAACCATTATACCTTGATAGGAATAAACGTAAAGAGGTTGAATATATAAAGAATTCCCTGCAAAAAATAGAAAATAAAATAAGGGAATTGACTCAATTATCAAAAAAGAATGATGTAGATAAAAATTACAGTGAGGTAAATTTTTATGCCAAACACAAATAAAGGTAAAGGTAATTGTAGTAATTTATTTTTTTTATTTATATTAATATTAATGATTATATATCCTCAAGTTGTAATGGCTAATAATAGTGAATATGTTATTGAAGCCACATTTGGTGAATATGGCAACAAAGCAGGAGAATTTAATTATCCCGTCGGCATTACTCTGGATCAAGATGATAACATCTATGTTACTGATTGGGAAAATGATAGGATTCAAATATTCGATAATAATGGAAATATTTTACGTATGATACCAGATGAAAAAAGTAATGTACAGATTGATGGACCGGTGGGGATTGCTTTCGATAACGAAAATAATATTTTTGTGGTAGAGCAACACAATCATAGGATACAAAAAATATCTCCTGACGGTCAATCAATTACTATATTTGGTCAACTTGGTAATAAACCAGGAGAATTTGATAATCCCAGAGGTATCGCTCTCGATAAAGAGAGAAATATCTATGTTGTTGATACCGGCAATAACAGAATTCAAGTATTTTCAAAAGATTTTGACCTATTATTTGCTTTTGGAAGAGAAGGTATGGGCGATGGAGAGTTTTATTACCCCAGAGGTATCGCTCTCGATAAAGAGAGAAATATCTATATTGTTGATACTTTTCATCATCAAGTGCAAATTTTTGATGAAAAAGGTCACTTTATTAGACGTATAGGCTCTGCTGGCAGTGGTCCTGGTGAATTTAATGGAACAAGATATATCGCTATTGATAAAAATAATAATATTTATATAACGGATTATAGAAATGGTAAAGTGGTCCAATATAATAATGAATTTAATTTTGCAACAGAATTTGGAGCAAATGAGCATGGCGTTTCTTTAATGTTTCCGGAAGGTATCGCCATTGATCAAAGAGGTTATATTTATATAGCTGATGCTGGTAATAATAGAATCATAAAGTATTGCATTTCCAAAATAATTGTAAATAAGAAACTGGGAATAGAGTACCTGGAAAATAAGCAATGGAATGAAGCAATTCAATCTTTCCAGAAGGTACTAGAAGAAGATCCAAAAGATATTGACAGTATGAAAGCAATAGCCGTAGCATATTTTGAAAATGGTCAGTTAGAACAGGCAATACAGCAATATTCACTAATTCTGCAAGAATATCCACAAGATCAAAATATTAATTTAAAACTAATTGATACTCATTATGCATTAGCAACACATTATACGAAAGAAAATCGTTACCAAGAAGCTTTAAAGCACTATAAAATCGTTCTGGAAAATCAACCGAATTACCCTGAAGCAAAAATGAATTATTATTTGACTTATATTAAATATCTATACAATTCAATATTTTTTAAGCTTATTATTGCACTTATTATTTTAATTATGGTCATCTTTTTTATAATTCCAAAGATTACAAGTAAAAAGAAAAGGGGTGGTAAACATTTCAAAGGTAGGAACAGTTTTTAGATTATAGCTTAATATACTTTTTTTTAGGAGGATTCTCTTATGGACCAGAAAAGAAGAGCTGTAGTTGCTGGTTCTTTTTATGCAGCTAATCGGCAATCCTTATACCAACAAATAAAAGATTGCTTTTTGCATCAAATCGGTCCTCAGGCATTACCTACGAAAAATGAGAAAAGAGACAGAAAAATAATGGGTATTATTTCTCCCCATGCAGGATTTATGTTTTCAGGTCCGGTTGCAGCTCATAATTATTTACAACTTTCTTTAGAAAAAACACCTCCAACTATTATTATACTTGGTCCCAACCATAGAGGTTTAGGAGGAGACATATCACTCATGTCTTCAGGCCAATGGGAAACGCCTTTAGGGATGATAGAAATTGATCAACTGATAGCTAGTGAAATGATTGCTTATGATGAAAAAAGAATGATTCAAGATGATTTTCAAGCACATCTTTTTGAACATTCTATTGAAGTACAGTTACCATTTTTACAATTCATTTATCCTGCCGATGAATATAAAATTATACCTATTTGCATTGCTAATCAGCAACTTTTGTCAATGAAATATCTAACCGATATAATATGCAAAACAATTAAGGACAATTACAGAGCATTTCTCTTAATCGCCAGCTCTGACTTCAATCATTATGAAAGCCAGGAAAGTACAAAGTCCAAAGATGCTGAAGGAATCAAACAGATTCTTCACATGGATACTGATCTTTTTTATAAAACAATTCAAGAAAATGGTGCTTCTATTTGCGGTCCTGGACCTATTTCTGTAGTAATGGAGACTTGCAAAAGATTAGGTATCAATAGGGGTAAATTATTAAAATATGCCACATCAGGCGATGTTTCCGGTATGAATGATCAGGTTGTTGGTTATGCTTCAATTATTTTCAATAAGTTTTTAAGCTAGTATAATATTTTAGAATTTATTAATAAAAATTAATAAATATGAGTACTATTGTAAAATATCAATTTGGTAAAATAATAATTAATGGTTCGAGCTATCAAACAGATGTTATTGTATTTCCCGATCATGTTCAGGATAATTGGTGGAGAAGAGAAGGTCATTTTTTAAAGATTACAGATTTAGAAAGTGTTATAAATTATAAACCAGATATTTTTATTATTGGTACCGGTAGGTATGGCTTAATGAAAGTTGATAACTACTTGATACAAGAATTGAAAGATTTGGGCATAAAAAATCTAATAGTTGAAAAAACAAAAATAGCTTGTGAATATTATAATAAGGAAACTGCTCTAAAAAAAGTTGCTGCGTTACACTTAACCTGCTAATTTATTTACTTAATTCTTCTTTTTTTTATGTTGTGTAAAATTTTAATGTATATTGAACTATAATTGACCAACTGCTCTCCCATTTACGCCGTTTCATCTTAGAATAGACTCCTTTCTAATTATGAGCTTATTCTAACTTAAAATCATCCTTTTGTTAAAGGGGAGCAGTATATGGTTTGAATTAATATTAACCATTCATTAATAAAATATTGATAATTTTTTTAAATAAATCATTAATGCCTAAATATTTTTTCAAATTTGAACGTATTTTGAGATATTCTGGTATATTAGAATAATAAATTAGTTTATTTCCTTAAATTCTTTATTTTTCAACATAGCTTTATAAAAATATTCTAAAAATACATTGTTAAATATGATAACTAATAAAGGAAGTTAAACTGATCAAAATATTTATATTAATCAATCAATATTATAAAATTTTTAATATTTGAATGAGAGAAAATTGATTGGCTGTTTAAAAGAAAGTATGGGTAAGCATATTGTATTGAAGAAATTTTTTAATATTATTTAGAATAGCCCAAACTAATATTGAAAGTAATAAATCACATTTTAATTATAAATAATTTTACTAAATGAATAAAAATAAAAAATAAAATTAATATGAATAGATCTTTAAATGATATTGAATGAACTTACAAGCAAAATTACTAAATTATAAGAAAGATATTAGGGGTAACTTGAATAAAATAAAGCCTAATTATCGTTAATAAATATTTCCCATTACTTTACATAAGATATATTAATATACTTAATCGTATAAACTAATAAGATAAATAAAAATTTGATAAAGAGTCCTAGTAACTACTAAAAAGTAGTTGCTGGGGCTCTTTTTTTTATTGCCAAAAAGGGAGGTATTAATGGCTACCACTCAAGCTGAAAAAGAAAGAAGCAAAAGATGGTATGAGAAAAACAGAGGGAAAAGGTTAGTACAGATAAGAAAGTATCAAAAGGAAAATCCTGAGATAACTTACCGATCTTTTAAAAAATATTACATTAAATACCAGAGAGAAAGAAGAAAAACTGATACAAGATTTAACCTTGACCAAAATTTATTAAGGGCAATTAGAAAGGCTCTAAAAATTTCTCATAATCCAAAAGAGAATATTTGGCTCAAAAAATTAGGTTACAAAATGTCTGACCTTAAAAAACATCTTCAAAACAGAATACCAGAAGGGTATGCCTGGCAAGACTATATAGACTGCAAAATTGAACTTGACCATGTAATCCCTCGCTACTTATTCATTTATCAATCAAAAAATGATCCTGAATTCAAAAAGTGCTGGGCAATAAAAAATTTAAGATTATTACCCAGAAATAAAAATAAGCTGAATTATTTTACTGGCTTTAGGAATGAAAGGAAATTTCAAAAAGTCTAAAGAAAGGGGGTTTTAAATGAAACTATATCTTTTCCTGATAGGAGTGTTCTTACTTTATATTTTATTTCCCAAATTTCCTATCTTTAAATTTCTAACTTATTGGGTTGGAAAAATCTTTTTCAGTGGGCTAAAAGGCTCAAAACAAAAGTAGTAAGGGGGTTATTAAAAAATGAAACGTAGTCCGGAAATGCAAAATTTTATTGATAATTTTACAAAAAAGAATTTCGGCATTAGTGATACCGAAGCAGGGAAATCAGGAATCTGTGTGTTCTGTCATAAAAAAGTAAAGGAAGGTGATTTTAGAAACGAAATATCTTTAAGAGAATGGCATATCTCTCATTTATGTCAGAGATGCCAGGACAGTATTTTTGGGGAAGATATAAATTGCTTAAGAGGTTAATTATGTGTACTGGTATCACAACTTTAGCAAAGATAGGAGTAAGAAAGGAATTGAAATTCATTGATTTGACTTACGAGGAAATTAGGAGGTTATACGAGCAGAGAGCCAAGAGAAACTATGACAATGTAAGTGCTTTTAAGAAAGAAGGGGGTCTTTTAAATGCCAAAAATGATATGTACAAAATGCCAGGTAGGATTTAGGCCGGAGAAAAATGGAGTCTTTGTAGCTGAGATGTTTGAGGATAATCAAAAGATTTATGCTGTCTGGCATGCCGATCTATGGAAATGCCCGGTATGCGGTATAGAGGTTGTGGCTGGTTTTGGAAATAATCCGATTAAGGAACACTACCAAGGGGATCTCGAATCTATGATAGCCAAAATCAAAGAAAAGGGTGGAACGGTGATTTACGATCGTGAGTCGGCCATGAGAAAAAGGGAATTTAATGAACATTTTGAAAAAGAATGGAGGAAATTTATCCATTATGAAAACCAAAGAGCTTGAATATAAATCGGTAGTAGAGGATAGGCTTTTACAGATCAAGGAGAAAAGATTGGATATCCTGATCCTGCAAAGGCAGAATGAGGAACTCTGCCGGGAAAACAATCAAACTATTGAAGAATACAATGCTGCTATCGGAAGGCTTGAAATTGAGATTGAAAATATCTTGAAAGAATCAGGCCAGAAAAAGATTGATACATCGGTAGGGTACATTTCATTCAGGTCCATGCCGGATAGCTGGACCTATGATGAACAGGCAATCATTGCCTGGTGTGAGAAAAAGAAATTGCCCTACTTCAAGATTGAAAAAATCTTGAAGAAACAGGAGTTGAAAAATGACATTGAAATCGGAAAGATCAAGGCTGAGGAAGTGGAAGGGCTTGAAGTAAATCCGCAGGAACCAAAATTTAATTACAAAATCAGGGAGGTGTTTTAAATGACTAACGGAGAAGTTTTTAGACAGACCTTTACCAGAATCAAGGGATTATCAACGATCCGCAGATTGCCCAGGATCAATAAGATCAGGCTGGGAATCAAAAAGATATCGCAAAAAACCGGCAAGGAATACCCAGTTGAAACTGATTATTTTGTCTGCCCTTCGGAAGTCATGCATTTCTATGGGGAAAACCCCAAAGAGTTACATATTATGTTTCCCCTGAACGATCCGGAATCTTTGTTTCCCCAGGCCTATAAATGGTATGGGAGCAGTGCTGGATTGAAATGTAAAGGGGATGGGATAACCGCTTTGAGGTTGAATGAAGAAACCGGAGAAATGGAAGAAAGGGAATGTCCTTGTGATCTGCTTGAACAGGGAAAATGCAATCAAAGAGCCTCCCTGGTATTTATGTTACCGGATGTAAGGATCAGTGGGGTATATCAGATTGATCTTTCCAGCTATCACAGCATTGTGGATATCAACAGCGGTCTTGATTACGCTCTCTCCTTATTAGGTGGCCGGATAGCTATGGTGCCATTTATCTTAAAGAGAGTCCCCAGGGAAACGCATAACGAAGGGAAAAAGCAGATCCATTATACCTTACAACTGGAATTGGATATAAATCTCAAGGAGGCTAAGAGAATCAGGGATGGGGAGAATGTCTTTGCATGGCAAAACAAGCGGTACGAGATAGAACCTCCAGCCCAAGATATAAATCCTGCACTTGAAAAGAAAGAAGATGGGGCAATAATAGAAGAGGAAGAAGAAAAAGAAATCAAGGAAGTATCAGAAAAAAATCCTGAAAACCAAAAACAAAATTCAAAAGATCTACCAGAAAAAGAACCTATTACTGCCCTCATCTATAAAACCGCACTAGAAAAGGGACATAAGAATTGGGAAGATATTTTGTATTTTGCGTTTAAGACAAATGTTTACAGTGCTGAAGAGCCTATGAGTGTTGAGGAATTTCAAAAAAGATTAGTAAATGATGAAAAAAGAGCAAATTTATTGTTACAGAATATTAAATTAATTACTAATAAGAATGGCAAGAGTTAGTTTGTCCTAACTCTTGCCATACCGGGGCAGCTCTCTTTTTATCTTTTTCAACTGGCTGCCTCGGATGTATTTATTTCCCTATATGAGGTGAATTTAATATATTGATTAATACCTCCTGGGGGTATATAGCATCAAATTAAAAAAATAGAGGGGGTATGCCTATAAAACAAACTAATTGAATATGGTGTTTGATGAATTACTTTGTGTCCAAGGACTAGGGCAGGGGACAGAATGCCCTGCCCTGGAAAATAAAATGAAGGAGACAATTAAATGGGACTTATAAGTGAAATTAAGAAATTGAAAGTTCAGATAGAAAAACTGGAGAAGAAATCCTGGACTAAAGATGAGCTAAGAATTGAGAAAGGGGAAAGTGAAAAGGTACCATCTTTAGTCTATTGGAATGGTAATCACTGGGAAAAGATAACAGGAAGAGGGTGATTGAATGATCCTGAATAAAATAAGAGAAGAAATCGAAAACAGCTACAGATCTCAATCTCCTATGAGTGCCTTTAAGTATTCAGAGGGCTATATTACCGGACTGAAAAGATATGGAATAATTAATTTGAGTAATTTTAATGAATTGAACAATTACAACCATAAGATCTTTGAGCATAGCCTGGATGTGGATATTGGAAAGATTAGAGGAGATATTGGAAGATATAGTAAATTACTAAAAGAGAGGTAATTGATGGCAAATCCTCAGAAGGAAGATGGACATACAGCAATAGCAAATGAAATAATGGAAGCTTTAGCAAAAACATATCTGTCAAGTTATGAAACACAGATATTGTTTGCTATTTTTCGTAAAACCTATGGCTGGAATAAAAAAGAAGATTGGATCACGAATACGCAATTAGCAGAATTAACTAGTATTCCTAAAAGTCATGTTAGTAGAACCATAAAAAAGTTAGTCCAAAGAAACATTATTACTAAAAAAGAAAAAAGACTATCCTTTCAAAAAGATTATGACCAGTGGGAAAAGTTACCTAAACAGGTAACTTCTGAAAATGATGAAAAAAGTTACCTAAACAGGTATCGAAAGTTACCTGTTCAGGTAACAGAAAATACCCAAATAGGTAACAAAAAGTTACCTAAACAGGTATCCACAAAAGACAATAAAGACACTATACAAAAGACACTATACAAATACAATGCCGATCAACAATTTCAGAGCTTATATTTAGATCTAAAAAATGGATGGAAAATACCAGCTGATATTTATAGCACTTGGCAAAAATTATTTCCTGAAATTAATATAAATTTGGAATTGGAAAAAATGAGATATTGGCTGGTGAAACATAATGCAATATTAGAGAGGCATAATAAAAACAATACTTTAGCAATATTCTGTGTTAATTGGTTGGAAGATACCCAAGAAGATAAAAAGAAAAATAAATCGAGAAAATACATGTCTTTTGAAGAAAAAGTTTTATCCGATGACCGGTAAAAGGAAGTGATGATTTTGAAATTAATAACACAAAAAGATAATGCAGCCAGAAAAGAAGTTAAATTTAAGCTCATGATAAATACCTTTGAAGAGCTTTATTACAAAAAATTAGATCCATCTACAATTCAGTTATGGCGTAAATTCTTATACAGATATCCAGAAGAATATTTTATCAAGGTTATTGAGATAGCCGGTGAGTTAAAGTTTTTTCCTAAGGTAGTTGATATTATTGAAAGATTTGAAGAATATGAGCAGGAAGAAGCTGTGAAAGTTAAAAAACTATCCGAACCAACCGAACATAGAAGAGAAGCAGCCAAAAAATGGATGGAGCAGATCAGGATTATTATAAGTTATGGAGGTTTATTGAGAGAAAATTTTGACTATATCAAACTGGGTAAATTATACGAACCGGAACAATTAAAGGAACTTTTGAATAATAATCTAAGACCAGGTGCAGAACCGCCTGATCAGAAGGGAAGGTAATTATGAAAGGTTATGTTGGTTGTGCTGAATGTATCTATTGGAATAGGTCTCTGGGTAATGGCAATGGCAAAAATTTGTGTAAAAATAAGGGATTTTACCGCTATATGAAAAAAAGCTATGGCTTGGATTCTAGAAGATGGTTTTTATGCAGGCATTATTGTGATTTCTGTGTTGTGAGGATTAAAAATGAGAAAGCAGCATAAAAGTCTGGGGCAGGATTCTACCCCTGGCCACCTCCTTTTTAATAAAAAAAAGCCGTAAAGGGGTCTTACCTGCCCCACTAGAGAGGAATAAAATGATCAGACTTGAAATACCAGGTTTGCCAAAGTCAATGAACAATATTTTGAGAATGCACAGGATGGAAGCTTATAAATATTTCAGGGATTGCCAGGATGAAATTGTCTTGATAGCCAAAAGGGATAAGGTTATTCCGAAGGAGCCCTTTGAAAAGGCGGAGATCAAGATCATGTTTGTTTTTCCGGATAAGATTAAGAGGGATTTTGATAACATGTTTGGCGGATGCAAGGGGTACATTGATGGCATAAAAAAGGCCGGGATTATCGTAGATGATAACTGGAAGAGGATTAGCTATGATTTTGATGGTAAGATCGGGGAAGCTCCTAAGACGATTATTATTATAAAGGAAGCTGAAAATTGAACTTTAAAATCCAGAATGGTACAATTAAAAAAAAATTGGAAAAGGTCAGGTGCAAGAAATGTAACAGAAGGTTATTTGATGGATCTCCTGGATTCGATATTGTTACCGGGGAACCAAAGATACAGAATATCAAATGTCCCAGGTGCGGGGCATTGAATATAGTTACTGTTGAATTATATGAAAGAATTAAAGTTAAATATTTAGAGCTACCAGATAGCCATTTTGGAGAGTGAAAACTCTTTGGGATGGCTATTTTTATTTTGGAGTGTGAATTATGAAAAAGTTACAATGGCATACTGAAAAGAGAATAGTCAATAATTTGATTCCTTATGAAGGTAATCCCAGGAAGATGTCTGAGGAACAGGTAAAACAGTTAAGAAGAAGTTTGGAAAAATTTAACTTAGTAGAAATACCGGCCATCGATCTTGATAATAAAATTATTGCTGGACACCAGAGATTGAAGATCATGCAGTTATTGAATAGAGGCAATGAAGAGGTTGATGTTAGAGTACCGAATAGGAAACTTACTGATGATGAATTTCGGGAATATAATCTGAGAAGCAATAAGAATTTAGGTGATTGGGATTTTGATGAGCTGGCAAATTATGATGAAAATTTATTGCTTGAAGCTGGATTTAGTGAAGAAGAAATAAACAGAAAAATGAATCTTGATCTAGAAGAGGATATAGAAAATGAAGAAGAAATAGATGAGTATAAAAGAATACATATTCTCATTTCCATAGATCCGGATTATTATGACGAAATAAATGAAGAATTACAAATTATAAGAAATAAAATTACAGGGAAAGGCGAATATGAACAAGCGGCGAATTAAGACAGACAATTCATATTTTATAACAAAAGTTAATTTGAGATTAAGACATTTGCCAAAAAAAGATGAAATAAAGGTACTGGATTGCTTTGCTGGAGAATCTAAAATATGGAAATCAATTAAAAAAACAACGAACAAAAGAATAAATGTTATCGGAATTGATAAGAAAAAATATAACAATACTTTGAAGGGAGATAATGTTAAATATCTAAAGGCATTAAATTTAAATAAGTATGATGTTATTGACTTGGATGCCTATGGTATTCCTTTCAAGCAATTGGAAATAATTTTCCAAAAAAAGTACAAAGGGAAAGTATTTATTACTTTCATACAAAGCATTTTCGGTCAATTGCCTGAGGAAATGCTCTTGAATTTAGGATATACAAAATCAATGATTAAGAAATGTCCTACATTATTTAATCTAAATGGATTGGAAAAATTTAAATTATATTTGGCCAAAAGAGGTATAAAAAGAATATATAGTATAACTAAAAAATATAATAAACATTATATATACACTTGTATAGAATAAAAGAAAGTGGTATAATAAAAATAAAAGAAGGATTAAAAATGATAACTATTTACAAGCCAAAAGGAAAGGCCAGGGAATACAGTCCTTATGCCTTAAACATTTATAAAGGATGTGATCATGATTGTAAATATTGTTATGTAAACAAAATGACATACTATAAAAATGATAATGAGAATCCAGTACCAAGGGAAAATATAATTCCTGAACTGGAAAAATATTTAAAGAAAAATAGAATAAACAAACAAGTTTTATTATGTTTCACTGGAGATCCATACTGCAAGAAAGATATAGAATATAATAAAACAAGAGAGGCACTAAAAATATTAAATTATTACAATGTACCAGTAGCCATATTAACAAAGGGCGGGGAAAGAATATTAAGAGATGTGGATATTTTTAAGAAATTCAATAATATTAAAATCGGGGCTACTTTAACATTAATTAACAAAAAGCAAAGCATGTATTATGAACCAAGGGCAGCATTACCGGAAGATAGGATAGAAACATTATACAAAATACATAATGAAGGAATAAGGACATGGGTTAGTTTTGAACCAGTTATTGATCCATTACAAACGATTAAAATATTGGATATGACAAATAATTTTATAGACGAATACCAGGTAGGAAAAATGAACTATTATAATATTGGAGAAAACATAAATTGGGGTCGTTTTGGCGATATAATGGCAAAAAAATTATTATATATAGGAAAAGATTTTTACATAAAAAAGGATTTGTACAAATATATGTCTATAAGTCTGGAAAACAAATACATAAATCAGGATAATTTAGCTTTAGAAAATCAAGAAACATACAATGAGGTCAGCCAAGACGTATTATTTTAATTATTTTGAAGGTGTGAATGATAATGCCTAAGATTACAAAAAAAACAAAAAACCTACAAAAAAAGCTATTTATGGAATCGTTAGAAAATGGCACAACGATTACAAAGGCATGTAAAGCAGCAAATGTAAGTAGATATGCGATATGGCGTTGGAGAAAACAATCGAAAATATTTGATCAACAAGTTACAGAAATATTAAATTCCAGGACACAAACAGTTGAAGATGCCCTTTTTTCAACTGCTATTTCTGGGAATGTTACCGCACAGATTTTCTGGCTGAAAAACAGGGGAAAAGAAAGATGGAAAGATAAATACGAAACTAATGAAAATATCAATGTAAGGGGAGAAATTGAAATAACAGATGCCAAAGAAAAAATCCTTAGTAGAATCAATAGCATTGCTGCCAGAAAAGAAAAGAAAAGAGATCATCAACAGTCTAAGTAAAAAAGAAGCAGAAGATCTGCTTTATGACTGGCATTTCTGGGCTAGGCCGAAGCAATTGCCACCACCTGGAAACTGGTTAACCTGGTTTATCATGACCGGTAGGGGATGGGGGAAAACTTTTGTTGGTGCAAACTGGGTCAATGAACAGGCCAAACAGGGTGCGGAGCATATTGCCTTAATTGGCCAGACCAAAGCTGATGTAAGAGATACAATGGTAGAGCTAGGTCCATCTTCAATTTTGAAATTGGCACATCCTAAATTTAGACCGGAATATGAACCTTCTAAGAGAAGGGTAATCTGGCCTAATGGATGTGTGGGAACAATTTATTCTGGTGATGAGCCGGATCAGGTGCGGGGACCTTCTCATGATATTGCCTGGATTGATGAGCTGGCTAAATACCAGTATCCCCAGGATATCTGGGATAACCTGTTAATGGGATTGAGAAACAGGGAAGATTTAAGAATATTGGTTACAACTACACCAAGGCCAATACCGATAATCAAGCAGTTGAAGAGTGATCCAGATACCATATTGGTTACTGGTAGCACTTATGAGAACAGAGATAATTTGCCGGAAAAATATTTTGATTATATTATCAAACGGTATGAAGGTACCCGGTTGGGGAAACAGGAGATCTATGGCCAGATCTTGTCCGATAATCCGGATGCCCTATGGAACCGGGATATCCTGGAGAAGAACAGGAGAAACAAGGCACCGGAATTAGTCAGGATTGCAGTTGCCATTGATCCAGAGGCTACCGCTAATGAAATGTCCTCTGAAACTGGTATAATAGGTGGCGGGATCAGTGAAGATGGTCATTGCTATATCTTGGAAGATGCCACTATAAAAGAGACTCCAGATAAATGGGGTAATGCTGCAGTTGCTTTGTATGATAAATTAAAAGCTGATCGGATCATAGGTGAGGTTAATAACGGTGGTGATATGGTGGAGTATGTAATCCGATCCATTGATAAGAAAGTTTCCTACAAAAGCGTCAGGGCTTCCAGAGGGAAATATGTCAGAGCTGAACCGGTAAGTGCCTTGTATGAACAGGGCAAAATCCATCATCTTGGTTATTTCACAGATCTTGAAGATCAGCTCTGCGAATGGGTGCCAGGTGATAAGTCACCAGACAGGCTGGATGCCCTGGTATGGCTGGTGACTGAATTGATGCTAGGAAATGAAAAAGAGCCAGGGTTTATTGTGTTGTGATAAATGATTGACAAATAATAATCTATCAAGTAGAATAATTAAAAAGTGAATATTGCATAGAGCTCCTAGAGAGCCGTTTGAAGAAGTGAAAGCTTCTTTGGCGGTTCTTTTTTTATTTGTTGGCAAATGAGGTGATAGAGATAGAGATTACCTTGCAGATCAATAAACATAGATTAAGTTTCAGCACACAGAAAGCCAGTGAAACTTCCAGGATCAATAATCCAAAATACTGGCCTAATGATCCGAGAAATACTGAATTCTATGCTGAAAGCAGGAAGAATATTGAAGAGCAGATCAAGGCATATCAAGGTTGGGTTGGTGATTGTGTTTCCCTGATAGCTGAAAGGATTGCCTCAATCCCCCTAAGGTTATATGACCGGAAAGATGAACTGATTGATGAGCATCCCTTCTATGAACTGATGAAGCATGTCAATCCGGATGTTACCGGATTTATGTTAAAAGAGTTAATTTCAAGCTACCTTGATCTTACCGGTGAATGTTATATCTATATGGCCAAAGACAGGCTGGGAATACCCCGGGAATTCCATTCTTTAAGGCCCGATAGGATGAATCCGATAGTGAAAGGGGGAGTGATTGACCATTTTAAGTATAAAAAAGATTTGAAAGAAATTATCTATCCCAGGGAAGATATTCTATATTTCAGGTATCCTAATCCCACCGATCCTTACCGGGGAGCAAGCCCAGTACAGAGAAAGGCCTATGCCTATGATACGGATCTCTACAATATGATCTACCAGCTTAATGTATTTAAAAATGGAGCACATTTAAAAGGTGTCCTGGAAACCGAAGCCAATATGGATGAAGAACAGGCTAAAAGGTATTTGAATCTCTTTGAGGAAACCTATGGCGGTGCTGGAAAGGCACATAAGACCGGGGTTCTGATAGGCGGATTATCCTATAAGAATATTGGCATATCAAACAAAGACATGGAATTTATATTGCTTGCTGATTGGACTATGCGTCAGCTGGCCAGTGCTTACCATACCCCGCCACAGAAGCTGTCTCATCCGGAGCATACCAATCTGGCCAACATGAAGGTATTGGATACCAGCTGGAACCGGGAATGTATCCTTCCCAGGTGTATTAGGATAGCTGAAATTTTGAATACCTTCCTGATTCCCCTTTACCGGGAGCAGGGCATTTATTGTGAATTTGATAATCCGGTGCCTGATGATGAAGAGTTTTTGTTGAAGAAGAGGGAAGTTGACCTTAAAAACTTTGTTATATCACCAAATGAAGCCAGGAAAGAAGATGGACTTGATCCAGCTAACTGGGGTAAAGTGCCGTTGGGACCTATGGGAATTATACCTATAGCAAGTTACAGTTCAGAGAGTAACGAACCTGAACCAGAAAAGAAAATAGGCAAAGGCAAATTATCAGAGGAATTTAAAGAAGAATATTGGAAGGATTATATTAAAAGAATTTCACCGTTGGAAGAGAATTTAAGAAGAGCAATGACCAAATTATTCCAGGAACAGGAGATTGAAGCCTTAAGAGAACTGAGGAAAAGGAAGAACATGGAAATTAAAGATGTTGATGATGTCTTGAAAGTTCCCAAAAAGAAGGAACAGATTAAGAAATTCATAGAGACGGTATTACCCAGGATAACTGAAATGGTAAGCCTTAATGGAACGAATGCCTTTGCCCAACTAGGAGTGGAAGGAAGCTTTAATGTAACTAACCCGAAAGTTATCAAATGGATAAAAGATAGAGCCGGTTATCTCATTAAAGAAATCAGTAATACTACTCTGGAAAATTTAAGAAGAACATTAACTGAGGGTATAGAGGCCGGAGAAAGCATTCCCAATCTGGCTAAAAGAGTTAGCAGTGTCTATGAAGAAGCTAAGGATTATCGGTCAGTCAGAATTGCCCGGACTGAAACCATTGCCGCCAGCAACCAGGGGGCATTACAGGCCTATGATCAGAGTGGAGTAGTGGAGAAAAAGGAATGGCTAACGGCAATAGATGAAAGGACTTGTGATGAATGTGCAGCCTTACATGGAGAAGTAAGAAAATTACATGAGAATTTTAGTGGTGGTGTGGAAACACCGCCATTGCATCCTCAATGCTATGATAAAAATACCGAAGTATATACCAAAAATGGTTGGGAAAATTTATGCGATGTAAAGGCAGGAGATATTATTTTAACCTTAAATGCAAATACAAATAATCTTGAATGGTTACCTATAAAATATGCAGTAAAATATTTCCAAGATAAAATATATTACTTAACTAATACACAACATTCCTTTGATATGGCAGTATCTAAAAATCATCCATTTTTTGGTTATCAAAGGATTGGAGACGATAGATACAATAATCGTAGATTAGAGCCAAAATGGTTTAAAGATATAAAAGAACTTAATTCTGAATTCCATTTTTATACATCTTCAGAATGGGTTGGAGAGGATAGAGAATATACAAATATAAATGGAATTATATTTGATACTAAAGATTACTGTAGATTAATGGGATATTATTTATCAGAAGGTAGTACAACAAGAAGAAATAATACCAGATGGCAAATAAGTATTGCCCAATCAAATACGAATAATTTATTTAAAATATGGAAATCTCTGAAAGATTTGCCATTAAATAAAATATGGTTAGGTAAAGATAGAATATACATAAGTGATGACAGGTTGGGAAATTATTTAATTGGATTTGGTAAAAGTTATGAAAAATGGATACCTGAAAATATAAAAAATCTTGATAGAAAATATATAAAAATATTCCTTGATGCTTATCTTTTAGGTGATGGGCATATTAAATATGGAAAAAAATGGAAAAATGGGAATTTTAAAAATAGTAGAAGTTATTCTACTTCATCTAAGAGAATGGCTGATAATTTAGGGGAACTAATCATAAAAATTGGAAAATCAGTAAGTTATGATTTTATGGAAATGAAAGGCAAAAAACAGAAGTTTGATAATGGAGAGTATGTTTTAAATCATAATGTATGGGTAATTAATGAATTAACATCAATACATAGAAATTTTTCGAATATTAGTGTAAAGGAAATTGCTTATAATGATATGGTTTATGATGTGGAGGTTGACAACCATACTATATTAACTAGGCGAAATGGGAAAGTAGTTTGGGGAAGTAATTGTAGATGTACAATTTTACCAGTTATTGAATAGAAAGTGAGGTGAAACTCATGTCAGAAAAGTTAATTAGAAAGACTTTTGGATCAGAGACAAAAGAGGTTGATGGTGAAAGGGCCTTAAATGTTACTATCACTACCAGGGATAAGGATAGAGATGGAGATATTGTTGAGCCTCAGGGAGTTAAACTGACTAATTTTAGGAAAAATCCTGTGGTTCTATTAGCCCATGATTACCGGGGACTGCCGATTGCCAAGGCTGAAAAGCTGGAAAAAACAGAAGAGAGTATTAAGGCAAAGGTAGTATTCCCGGATGAAGGCACTTATCCAATTGCCGATACAGTTTATAACTTGTATAAAAATAAATTTATGAAAGCCTGGAGTATCGGATTTATCCCCCTAAAGATTGAAGATATAGATGCAGATGATGAGGAAGGGAAGGAAACCAGAAGTGGTGGAAGGCGTTTTAAGTCAATCGAATTACTGGAATTTTCAGCCTGTTCAGTGCCAGCCAATCCCCATGCCTTAAGCAATATGATAGACAAAGGAATTGATCTTGAGCCCTTAAGAGAAGCTGGAATTATTGAGATTGAAGAAGGTAAAGAAGTTGTAGATAAACCAGAAGAAACTGAAACACATATCCATATCCCAATAAGAGATAAAAATGATTTCTTCCAAGAATCATTCAGGACCATTACTATTGGCAAGGAGAATGAAGGGATAAAGGCAGTTATCGGAAAATTAAAATCTGATCCAAATGGACCAACAAAAGTCCAGAAATACATCTTTGACAAATCCAAAGGCTGGACTATGGAAAAGGCCAAAAAGTGGGTAGAAGAACATGGAAAATCTGCTGATTTAGAATGCCATGAAGATGAGAATGTAAAGAAATCTTACAATGCAGAAGAAATCTATGAAATTGTAAAAGAAAATAAAGAGTTAAAGGAGAAGTTAAAAGAGCTTGAATTAAAATCTGGGGCAGTTTTGAATACCAAGAATAAAGGAAATTTGAAACAGGCTCAGCAATTGATACAGGAAGTATTGGATTCTGCTGAACCTGCTGAAGAGGATAGTCAAGAAAATGATGAAGACAATGAAAAGGAAATTGAAGTAATTGAAGAAGACGACAGTATAAAAGATGGTGATGTAAAAGATGAAGTAACAGATGAAGAAGAGATAGAAGTAGATGATGAAGTAATTTCAGAAGTAATCAATGAAAAAATGGACTATCTGCTGGGAAGAGTAAAGCAATCTAATGCCAAAAATAATAAGAAAGGAAGTGAAAAGTCATGAAGATGACCAAAGAAGAATTAGGTGCACTGGTTAAAGATCAGTTTGACAAGGCTATTGCACCACTATTAGAAGTAAACAGACCGAAAGAAGAAGATGGAGAGAAAAAGGAACTGGAGAAAAAGCTATTTCCGACCTTTGCTGATTTTGTTAAATCGGTAGTTCAGAAAGATGCTAAATTAATGGAATATCGAGAAAAGGTATTACAGATGGGCAGTGATCCAGAAGGTGGCTATTTAATCCCGGAAGAGTTTATTCCTGAATTAAGACAGGTAGCTTCTGAAGAAGGGATAATCAGATCTCTGGCTACAGTATTACCTGCCAGTAAAGAGCATCCGGATACTGCAGTTGAAATCCCAGTATTGGATCAGGCTGGAGCCAGCGAGAAAGACTTTTTTTCTGGGGTCTGGTTTGTTTGGACAGCTGAGGGTGGAGATAAACAGAATAAAGAGCCTAAATTTGACAATGTAAAACTTGAACCTCAGGAATACTCTGCCTATGCCGTATTAACAGATAAGCTGATCCGGAATGCCAGCGTTCTGGGTGCCTATGTAAAGCAGGTGTACAGCAGGGCTCAGGTTGCCTTTGAAGATTACCATTTCTTACGAGGGACTGGAGTTGGACAGCCATTAGGTATTATCAATTCCCCTGCTTATATTACTGTTACCAGGAATACTAAACTGACTGTAGTCTGGGCAGATATCCAGGGAATGTTGACTCAGATTTTGCCTGGCTGTAATCCTATCTGGGTTATATCCAGATCTCTTTTAGGAGCAGTAACGGGAATGGCTGATGCTGCTGGAAATAGTATTTTTATTCAGGGTGATGCAACCAAGAAATTACCTGACCGACTATCTGGTTATCCTATCAGATGGACTTTCCGAGTTCCTGCTGCTGGTACTCAAGGAGATATTTCTCTAATAGATCCGTCTTACTATTTGATAAAAGATGGTTATGGACCAGCATTTGATGAATCCAAGCATGTCTACTTTTTAAGCAATAAAACTTGTTTAAAAATGTTTGGCAATGTCGATGGACAACCATGGCTAAGTGGGACAATTACTGCTGAAGATGGTGCTACTGAGATATCTCCATTTGTAGGACTGACTACTAAATTAACTTAATTTAAAACTTAGCAGGGGATTGATTTCCCCTGCTCTAGAATATTTTGAGAGAGGAGTTGATATTAATGAGAGATTTAGCTGAAAACATTGCCATCCTGGATGCCATAAGAGCTGAACAATTAGCCGTAGATACCCATAATGCCAGGGCTAATGGGGATCATGATACTGCTGGGGAAATTGACCTGGCGGAATATGGCTATCCCAGGAAGATATTGGTTTGTGTAAGTGTTGGAGCCGTAGATACCGGTGGAGAATTGGATGTGACCATCAGAAGCGGAGATGAAACTGGTAATCTTGACTAGGTGAGATCATTCCGGTTATCAGTGAAAATAATAAAGTGAAAAATCTGGAAGAAGCACCTAAAGATAAGATGATGAGAAAGAATAAGACAATGAGGAAGTGATAAGATGGCTGTTGATCAGTATGCTTTAACATCTTTGACTAATGCCTTAGAGGAATTGGGTTTAACTTCTGATGGTGGCAGTCAGGATGCCTATATTGAAAATATTATTAATCGGGCATCTGATATGATAGAGAATTACTGCCATCGGAAATTTAAAGCCAGGCTCTATATCAAGGAGAGGTATGACGGCAAAGGACAGGAACTGTTGTATCTCAATCAATATCCTATATTGGCAGTTAATTTAGATGAACTGGTCTGGAATAGTGTAGCTAAGACTGTCACCAGAAATGATGGTGGCTCTTTTGTTGATGACAGTTTTAAAGTCCAAGATAAAGTATTAATTCAGAATTCTAATAAAAATAGTGGATTGCTGACCATTGCTACTGATGGAGTTGCTGCTAATACTCTAACTTTTGATGAAGCAATTAAAGATGATACGGAAGATAACAATGTGATTATTTCCCGGTTCAAGGAATTATGGATTAATGATAACAAGATTGATGAAGATGATTATGAAGTTTTTTCAGATTATCTCTATATTCCCGGTGGGTTATCAAAAGGACAGGGCAATATCAGGATAAGCTATTATGCTGGATATGATGATATTCCTGATGACATAGAACAGGCCTGTCTAAAGCTGATTAAATTATGCTTTGAAAAGAATGCCAATGTAAAATCAGAAGGCTTGGGACCATATAGTGTAACCTATTTTGATACAAAAGATATACCTGTTGATGTTAAGACTATTTTAGACAGTTATAGAAAATTGGTGGTCTGAAGTAATGGAAAGATTCTTGAATAAGACAGTAACCAGACAAAGAAAGAAATCAGGAACAGGATCGACAGTTGAGGATTGGGAAGATAAAGATACCAATCTGAGATGTGCTATAGCTCCGATCAATCCTAATGAGACTATGGCTTTCCAGAATGTCTATTTTCAGACTAAGATAACCCATACTATGTTTTGCTTAGTGGATGAAAATATTTTACTCGATGACAAAATAATAGCTGGCAATGATGAATATCTGATTAAGAAGATCAATAAATGGAGAAATTTTTATCAGATTTATTTGAGTGAGATTAAATGAAAACAAAAGCAGAAATTATTGAAGGAAAAGAATTAGCCGATAAATTCAGGCAGGCTGGCAAAAAGGTGGAAGATAAGATTGATAAAGCCTTGATGGCTGCTGGTCTATTAGTAGAAAGAGATGTAAAGCAATCCTTTGGTGTCTCTCCCAGTGTACCGGGAGAACCGCCTGGAGTTCTAACCGGTAGATTAAGGGCATCTATTGCTACCAGGGTAATACCTGGTAATGCTTTGGTAGGAACCAGGGTAGAATACGCGAGGGCGTTGGAATTCGGCTATAAACCAAGAAACTTAGCTGCAAGGCCATTTTTGATACCAGCACTGGAGAGAAATAGAGAAGAGATTAAGAAAATACTATATAAGGGCTTGACTGAGGCAATGACCGAAGTATTTAAGAAAGGATTTACCAGTATATTATGAGTTTAGCAACAACTATCGATAAAGTAATTGTATTAATAAAAGCAGATACCAATTTAAAGGGAGTTTATTGGGGTGATCAATTAGCTTTTTCTGATTATCCGGTGGCATGTGTGGGAATAGATATCCCAAATCCATCAGATAACAGATTAAGTGAGGATTTTCCAGTGATTGCAGCACAGAAGATAAGGGAAGAGATATATAAAATTGGAGTTGTAATATATGTCAGATATGAAGAGACTGAAGCCAATGCCAAACAGGTTATTACCTTGACCGATACTATGAGAAAGAATTTAAGAGCAAATTTAAATTTAGATGGATATATATTGATGGGTGAAATAGGAGATACAAATTTTTATATTGGGGCTAAAACTGGAGATATTTTAGTCAGACTATCAATTACAAGAATTTCATACACCAAAAGAATACATGATTAAGAGGTGACCTTATGAAACTGAAATTTACAAAAGATAGCAAATTATGGATTCCTAATATCGGGATCTATGAACCAAAACAGATTATTGAGGTTGATGATGAGACAACGATTAAAAAGATGTTAGAAAGCGGTTATTTTAAAGAGGTAAAAGAAGCTAAACCTAAAGAGAAAGGAGCTGAGAAACCATGAGTTATGGATCAAGAGGACATATAGGAATAGGAAAGGAGACAGCCTGGGGAACTGAACAGGCAGCAAGTGTGTACCTACCCTTTGTTTCAGAGTCATTAGGATTGGACATTGAACAGGTGATTTCAGCAGCACAGAGGGGCATTGTTGATGAATCACCTTCCTATCCTGGAATTAGAAATGTTGGTGGTGATGTTGATTTAGAGGTGCATCCTGGCAATTTTGGACATATTCTGAGAAGTGCCTTTGGTGCTCCGGATTCAAGCCAAATTAATACTAGTTCAGCCTATAAACATGAGTTTGAGCCAAGGCAGGATGATTTTGATGATGACTGCCCGCTATGCCCTTATACTTTTGAAGTATACCGGGATAAAGGGGATGCCTTCCAGTATAAAGGCGGAGTTGTAAATAATTTAAGACTTTCTTTTGGTGTGGATGAGAAAATACTAAGGGCAATATGTGGAATTATTGGCAAAGAATATGCACCGATTACCAAGACTACACCGAGCTTTGAAATCACCGATCCCTTTAAGTGGGACCAGGCAGTGATCAAGATAGCGACTGTAGCTAATAATGATCTGGAAAGCTTTAACTTTACACTTGATAATCATTTAATAGGGGTTCCAACTTGCAACAATACATCCCTGATTTCCAGAATTTATCGGGATGCAAAAAGGACTGTAGAGGTAGGCATGACCATTGATTTTGTGGATCAGGTTCAATTTGTCAAATTTAAGAATCAAGATATGCAGGCCTTTGAGATTACCCTGGAAGGTGCAGAGATTGAAACCGGCCATGAGTACAGCTTAATTATTGAAATACCAAAATTAAAATATACTGCCTATCCTATCCATATAACCGGAGCGGGAAGGATTAACAGTGCAGTAATCGGTAAGGCTGAATATGATCTAGACTTAAAATACGCAATAAAGGTAACTTTAATCAATAAGGAAACTGCATATTAAGGAAGGAATCAATATGGCTAAAGTGAAGATTGGCAACAAAGAATTTGAAATTGATAAATTCAATTTGAATGATGTTATTGCCATTGAAGAAAAAATAGGGGATATGCAGCAATTGGGAAAGAAGAAGACAATCGGTGAAAATGTAAAGGATATTCGTTTTGTGCTCTGGTATGCCTTAAAAAAACATAATGAAAATATTACTGAGGAAGAAGTTGGGGATATGATACCGGTATCCGATTTCGCAAAAATACTTCAAGACTTTTTCAAGGCAGTTGATATCCAGGGAAACCCTACTGCAGTCCTAAAGAAGTAATTGAAATATTAGGATATGCCTATAACTGGAGTTTTCAAGATATTGTCAATATTCCCCTGGACAGATTAAGGATAATTATGCCGGATGCTATAGAACGGTATAAGCAGAGGATTATATTCGAAAAAGCTATATTGAAATTCCTGGGAGTTAAGGATATTATATAGCTTTTTTTGTTAAGGAAGTGGATTAATGGCTGATGAGTTAATTGTAAAGATAATAGGGGATGCTTCCCATCTATCTGGAGAATTGGATAAGGCTGGTGGTCAGGTAGATAATTTTTCAAAGAAGATTGACCAGATCGGGACTGCTATGCTCGGTATTGGAACTGCTATAACAGCTGCTGCTGCCACTATTGTAACCAAGACTGCTAATATTGGTGACCAGTTTGATAAGATGTCCAAGCGTACCGGGGTAGCCGTTGAAGACTTGTCTGCTCTTTCTTATGCTGCTGAGATATCCGGAACCAATATTGAGACTGTTGAAAATGGTTTGAGAATGCTGGCTAGTAATATTAAAGATGCCTCAGAAGGTGTTGGCCAGGCTAAAGATACCTTTGAAAATTTAGGTATAGCGGTGGTAGATGTAGAAGGTAACCTTAGGCCTACTGTTGAGGTAGTAAAAGATGCTGCCACAAAAATAGCTGACCTGGAAGATGAAACCATGCAGGTTGCCCTTGCCGGTGAAATATTCGGGAAAAGATATGGCTCTGAATTACTGCCTTTGCTGAAAGAAGGCGGTGAAGGTATTGATGAATTAATGGAAAGGGCTTATGAACTGGGAATTGTCATCTCAACCGAAGCTGCTGAAAGTGCAGCTGAATATACTGACAGAATGACTGATCTGACCGAATCGCTTGCTGGAACTGCCAGGGTTATTGGGGATACTTTGATACCAGCCATAATCCCATTGATTGAAAAGGCTACAGAAATAATAGGCAAGGTATCTGAATGGATAGCTGCCAATCCGGAACTGGTGGAAACCATAGCTAAAATTGGGGTAGTCTTAATGGCCGGTGGAGCAGTTATTAAAGGCTTAATGCTGGTAAAAGGGGCTATAGCTGCCATAGGAACAATGACTACCGGCCCTATCGGATTATTGATATTGGCAATTGGCGGAGTTTATCTGGCTTGGAAAAACTGGGATAAGATCCTTGAATTCATCCAGGAATGGAAAGGGAAGATTGTGAAATTCCTGGAAGAACTAAAAGAGGGTGCAATTAGAATAGTTAAAGATATGATTGAATGGATTATCGAAAAATTTCAAGAGATAGCCAATTTGCCCCAGAAGATGAAGGAGTGGGGGCAGAATGCAATCAACAGTTTTACTGATGGCATTAAATCAAAAGTCTCTGAGGTTACAGATAGCATAAAGAATGTTGCTGGATCCATTGTTGATTTCTTAGGATTTAGATCACCACCACCAAAAGGGCCATTAGCTGATTCTGATAAATGGATGCCTAAGATGATGGATATGTTTGCAGATGGCATAGAAAGAGGAATACCTTATGTTTCAAAGGCTACTGAAAAGGTTGGAAAAACAATCAATGATCAGATCACCAAGGCAGCTGATAATGCAGTAAAGACTACTGAAAATATGATGGATGATATGGGCAATGTTATGGAAGAAAAAGCTATAACAGTTATTGAACCAACTAAAACTTTTTCCAGTAATTTTATGGATATCTTCAAAGATCTCAAAACAACCTTCAAGAAAGAATTTATTGACCCTGTTATTACCTATATTGCTGATTATTTAACAGAGGCAATCTGGTCACTTCTCGATAATACTTCTGAATTTACCTGGAGCTGGTCAAACTTTTGGGATGGTTTAAAAAATATTGTCAAGCAAGCAGTAAATGCAATATTAAAACAATTGCTTTTATTGGCTGCCAATTGGGTATTTATGACGATATTTGGCTTTCCATTATTTTTTGATAAAGGCGGTGGTGTTGGCTATGCTAAAGGTGGTAAGGCTGAATATTACCAAGAAGGTGGTCCTAAGGGGACTGATATTGTACCGGCCTGGTTAACTCCTGGTGAATATGTTATCTCAAAGGAAATGACTAATTTTATAAAGAGATTTAGGGCAATTCCACAAAATTTAGTAGAAGCCATTGCTGGTGGTTTTCCTACTCCAACTCCGGCTTTTGCTGGTGGTGGATTGGTAGGGAATATTCCAAATAGTAATTTTGGAAATTTCATTCATGTGGATATTCATGACAATAAAATTTCAGATGATATTGATATTAGAAGATTGGCCAATACGGTAAGCAATGAGATTGTAAGAAAGCTAGGCAAAGACAGGAGATTTTAAATGGCAATTACTGTAAAGATTAACAGTATTGATAGAACTGAATATATAGATGCAAGATCCATAAGCATTATTGACGAATTGGGGAAATCCAATGCTGCCTATTTTAATTTTATCTGTAACAATATTGAGGTTGCCCCAATTCCCGGTGAAGAAATCCTGATAGAAGAGGATACCATAAAATTATTTACCGGTAGGATCCTGAATAAAGAAGAGAATTTCTTACCGCCTAACCAATTGAAGTACAGTGTTGAATGTATAGATTATTCCCGGGACCTGAACAAAAAGCTGGTCACTGAAAGTTATATTGATATATTGACCGGAGATATTATCAAAGACATTATAGACAAATATACTTCTGGATTCACCTACACCAATGTAACTGATGGTCCGACTATAACCAGGATATTTTTTGATTATATTTCAGTATCAGAAGCAATCCAGCAAATAGCTGAAGCATGCGGTTATTACTGGTATGTTGATTATGATAAGGATCTTCACTTTTTCCAGAAGACAGATAAACCGGCTTCATTCCAGTTGGATGATGATCAGGAATACTACCGGGATCTAGAGATTGAAACGGATATCTCTCAATTACGAAACCGGGTATATGTCAAATCTTCCAAATACGAAATCCAGGACTTTACTGAAATGTTTATAGCAGATGGGATAGCTGAAACCTGGGAATGCATGTATCAGGCCAATCCCTTGCCCCATCCGGTTGCAAAATTAAATGGAGAAGGGAAGACGGTTGGCTGGGATGGTATTGACAACCCGGATGAATATGATTTTATGTTGAATGCTACCACCAAGGTCTTATCTTTAGGCACTTATACAAAAGTCAATAAAGGTGATGAGATTGTCATTACTTATGGAGCTGATGTGCCAATTATGATCAGGTGGGATGATCCAGATTCCATTGATGCAGTGAAGGCCATTGAAGGCGGGGATGGGATCTTTGAACATTGTATCGTTGATAATAATATTGATTCCAAAGAATGGGCTATCAGTGTGGCAAAAGCTGATTTGCTGGAAAATTCTAATCCGGTAATCAAGGGTACTTTTATAACAAACCAGGCAAGCGTGAGAAGTGGCCAGATCATTACTATTGATTCTGTCAAAAGAGGGATTACGCAGGATTTTCTGATCCAGAAAGTAGAATTAATCAGGGTAGATACATTTCAATTACCGGCTGCTGAAATACCCTATAAACCGGCTATTGCTGCTACCATAGGCTATAAACCTGCTGAAAGTGCTGAAATACCCTATAAACCGGTAGAAGGTGGAGAAGTTGTCTATTATATCTATGAGGTTACCATTGCCACTAAGTTAAAAGGATTGGAAGATCTGTTAATGGAATTATTATATTATTCCAGTGAAAGCCTGAAGAGGGATACCGAACCACCTGAAATACCTAAAGGATTGAGCCTTTCAACCGGCATGGGAGAAATTACCCAGGCCAGCTTGTCCTGGATCAAGGCTACCTGGGATGCCAATACTGAAGACGATTTTTCCCACTATGAGTTAAGGTATAAAAAGACTGCCTATAGTGATTATGGCTATGTTACCACTACCCATACTAGCTTTATCTGGACCGGGTTGGAACAGAATGTTGAATATGAAGTCTTTATCAGGGCAGTTGACATATTTGGCAATAGAAGCGATTGGAGCAGTCAAAAGATAATTGTAACAGCTATTGACAGTGAAACACCAGCTCAAGTAAGCGGAGCAATTGCAACTGCAATATTATCAGGAATTAAAGTTGAATGGATTCCGGGAAGTGAAAGCAATCTGGCTGGTTATATTGTGGAAAGACAGGAATCAGATGATGGAACTAATTGGACTTCTGAATGGGTAGAAAGGGTAAGGACAGATGCCACTATGTGGCTGGATCTGTTCTTAACCTATACTAAATACTACCGCTATAGGATTGCTGCTTATACCCAGACTGGAACTCAGGGATCTTATTCAACCCCGACAGCTGATTTGATTAAGCCGAATAAAGCTGGTACGAATGATATTGTGGCTGATGCAATTACTTCTGATTTACTGGCCAGTAATTCTGTTTTAGCAAACAACATTAAAGCAGGTGAAGTAATTACAGATCATTTAGCAGCAGGTGCGGTTACTTCACCTAAAATAAGTGTAACAAGTTTAAGTGCGGTTAGTGCAATATTAGGATCTGTTAATTCTGGGACAATTATTTCAAGTCAAATAAGATTTACTACCAGTACAAGTTATTCTGCTTACTTTACAAGCAGCCAGATTTATTTATATGATGGCTATTCTGCTCATGGTGCACCCTCTGTTACATTTTATAAAAGTGGGCTGAAAAGAGTTGGAATTACATTAGGTTCGGCTGGTTCTGGAATAACTGCCGAGACGAAACTTGTTTTAACCGGCGGAGGTACAGCAGTAAGTATTGGCAGTAGTGTAATGACACTTCCCAATTTAGGCAGTAATCCTACCGGGGTTACGGGTGGTATCTGTATGGTATCTGGACAATTAAAATACTGGAACGGGAGTGCTTGGATAAATGCTTAGAGGGAGGATGATTTTAGCAAAACACAAAATAAAAAAATGAATACAAATTAAGAGATGTTTATATCAGAAATAAACAGTTTCGATGATATTCATATCACAGTCATAAATATTGTATCTAAACCAGGAATAGTTATCCATAATATCATCAATATTTTTAAGACCGTCAAAATAATAAGCAAAATCAGAGTAAGCATAATATTTGTTAATTTTATATACAGTTATTAAATGAGCTTGATCTTTTTCTATCCAGGGGGTACTTATCAGCATGTAAATTAAGTATGTATCATACCCATGATAGTTGGCAACAAAAGCAGCAAAACAGGCAAAATTAGCACAATTACCTTGCTTAATCTGATACATCTCATAGGGTGTGTAATCCTTTTCGGGATTTTCACCGGCAAGGAAATTTTCTTCCATGTATAGACAGATTTTTTTAGGGGTATCTAATAATTTAATAGTTCTGATAAATTTAGCGTCATTGGGTAAATCAAAATCTTGAAGATGAGAAAAGGGTATTATACTTTCAGGCAATATACAGCCTGATAATATTATAGAAATTATTAAAATAGCAATTAATTTTTTCACACTTATATTATACCATAGAATTTGACAACATCAATTTTCAGGTTTATAATTTATTAACAAAAGAATATCTAACAACAAAAGACAATAAAAGATAATTTAAGGGGTGTAAAAATGAAAAAATATAAACTAATCTTAATAGAGATTATATTTTTTATATTATTATTAACAAACTTAACTATTTTAGCTTCAGAAGCAATAGATGTAAAAGATTATATCAAAGGAAAATTCCCAGCAATTTTTAATATTTATCTTGCATCAATTGGAGAACTTGATGAATATGAAAAAGAATTTATTGATCTACTTGAAGAGTTGCCAGAAGAAGCACAAATGGCCTTTGCAAAAGAAGTTTATGAATCTGGTTTTTCAAAAGATATTATAGATAAAGTCAAAAAAGCAATAATTGAACCTGGTCCTGATATAGAAACTGAAAAAGAAATTATTGAAATAGATACTGGTAAATGGGTATACAAGAAAAAAATAGATCCCATAAGTGATGATGTTATTATCTACTTAGCATTGGAAAGTGATAGCTATAATGCAAGGTATAGAGATTGTGCAGCTTTATTTTTAAGGTGGACAGATGGTAGGACAGTATTATACATTAATTGGAATAATTATTTGGGTTCTGAAGGAAAAAAAGTAGTTTATAGAATAGGAGATCAGAAGGCTTCTAGTAGCACATGGGCTATTTCCACAGATGGTAGGGCTACTTTTTACGGAAGATATGGTAATACTTATTCTTCAAATAAAACAATTGAATTTATCAATAAATTATTAGAGGTGGATACTTTTGCTGCACAAGTTGAGCCTTATGGAGAAAGCCCAGTAACAGCTGTATTTGATATAAGAGGTCTTAAGGATGCTATAAGCCAGTACAATGATATTCTAGAATGGATTAAATAGTTATATAATTTAATAATTTATAGTATAATTAAAATGTAAAACTAAATATCGTAGAGTGCCTAGAGCACCACTTTAGAAGCTTTAAATGAGTTTCTTGGTGGTGCTTTTTTATTTAGGAAAGGAGAAATAAGAAATAAATGGATGAATTAGCAGAAAAGATAGGAAAAATATTAGATCAGTTTGCCCAGGAAGAGCTGGGAAATCGGCTTTCACAGTTTGCCATGATTTCACTTAAAGAAATGATTAAAAATGGGATCCAAAATTATAAGCCAAAAGGGGATGATAGAAGTGATAAGAAATAAATTCCTAAGCAAACTAGGAATTATTTTAGTTGCAGTATTTTTGATTTGCAGCATTATTGGATTTGCCCAGTACAAATATACGCAGCAATCCGGGGAAGGATTTTTTGTAAGTGAATCTGATCATGCAGATGCCCTGGAGAATCAAAACGAATTAAGGCAAATATTAGATGATTTAGGGCTATTACTAGGCCATACCAAAAGGGATGGATTATATCCAGCTGATAAGTCTACTGGTGGTACCCTTGAAGTCTTTGATGGCTACTACACCAAACTTGAGATAGATGCTTTTAATTTTATCAGTGATATTACTGGTGAATCAATAGGGGATTTAAGTGATGTTTACAATGTTACTCCTGCCAACAGGCATGTTCTTGCCTATGACTCTACTAATACCAGGTATGAGAATAGGTTATTGGTAGAGGCTGACATATCCGATTTAGGCTCGTATCTTGAGAATGTTGTAGAAGATACGACTCCAGAACTTGGTGGTGATTTAGATACCAACGAAAAAGAGATAATTATTGGTGATACCCTATCAAGTGACCATACAGTTAACGGAATTACTATGAGTGTTACTGTTGGAGAAAGTGTTGTCTTTGGTGAAGTCTTATATCCTGACGGAACTGACGGAAAGTACAAGAAAGCCAATGCCTCTGGAATAGATACTTATCCAGCAGTTTTTATTGCCCTTGAATTTAAAACTGACGGACAGAGTTGTAAAGTATTAGCTAATGGATTTTTAAGAGATGATAGCTATGATTGGAATTTTGGGGATATATTACTTTTAGGTGAAACAGCAGGAGATATTACTGCTACAGTACCCTCTGATAGTGGGGATATGGTACAGAGATTAGGACATGCAGTAAGTGCTAATGTAATTTACTTTAATCCGAGCATAGATGTGGGAGAGGTGAAATAATGAAAAAGATATTATTAATCATTTTATTCATATTAATATTTAGTTTTTCTGTTAGTGCCATGACGGGTTCTGGCATAGAGGTAGACCCTTATATAATCTATAATGCAACCGACCTTAAAAATGTTGAAAATAATTATGGTGCTTATTATGAGCTGGCAAATGATATTGATTTAGGCGGTGGTAATTTTGAACCTATCGGGTATGCTTCTGGGTCTGGTTACACAGCATTCACAGGACATTTCGATGGCAAGGGATACAAAATCTACAATGGTTCTATCGGTTCTGATGGAGTTGATTATTCAGGTGATGATTATATTGGAATATTTGCTTATATTACAGGAATTATCCAAAATTTAGGAGTGGATGGTGTTAATGTTACTGGACAGTATTTTATAGGTGGATTAGTTGGGAGAAATAATGGAAATATTATAGGTTGTTATACTACAGGAGATGTTGAAGGAAATGAGCAAATAGGTGGTTTAGTTGGGAGAAATGTTGTAACTGTTCAAAATTGCTATGCTACAGGGAATGTTTCTGGGGTTATTGTTATAGGGGGTTTAGTTGGAAACAATTATAATGGAAGTATTACAGATTGCTATGCTACAGGGAATGTTTCTGGGGATGATGTAATAGGGGGTTTAGTTGGGGGAAATAGGAATGGAACTGATACTGACAACTTTTGGGACACCGACACATCAGGCACTGAAATTTCTGCTATGGGAACTGGAAAAACCACTATACAAATGAAAGATATAGATACATATACTGTAGAAGGTCATGAATGGGATATAGTAGCTATCGGTGATTATGTTGATGAAGATTGGTGGATAGATGATGGAAATGATTATCCACATCTTGGTTGGGAAGATTTACCAAGTATAAGTATAACATTTAATAGTGCAACAATTAGTAAATGGAATACTGCTGAAATATCAAAATGGAATGGAATTGAGTGATATGGAATATATTTTACCAATTATTTTAGCAGTAATAGCACTTGGTATGCTGGCTGGCTGTAAGAAACCTAAACCTAAACCAGAACCAGAACCGGAACCAGAGCCAGAACCGGAAGAAACCTGGGAAACCTTTTACCCGGTAAATTGTTATAAACCAAGTTACATTATCAGGGATTCCCGGTGGCAGAAAAGGGAATATGATACGCCGAAATGGAAAGAGTATGAAGATAAGATCTTGGAGTTCATGAGGATTCAGGGAAGGGAAATTCTTGATGCCCTGACTCTGGCCAGGATCTTGGTAGTCAAAATTCTTGGTAAATACTTCTTCAGATGGACTTCTGACCTGGACACCTGGCAGAAACTGGACTACTGGGCTACTCCCTACCAGTTTGTAATCGTGAAAGAAGGGCTGGGGGATTGTGATGACTTTGCCGGGCTGCATTGTGATTTCCTGTTTAGAGTATGCCAATACTGGCTGGTCTGGTGGGTGGAGGTCTACTGGATTCAAAGGGGCAAGAGCTTGGGTCATGCGATCACCATCTTCAAGGATACTCCGGATTCTCCCTGGAAATGTTTTTCCAACCAGCAATACCTGGGCATGACCAACGGTTATGGAAGCATTGGGGAGATAATTAGCAAATTCTGCCCGAAAGATCAGGATCACGAACTGCTCAAGGTTGTGGCCAGGCATCCGATTGAAGGCTACCTGTTATGGGTGGTGGATAAGAATCATGGAAGGGATGATTTATGGCTTACCTTGAAAGAATTAAAAGAAAGATTAAATAAGAAGGTATAACAATGGAAGAACTATTACAAGCGATCAGCACAGTGGGATTCCCGATAGCAGTAGCTGTTTATCTATTAGTGAGGATAGAACCAAAGTTATCAGCCATGACAACCTGTATTGAAAAACTTGTAACGATTGTAGAAAAGGATTCAGAAAATACAAAAGAATTGGAACGGACCTTGCAGAATTTTAACCTGGGGATCAATGATCTTAAAAATGAAATAAGAAGGTTAAATAATAATGGAAAAAGAACGAACTGAGATCATTATTCTTCTGGAATCGATAAAAGAAAATATTATGCATAATCCAGATCTTGGTTACTGGCAGGGAATACTAATTAGTAATTCCAAAAAATATCACTGGAGGGTAACTGAAAAACCTATTAATTTTACAGTTGAGGGAAAGGAATGAATATAACTCAATACTGGTGGTGCATTAGAACCTTGAGAATTGCCTATAAGGTAAAAAAAAGACTAATTTCCCAGCCAGTGCTATGACTGCTCAGGCAATATTGGAATCCTATTATGGCGAGAGAACTCCAAAGGATATCTATTCCGGAAAGGAATCCTATAATCTCTTCGGTATTAAGGGAGTTAGTGAGAATGGCTATGTAGAGTGCTGGACTAGGGAGTGGGATCCGATTACGAAAGATTATATTCTAATCAGGACCAGATTCAGAGCTTATTTCGATTATGAGAGCAGTTTTGCCGATTATGTAATATTAATTTCCTCAAGTCCAAGATATAAGGAAGCCTTGAAATGTCTGAATGATCCAAAAAGATATATCTATGAATTGTGGAAGGCTGGTTATGCTACTGATCCCAAATATCTTGACAAAATATTGAAACTTATGGATCAGGTAAACAGTATACCGGTAATACTTTTGAAATTGTAAAGGAAGTGATTTTAATGTTTGAAGGTTATCTTGGAAGAATGTTTAAAATGTTTTTAATTATTTTTAGCATAATGTTTGGTGGACAACTATTAATTTATTGGCTGATTGACAAATATACAGCATTAAATTTCCCATTGACATATCGAATAATTTTAGCAATCGCAGTTATCGTTGGCTATATATGGATTATTAATGTAAGGAATGCATCTTGAAAAAATATTGAAAATTAAGGAGTGAATTAAATGGCTGAAATACTGCACTGGTTGACTGGTGGTGCTTTAATTGTAGCACTACTATTTTGGTGGCTGTTGGATCTGTTCAATGACTAATGGAAAGGCGGTGAATAAGATGAAGGCACTGTTGAAAAAGTTGATCCAGGAACTTCTGGGGAAAATATCTCCAGATGTTAGAGATTTAATAAAGAAATCTCTTGTAGATTGGAAACAAAAAGCTGCTATAACTGAGAATTGGTATGATGATGTTGCGGTAGACTTTTTAATTGATATTTTTGGCTTCACAGATATCTAATTCACGATCAACTTCATTATATACCTTCTGAATACTGGGGAGATTTTCCCGGACTAACCGGTTTTGCTCCCCAGTTTTTATATTTTTTTGATTTATTTTTTAAATTATTGTAAACTATAAATAAATGTATTATTTCCCTCTTGATTAAAAGGTGGTAAATATGTCCTCAAAACCATTAGAAAAAGAATTCAAATATTTTATTGATAATAAAGAACATTTAGTAAATAAATATAATAATAAATATATAGTAATTAAAAATGAAAAAGTTATTGGAGTTTATGATTCAGATATAGAAGCTATTGAAAAAACTGCCAAACATGAAAAATTAGGTACATTTTTAGTACAAAAGTGTACTTTAAATACTAAAAATTTTACACAATCTTATTATTCAAGAGTAATTTTTAGTTAATCAAAATAACAGGAAAGTAGAAATGCCACAAGCTTTTACTTCAAGATATAAAGGTTTATCTAGAGAATTGGTTAATGAAGTAATGATAGCTAGAATAAAACCTCATTTACATTTACTTTCAAAATCAATAGAGTTAAATATAAATGATTATGGTTTTAAACAATACAAAGCCATTTGGGATACAGGTGCAAGCGGTAGTGTTATTACTAAAAAAATTGTCGAAGAATTAAACCTAAAACCAACTGGAATGGTTACGGTTAACACAGCAGGTGGTCAAAATATTGTAAACACATATATTGTGGATGTTTTACTACCAAATAAAGTGATTTATGGTAATTTAAAAGTTACAGAAGGCAAAATATATGGTGGTATAGATGTTTTAATAGGAATGGACGTAATATCGCAAGGGGATTTTGCAGTTACTAATTATAATGGTAAAACAGTATTTTCTTTTAAATTTCCTTCAGATGAATGTATAGATTTTGTTAAAATTATTAAGCAAAGTAGAACAATAATTACTAGTGGGAAAATTGCTAGAAATGATCCCTGTCCATGTGGTAGTGGTAAAAAATATAAACATTGCTGTGGTAAAAATAAATAAATTAGATAAGGTGAATAATAACCATGCAAAATACCCTCTATTATGGCGATAACCTGGAAATTCTCCGAGAATATATCAAAGACGAAAGCATTGATTTGATCTATTTGGATCCACCTTTCAACAGCAATCAAAGTTATAATATACTTTTTGCTGAAAAGAATGGAACTCAGTCTCATGCCCAAATTAAGGCATTTGAAGATACCTGGCACTGGGATACTATAAAAGCTGAAGAAACTTACAGAGAAATAGTCGAAAAATTACCTACAAAAATATCTAGCTTAATCCAAGCTTTCAGAAGCTTTTTAGGCAGCAATGATATGATGGCTTATTTAGTTATGATGGCCATTAGACTTTATGAATTACATAGGGTACTTAAGCAAACTGGTTCAATATATTTACATTGTGATCCAACTGCAAGTCATTATTTGAAATTAGTATTAGATTCAATATTTGGAGCCAAAAACATTCAAAACGAGATTATTTGGGTATATAAAAGCGGTGGAGCAACAAAAAGACGATTTGGTAGAAAACATGATGTTATATTTTTTTATAGCAAAAATTCAGATAAATATATATTTAATCCACAAAAAGAAAAATCATATATGATGCATGAATATGGTTTTACAAAAAGTGAATTCCATAAAGACGAAAAAGGCCAATATACTTGGGTTATTATGAAAGACTGGTGGGAAATTCCAAGCATTGGTTCTGCAGACAAACAACGCCTTGGCTATCCCACTCAAAAACCAGAAGCTCTACTTGAGCGTATTATTAAAGCTAGTAGTAATGAAGGAGATTTGGTATTAGACCCATTTTGCGGCTGTGGTACTACTATAACAGTAGCTGAGAAGTTAGAAAGAAAATGGATAGGAATTGATATTACTCATTTGGCAATATCTTTAATGAAACATAGATTAAAAGACACTTTTGGTGACGGCATTGAATATAAGGTAATTGGTGAACCGGTAGATTCAGCTGGAGCTGAAGAACTTGCCCATGAAGATCCTTATCAATTCCAATGGTGGGCATTAGGTTTAGTTGGTGCTCGGCCTTGTGAATCTGAGAAAAAGAGGGGAGCAGACAGGGGAATTGATGGCATTATCAAATTCCATGATGATACTTATATGAAAGAAACGAAGCAGATTATACTCCAGGTAAAATGTGGCCATGTAAATAGAGGAATGATCGATGCTTTAAAAGGTGTTGTAGAAAGAGAAAAGGCTGAAATTGGGGTATTGATTACTTTGGAAAATCCAACCAAACCTATGAAACTGGAAGCGATTTCAAGTGGATTTTATGAGGCACCATCCGGCAAGAAATATCCTAAAATACAGATACTAACTATAGAAGATATACTTTATAATGGTAAAAACATTGAAAGACCACCAAAAGTAGCTGCGAATGATGTTACTTTTAAAAGAGCAAAAAAATATACAAAATCTGGAGAACAAGGAGAATTATTATAAGAAATGGATCCCTTATTTTACAAATTAGGTTATATCTATTTTTTTTTACAAAGGTATGAAGAAGCATTAGAAAAGTTTAAAGTTTCACTAAAATATGATAAAAATAATCCGGAATATTTTTTTATTACCGGGTGCACTTATTACCATTTACACAATTATTCAGAAGCAATTAACTATTTAGAAAAAGCGATAAAAATAAATCCTAAAATGGCAAAAGCATTTTTTATTTTAGGATTTTGCTATCCAACATTTGGTGCAAGTATTAAAATAAAAGACGGTAATGAAAAATATTATTTAAGATGCCAGGAATTAGGCAGAAAAGCTATTCGCATATCAATGCAAATAGATAAGAATATCCCAATAAATGCTTCAAAGTATATTTAAATGGGCAAAGATGTTGAAATATAGTCCAAAAATATTCTTTTATGAATATATAAAACATTAACATTGTATAATTTTATCAAATTTGAGTGAATTTTGAAGGATTTGGGTATTTGAGTAAAAATTAGTTTGCGATATTATATTTTTTGACAATTCTTAACTTACAGGTTAATATGTAAGCAAAGAAGTGACAAGGGCAAACTATTCGAAAGGATTGGACGCAAAGTTATGGGTCTAAAGCACTTAAAATAGTGTGATGATTGCCAGACTGCCATTATGAAATGCTGGACATTAAATTTAAAGATATACAAAGACTTAGATTCTCATTTGACCTTAATTATAAGAGCTATAATATAAATGTAGAGCAAAAAAATATATATAAAATAGAAGTTAATAAAATTATTAAAGATAAAGATTATAATGATGCTTTATTAGATTTTATCAATATTATGCTAAAACCTTATATTAATCTTGCTATAGATGATATTGAAAAAATTAATAATAATATTACTTGACAAACTATACCTACAGGTATATAATATTTACAGTTAAGGAGTATGGTATTTTATGGCACTAAAACCGAAGAAAGAGTTTATCCAGGAGCTCATTGAAAGAAGAAAAAAAATAGGTTTATCTCAAGAGATGTTAGCTCATACAATCCGACAAAAACATAATTCGAATATCAGTGTTATCACAATATCCAGGATTGAAAGAGGCACACTTAATTCTAAGTATGAAACTCTTTACTGGATGGATAACATTATATGTGAATATGAAGAGATCTTTAAAAATAAAATCGAGCCGAAAATCATTAAAAAAACAGCGACTACCAATAGTGGTGTAAAGGACATTCTGAATAAATTAAGGCCTGACCGGCCTTAATTAATATCCCCTTTTACTTTACATAAGATATATTATCGGAATAACACAATATTTTTTATAATACCAATTATTTCAGTATATCTTAGTATCCTTCTCTCTTCATTATTCCCACTATCTCTGTAATGCACTTTTGTATATCTAAGTATTCATCTAAATTGATCCAATAATCTATCTCTATTTGATTTTTGAACCAACTTAACTGTCTTTTAGCAAAATGACGGGTTTCTTTTTTAATTGTCTCAATTGACTCATCTAGTGATTTTTTCCCTTGTAAATAATCCACTATTTGTTTATAACCTAAACCTTGCATAGCATTCATATTAATATTATTGTATTTTTTCATTAGTTCTTTAGTTTCATCTATCAATCCATTTTCAATCATTTTTTTAACACGATAATTAATTCTTTTATATAAGTTTTCTCTGTTCCTGGAAATACATATGACGTAATACTGGTATTTTGCTTTATTTTTACTATTATCTTCTTTATTATGAAAATATGATATAGATTTACCTGTTAAATAAAAAACTTCTAAAGCCCTTATTATTCTTCTAGTGTCATTAATGCTTATTTTCTTAGAATATTCTAAGTCATATTCCTTAAGTTTCTTATATAAAAATATATTCCCCTTCTCTTCAGCTAACTCATTTAATTCATCTCTAATTTTTTGGTTTCGACCGGGACCTTGAAATATTGGATTAATAAGCGTTTTAATGTAAAGCCCCGTTCCTCCTACAATAATAGGTTTTTTATTTCGAGTTATGATATCATAAATACATTTTTGTGCTTGTTTTATATATTGTTTAACATCATAACTTTCTGATGGTTCAATCAAACTAATACAATGATGTTTATATTTGTTTAGTATTTTCTCTACTGGTTTATCTGTACCAATATCCATATCTTTATAGATTTGCATTGAATCAGCAGAGATAATTTCCAAATCTGGTATAATCTGGGCAATTTTGATGGATATTGCCGTTTTCCCACTAGCGGTCGGACCGGTAAGAATAATTATTTTGTTAATATTTAACATCAACCAGCTCCCCATATAAGGTATAAGAATCTGCCTGTTTAATTTCTACATTGACTAATTTACCTAACAAATCATTATTATCATCAGAACAGCTAAAAACAACTGTTTTATTTGTTCTTGTTTTTCCCCAATATTGCTTTTCTATCCCCTTTTTAGATTTATTTTCAACTAGTATTTCTATTGTTTTTCCTATTAAATGATGATTTATTCTGGTAGTTATATTATTTTGTATTTTTAATAAGGTCCACAAGCGTTTTTTCTTAGTGAAAAGGGGTACTTCTTGCCCAAAAAAGGAGGATAGAGTCTCTCTTCGATTAGAATAGATAAAGGTATAAGCAGAATCAAACTGAATATTTTGAAAGGCTTTCACTGTTTCTTGAAAATCTCCTTCTTTTTCCCCTGGAAAACCAACCATTATGTCAGTAGTAATACTGGCTTCAGGTATATATTTCCTAATATTATTAATAATATTGTAATATTGTTCCATATTGTACTTTCTATTCATTTCTTGTAATATCCTATCTGATCCGGATTGAAGAGGTAAATGAATATGTTCGCAAATTTTATTACCATTTTTAATAACCTTAATTAAATCAAGATTGAAATCTTTGGGATGTGAAGTAATAAATCTGATTCTTTCAATTCCCTTTATGTCATTAATTCTTGAAAGTAACATTAAAAAATTATCCCCATTACTTAGATCTTTTCCATAAGAATTAACATTCTGTCCCAACAATATTATTTCTTTACAGTTTTTCTTAGCTAATTTTTCAATTTCATTTAATATCTCTTGTGAAGATCTGCTTTCTTCAAAACCTCTAGTATAGGGAACAATGCAATAAGAACAAAAATTATTACATCCTTTCATAATCTGGACATATGCCGTAATAGAGCTATGGTATTTTATCGGTTTCTTTGCTAATTGTAATAGTTCTGTATTATCACATAAAGTAATGGTTTCCATTCCTTTATTTTGCCAGTAAAGCTCTAATATCTCTTTTAATGAAGTAATTTGAGCCGGTCCAAATATTAAATCAACTGCAGGTACTTTTTTTTGGATATTTTCTTTTTCTTTCTGAGCCAGGCAACCACAGGTTCCAAAAATAAGTTCAGGCTTTTCCTTCTTAATTTTATTGATTATACCTGCTAAACTGTAAATCTTTTGCTCTACCTTTTCTCTAACACAACAGGTGTTTAAGATAATAAGGTCAGCTTTATTCAAATCTGATGTCATTACATAACCAATATCTTCGAGTTGACCTGCCAAATATTCAGAGTCATTCACATTCATTTGACAACCAAATGTTTTAATACAATAATATAATATATTTTTATCTTTTCTACTCATATCAAACATCATTTCTCTAATAAGACAATTTCTATTTACCTTCTCCTGTTTACTTATTTTTACTGTATCATATCAATTAATTTAACAGTGGTAATATTACTCACCTTAAAATTTCAATAATGTTGTTTATTAAGATAGCTTAATCTTTATGGTAAAACTATCTTCTTTGCTGACTAATGTAAAATTATATGCTTCAATACAAAATAATGCCTTTAATGAAAAAAGAAGGAGATATATTTTAACATACCTCCTTCTCTATCAACTCATAATATACAATTCAAATTATAATTTACTTAGCATATTCTACAGAACGTGTTTCTCTAATAACATTAATCTTTACTTGGCCAGGATAATCAATATTCCTTTCAACTTTTTTAGAAATATCTCTGGAAAGTTTTGCTGCTAAATAATCATCTATTTCTAGAGGATTCACAATAATCCTTATCTCACGACCAGCCTGAATAGCATAAGATTTTTCTACTCCTTCAAATGAATTAGCAATTTCTTCTAATTGTTGCAACCTCTTAATATATGTTTCCAGCATCTCTCTTCTGGCACCTGGTCTAGAAGCGGATATAGCATCTGCAGCTTGTATTAATATTGCTTCCGCTGTCTCAGGTTTTTCATCTTCATGATGAGCAGCAATAGCATTAACCACTTTAGGCGATTCCCCATTTTTTCTAGCAATATCCGCACCTATTAATGCATGTGGTCCTTCAACTTCAATGTCAGCAGATTTTCCAATATCGTGAAGAAGTCCCGCTCTTCTGCATAAACTTGTATTTAAGCCAAGTTCATCTGCCATTATTCCTGCAAAATATGCTACTTCTTTGGAATGTTGCAAAACATTCTGTCCATAACTTGTTCTATATTTTAGTTTACCTAAGGTATTAATTAGTTTTAGATTTAGATTTCTAACATTTGTCTCAAATACAGCTTTTTCTCCTTCTTCTTTAATATTGTTTTCAACAATCTTCTTTGAAGAATCTATTACTTCTTCTATTCTAGCTGGCTGAATCCTGCCATCTGTTATTAATTTTTCCAGAGCAATTCTGGCAATTTCACGTCTTATAGGATCAAAACCAGATATAATAACTGCTTCTGGCGTGTCATCCACAATAAGATCTACACCTGCGATTCGCTCAAAAGTCCTTATATTTCTACCTTCCCTACCAATTATTCTACCTTTCATTTCTTCATTGGGAAGAGGAACTACAGATATTGTTGACTCTACTGTATATTCAGAAGAATAACGTTGAATTGCCAGAGATAGAATGTTTTGTGCCTTCTTTTCGCCTTCTTCTTTGGCTTTCTCTTCAATATTCTTTATAATCTTGCCTGCTTCATGACTTAATTCCTTTTCAAGACGATTAAGCAAGTCTATCTTTGCTTCTTCAATATTTAACTTGGATATTCTAAGTAACTCATCTCTTTGTTTTTGATATAGCTGATTAATTTCTTGTAATTTTTGTTCTATTTCCTTTTCTTTTCCATCAATTTGTTTCTGTTTGCTTTCAATCAATTCTATTTTCTGCACCAGACCATTGCTTTTCTTTATTAGTTGTTCATTTATAGTTTCTAATTTTACCCTTTTTTGCTGACATTCTATTTCATTTTTCCGGATAATTTGATATGTTTCTTCCTTGGCTTGTAATTGTGCTTCTTTTTTGATTGATTCAGCTTCTTTTTTTGCATTTTCAATTATTTTCTTACCATTTTCTTCCCAAGCAGACAATTTTGTTTTAGCTATAAAATTTGCTAAGAAAAAGCCTATGAGTATTCCAATTAAAATAATCAAAATAGATATAATGTATATGCTAATAGCTTTCACCCCCTATTCAATTTAAAAGGTACAAAAATTATAGTTTAAAGCAAATATTCAATGTTTCAAACCTATAAATTTATAAAAATAATTTTCAATACCATAATTTATCTTAAAAACATTGGCACAAAACACAAAAATTACCTCATTTTAATTAACTTTAATATTTTATCTCTTAATAAAATAAAAGTCAAATTGATTAAAATTCTTGGATTTTATCATGTTTCAGCATTCTCGCCATTAATGAATTCATTATACACTTGTTGGATAATTGGATTAGAGAAACCCTGGTTCCTTAACAAATTAATAATTTTCTGAGGTTCTAGTTTTATGTTTTTTGCTTGAAGAGAACTACGTTTTTTCCTGATTAACTTGTAAGCTAATGATAACTCACATTCATCCTGTTCAAAAAATGAATTAATAACGTTATCAATGATTTCTCTCTTGACTCCTTTTTTATATAGCTCATTTCTTAATTTTATTTTTCCAGCAGGTTTTTTATTAATTTGATATTTTATCCACAGTATAGAAAATTCTCGGTCATCAATAAGATTTTCATATTTTAACCAATTGATTACATCATTTATTATATTTAACTGATATTTATTATCTCTTAATTTATTTTCAACTTCACATTCAGTGCGAGGTCTATAAGATAAAAATCTGATAGCTTTATTCTTAGCTTCTAACAGTTTACTTTTTTGTTGAATAATATCCAAAATTTTTTGAGAGACTGTTTTACCGATATAAAGATCTAAATCACTTATAATAGATGAATCAATCTCTGTGAAGAATTCATTACTGATGTATATTTTTACTCTATATATATTATTTTTCTTAACTTTAATATCAGTTATTTGGTAATTCTTGTTCATCAGGTAAATTATTTCCCATATTGGGGAGATTTGCCGCCTTCAATATTTTCTTTTCAATTTCCCTAACTAATTCGGGTTTTTCTGATAAGAAAGCTTTTGTATTCTCTTTTCCCTGTCCTAATTGCATATCATTATAAGAAAACCAAGTACCTGATTTTTGAATTATTCCATATTGGTAGCCTAAATTGAATATATCTCCATCTTTGGAAATACCTTTACCAAAAATAATATCAAAATCAGCTTCCTGGAATGGGGGAGCCATCTTATTTTTCACAACTTTTACTTTTACTGTTATGCCAATATTGGATTCATTCTTTTTGATAGAAGCTTTCTTCCTGATATCTAATCTAATGGAGGCATAAAATTTTAAGGCTCTTCCTCCTGGAGTTGTTTCTGGATTTCCAAAAATAATACCAATCTTTTCTCTTATTTGGTTAACGAATACTGTTGTTGTTCTGGACTTATTAATAATTGCCGTTAATTTTCTCAGCGCTTGAGACATCAAACGAGCTTGTAAGCCCATTGAAGCATCGCCCATATCCCCTTCTATTTCAGCTTTAGGAACCAGAGCTGCTACAGAATCAATAACAATGATATCAACTGCGTTGCTTCTAACTAAAGATTCAGTAATTTCCAATGCCTGTTCCCCCGTATCTGGTTGAGAAATAATAAGTTCGTCAATATTAATACCAATATTTTTAGCATAAACCGGGTCAAGAGCATGCTCAGCATCAATAAATGCAGCTATTCCCTTATTTCTCTGGGCTTCTGCAATCATATGTAAAGCCAAAGTAGTCTTTCCTGATGATTCGGGTCCATAGATTTCTACTATTCTTCCTCTAGGTACACCACCAATACCTAGTGCAATATCAAGTGCTAAAGAACCAGTAGAAATAATATTACTGCCGGTAACTTTCGGCCGGTCACTAAATTTCATAATAGAACCTTTCCCGAAACGATGCTCAATATTTTCCATTGCCATTTTTAAAGCTTTTTCCCTTTCCGAAACATTGTTTTTATCCTCTTTCATAAAATAACTCCTCTTTAACAATTTGATTCAATTTATATCTTATATCTAATTTGCCTTTTAGGTGGTAAAATCATTTTTAAAACTTGTAATTTCATTAATTTATATATTAAAAAAAGACAGTACAAAAACATTGAAATCTTACTTAAGTCACAAGTGTAAAGCTACTAATAATCTTATATATCGGACCATCTTTGGTTAATTGGCTTTCCATAAGATCAATTGCTTTTATTCTCTGTGATATAGAATTAATCTGAATATTTCTTATATAATCATTCAATATTTTGGGATATTTTATGTATTTTATCCTAGCCAGGGTTATATGTGCTGTAAATTGATTCTCTTTCTGATAATAAGACTCTAATCTCAATTCCTTCTCAATTGATTGGAATATTTTTAGAAGTGTATCATTTCCTTTTGCAATACCTATCCAGAGAACTCTTGGTCTTATGCAATTGGGAAAAATACCAACATTTTCGGATAGTCCAATAGTAAATTGTCTGTATTTATTAGAAATATTTTGTAATGTGATTTTGATTTTTTCTATCTCAATGGAATTTAAATCACCTAAAAACTTTAAAGAAATGTGTAGATTATCTTTTTCGACAAACTTGACCTTCATGTTATAGCTATTTCTTAACTGTGCGATATCTCCTTGTATTTTAAAAATATATTCTGTAATTTCACTATCTAAATTAATAGCAATAAATGTCCTTATCATATCGTTAATATCGATGCTGTTCCTTTATATTTTATATATTATAATTTATGTTAGCATAATAATTTATCTGTTTCTTATATTGTTCCCTTACTTTATTCAGAAAAGAGATATATGATTCGGTTTTATAGTTTTGATAAGTCCATTCTAAAGGACAATATGTTTTGTTGATAAATCTCAGGGTTATTTCAGCAAAAATCCCCCGTTTAAGATAAATTCTAGCAGGACCATCTTTAGTGCTTGCCAAGATGAACTTGTTTAACGTTAAATAACCTGGATCAAAATTTACTTTTCTCTTCTTTTCCCCTGATGTATAAGAATGAGTGCGATAAGAATTGAATAAAAACTCCCATTTATTACTGCTACACTTTATCTGACTTAATTGGTCAGGAAATATTAATTTTTCAAAAGATACCAGCTTTTGTTTTAATCCCTCTCCCATTTCATCTCGATAATAGCTGGTATAATCAAACGGTTGAAAGTCACTTTCTATATCAATAATTCCGAAAAAAGTAATTAGTAAACCCTTTGCTTTTAAAAAAAGTTTATCCTCACCGCTAATAATGCTAAATATTAATTTGACTGGATTAGGATAAATAATTTTTCCCATTTTTTATTTAACTAATTATTGCTAGGCAAAATTCGGTAACTTATAAGACGATAATTCTCTAAAGGTTGGGGTTCTAAAACATTATTATTATATGATACTGTAATTCTATTTGGACTCGTAGTGATTAATGAAATTAATTCATCTGATTTTACTAAGATTTTTTCTTCTGAGATAATAACTCCTTCGTATAACACTTGATCATTCTGAATTATTTTTATCCAACTCGGATCATTCGCAATAATTTCAATTGGTTTATAATCTGGTAAGGGTTCTAAAAAAGCAACTCCATCAAGCTCAGAGATTTCTTCTTGTTCAATATTTTCCAAAGCTATTTCAAGCATTTCCTGTTCTATGTTTTGTTCTGGAGAGATACTTTCATTTTCAACTATAGGGATAGAAGGTTGCCTCATTCTATGTAAAAATTGATTAAGAATAAAAATGAAGCCGCCTATTAAAAGTATAACCAGAGTTATTTTGAATAAAGGAATAATATTAATTGGTTTTTTTTCTTTCTTTACGCGTATTTTTCTTTTCCCTTGGGAAAAATGTCTACTCAGTTTTTTCCTTTTGATTTGTGGCTCCGGTTCAAGAGGTTTAGAAACTGGCTCTGATTTGTCTAAGAGTTGATTTATATAATCCTGATCTGCCTGAAGAAAATTGGCATAATTTCTTAAATAGCCAACAAAATATGTTTTGCCAGGAAGAACGCTTTCATCCCCTTCTTCTATAGCAATTAAATATTTTTTCCTAATTTTAAGAAATTGTTCTGCCTCATCTAAGGAAATTCCTAGTTCAATTCTTCTATTTTTCAAGTACTCTCCCATTTCCTTCATCTTAAATAATACCCCTCTTGCTTATTTGTTATCAAAGGTTTTCAGGTGTCATCGATTAAGTGATTATCATATATTTAATAATTATCTTCTATTAATCCAAACAATAATTGATTGAGTTAATCTTTTTCAATAATAGCACAAATTTTGATGTAGTGATAATTATTATATTATGAAAATATCTAAAATTAACCTATTTCTTTCTCATAAGGAATCCCATCAGCGGCAGGTGCAGTTGCTCTGCCAATAGCTCCGACCAATACAAATATAGCTAGTAGATAGGGTACCATATTAATGAATTGAACTGGGATAGTAAAAATCCCCTGTAATCTAATTGCTAATGCCTCTCCTGCCCCAAATAAAAGAGCAGCTCCAACTGTTCCAATTGGTGTCCATTTACCAAATATCATTGCTGCTAAAGCAATAAAACCTCTACCGCCACTCATCTCTTTTACAAAAAAATGTGCCTGTTCAATAGAAAGAAATGATCCTGCTAAACCAGCTAAACCACCAGAAATCAATACCGCTATATATCTCATACTTATAACATTAATTCCAAGTGTATCAGCAGCCTGCGGATATTCTCCAACAGAACGCAATCTTAAACCAAATGGGGTTTTAAAAATTAAAATATGTGAAATAATGATTATAAATAAAGTAATATATACCATCGGGGAATGATGGGCAAAGATTACTATTAAACTTCTTACCAGAGGTGAAACTTCTCCTGGATTAGGAATTTTAAATCCCCAGATAGGAAGACTCTTTAATGCCATTATTTGTGTTTCATGAAACCAGAGCCAACTTAAAAATACAGTAATACCACTGGCAAATAGATTAATAGCTACTCCGCTCACAATTTGATTAGCTTTAAAAGTTACTGTAACAATAGCATGTATCAAACCCAATAAAATACCAATAATGGCAGCAATTAAAATACCCAGCCATACATTTTCTGTAAAATTGGTACCGGCAACAGCAGCAAAGGCACTGGTTAGCATAATACCTTCTAAGCCTATATTCACTACTCCTGACTTCTCAGAAAAAACCCCACCTAAACCTGCTAAAGTTAGAGGAATTGCAATTCGTATTACGGAGGCAAAAAAATCCGGATTTAAAATACTATCAATCATTACTCTGCTTTCCTCCTCAGAATAACCCTTTTTATAATTTCATCAGAAATAACCACTAGGATAACAATAACCGCTTGAATTACCATTATTAGTTCGCGGGGTATTTTCCCCCCTGTAAAAATGTTAACTAATGCACCCCCATAAGAAAGTATACCGAATAGTATTGCAGCTAATACCACACCAAAAGGATGATTTTTTCCTAACAAAGCAACGGCAATGCCATTAAATCCTAAGTTCGTAAAAAGATCCTGACGCCAGCGAAATTTATAACCCATCAACTCATTGGTACCAACCAGACCAGCCAGTGCTCCACTAATCATCATTGCCAGTATGATATTTTTTGATATGTTTATTCCAGCATATTCAGAAGCAGTCTGATTATACCCAACAGCTCTTATTTCATAACCTAAACTGGTTTTCCATAGAATATAATACACTAAAAATGCAGCTATAATAGCGATAATAAAGGACACATTCAGGGGATTATGTGCAGGAAACTGAATATTTATCTTAGATAATATTGAAGCAATTCTTGGTAACCTTGCTGCTTCTACTATTTCACTGGTATGAGGAATCATCTGTTGCACTCCTGCCATTCTCATAGCCTCAGTTGGGGGAGCCTTATATAATAATGCCAAATAAAAAGTAAATGAGGCAGCAATCCAATTCATCATTATCGTGATAATCACTTCATGAATGCCTTTCTTTGCTTTTAAAACACCAGGAATGGTCGCCCAGAATGCTCCACCTATGGCAGAAGCAGCAATAGTTAAAGGTATTAATATGATTGCCGGAAAATTGATAAATGTAAATCCTACATAAGCAGCCAAAAATGCACCTACATAAACCTGCCCCTCTCCTCCAATATTAAACAGCCCACAACGAAAGGCGAAGGCAACAGCTAGCCCAGTAAATATTAAAGGAGTTGCTCTAAAGAGTACATTTCCCCATCCATCACGATTTCCTATCGCCAGGCCGAACATCATCTTATAAACTTGTATTGGATCTTCACCGATTAATAGAATAACTATTGAGCCAATAATAAGAGCTCCTATAATAGCAATAATAGGAGTAACTTTTTCAACTATTGAGAAAAAAAGGTTGCCTTTTTGTATCTTTTCCTTATTCAAAAAATACTTCTCCTATCTATCTAGTATCAGCATATTGTGTTTTATTGCTCTTTCCCCCAGGCGAAGAACCGCCAGTCATAAGAAAGCCCAATTTTCCTCTATCAATGTCTTTATTTATTAAAATTTCAACAATTCTTCCTTCGTAAATAACTGCTATTTCGTCACTTAAAGATAGTATCTCGTCTAATTCTGCCGAAACCAATAGTATTGCCTTGCCTTTACTTCTTTCATTTAATATTTGTTTATGAACAAATTCTATTGAACCTACATCTAAACCCCTAGTAGGTTGAGCAGCTATTAGAAGAACTGGCTCTCCCTGTAATTCTCTTGCTACAATTACTTTTTGCTGATTTCCACCAGATAATGATTTTAATAGGTTTTCTTTTACAGCTGGTCTTATATCATAATCTGCGATTAACTTATTAGCATATCTATGAACTGCTGGAAAGTCTATCAAAGAACCTTTAACAAAGGGTGGCTTATAGTGGCTACCTAATACCAAATTCTCTGCCACTGAATATTCACCAATGAATCCTCTTTTACGTCTATCCTCTGGTATGTGAGCAATATTTAACTCTCTTATTTTCCTGGGATTTAATCCTGTTATATTATGTTCATATAAATATATTTTTCCACTGGAAATCGGTTTTAATCCAGTAATTACTTCTACTAATTCAGTCTGACCATTCCCTTCTACCCCGGCTATTCCTAATATCTGGCCCTCCTTAACAGAAAGACTAATATCTTTTAACACAGGATATTTATTCTGATTAAAAGCACTTACCTGCTCCAGTCTTAATACAGTCTTACCAGTTTTTTGATCGATTTTGCTGGTCTTTAATAAGACCTCTCTGCCTACCATAAGTGTGGCAATTTCGGAAGTATTAGTGTGTATAGTGTCTTTAGTACCAACAACTTTTCCATCTCTCATTACAGTAACTCGGTCTGATATTTCCATTACTTCATTTAACTTATGGGTAATAAAAATAATTGTTTTCCCCTGTTTTTTTAAAGATTTTAGAATCTTAAATAATTCATCTACTTCCTGGGGAGTTAAAACAGCAGTTGGTTCATCCAATATCAATATTTCAGCTCCCCTATATAGGACTTTAACTATTTCAACCCTCTGTTGGATTCCAACTGAAACATCTTCTATCTTTGCCCAAGGATCTATTTTAAAACCATATTTTTCCGAGAGATTTTTAATATCGCTGGCAGCTTTATTTAAATCAACAAAAAAATAATTCCTTCTGGGTTCCATTCCAAGTATTACATTTTCTATGACAGTTAAGGGGGGAATTAACATAAAATGTTGATGAACCATTCCAATTTTATTTTCTATTGCTTTATTAGGATTAGAAATATTGACTTTTTTACCAGCAATGAATATTTCTCCTTCATCTGCCTGGTATAGACCGTATAATATGCTCATTAATGTGCTTTTTCCGGCTCCGTTCTCTCCAACCAAGGCATGTATTTCTCCCATTTTTACAGCAAAAATGACTTTATCATTGGCTTTTACTAGGGGAAAATTTTTAGTAATATTTTTCATTTCTATTAGATATTCAACCAATTTTTATCACCATATCTTATAAAATGAATAATATAAAAACATTAATCATCAGGAAATTAAATATTTACAATATATAAATATTATTAATTTCCTGATGATTAATTCATATTTTATAACTCAGCAGGTACTAAAATCTCTCCTTTTATAATTTTTGCTTTAGCTTCCTCAACTTTTTGTAATACATCCTCTGATACCAGGTCTTGATTATATTTATCCATGGCATAACCAACTCCATTATATTCAACATCATTAATCACAACTGATGTAGCTAAATCAAATAGTCTGACCCCAGACTCAAAGGTGTTTTCTATAACAGATTTTACTGTTAAATACACTGATACATCAACCTGTTTTAACATACTGGTCAATCCAAAATTTTCACCAGTTTCCTCAATATATCCTAAATAATTCTGGTTGGAATCTACCCCGATGACATATCTCTTTCTTTCTTTTGCTGCTTCATAGACCCCAGCGCCGGTTAAGCCGGAAGCATGGTAAATAACATACGCACCGTTGTCATACTGTGATAAAGCCAACTCTTTTCCTTTAACCGGATCTGCAAAGGCTTTATCAGTATCTCCGGCATAAGCAGATAGTATTTTGCAATCAGGGTAAGCGTATTTAACACCAGCTATATAGCCGGCTTCAAATTTTTGAATTAGTGGAACATTCATTCCTCCTACAAATCCTACCGTATCCTTCCCATCTTGAAGAGCTTTTAATCCCGCAATCATACCTACTAAAAAAGATCCTTCATGCTCTGCGAAATTTAAGGAAACGACATTGGGTTTATCTGGAATAAATCCATCAACAATAGCAAATTTTGTATCTGGAAACTCATCAGCAACATCAGAAATACTATCAGTAAATAAAAATCCTACTCCAATGATAAGATTATATCCGATACTTGCTAAATTTCTCAAGTTAACTTCTCTATCTGCATCTGCTCCTGGTTCAAGTTCTATCCTCTTTATGCCAAAATCTTGAGCTGCCCAGCTTAATCCTCGTGAGGCAGAATCGTTAAACGATTTATCCCCTTTACCACCAACATCAAAGCATAAACCAACAGTAATATCACTCTGAGCAAAACAATTAACCACAATTAAAGAAGAAAAAATGATTGTAACTAGCAAAAAAGTAATTACATTCTTATAATTAGCTTTCATTTGTCCTTTATCTCCTTTCTAAAAATATTTTGGTAAGCAAATGTTTTTTATTTATTATGATTTCAATTTTCTAGTATATATTCCCCTCCTTTCATCATATATTTAGACTAGTTATAATTCTGCTCACATCATAATAAAAATCTAAAATCATTCTAATAATATTTGTCATTATTATAATAATACGTTCCTACTCTTTATTCAATTAAAAAATAACAATTATATAATTTAATTATTTAATTCTAAGAATTTGAGTTTTTATAATCAGAGAAAAAATCTTCCTTGGAAAGTAATATTTTTCTGGGATTACGGCCATCATATGGTCCAACCAATCCCCTTTTTTCCATTAAATCTATTAAACGAGCTGCTCTGGTATAACCAATTCTCAACTTTCTTTGTAAAATGGAAATTGAAGCTTGATTATTAGTAATGATTGTGTCTACTGCATCTTCGAATAATTCATCTTCCTCATCATCTCCCATTCCTTCACCTTCACCTTCTTTTTGTTGTAAATGTTCAATTATATTTTCATTATAATCTGGAGGGAGATTATTCTTAACTAAAAATGATACAATTTCCTTAATTTCCTTTTCCGAAACAAATGCTCCTTGGGCTCTTATGGGTTTGGGAGCGTTAATGGGGGAGAAAAGCATATCTCCATTACCCAGCAATTTTTCGGCACCATTTACATCCAGAATAGTCCTTGAATCAACCTGAGTGGATACTGCAAAGGCAATACGCGAAGGAAAATTAATCTTGATGGAACCAGTAATGATATCTACAGAAGGTCTTTGAGTGGCAATAATAAGATGAATTCCTGTAGCTCGGGTCATCTGAGCTAACCTGCATAATGCTTCTTCTACCTTCACTGGCGAAGAAAGCATTAAATCGGCTAATTCATCAATAATAAAGACAATATATGGTAAATTTGTTTCCTCAGATTTTATACTTTTGATATAGTCATGATATCCTTTTAAATTGCGAACTCCAACCTCAGCGAATATTTTAAATCTTCTTTCCATCTCTGAAATAGCCCAATTAAGTACCTTATCAACTTTTTTAGTATTAGTAACAATAGGAGTAATTAGATGGGGTATCCCATTATATATGTTTAGTTCTACTCTTTTTGGATCAATAATTAAAAACTTGACCATTTCGGGACCAAAACGATAAATCAAACTCAAAATAATGGTATTAAGGCAGACGCTTTTACCTGATCCTGTTGAACCGGCAATAAGTAGATGAGGTAATTCCACTAAGTCTGCAATAATATTTTTCCCACCAATATCTTTTCCCAGTACTATAGGTAAAATAAAATAATTACTTTGATAATCTTTTGATTCAATTATTTCTCTTAAAAAGACGATGTTTTTTTCTTTGTTAGGAACTTCAATACCTATGGCATTCTTACCTGGAATAGGGGTTTCAATTCTTACGGAAGGAGATGCAAATGCCAAGGCGATATCATTACTAAGATTGGTAATTTTTGATACTTTCACCCCGGGTGCAGGTTGAATTTCATATCTTGTTACGGTTGGCCCCTGGGTTGCACCAATTACTTCACCCTGAATATTAAAATTATCTAAAGTTCTCTGTAATAGAGCAATATTTTCCTTTATCTTTTCCAGATCCCGATCTTTATATTCTTTTTTTGGTTCATTTAATAAAGTAATCGATGGGGCAATGTAATAGCTAGAAAGTCTTTTTTCTTCTTCATCACTCTTTACAGTAAAATCTATCCTCCCTTGAATTGCTGATGTTGATTTTTTTCCCTCTTTTGATAAAATATCTTTCCTAAATATTGGTTCTGGTTTTCTCTTTATTTCCTCAGTATTTGATGAATAAATTTTAATTGATTTTCTAGATTCTCTTTTCTGCATACTTTTTTCTGTCATTCTATTGATTGGAAATATTGATATCAATCTATTTAATCCAATTACTATTTTTTTAAAAAGAAAACTAAAAAGGTATAGAAAAGAAAGATCTGTTGCAAATAATAACGCAATTAAACCCAGAGCAATGAGAAATAGATAAGCTCCGGTTAAGCCAAAATAATTATTTAAATGCCTTGCTATATAGTATCCATAAAGGCCTCCGCCTATTCCCTTAGTGGACATAAAATAAGCGTTTTCAATAAATATTAATCTTAAATGAATAAAAGCTAATAATACCAATATTAAAGAGGTAATTCCAAACATTCTATTATAGAAATTTGGAATATTAAAATTAAAAAGTAAATGAAAACCTTCAATCATCATAAAGACAAATATGAAATATTTGCCCAATCCAATTAGCTTATTGATATTGTTGATAATGTTAAGAAAAGGGGCAATTGTTTTTTCAGGAAAAAGAAGCATATATAAGTAATAAATAGCAATGAGGAGTAGGAAAATACCTATAACTCTTTTCTTAATGGAGTAATTTTTTTTCTCAATTTTGGACATTTCATTACCAACTTTTTATAATAAGAAATACTACTATGATAGAAACAATCCATAAGTAGTAACTAAAGAAATGCAATTTAAAATTAATTAACATTTTTGTAAAAAATAACATTGCTAAATATCCTGAAAGAAATGCAGCTAATCCTGAAATAAGGAAAACAGAAATATTCATATTTAACTGAAATATTTCCCTGAGTTTATAGACTGAAGCTCCCATAATTATGGGAATTGATAAAATAAAAGAATATTGAGCAGCAAATTTTCTTTCTAATCTCCTGCTGAGACCCATCATAATAGTAAATCCGGAGCGGGAAATACCGGGAATAATAGCAAAAGTTTGAGCTAGGCCTATTAATATGGCATCCACCCAATTAATCTCTCTTATTGTTTTAGTGCCTTGAATGAAATATTTATCTGTTAAAAAAAGACAAAGGCCTGTTATCATTAGCATAAAGGCAGTAAGTAATGTGCTCTCAAACATCCGTTCGATTGTATTTTGAAACAGATAGCCAATTATTGCACCTGGCATGGTACTGATGAATAATAGCCAGGCAAATTTACAGTGATCATCTTCTTTGATATAACTAAAAAATAATGGCCAATTAAATAGCATTAAAATGCTTTTTAAAAAAGAAATAATAATCTTTTTTATTTCTTTTTTGAATAAACAGATTACAGCTAATGATGTACCAAAATGTACAAATACTTCAAAAGCTACACCAGGAATGCCAATCCCTAAAAGATTCTGGCTAATTACTAAATGACCGGAACTACTAACTGGGAGGAATTCTGTTAACCCTTGTATTAGACCAAGGATAACGTAGTGCATTGATATCCTTCCTTTTATATTATCATATATGAATGTACAAATATAAAGAAAACCATTTATTCTATAACCTTAATACCAGTATGTCCAAATCCGCCTTCACCCCTCCTGGTATTATCCAATTTTTTTATTTCTATTAATAGAGGTTGAAATACCTTTTGAATAACCAGTTGCGCAACTCGATCTCCCCTATTTACATAGAATTTTTCTTTTCCGTGGTTAATTAAAATTACTTTTATTACTCCACGATAATCAGCATCAATTGTTCCCGGGGAATTAAGTACTGTAATACCATAACTGATTGCCAGTCCACTTCTGGGTCTTACCTGTGCTTCGTAACCTGGTGGTAAGGCAATTTTTATACCGGTTGAAATTAATTTTCGTTCACCCGGTCCAATTTCTATTAACTCGTTCTGAGCGGAGTGCAAATCAATACCTGAAGCATATTTACTGGCTGACTTCGGTAAAGGCAAATCCTCGCATCCTAGTTCTCTCTCTATTTTTACTTCTATTTTATCAATGTTATTATCCATAAAAAGTCATATTCTTATCTAAAAGTAGGTCTTTTGTGATATTGTTTGCTAAAATTCTTCTCATTTTTTTCTGGCTTGGGCATTAACTCTTTCTTACTTAAATCAATTTTCCCCTGCTGATCAATTCCAATCACCTTCACCTGGATCTCATCATTTGCTTTTAATACATCTTCTACTCTATCAACATGAGAATGAGATAGATTTGATATATGTAAAAGACCTTCTACACCAGGAAGAATCTCCACAAATGCTCCATATTTAGTTATTCTTTTAACCTTACCATTATATATCTCACCAGTCTTTACTTCTCTTACCAGCCCTTCAATGAGATATTTGGCTTTTTCTATCTTTTCCTTAGTATCAGCTGTTATAAATATTTCACCATTATCTTTAATATCGATACAGGTACCAGTCTCTTCAATTATCTTCTTTATATTTTTACCACTTGGACCGATAATGTTTCCGATTTTATCTGTATTAACCTTCATAATTAGCATCTTAGGAACATAATGAGACAATTCTGCTCTGGGTTCAGGAATAACTGCATTCATTTTATCAAGTATATATAAACGTCCTTTCTTTGACTTTTCTAAAATTTCTCGTAATATACCAATAGATACACCATCAATTTTTAGATCCATCTGTATAGCGGTTATACCATCGGTAGAACCTGCTGCTTTAAAGTCCATATCACCATAATGGTCTTCAATACCAAGAATGTCAGTTAGTATTTCATATTTATCATTCACTTTAACCAATCCCATAGCAACACCAGCAACCGGTTTTCTTAGTGGTACTCCAGCATCCATTAAAGACAAGCTAGTGCCACAGACTGTAGCCATTGATGACGAACCGTTCGATTCTAAAATTTCAGATACCACACGAATAGTATAGGGAAATTCTGTCTCATCAGGAATAAGAGATTTAACAGCTTTCTCGGCTAAGGCGCCATGACCAATCTCTCTTCTGGATTGAGCTCTTCTTGGTTTAATATCTCCTACGGAAAAAGGAGGGAAATTATAGTGTAAATAAAATTTACGGGTAGTATCCTCTTCTAAAGTATCAACTGATTGTTCATCTCTTACCGAACCTAAAGTAGTAATAACTAAAGCCTGTGTTTGTCCCCTGGTAAAAAGTGCACTTCCATGCACTCTCGGTAGAATACCTATTTCGCATTCAATAGATCTAATTTCATCCAGTTTGCGATGATCCACTCTTGTTTTTTTCTCAATAATTAATTCTCTCATTGTTTCCTTACATACAGAGTCAAACACTTCATTAATTATGCTAACATTTAGTTCTTCTTCCGTGTTTTTATGATTATTTTCTAATTTTGAGATTATTTCATCTTTTAGATTAGCTAACTTTTCTTCTCTTTCAACTTTATCCCTGGTAGTGATTGATATTTCAATTTGTTTTGAATATTCCTTTTTTATCAGCTGGTAATACGTATCTCTTTCTTTCAATAAGGATTGTTCTAATTGCCATGTTTTTTTTATTTTCTCTGTTTTTATTTCTTGGGCAATCTTAACCTGCATTTCAACAATCTTTTTAATCTCAACCTGTGCCTTCTCAATTGCCACTAAAATATCTTCTTCAGATAATTCCTTGGCTTCGCCTTCTAGCATAATAACTGAATCTTTTGTACCCGCAACAACCAGATTAAGTTGACATGCTTTGAGTTCTTCTACTGTAGGATTTATTAAATAATCTCCATTTAAATACCCAATACGTATCGCAGCAATTGGCTTATAAAAAGGTATATCAGAAATATAAAGAGCACAGGAGGCACCAATAATAGAAATGATATCAGGAAGGTTTGTCTGGTCATAAGACAATACCGAAGTAATAATCTGAACATCATTGAAATAGCCTTCAGGGAATAATGGACGTATCGGTCTATCAATAAGCCTGGATGTCAAAATGGCATTCTCACTTGGCTTCCCTTCTCGCTTGAAGAATCCGCCAGGTATTTTTCCAGCTGCATAAAATTTTTCTTCATAATCAACAAGTAAAGGAAAGAAATCATTCCCTTCTTTAGGTTCTTTTGAGGCAACTGCGGTAACGAGTACTACCGTTTCACCACAGGTAACGGTGACTGAACCATTAGCCTGTTTAGCCAATTTCCCCGTTTCTATTTTTATAGTCCTGCCACCAATTTCTATTTCTGTATTATAGATAACATTATTATTAGACATAAATCAGATATCTCCTTAATAGGTAATTTAAATTTGATTCCATTACTTTCTGAGGTTTAAATGTTCAATTAATTTACGATATTTTTCAATGTCATTCTCTTTTAAATAATTAAGGAGGCTTCTTCTTTGTCCAACCATTCTCAATAATCCATATTTAGAATGTTTATCTTTTTTGTTCTCATTTAAATGTTTAGTTAGACTATTTATTTTTTCAGTTAAAATAGCTACCTGAACCTCTGTTGAACCAGTATCAGTTTCATGATGCTGATATTCTTTTATGATTTTATCTTTTAATTCTTTCTTAACCATTTTTGCTAAACTCCCCTTCTACATAATGGTAGTTATATGTCCTACTTTTTTTAACATTAATCATATATTTATTTTAAACATTTATTAAAATTGTTTTTATTTCCCTTAGCAATGTAAGGAAAGATGTTTGTGAGATTGTCAGGAAAATATTCCTTTTATAATAAAAACCCCAAAATGGGGATTTATTGCCTGCTTTAAATGCTATTTCAATCTTACATCATTCAAATATTTTACCACAATTAAGAAATTCATTCAAATATATTTTATTAATTTATAATATAATTATATATCAGTAAATAAACACTCTTATTGCATATGACTTTGAAATATTAGCTAAAAAATTAAGTATGCTTTGTCACTTCATTTTTTGTCATCTATTTTGCCAATCTGTTAAATAAATTTAACTTCTTAGCTTAGAATTTATGTTTACTTTTATGTTTTTTTATTTAATTATTTTTTATATATTGACTAAAGTATGTAGTGTTCTCTAAAAAAAATTTCGGCTTCTGATTTATCCCTTGTAATTTGCTGAGTTAATTTCTTAACATCAGTAAACCTTTTCTCGCCTCTTATTCTTTTAAGTAAAGAGGCGGTGATCTTTTTGTTATATATATCACTTTCAAAATCAAATATATATACTTCAACAGATTCACTGGTTATACTATTGCTAGGCTTCTGTTGAAAGGTAGGTTTAATACCAATATTTACCAATCCTTTATACTTTTGCTCTTGGATTTCTACTAAAGCTATATACACTCCATTTTGAGGTAATAATTTTTCCTGTGGAATTTCTATATTAGCAGTGGGGAAAGAAAGAATTTTTTTCCCTCTTTTATCACCATGCATAACTTTTCCGCTTATTTGGTAATAGTAACCTAATAATTGATTAGCTTTATCTATATCTCCCTTTTTTAAAAGCTTCTTAATAATAGTGCTGCTAACTATTAGCTCATTATTTATCTTTATGGGTTCTAAAATATAGTATTTAAAATTATATTTATCACTTAATAATTTTATTAGATTTATATCACCCTTTTTCTGATAGCCAAAGCGATAATCATATCCGATAAAAACGGCACCCATATGGAATTTATTCAATAAAATATCCTTTATAAAATCCTCACCACTAATTTTTTTAAATTCATCAGTAAAATTTAGAACAATGACTTGTTGAACGCCAGCATTTCTGATATGTTTTACCTTTTCCGATAATGTGGTAAGAAGAGAAAAATTATCTATTTTATTCACTATTTTCTCTGGATGAGGCTCTAACAGGATAACGGTACTCAGGGCATTATTATGCCTTGCTTTTTCAATACATAATCTTAATAATGCCTGGTGACCTAAATGCATCCCATCAAAGAATCCCAGAGCTATATAGGAAAATAATTTTTTGTTATTCAGTAATTTTTTTCTTAAAAGATACTTATATTGAAAAGATTTCATGCAATTCTTATTAATCCTTATTCCGCAAATATCATACTACCACTACCAGTGGCTTCATAATTTTTATAAAATAGATTAACTGTATATTTCCTCTTCTTTGGTGGCAATATAGTTTAAAACTTTATCAAAAGGTAATATATGTTTCTTTTGTTTTTCAAATGTTAACTTTATAAAATTATCTAATTTAATAGCTTGCTTGAGAGTAATTTTACCAACTTGTATTCTTCTTAGATTGGACATATATGCTCCATACCCCAAATATACTCCAATATCATTACACAATGTCCTAATATAAGTTCCTTTAGAGCAATGAACTTTAAAACTAATACTGGGGTATCTATCCCACCTTGCATCTAATAGGTTTAACTGAAATATTTTTACTTTTCGAGGAATAAGCTTAATCTGGATACCCTTCCTGGCTAATCTGTAAACCGGTTTCCCCTCAGACTTTATGGCTGAAAACATTGGAGGCGTTTGCCATATTTCACCTTGAAACATTTTAAAAACACTTTTAATTTCATCTGTACTTAATCTATGGTCCTTTCGAGTATTTACTTTTACTACCTTGCCTGTTAAATCCTGAGTATCAGTGGAAATACCAAGTATCATTGTGCCTAAATATGTTTTATTCAAATTAGAAAAAAAACAGCTTTTTTTTGTAGTATTATTCAAACATATAACCAGTATTCCAGTAGCAAAAGGATCTAATGTTCCAGTATGCCCTGCTTTACTTAGATTTAGCACTTTTTTTATTTTAAAAACTGTCTTTGCTGAAGAAATTCCTTCAGGCTTATCAATAATTAAAATACCATCTTTCATAATAAAAAAAAGGGGTTACTAAAAAATAATATCACTAATTAAAATTATAATTGTCAAGTGCTTTTTTCAATCTTTCAATTACTGTATCAACTATGTCATTCATGTTTCCCTCTAATTGACAACCTGCAGCATTGGGGTGACCACCTCCACCAAATATTCGAGAAAATTGGTCTACATTAAACTCACCTTTAGAACGGAAACTGATTTTGATCTTTCCTTCTTTAGTTTCTCTGAATAATACTGAAATCTGTACTTTCTTGATTGAAAGCATTCTATCAACAATACCCTCTGTTTCTTCTTCTTTTGCTAAGTTCTTATCTATCATTTCTCTGGTAACTATAGTCCAGGAAATCCTTGAGTTCTTATCAACTTGTAATTTTAGAAGCGCTTCTCCTAATAATTTTAGACTGGATAACTCATTATTATTATAGATATAATTAGTAATTAAATGAGGATTAGCTCCGGATTTAACTAAATGAAAGGCGGTTTGGAATGTCTTAGCTCTGGTATTAGCAAAGCGAAAAGATCCTGTATCAGTAACTATTGCTGTAAATAAGGGAACTGCTATTTGCTCTGTTAATTGACAATTCATTTCCTTTCTCAGTTTAAAGAGAATCTCTCCAACTGAGGAAGAATTAATATCAATATGATTAATATGGCCAAAATATGTGTTACTGGGATGATGGTCAATATTTACAATAATATTAATTTTATCAATTTCTAAAGGTATGCTACCAATTCTCTCTAAATTACTTGAATCAAGAACCACCAATACTGTATCACTTTTAGTTTCTAAAACAAAATTTTTATCAAGCTCATCACTGCAGATAATATCATCTATTCCTGGCATAAATTTATATATATATGGTACTTTGTCTTGATTAACAATCTTCACTTCTTTTCCAAGCTGTTTAAGTATAAAATATAAGGCTAACTCGGAACCAAGGGCATCACCATCTAAGTTTACATGAGAAGTAATGATGAAGTTATGGTATATTTTAAATAATCTGGCAATTTCGCATATTTTCTCATTCTGCATTTTGCTTTTCCCTATCTTCGCTCTCCTTCTCCAAGTTACTGACTTTTATCATAAGTTGATGTACTTTTTCCAATTCCTGATCAAAGTGAAAAGATATAGATGGTGTAAAACGATACCCCTTAAGCTCATGAGCCAATTCTGTCCTTATAAATTTAGTTGCACTGTAGAGACCTTTCAGACTTCTATCCTGTTCTTCTTTACTTCCCAGAATAGAAATATATACTTTTGCATTATGCAAGTCATCGGATAGGGTAATTCTGGTTACAGTGACAAAGCCAATACGGGGATCTTTTGTTCTTCTATATATTATATGACTTATATTTCTTTTTAATAATTTTTCAAAATGTTTCTTTTTTTGTTCTAAAACCATTTTTCTAGTTATCCATCGTATCATTCTTAGAATTTGTTTTATCTAATTAATAGAAATTTGATAATTAAGCAGCTGTATTTCAGGGTGATTTTCAGTAATCCTGATTATTTTTTGAAATATATGATCAATTACTCTACGATTGTCACTGATACAAGCAATTCCTATAATACTTCTCTTCCATATATTTTTCTGATCGATTTCTGTAATAGATATGTTATATTCTTTTCTCAAGGAAACCTTATAACTTTCCAGAATACTTCTTTTATCTTTCAAAGAATGACTATTTGGTAAATATATAATAATTTCACATATACCGACTAGCATTTTAATTATTTAGTAACTTCTTGAAAATTATAAAAAACAATATTATCTTGTACTTGCAAGTCATCAAACTTTTCTATATGAACACCACACTCATACCCGGAGTTTACTTCCTTTACATCTTCCTTAAAGCGTTTTAAGGAAAAATCTTTTCCCTCATATAACTTCTGCTCTTTACGCAAAACACGGATGAAGTCTTTTGTCGATATTTTTCCTTCAATAACATAACATCCAGCAACAACTCCAATCTTAGGTATTTTGAATATTTCTCTCACCTCAGCTATACCATTGGTTACCTCTTCCAATTTGGGTTTTAAATATCCTTTTAATGCTGCCTTAACTTCGTCAATCAAATCATATATTATATTATAAGTTCTAATTTCAATCTTTTCATTTTTGGCAAGCTTTTGAGCATTATGGTCCACTACTACATTAAATCCTATAACTAAAGCATTTGAAGCGGAACCAAGCATAATGTCTGTTTCCGTGATTGTGCCAATACCTCCATGAATTATTCTAACTTCGACCTCTTCATTGCTCAAAGTAGACAGAGTTTCTTGAATAGCATCTAAAGATCCCTGTGTATCAGCTTTCAAGATAATATTTAACTCTTTAATTTTACCTTTTTTCATTTCTTCAAATAAACGTTCCAGAGAAACTTTCTCTTCTTCCTTTTTTTGTTTTCGTTTTTCTTCTAGTTCCCTTTCACTGATTATTATTTTGGCAAAATGATCATTAGAAACTACTTGCAATATATCTCCAGCCATGGGCATTTTATTAAAACCGGCTATTTCCACTGGAGTAGAAGGGCCTGCCTGAGTAAGATGTTTTCCCATATCATCCATCATACTTCTAACTTTTCCATAAGCAGTTCCAACAACAAAATTATCACCAATTTTCAAATGACCATCTTGGATTAAAATAGTTGCCAGAATTCCTTTTCTCTTATCCAGTTTAGTTTCTATCACAACTCCAGTAGCAGGGAGCTGTGGATTAGCTTTTAGCTCTAATATTTCTGCTTGAAGAGATATTAGTTCTAACAACTCATCGATCCCCTTTTTCTGCAAAGCAGATATTTCAGCTATAAGAGTGTCTCCTCCCCAATCTTCTGGAACTAACTGATATTTAGAAAGATCTTTTTTTACCTTATCTATATTAGCATTTGCTTTGTCAATCTTGTTTATAGCTATGATTATTGGAACGTTAGCTGCTCGGGCATGATTAATGGCTTCAACAGTTTGTGGCATAACACCATCATCTGCAGCTATGACCAATACTACAATATCTGTTGCCTTCACACCGCGAGCTCGCATTGTGGTAAAGGCTTCATGCCCCGGAGTATCAATAAAAACAAATCGATTATTATTTAGATTAACCACATAAGCCCCAATATGTTGGGTAATACCACCTACTTCCTTTTTGGTGATGTTTGATTTTCTAATTACATCAAGTAGGGTTGTTTTACCATGATCAACATGACCAACAATAGTAATAACTGGTGATTTAGCTGTCGATAGAGGTTTAATATCTTTAATGCTTTTAGCTTTGAGTAACTTTTTTAGTTTACTGGATATATTTATTTTTATATTGTATTGTTGACATATTTTTTCAACAATTTCCCATGGTAATTCTCTATCAATAGACTGTATTTTACCAAATTTAGAAGCTTGTTGCATTGCCTTCGATAAAGATAAATTGAGTTGTATTGATAACTCTTTCAAGCTTGGCAATTTATCCAATACGAGTACACTTCTTTCTTCTTTTTCTACTTTTTTCTCTTTTTTTCTTTCCTCAGTGATAGCTTCCTTAACAATTTCAATTATCTCATCATCAAGGGTACTCATATGATTTTTAACATTAATTCCTTCCTTTACTAAAAAGTCAATTAATGTCTTTGTAGGGATTTTTAAATCCTCCGCTACTTCATATATTCTTTTTTTCATACACATTGACCTCCATCTCAACCAGCTTGTAAACAAAAAAATATTGCTATCTAACTAATCTACTAATATCTAGTTTGGAATACTTTCATTATCACTCTGATTCTTTTCTATTAAATTAAACCTTTTTTCTAGTTCTTGAACTATTACTATCGAAAGTTCAATTTTTAATGCTTTTCCTAATCTCTTTTTTTTGATAGCTTCTTGGAAGCATGTTTTATTATAACATACATATGCTCCACGACCTGATTTCTTACCTGTTTCATCAATATCAACAACACCATCAGGTGTTCTAATAATTCTTAATAAATCTCTTTTCGGTTTTTTTCCTTGACATCCTATACATGTCCTATATGGTATCTTTGGGAATTGTTTTTTCTTCATATTCTTTCAATAAAATTGTATTTAATTTAGTAATTCTTTATACCATTTTGCTTAAATCTACACTCTGGTCGATATTATTTTCCTGCTTGTATTGTGATTCACTTTTTATATCAATCTTCCAGCCTGTTAACTTAGCAGCTAAGCGAGCATTTTGTCCCTCTTTACCAATTGACAAAGATAATTGTTGATCATTAACTACAACTAAAGCCCTTTTTTCTTTTTCAAACAATTTAACCAATAATACTTTTGCTGGATTAAGAGAATTAGCAATAAATATCTTATCATCTTCATGCCATTTAATAATGTCTATTTTTTCTTCCTGAAGTTCGGTCATGATTGATTTAATTCTTGAACCTCGGTCTCCAATACAGGAACCGATTGAATCAACCATCTTATCTCTACTGGTAACGGCAATTTTAGACCTTTTTCCTGCTTCCCTGGCAATCTGCTTAATTTCTACTAATCCTTCATGAATTTCAGGAACTTCTAACTCAAATAAACGCTTCAGAAGATCAGGATGAGTTCGAGAAAGTATAATTTTAGGCCCTTTGGAAGTTTTTTTAACTTCAACTACATAAAACTTCATCCTCTTACCTTTGTTATAAGCCTCGCTCTTTACTTGCTCGTTAGGTGGCAAGATAGCCTCTGCTTTACCTAAATCTATTATATAATTGTAATTTTCCTGACGTTGAACAATTCCTGTCACAATATCTCTAACTTTATCAATATATCTTTCATATATTGCCTTTCTCTCTGCTTCTCTTATCTTTTGAACAATAACTTGTTTAGCAGTTTGAGTAGCAATCCGACCAAATTCTTCCGGTGTTATTTCAACCTTAATTTCATCTCCTAATTTAATATTTCCTTTTTTATATTGTTGAGCTTGCCCTATATCAATTTCTAAATTTGGCTTTTTGACCTCCTCAACTACTATTTTTTTAGATAAAACCTGTACCTTTCCACTTTCTTTATCAATGTTTATCTCTACAGTATCCTTTCCCTGAACAAAATTTTTCTTATAAGCAGAAACAAGGGATATCTCAATAGCATCCATTATAACTTCTTTGGGGATACCTTTTTCTTTTTCAATTTCATCAAGTATTTTAATTAGATCAATGTTCATAATATTTATTAACCTCCTCCCCTATATAATATGGGAAGACCGGGGTATTTATATTTTTCCCTTTTTTTATCTTTTATTCCTTATATTCCTTAATTAATATAACTTTTGTTCAAAACTTAATAATATCACCTTTCTCTATAGTTTATTATTAGAATAGGTTAGTAAACAAGGTGTCCTATTATTTAGCCATTAATATCTTTCAAGACATAAGTTTGTATAGTTAACAGAATTACAAAACAAAAGAGTGGTTCACAAACCACTCTTTTCTAGATTAAGATGTTTTTAAAATTTATAGTATTATAACATAGAATTAAAAAATATCAAAATCTTAATTTTAATACATATTATTAAATTCCCGTCAATATCTGCTTTATATATAGAATATTCTTATTATAAGGGTTTCCCCACTGCATAACTATCATTAACTTGAATTATTTTAGCTTTAATCAGGCAACCCTTTTCAACATTTTCATCATAGATATAAACTTTAATATAATTATCAGTCAAACCATAAACGAAACTTTCCTTTTCAACTTGTCCTCGAAATTCAATTAACACATTCTTTTCTTTTCCAAGACTTTTTCGTATATAATCTCCAGTAATTTGTTTTGAAAGATTAATTAGCTGTCTACTTCTATTTTTTATTACCTTTTCATTAATTTTATCAGGTAAAAATGAGGATAGGTTAAGTCTTCTCGCAGAATAAGGGAAAACATGTACCTTACTAAAGCCAATCTTTTTTACCAAACTTATCGTATTCTGAAATGCTTCTTCATCTTCACCTGGAAATCCAACAATAACGTCCGTAGTAATAGCTACATCAGGGATTTGCTTCTTAATGGAGTCAATAGTGTTGCTAAATTGTTCAGAAGTATATTTCCTATGCATAAGAGAGAGTATTCTGTTATCACCACTTTGCAAAGGAATATGAAGATGATGACAGAGCTTTGGGTAGTAATAAAAGGCATCAATAAGACCTTTGTTAATATAGGGTAATTCTATAGAACTCAAACGTATTCTCTCAATATTGGCAATACTTTCTATTTCACTAATTAAATTTATCAGATTTATTTTAGTATTATTTAAATCAGAGCCATAACTACCCAGGTTAATGCCCAGCAAAACAACTTCTTTATATCCCTTTTTGCTTAAATTCTTAATTTCGGATATTATTTGATTAATAGGCCTGCTTCTAGCTCGACCACGAAGATAGGGAACAATGCAATAACTACAAAATTGGTTACACCCATCCTGTATTTTAACCAATCCACGAATACGGTTTGAGGAACTATCATATTTACTTTCTGTATAACTGATGATTTTTTCTGGAGAACTAATATAAATTAATTGTTTTTCTTCAGCTAATTGTATCTGACTGATAATATTAAAAATTTCTTCTTTATAGTTATTTCCGACAATTAAGGAGATATTTTTACATTTCTTGATTTCAGACAAATTAGATTGTACTGCACATCCAGTCACAATAATGGTAGCCCGGGGATTTAATCGGATTGCCCTTCTAATTATTTGCTTTGATTTTCTTTCTGCCTCCCCAGTAACAGAGCAGGTGTTAATAATATATATATCGGCATTATCTCGGAATTCAACAACCTGATAGCCATTTCTGATAAATGACTGTCTTAGAGTACCTGTTTCGTATTGATTTACTTTACAGCCTATAGTTTTAAAAACTACTTTATAAGTCACTTATTTCACCAAAATTTATCTTTTGGTAAAAGAATCTCTTACCTTTTCAAAAATATTTTTTTCACCAATTTGGTCAACATCTTCTCCCATTTCCTGGGCTAATTCATAAATCAATCTTTTTGTCTTAGCATTTAAGTTTTTAGGAATTTCTACAATCACTCTGACTTGCTCATCTCCTCTTTTTTTAGAACCTAGAACATAAGCACCTTTATCCCGTAATCGAAAAACAGTATCGCTCTGAGTCCCTGCTGGTATTCGCATTTTAACATTGCCCTCTAAAGTGGGAACCGTAGTTTCTCCGCCTAAAATTGCTTTGGGTAAGCTAATTTTATGGTCACAATAAATAGCCGCCCCACTTCGTTTAAAAATAGGATGTTCTTTAACATACAGAACTATAAATAAGTCTCCTGACGGACCGCCGTTTTCACCAGGTTCTCCTAAACCAGCCAGTCTGAGACGATGCCCACTTTCCACACCTGCCAGAATTTTGATGTTTATTGTTTTTCTTTTTTTTACCTTTCCAGAACCACGGCAGACTTTACAGGGTGTTTCTATAATCTTACCTTCCCCCTTACATCTGGGGCAAGTTTGAATATTAATGGTTTGACCAAAAAAGGTATTTTGCGTTATCCTGATCTCTCCACTTCCTTTACAATCAGGACAGGTTTTTTTAGTCGTTCCAGGTTCCGCTCCGCTTCCCTTACAGTTACTGCATGTTTGCCAAACTGGTATTTCAATCTTTCTTTCTGCTCCAAAAGCAGCTTCTTTTAAAGTTATTTCTAGGTTATACCTTAAATCAGCTCCTTTTTTAGCCCTATCGCGACGATAAGTTCTACGAGTACCACCACCAAAGAAACTTTCAAAGATGTCACTGAAGCTATTAAAATCATCCATTCCTTCACCGTAAAAGTTTCTAAAGTCAAATCCGGCACCAAAATTGGAAGTATCAGCAGAGCCAAACTGGTCATATCTAGCTCTCTTTTCCGGATCACTTAAAACAGCGTAAGCTTCACCTATCTCTTTAAATTTTTTTTCTGCCTCTTCCTTCTTATCAGGATTTGCATCTGGATGATATTTTAAAGCTAATTTACGATATGCTTTCTTTATTTCTTCCTGATTGGCATCTTTGTTAATTCCCAATATTTGGTAATAATCCTTGCTAGCCAAAGTAAAAACCCCTTTAGTAAAATATTTAGTAAAATATAAGTATATATAAGTTTATCTTACTGAATTTCTGGATAAAATCATATCTTATCACCCAGAAAATCAGCAAGATTTTAAAATTCATATAGTTTATTATTTCTGTAATAGCCAATAGTTATTTTTTAGTATTGTCTCCATCCTCTTCCTTATATTCAGCATCAAATACCTTTTCATCCTTTTGTGCTTCTTGTTCTCCCTCTGATTGTTGGTCAGAATCACTACCAGAATAAGCTTGTTGTTCTTGTTGGGTTGAAGACTGCTTATACATCTCCTCAGCCATTTTATGAGAAGAATTGGTTAATTTTTCAATACCAGCTTTCATTGCATCTATGTTATCATCCTGCATAGCTTTTCTCAATTGAGTGATATGTTCACCTATTTCATTTTTCAAGCTATCACTAATCTTATCTCCAGCATCCTTTAGAGTCTTTTCAGTAGTGTAAATTAGATTATCTGCTTGATTGTGTAATTCTACCTTCTCCTTTTGCTTTCTATCTTCTTCAGCATATTGCTCTGATTCTTTTACCTTTTTTTGAATTTCTTCTTCTGTTAATCCGCTGGAATGTTTAATAGTAATCTTTTGCTCTTTTCCTGTACCTTTATCCTTGGCAGTAACCTTGAGAATACCATTGGCATCAATATCAAAAGAAACTTCAATCTGCGGAACTCCTCTTGGTGCTGGTGGAATTCCTACCAATTGGAAACGTCCTAAACTAGTATTATCCTTCGCTAAAGGCCTTTCTCCTTGCAGAACATTAATATCAACAGCAGTTTGACTATCAGATGCAGTGGAAAATATCTGCTGTCTTGATGCCGGAATAGTAGTATTCCTTTCAATTAATTTAGTAAATACACCACCAAGGGTTTCTATGCCCAGGGATAATGGTGTAACATCTAGTAATTGAATGTCTTTAACTTCTCCTTTTAATTTTCCAGCTTGAATAGCAGCACCCATAGCAACCACTTCATCAGGATTAACTCCCTTATGAGGTTCTTTACCAAATATTTGTTTCACTATTTCATGAACTTTAGGCATTCTTGTTTGACCACCTACTAGAATCACTTCATCAATATCTTCAGCAGTCATTTTTGCATCGGCTAATGCCTTTTTACATGGTTCTATGGTTCTTCCTAAAAGATCTTCCGTCAATTGTTCCAATTTAGCTCTGGTTAAAGTATAATTTAGGTGTTTTGGTCCACTGGCATCAGCCGTAATAAAAGGTAAATTAATCTCAGTTTCCAATGACGAAGAAAGTTCACACTTAGCTTTCTCGGCAGCTTCTTTTAATCTCTGTAAAGCCATCTGATCTTTACCTAAGTTAATACCTTGGTCCTTTTTAAAGTTATCAATCAGCCAATTGATGACTCGCTGATCCAGGTCATCTCCTCCCAAAAAAGTATCTCCATTAGTTGACTTGACCTCAAAAACACCTTCTCCTATATCTAAAATGGAAATATCAAAAGTACCTCCTCCCAGGTCAAATACAGCAATCTTTTCACTCTTTTTCTTATCTAGACCATAGGCCAAGGCAGCAGCAGTGGGCTCATTTATTATTCTTAAGACATTCAAGCCAGCTATTCTCCCTGCTGCCTTAGTTGCTTCTCTCTGATTATCATTAAAATAAGCAGGAACTGTAATAACAGCGTCTTTAATCTCCTCTCCCAGATGATCTTCTGCTGCTTGTTTTAACTTCTGTAAAACCATTGCTGATATCTCTTGCGGACTATGCAGCTTATCCTGAATGCTTATTTGTACATCTGTATGTTCTCCCTCTACTATGTCATAAGAAAGAACTTTTTTGATTTGTTGTACTTCCGAATCAGTGAAACGTCTTCCAATAAATCGCTTAACAGAATAGACAGTATTTTTTGAATTGGTTACTGCCTGTCTTTTTGCTAACAAACCAACTAATCGTTCTCCTTTTTTTGTAAAAGCGACCATGGAGGGAGTAGTTCTACTACCTTCTTTATTCTCTATAACAACAGGTTTGCCACCTTCTATAACAGCAACAACCGAATTTGTAGTACCTAAATCAATTCCAATTGCTTTTGCCATAATTAATTTCCTCCTTTTATTATATTCCTTATAACTATTATCATTTTTTTGTATCATCCTTATTGAAATCTTCAGATTTATTTTTGGTTTCCTTTTGCTTTTCACTGGCACCCTTGGAAACCTTAACTACAGAGGGCCTAAGAACTTTTGCTTTCAAATAATATCCTTTAATAAGTTCCTCAATAACTGTATCCTCAGGAAATTTGTCAGATTCAACTTGCATAATAGCCTCATGACAATAAGGATCAAATTTTGTACCTACAGCTTTAATGGATTTAAGGCCTTCTTTTTCCAATATATTTTGAAAATTCTTTAAAATACCCTTTAGTCCTTCTTTAATATTTTCATAGTACTTTTCATTATTTTGTTCGCTAGTATAGGAAGCAGCCCTTTCTAAATTGTCAACTACAGATAGTAATTGACAGATTAAATCTTGCTTGGCATATTCCATAAATTCAAGTTTTTTCTTCTCTTCTCTCTTTTTATAATTTTCAAAATCAGCTTGCATTCTGATTAACTGTTCTTTATAAGTTTTTTCATTCTCTCTCATTTTTTCAAGATCAGCTTCTGTTTTTTTTAAACTATTTTCAACTTCTTTTAGTTTCTCATCTCGGGACACTATTTCTGTAAGAAGTTCTGTTTTTTTCATCTTCTTATATTTTTCCATTTGAATATCACTTAAATCTTCGCATTCTTTTCTTTGTTGTTCATTATGATCCATTATTTACCTCCACTGATAGCACAGTTATAACATTTTCCCTAAATTTACTATTCAACTATCTCATCAGGATAATATTTCACTTAACTGATCGGCAATAAAATCCAGGATAGAAACAGATTTGGAATAATCCATTCTTGTTGGTCCTAAAACACTGATAGCTCCTCTCAATTTCCCTTTGATGAGGTATTGCCTGGTAATTACACTACAATTCTCCATTAAGTCTTGTCCTAATTCACTACCGATAATAATGTCCATCTGTTTTTTTAAAATGGACTTATTGATAATTTTAATCAGGTTCTTTTCTTCCTCAATAAAATCAAAAAGATAATTTAATTTTTCAATTTCCTTGAATTCTGGTTGTCGTGATATATAACTACGATTGCCTAAAAAAATCTTCGCTTCATCTTCAGTAAAATTAAAACAATTTTCAAACAATTTCCAGATTGATTCCAAAGTCTGATATTTAAAATAATAGCGATAAATTTGGTTCAACATCTCTTCATTCACTATTTCCAAACTTTTATCATAGAATTCCTTTTTTATAATCTGGGTAATGGTTTCTAAATTTTCTTCAGAAATATCACAATTAGTTCTCATCATTTTTTGAAAAAACAAACCGCTATTAGTAACCAGAGTTATCAAAATACGTTGATTATTTAAGGCAATAAAATGGATATCTCTTAAAGTATCCTTTACCATATTGGGTGCTAGAACCACACCCAGATTATTAGTCAATCTGGAAATTAATTTAGAGGTAACCTTCATTATTTCATTGTAATCTCTTAACATTTTGTATTGTTCTATAATTTCTTGTTTCTCTTTATCGGTCAGATGTCCAATTTCTTTTTCCATTAATTGGTCTACATAAAAGCGATAGCCTTTATCCGTTGGCACACGTCCTGCCGAGGTATGTGGTTTTTTCAAAAAGCCAAGTTTTTCCAGTACCAACAGATCGTTGCGAACAGTTGCCGTACTTATAGGCAAATCATAATAAGAAACAATCATTTCTGAGCTAACAGGTTCTGCTTTAGTGATATAAAGATGAACTACAGCATTTAAGATATTACTCATTCTAATATTTATTATCATTATTATCACCTCAAATTAGCACTCTAAGACCGAGAGTGCTAATTTCTTTTTTAAGATAACACTCAATAAACTTTTTGTCAATACTTCTTTCTGAAGGAATATATTAAAATACATAATAAAAATATTTCAATCTATAAATTCCATAAATACATTATTTGCCAGTGAGATACCCTTGGTAGTAAGAAAATAACTGGTTTCATTCTCTTCTAATAAACCCTGTTTTATCAAGATTTGTAAGGGTTTGAAGAATATTTTCTCTACTGGTACATTGAATTTTATCAAAAAATCACTTTTCGACAATCCCTCCATCATCCTTAATCCTAAAATTATTGTTTCAACCATTCTCTCCTTCCAGGATAGTACTTCTTGAAATTCTATCGGTAAAATACCATGTTCCAGAAGAAAAACATATTCATTCAAGTCGCGATAATTTTGATACCTTTTGTTATCTATGTAGGAAGATGCTCCAGCTCCAATCCCCAAATAAGACTGGTTCTTCCAGTAAATTTGATTATGAAAACACTTTTTTTCTGATAAAGCAAAATTGGATATTTCATAATGTTCATAACCATATCCACCCAGAATATCAATTGCTCTTAAAAATAATTCATTACTAAAATCATCAGAAGGAAGTTTCATTTTACCTTTTTTCACTAAATATTCTAAAGGAGTCCCTGGCTCCACCGAAAGAGCGTAGAGAGATATGTGTTCTGGTTTGAGTAGAACCACTTCATCTAATGTTTGCTCAAATTCCGCCTTGCTCTGTCCCGGCAAACCAAACATAATATCAAGATTAATATTCTTATACCCAGCTTCTCTAGCTAATTTATAAGAAATTATAATATCTTTTTTAGTATGTATTCTTCCAATCTTCTTTAATATTCTATTATTAAATGATTGGGCTCCTAAACTAATTCTATTTACCCCTGCCTGTAATAACATTTTGATTTTCTCGTCATATATAGTGCCAGGATTACCTTCAACGGTAATTTCCATCCCCTTTTTTATGTGAAAATTACTATAACAGGAATCCAGTATTTCTCTTAAATGTATCCCTTCCAAAGTAGTGGGGGTTCCTCCGCCTAAATAAATTGATATTATTTCAATATCTTTATTTTTCTGACTATAAATTTCCATCTCCTGTCTTAATGCCGAGAGATAATTTTTCTTTAATTGCTTATTGTCAGTAACAATGGAAAAAAAATCACAATAAGGGCATTTTGAAAAACAGAATGGTATATGAACATATAAACCAATACTTTTATTAAATTTCATAGTAAGATTTTAAACAATGCTAATCAATTTTTAAAACACTCATAAATGCTTCCTGGGGAATCTCAACCTTCCCTATTCTTTTCATTCTTTTTTTACCAGCTTTCTGTTTTTCTAATAATTTTCTTTTTCTGGTAATATCCCCTCCATAGCATTTCGCTAGAACATTCTTCTTTAATGCTTTCACAGTAGATCGGGCAATTATTTTATGATTTATACTAGCTTGAATAGGTACATCGAATAATTGACGAGGAATGACTGTTTTCAAATTATCAACCAGTTTCCGGGCTCGTTCATAAGCCTTATCTTTATGACAAATAAATGATAGATTATCAACTACTTCTTGATTAACTAATAAATCAACTTTTATCAGTGGTGATGTCTGATATTCCATAATATGATAATCTATACTGGCATATCCTTTGCTAATGGATTTAATACGATCATAGAAATCAAGCATAATTTCATTTAAAGGTAAATGATATAACAATTTAGCCCTATTCTTATCAAGATATTCTAAATTTTTAAATATTCCTCTTCTATCTTGTAACAATTCCATTATTCCACCTAAAAACTGGCCGGGAGAAATCATGGTCAATTCTATAAACGGTTCTTCAATATAGTCAATCAAATTAATCTCAGGTAATGAGGATGGATTATTTATTTCTATAACTTGTTTATTCTTCAAATGAATACGATATAAAACACTGGGAGTTGTGGCAATCAATTGGATTTTATATTCTCGTTCCAGTCTTTCCTGAATGATTTCCATATGAAGCAAACCCAGAAAACCACATCGAAAACCAAATCCTAAGGCAGGTGAATTTTCAGGTAGATAGCTAATGGCAGAGTCATTTAAACTTAACTTTTCTAAAGCATATTTAAGATTGTGAAAATCATCGTTTTCAACGGGATAAAAGCTACAAAAAACAACTGGTATAACCTTTTTATAACCAGGTAATTGTTTCGCAGCTGGATTATCGTTATTGGTAATAGTGTCACCAACTTTGGTTAAACTTATATCTTTAAATCCAGCTGTTAGATAGCCTACATCTCCTACAGAAAGCTGTTCTACTTTTTTCCTTTTTGGAGTAAAAACACCCACTTCGCTTACTTCATAGTTCTTTTTATTGGACATAGTCTGGATTTTCATACCTGGTGTAATAAAACCATTTACAATTCTAGTATAAACGATAGATCCTTGATAGGAATTATAAACTGAATCAAAAATCAGTGCTTGTAATGGTTTTTCCAAGCTACCGTTTGGATGAGGAATATGCTTGATAATCGCTTCCATGATCTCTCTTATTCCGGTACCATCTTTGGCGCTAGCTAGAAATATTGGACTATTTTCTAATCCTTTAATATTTTTAATCTCTTTACTAACTTTTTCCGGATCAGCTGTCGGTAAATCAATTTTATTAATAACAGGTATAATAGACAAATTATTTTCTAAAGCCATCTGAACATTGGAAATTGTTTGGGCTTGAACACCCTGAGCCGCATCAACTACCAACAAAGCACCTTCACAGGCTGCTAAGCTACGAGAAACTTCATAAGAAAAATCAACATGACCAGGAGTGTCAATTAAATTAAAGACATATTGCCGACCATTTAATCCTTTGTAGGATAGTCGGACTGCTTTTGATTTTATAGTAATACCCTTTTCTCTTTCTAAATCCATATTATCAAGAATTTGCTCTCTCTTTTCCCTTTGGCTGACAGCCTCAGTAAGCTCCAGGATACGATCAGCAATGGTAGATTTCCCATGATCAATATGGGCTATAATGGAAAAATTACGAATATCATCAATTTTAATCACCTGAGTGATAGTCATTATCGTCCGTTTCCTTCATCTTTCTACTAATAATAGTCTTAATAATCTGTCTGGCATTCCTAAACTCTGGGATACCCATTATTATACCACTAAAATAATATACTATTACACCAAGCAGGCCAGAAATCAACACCTGACCTACTTGAAATATTTTTAGACTCATATCATATCTAAAATCGAAATAACGGGCACAACTCCAACAGGTTAATGCCATTACCAGGCAAGACAGGGCTGTTTTACTAAAAAATACCCATAACTCTCTTTTGTAAATGCCATTAACTTTCTTCTCTAAGGAAATACTTAGAAAAAGGAGATGTAAAATAGCCGAAACGGATGTTGCTAATGCTATTCCAGCATGTGCTAAAAAACGCACCAGAATTAAATCTAGTATGATATTAAAGGCTACTACAAAAATACCTATTCGAAGTGGTGTTCTGGTATCTTTTAAAGCATAGAATGAACTTATTACCAATCTTAAAATAGCTGTAGCAAAAAGGCCAATAGTGTAACAAACCAATGCCACTTCTGTAATAGAGGTATCCTGAGAACTAAATAATCCGTGTTCGTAAAATAGTCGAACAATAGGATAGCTTAGTATAATTAAACCTACTGTAGAAGGCAAGATAAAAAAAGAAAGGAGTTTAAAACCAAAAGTAAAGCTATCCTGCATTTTCGCTATCTGCCCTTTGGCAACATGTCTGGAAAGTGTAGGCAGAATAGCAATAGAAAGTGCTATACCAAAAACACCAAGGGGGAACTGCATAAGTCTATTAGCATAATACAAAGCTGATATGCTTCCATGAGCTAGATAAGAAGCTATAATACGATCCACAACAAAATTAATCTTATCAATAGCCAGACCAAAAATAGCTGGGATTAACATCTGAAAGAGCATTCTGACTTCCTGACCATGAATATTTAAGTTCATTTGATAATGAAACTTTTTTTTAACTAAGGAAGGGATATGTATCAGTACCTGTACTAATCCACCAATCATTACCCCTAAAGCCAGACTATAAATACCAACTTTGTTAGCATAAAACAAAGCAAAGAAGATAATGCCTATATTTAACATTGCTGGAGCTAAAGCCGGTAGAAAAAATTCCCGATAAGAATTTAAAATTCCCATAAATAAAGCAGCAAGAGCAGCAAAACCTATATATGGAAACATAATTTTGGTCAAGTGAATGGTCAAGATGTATTTTTCGGGAGATTGTTTAAATCCACTTGCTACAATATCTACAATGACTGGTGCACCCCAGATACCCAAAGCTATGATAATCATCAGGGTTATGATTAAGAGATTTATTACATTACTGGCAAAAGCATCTGCTTTTTGCTTATTCTGATTGGTTAGACATCCTGAAAAAATAGGCACAAAGGCCGTATTTAAAGCTCCCTCTCCAATAATACTTCTTAATAGATTGGGAATCATAAAAGCTATAAAAAAGGCGTCGGTTTCAAAACCAGCTCCAAATTGATTAGAAATTACCATCTCCCTACCTAAACCAAGAATGCGGCATAATAAGGTTGCTATCATTACTATACCGGTATATCTAGCAATCCATAAATTACTATTAGTCATTTTTTATCTCCACAATTGTCATATAAGAACTATTTTGCATATTACTCCTTGATTTTAATATGAAAAGATGTTACAATTTACCAGCAAAAAATTTTCAGAAAGGAAGCCAATTATGCCAATAATAAAGTCAGCAATAAAAAGAGTTAAAATTTCAGAAAAACAACATCAAAGAAATTTTGCTTATAAATCCAAAGTAAAAACATTGATTAAAAAATTTGAAAATTCTCTTAACACTGAAAACAATGATGTTCTTCAGCAATATTATAATCAATGTGTATCTGCTCTGGACAAAGCTGCTCAAAAAGGTATTCTGGCTAAAAATACTGTTGCCAGAAAGAAATCCTTACTATCAAAAAAATTTAAACTTCAGGCACAAAGTGCTAAAGCTGTAACTAATAAGGATGACGAAAAGAAATAAGCCTGTTTTATTTTGTTATTTTCATTACTAATTGCTCCAGCACTATATCTGATGGCAAGGAACTTGTTTTCAGATCAATTTCAGCTTTTAGTAAATAGTGATAAACTTTTTTCAATTCATCCAGTTTATATTTTTTAGACTGAGTGACCAGTTTTTTTATCACAAAAGGAGGGAGATTTATATCTCCCTTAATTTTTTTATAATTATCGGAAAATATTTTTGCCTTGAAAATAAATTTTATCTGGCGATTAAGCATAGCTAAAATTTGCAAAGGATGATATTCACCGCTATTCATTAATTTTCTAAGTAAAAATAAGGCTTCTCCAGTTTTCCGATCCCCTACCGCATCTACAAAATTAAAAATATTCCCTGCTTGAAAGCCATACAAGTTTTTAATAATATCTTCTTTATTTATTTTATTAGTAGAATTCCCCAGAAAACAAAATAATTTATCCAGTTCATTGCTAATCTGACCAAAATCATTTTCGGTTATTCTCTGCAGATAATAGATAGCTTCCTCATTTATCTCTTTTTGAGCATCCCGACATTTCTGTTTTATCCATTGCTTAGTCTGAAATGTATTCGGTTTGGGCAAGGAAACGATTGAGCCATAATTAGTTATCTTTTCGGTATTTATATGTGGAGGGATTTTCTTATCATTACTAAAAAGTAGAAGGAATAAATTATTATCATATTTAAAAGATAACTTATCTATTATAGAATGTAATTTTTCAGATAAAGAAACTTTTATTCGTTCTGCCTGTTTGATAATAATGCATTGTATTCCACCACCAAGAGGTAAGGTTTGGAGTGAATTAACCAGACGATTAAAATCTAAATCCTCCCCAAAGAAAGTTTCATAATTAACCGGCTCTTTGTGTTTAGAAAAGTTTTCTTTGAATTTATCAAGAATAATAGTATGCAAATAATTTTCTTCTCCATAAATTAAGTATATGGGTTTAACTATATTATTTTCTATTTCTCTTTGAACAGTAAAAAAATCTAATGCCTTCTGTTTGGTAACCATATTTTTAGTCCTTACCTTAAAGTATTTATATAATATTTCTGGCCATTGCTACTTATTAAAACAGTGCCATTCCTATCTGTTCTAAACACTTGCTGACATTGGTCTTTCAACCTTTTAACTACTTCCTCGTGGGGGTGATTAAAATTATTTAAACCCACTGAGATTATAGCTACTTTTGGTTGAACCTTTTCCATAAATAATTCAGTACTGGAGGTAATACTTCCATGATGAGCAACTTTCAATATATCACTTCTTAACAAGTCCTTCTGGGATAGTAAATCAATTTCAACTATTTCTTCAATATCACCAGTAAACAAGAAACCGGTATTTTTATAAAGTAATTTTAACACAATTGAATGATTATTAAAATTACTTTCATTACCGTAAGCAAGCAGATTTAAAGAATTAAGGACCAGTATTTCCAGATCTGGTCCCAACCTGATAATATCATCTGCTCTTGCTTGATAATAAGTTATATTTTCATCTTTTTTAATTAAAGAAATAAATGCCAGGTAGGCATTGTGCTGATTGGTTATCCCGCTATCAATAACCATATTTACCTTTATCTCCCTTAAAACAGGAAGCAATCCCTCTAAATGATCTATATCGGGATGTGTTAGAACCAACAAATCAATTCTATTAATTCCCAATCTTCTCAAATAGGGTATTACTATCTGTTGACCAATGTCAAAATCATTAAAAGGTGTTCCTCCACCATCAATTAAAATGTTTTGCTTATAAGGTGTTTGAATTAAAATAGAATCCCCCTGCCCTACATTAATGAAGTGAACCGAAAGCAAATTTGAAGAAAATATAAATTGGATTAGTAAATATGTTACTACAGAGATAGTTATAGTCCAGAATAATTTTTTCTTTTTTATCATACTTAACTTAGACCATAATGAATTACTGTAAACTATAAGAAATATAATAGAATAATAATATATAATCTGATACAATTGTGGTTGAGCTATATATTGATAGGCGAATGGTAAGGAAGAAAACATGCTTGCTAAATAGATTAATATTTTTACAAATATTTGATTTAACAAAGCAATTAGCCCAGCCCAGGAGAGGAATATAAAGGAGAATATACCAGAAATTAATCCTAAAATTAAAATAATACTTATCAACGGTACTATAACCAAATTAGAGAAAATAGCAATATAAGAAATTTTATAGAAGTAATAGGCAGACAGTGGAGACATCCCTAACCAAGCAGCTGAGGAGACCGCTAATGGTTTAGAAATAGAATAAGGCAGAAAACCTAATTGTTCCTTTATAATGGGGTAGAGAAAAATGATAAAAAAAGTTACTGTGAAAGAAAGCAAAAAACCGGCATCAAATAATATTAAAGGCTGATAAAATAATAAAATCAAGGCTGCCAAATAAAGACTATTGTAAGGATGATAAGGTCGATTGAGATATCTGGCTAGGAGAATGGTAATAAACATTATGGTAGCTCTGCTTACTGAGGGACGAAAACCGGTTAGGGCAGCATATCCTAGTAAAAAAATAATAACAATAAAATAACTTAAGTTTGTTCTTTTAAAAATAGGTAGCAATTTTAAAATATATATTAGGGCGGCGGTAACGATACCAACATGTAGGCCAGAGATGGCCAGTATATGCATGATTCCAGCATCTTGAAAAAGAGGTTCCCATTCCGGAGGTATTTCTGTTCTCTTTCCTATTGCAATAGCCTTTATCAAAGCGCTATAGGGATAATGATAGATTTTATCAATATTTTTTTCCACTTTATCTTTTAGATAATTTAGATAATAGGATGAATCAAATTGCTTACCTCTACCCATAAAATCTACCTGGTCAATATTAATACTGCCTATCACAAAAATATTTTTTCTGGTTAAATATTCTCGATAATTAAACTCACCAAAATTTCCAGGTAGGATTGGTTCTTGTAACACAATTCTCGCTTTAATCAAATCTCTATTTTGTAGGGAGGCACCTTCACCATATATTCTTAGAAGCACCTTACCTTTGGTACTATAACGTTTATTCTGCTCTTGAAAGTATTGGGCAGAAAGTATTACTTCCTGATATTGATTATCTGCTTTATATTCAGCTTCCTGAACGACGCCAGTCAAAAATCCGGATCTATGGACAAACTGGTAAATGTGGTTAGAGCCATGCGGCTGGCTTTGATAAGAAGTATTTAATATCCCGAATAACATAAAACAAAGGAGTAAGAAAATACCTGTAAAATCCCATTCTATGTGATAAGAGATTGCGCAAAGCAGAAATACCAGACAAGCTAGATAAACTGACTGATAGCTAAAAGAGATAAAACTCCTTTGCAGTATGATTCCTGTTATATAAAATATCAATATTGATAATAGTGGTACCCGAAAATCAGGTAATGAATATCCTGGTTTAACCTGTCTAATAGGTTGTAATCATCTCCTTCATAGCTTCGTATTTTTTCTCACCAATTCCTGGAACATTCTTGACATCTTCTATCTTGCGGAATATACCATTATCTTTACGATATTCCACAATACGTTCTGCTAGAATAGTGCCTATCCCTGGTAATGATTCTAATTCCCGGGCAGTTGCGATATTAATATTTAATAAACTACTACTCTGGGAAAAATTTAATCCTCGAGAAATTAAATTTTCCTCAACTGTAGCATTTAATACATCATCTACACCTTCGCTAATATAAGGAATAATTATCCTCTGACCATCATGGAGATGTGCTGCCAGATTAACAGCATCAAGATTCGCCTTTTCTGTTACTCCCCCAGCTACCTTTACTGCATCAATTATACGCTCACCATTAGAAAGCTGGTATACACCAGGTTGTTGAACAGCTCCAGAAATATGAATAATACAGATTCCCTCATTAGCGTTTTCTTCTGTACTTAGACTAATCTCCCTATTCTCCTGGTTAGCAGAAATGATGGAAATACTGCTCTTTTCTTGAAGGTATAGTTTCCAGCCAAAAATTATGATTATGATAGCAATAATAAATAATAAAACTATTTTCTCCTGTCTGGATAAAATAAACAAGGTTATTACCCCTTTCTATTTTTTCCTTTTCAGAAAATAAGCCTTTGCTTCTCCTACTGTATACAAAGAACCAGTGATACAAATTACTTCATCTTCTTGGGCTATCTGAAGAGATTTATTGATAGCGGCAGTAACATTATTAGTTTCTACTATATTTTCTTTATTCATATAACGCTGAGCTTCTTTAGCTAATACCGAGGTTGGTGTGGCACGTGGATTATCAGCCATAGTAAGAATAACCTGGTTAACTCTGGGGACAATAGTTTTTATAATGGTAGGATAATCCTTATCTTGAAAGACACCAAGAACAGCAATGATTTTTTTATCTGGTACTAATTTTCTTAAATTGTTTATAAATTGGTTAACTCCATTAGGATTATGGGCTCCATCTAATATGACTATAGGCTTTTCTCTAACGGTTTCAAAACGACCCGGCCATTGGCTATTTCTTACACCACTAGCAATATCATCTTTAGTAATGACAAAACCCTTATTATTAATCAATTCAGTTGTTGCAATAGCTAAGGAAGCATTTTCAATCTGAAACTCACCAGCTAACGGAAGATATAGATTATTGATATTGTGATAAATTCCTGCATAATTAAAATAATTACCTTTTAGCGTAGAATTTAGCAGGGTGGCATTTATATGATCTCCATAAGAATATAAAGGAGCTTCTTTTTCCTGCACAATTTTTCTAATTATATCTGCGGCTTCCGGAAACTGCTGAGCACTCACAACAGGAGTATTTTGTTTAATAATCGCTCCCTTCTCCCCAGCAATATCAGCTAAGCTATTACCAAGTTTATCCATATGATCAAAATCAATATGGGTAATTACTGATAACAAAGGCTGACAGACATTTGTGGCATCCAGTCTTCCACCTAAACCCACTTCCATAATGGTAAAATCGACATTCTTTTCATAAAAATAAAGATAGGCCATTGTGGTAATAACTTCGAAAAAAGTAGGATGCTGGTACCCTTCTGTATTAGCAACTTTATGAATAACAGGTTTCAATCTTTCCAGTAAACTATATACCTCCTCTTGGGTAATATCTTCTCCGTTTATTCTTATTCTCTCCTGGAAAGATACCAAGTGGGGGGAAGTATATAAACCAACTTTAAACTTAGCTTTTTGTAAAATGGTATAAATAATAGCTGCAGTGGATCCCTTGCCATTAGTGCCAGCCACGTGAATTACCTTATTCTTTAAATGTGGATTATCAAAAAGTGAGAGCAGATAAGTAATATTTTTTAAGCCTAATTTTATTCCATATTTATTAAGATTATAAATATATTCAATTGCTTTTTTATAACTATTACTCATACTGATTTTATGGTATTTAAATTACAATAAATTTTATCTCGTATATCTACTAATTCTTTCATTTTTTCTTTTTCTTTATTAAGAATAGCTTTTGGAGCCTTTTGAATAAAATCAACATTTTTTAATTTTTTGTTGATAATGACTATTTCTCTTTCTATCTTTGTTAACTTCTTCTCTAACCTTTTTATTTCTTCCTCAATATCAATCACATTCTGCAATGGAATAAAAATTTCTATATCTTCTAAAACACCGGTGGCTGAATATTTGGGTTTTTCTAAAGCATTTCCTATGATTATAGAATTGGCATATGCTAAATTTTTAATATAGGATAAATTATCCTGTAATATTTTTTCTTTCTTATTATCCACTACTCTAATATATATTGCAACTTGCTTAGTTAAGGGAATATTCATTTCCGCCTTGATATTACGAACCACCTTAATAACATCCTGAATAACAACTACTTTCTTTTCAATATTAGGTTTAATTTTCTTCTTTTGGTAGAAAGGCCATTCACTAATAGAAATACTCAATCCTTGATGTGGAATTTTTTGCCATATTTCTTCAGTGATAAAGGGCATAAAAGGATGTAATAGCCTTAATATATGTTCTAATACATACCAGATAACATATTGAGTAGATTTTTTCCTGAGGCTATTGTCTTTTTGATATAATGCTTCTTTTACTAGTTCTACATACCAATCACAAAAATAATTCCAGGTAAATTCATATATGGCCATAGCTGAATCGCTAAATTTGTAATTATTTAATCCCTCAGTTACTTTTTTGATACATTTATTTAGATGTCCTAATATCCATTGTTCAAACAAGTTCAATTCTAATTCCTCTTCCTTTATATCTGAGGGATTGAAGTCATTCAGGTTTGCTAAAGAAAATCGTGCCACATTCCATATTTTATTGGTAAAATTACGAAATGTTTCAATCTTATCTTGTGACAAACGAATGTAATTTGCTTGAATGGTCATTGAGGCTAAGGTCATACGTAGAGCATCTGCACCATACTGTTCAATCATTAATAGGGGATCTATGACATTACCCCTCGATTTGCTCATCTTCTTCCCTTCAACATCTTTAATTAGAGGATTAATAAAAACCTGTCTAAAAGGCACATCTTCCATAAATTTAAGCCCCATTACCATCATTCGAGCTACCCAGAAGAAGATAATATCAAATCCAGTTACCAACAGGTTAGTAGGGTAAAAATCTTTCAGGTCTGGTGTTTGATCTGGCCATCCCATAGTAGAAAAAGGCCATAAGGCTGAACTGAACCAGGTATCAAGGACATCTTCATCCTGTATTATATTCTTGCTATGACACTTAGGGCATTCCTGGGGATCTTCCATTTCAACTATAAATTCCTGACAATCCTGACAATACCATACTGGAATACGATGCCCCCACCATAATTGTCTTGAAATACACCAGTCTTTGATATTATACATCCATTCAAAATAAACCTTAGACCATCTTTCAGGAATAAAATTAGTTTGTTTATCTTGAACAGACTTAATTGCTGGTTTAACTAAATCTTTCATTTTAATAAACCATTGCTGAGATAAATATGGCTCAACTATAGTGTCACATCGATAGCAATGTCCAATAGCATGATTATAATTTTCGATCTTTTCCATAAATCCCTGTTCCTGTAAATCAGTAACTACTTTTTCCCTAGCTTGTTGCATCGAGAGATTGGCATATTCACCTGCATTTTGATTAGTAGTACCATTACTATTAATGATATTAATTTCCGGTAATTTATGCCTCTTCCCAAGTTCAAAATCATTTGAGTCATGAGCGGGAGTAATCTTTACTGCTCCTGTTCCAAATTCCGGATCAACATACTTATCAACAACAATTGGCAATTCTCTTCCTACCAGAGGTAAAATTGTTATTTTACCAACATATTTTTTATATCGCGAATCATTTGGATTTACGGCAACAGCTGTATCGCCCAACATAGTTTCCGGTCGCGTAGTAGCAACTACAATATATTCTTCTGATGAGTCTTTTAAGGGATATTTGATATAATATAATTTTGAATTTTCCTCTCTCTGCTCAACTTCAATATCTGCCAAGGCAGTCTGACAACGTGGGCACCAATTAATAACATAGTTAGAACGATAAATAAGACTCTCTTTAAAAAAGGTCACAAATACTTTCCTTACTGCTTTGGATAATCCCTCATCGAGCGTAAATCTCAAACGAGACCAATCGCAAGAACATCCCATCTTCTTAAGTTGATTCAATATATTAGAACCATATTCATCACGCCATTGCCAACACCGCTCTACAAACTTCTCTCTACCCAGGTCATATCTTGTCTTTCCTTCTTTAGCTATTTCTCTTTCCACAACATTCTGGGTGGCAATACCTGCATGATCGGTGCCGGGAAGCCATAACACATTAAATCCTTGCATCCTTTTCCATCGAATAATAATATCTTGAAGGGTGTTATTCAAGGCATGACCAATATGCAGTGAACCTGTTATATTGGGCGGTGGTATCACTATTGAATAGTTTTTTTCTCTTTCTTTATTACTGTTAGCCTGAAAAGTGTTATTATCTAACCAGAATTGATACCATCGGTCTTCTACTATTTTAGGATTATAGAGAGTTGACAATTGGCTATCTTTATATTTATTATTTTTCATAGGAATTACTCCTGAGTATTATTAAATTATAATAATAAGTAAAAAAATCATAAAAAAACCCTTTTCATCCTCTCTAAGGGCGAAAAGGGTTCGTGGTACCACCTTAATTCCTGTTCTTCAGTAAAAAGATATAAGAACAGGCACTTAAACAATTTTAACGGTCTTACCGTTGAAACTTACTACTGTTTCAGCTAAAGGCTCCAGGAGGACTTTCAATAAAACCTATTTATTTGGTCTTATTTACTCTATCCTGTCCACGCCAACATATTTTATTTGCTATGTTACTATCATTGTCTCGGATTGTCAAGTAAAAAACCATAAATGTCAATTAAAAATTAAAACTGCACACTTTTATACATGATTTAAAGTTTAAAATTGCACACCTGAAACTATAATCTAAAACTAAAAAGATGAGAGGTTTCAGGTTATGGTTCAGATACACAAAAAA